>Ga0209725_1000048_pt1 | contig 64533 bp, 114 predicted proteins | sample I18A1metaG_FD_184145 | JGI IMG/M metagenome (GOLD analysis project Ga0209725, IMG submission 184145) | Lake sediment bacterial and archeal communities from Gulf of Boni, Indonesia to study Microbial Dark Matter (Phase II) - ​I18A1 metaG... | ecosystem: Environmental > Aquatic > Freshwater >...
GTCATGGTCTCTTGCACTCGCTCTCTCACCTAACGCCTTCAAGCTCATGATTATGTCTTCGAAACCGAAGAGAGAGTCAAACTTCCAGCACAGAAAGGTTCCAAAGGTCGATTTGCCTACCCCGAGTTCCCATCCTGTGATGGCTAGTTGGCAGTGTTGCTCGTTTTCGAGGCGATAGGTCATGTCCTCGCAGAGTTTTTCCAGCGATTCCGGTAGGTTCCAGCGAGGCCAGCCTTCGCGTATGCAGTCGTTTTCGAAGATTTGGTTCCAGCGGCAAGGGCCTTTCTCTTTTTCTATTATTGTTGGGAATTCCTTGTATTCGCCTAAATCTTCGTTCAGTCCTTCGAGTCGCTGGCGTTTTTTAGTGGCAAAGGTTGCCACTTGAGGTCACTACTCTGACCTTTCTCTTCGCAAGACGGGAACGCGGCTGAAGAGTCCAGCTTCTTTACGTGTTCCCGTTTGAGGAGGAGGAGTAGTTAAGGTTGGCGGGAACAGTTCTCCGACTCTCTGTATTGCTGCTGGAACCTGTGTTTCAGGTGTGTAGCTCAGTACGTCAACCATGCTGTTCCGCGTTGCATATAGGCTCATCAAGTAGGGTATTCGTCTGGCTGGGACGTATTTGAGAAAGTGGGAGATCCTGTCTTGAAGTCTCCAAAATGCTTCCCATTCTTTGTCGGTCATACGGTGGTCTGAACCCCAGAAGTTCATGCCTTCCGTCACTTCGACTATGTCGCTTACTCGGGGGTTGAATGTCGGTATGCCTTCCTGCTCTCTTTCTAGTGGTTCACCGTTTGCTCCTTTCCTCACGAAGACCTCGACGATGGGTGTTCTTCTCTGTGCGCTTTTCTCCTTCTGCAACTTCAGGGCGGTTTCTACTTGTCTGCCAAGTATTTTGTTTAAGATGTCGATGAGTTCAATGTTCACTAAAGTTTGCTGTCCAGACGACGTTTCAGATTCCTCCAGAGAATGCTAGGTAGACGCCGTATATTAAGATGCCACTTAACGCCGCTACGGCCAAACCGATTAGACCCCATTTAAGGTAGTCTGCTTTCAAGGTTTTTTCTCCCTTTGGGCGGTGAGTAAAGTCTTCAACAGCGCCTTCCACTATGTCAGGTAGGTTTGCATAGATGTAGCTGATGCGGCTTCGGTCAGCAGCTCTGCTTCGCCGTTCCTCTTGAAGCATTCCAAGTAGGGCAGGTGTGTAGAAGCCTCTGTCAAACGCTTCGCTTGCAGCCGCGACTTGCTGGGGGTTGTAGGGTTTCTGTGCACCAACGCCCATCCTCATTCTAAGTTTGTTGTGTGTGCAGTATAAGGCTTGGCCGAATCGTAAGCCCCCAGTTCCTACGATCCGTTCTGTTGTACTGACTGTCCTGACTGGGGCTTTGACTCCGCTTGAAACTCGGCTGGGTACAGGTTCGGAAACGGGTTCCATTAGTGCTCCGTCGGGTACTTCGGAAAGGATTGCGAGGGCGCTTCCAAATGCGTCTGTTCTAAGGTGTTCAATTTCTCCTTCAAATAGAACTAGGATGATGTAGTCTATTGGATTTGTAGGGTCGAGAAGTATATCCCATGCGATTGGGGTGGAGAGTTCTTGGATTAGGCGATCTATTATTTCTTGGTCTGCTCCAACCATTGGGATAAGCTTCTGCTCTGAGACTTGCTGTTGTTGACTCAAGTCTTTTCACTTGGTTTGGCTTCAGGAGGTTCCTTGCTCTTTTCTCTGTTCAGCTAACTCCTCTTCCAATGTCTTATTTGACCATTCGAATAATTTGTTCAGCTCTTCGGCTCCTCCTTTGAGTTCTTCAGTTGTCTTCAAGATTTTGGCTTTAACTCTTTCTTGGACTCCAGTGATCTTATTTTTGATTTCAACGGCTTGGCGTCGGAGATCAGCGATCTCCGCTACGTCGCTTTTGAATGTATCTAAAGTTTCTGCGAGACCTGTTTTGATGTTTGAGGTGGGCCGCATCGTCCCCTCTGTTTTGGGTGTCTCTTCTGCTTTAGCGGGGGGAGCCTCAACCTCAGGGATGAAGACTATTCTACCGTCGGCGAGTTGAACGTATTGTCCTCTTTGAGGTGGAGTTGGCGGTGCGTATGGTGGTGGGTATCGAGGAGCGGCTGGTAGTGCTAGGCGTGGCTTTCTTCTTACGAGGATTATTACTGTAATTATTGCTATTAGTGTTATAGGGACAGCGATTAGGAGCCAGTAGAATGGTGTCCAATTGAATGGGGCTGAGGGCTGCTTTTCTTCTTCCGGTGTTCCTTCTTCAGTGGCCGAAGCTGAGAAAGTGTACTGGGGGTTCTCTTCTAGAAAGTCGGTTAGATCCGCTTTAACGTAGCCTTTCTCTGTGATGACCAAGGCTGTTTGGTTTTGAACGTCAACGATTGTTCCGTTGATGTCTCCAAGCGAGGTTTTAAGGACGGCTATGTCGCCTTCGATGTCACTTACCTTCACGTTGATGTTGCCTACGTTGGTCTCGATGTTGCCAAGCGTTGTGCTGATCGTTGCTGTGTCCACTTTGAATTTCGTCACTGTGGCGTTCAAGTCTCTTGCAGTGACATTCATTTTCCCTACGATAGTGTCGAGTTTAAGGACATCTGCATGTATCCCGGAGATAGAGGCATTTATCTTCTGTAGGGTTGCGTTGATGACTCCTAACTTAGTGTTGATTTGAACAATCTGTCCTTTGATGTAGGTGAGGTTTGTCAGCACATTTGTCATATTGAGCTTTATTTTTCCGGTGTCGAGCTTCACCTGCCAAACTGTTCCATCGATACTTTCCAACGTGGCTTTCATTCCTGTGAATCCTTTGCTCAATTGGAATGAGGCTATGGTGCTGCCGAAGTGCTGTCGGTAGGTTGCGTTGATAGCTATTGTGTAGAGGCCGAAGGTTAATGCTGTGAAGGGAGCTGTTGCGTTATTTAGGCTTATAGGGCCGAAGCGGTATAGTCCTTTTCCTAGTCTATAGGTTGGGAGAGAGACTAGAGCCATGACTGAGGATGGCTTTACAAGACCTATCGTGAATGCGGATACGTCTGTAGGTACTCCTCTTATGCTTGTTAGCACCTGCCATTCAACGATCTCATTTAGGAAGTAGAGTGCGCCTACATTGGCTTCGACTTCTATCGGCTCCGTGCTTACGACTTTGAAAGCCCAGCTTGTCGAGCTTGTGAAACCGTCCATGTTTGAGGCTGTGATCTGGATGATGTATGTGGCTTCGTTTAACGGTGAGGTGACTTGGTGCTCAATGAAGAATTCGGTTATGCCGTAGCTGTAATGGATTGTGAACGGTATTTCTGTCCCGTTAAGGTAGAGGTGTATTGTGGCTATGTTGACGCCGCTCTCCATGTCCATTATGGCAGCTAGGATGGTCGGTGTGGGATCGAATATTTCGGTTGGAATGGTGGGCGGGGTGGATGGGGGAGGGTTTAGGTTTGAAAATTGAGGTGGCGTTGAGTCCACGGCGAATGTGTAAGTTGGAAATGTGAAGAGCATCAGCAGAGCTAGTGTTATCACTATCGGTTTTTTCATGATTGCTGCCCCTTTGGTCTTGCTAAATTTCTTCTCATCATTTCTATGTTTGCGATCAAGTCTCTCACGGAGATGCTTACTATTCTGGCTACGGGTAGGTAGCCTTGAAGTTCAACACCTGTCATGGTTTCATGTTGGATGGCCATGAAGTTCTTTCCTCCAGTTAGCTTTGCGTCAACATAAAGTGATCCTATGTAGATTATAGCTAGAATCAGGGCTGTGTAACTGAAGATTTGAAATGCCTCTCCTTCAGCCATTGCTTTTATGATTACGGCTACGGATAGATACATGAACACTATCATTCCTATGGTGTAGAGAACTACTATGAGTCCGACGTTGAACTGCATAGCGGTTTGCCAGCCCAGTCCTAGCTGGATTATACCTCTCTCCATTTGGGGGGGAGCCATCTCTTCTTGGCTTAATGTTTGCGTCGGCTCCACGGCTGTCTGGGTGGTTGTTCGTCGATATAGGATGGCGGCGATTAGAAGTCCTATTGTCGATATTATGAGAAGTGCGGTTAAGAGTTGATCGACTGGAAAGGCTTGGGCTGCTTCTTCGGCTGGCATTTACTCTTTCTCTCCACTTGTTTGCTTAGGGTTCCTCTTCGTCTCTATTTCCCGCTTGTAATATTCTTCTAGTTTGGCTTGCTCGGCTTGGCTGAGGGCGCTTACCTCGACTGCGATCCAGTCTCCGTCGTGGACGCCTAGCCCTGACCGTGCTTCTTCGGGTATAGTGATTCTGCCTTGACCTATGATCTTCGCTTTGAAGGTGTATGCGTCTTGGAAGATTGGGAACTTTCGAGGAGAAGAACGTTGAACCTCGGTCAAGGCTACCTCATATTACGTACTTTATGTACGTTAATAAAGCTTATCGTAGGTATATCGAAGTTCGATACGTTGGAGAAAAATTAGGTTGGAGAAACTGGTGAGGAGGGCTGAAACTGCCCCCTCAGACTTAAGGCGAGAACCATTGCGGTTAACGTGCTAACGACTATAGCCATGACTGTGCCAAGCCAGCTTAATCCTTGGCTGACCTCTTCTGTTATGCCTGCTTGCCTTTGGATTACGGGTATTGCGAATAGGAAGCCTATGAAGACTACGAGAGGAATCATCGTCACTATGAATAGTGGGAGGAAACCGATTTTACCTCGTCTACGCTTGAACATTCTTCTACCTACCCGTTCTATAAGGTGCCTCTCTTGCCTCTCTTGCTGCTCTCCCAACTCCCGCTTTTGTTGCCGCTGGCTTTGCAGCTTCTTTCTTCTTAGCTTCTTCCTCTTTCTTTTTGGCTTCCCTTTCCTCAGCTGCCTTGCGAGCCTCCGCTGCCTTTACAGCCGCAGTCTCCGCAACCTTGGATGGCTCTTTTGCCACTCGCCCGATTCCAACCTCTGTCTTCGCTGGAGTTACCTTCACTTCACGCTCTAGCTTCTTCTCGACAGCCCTTTCCCGCTCTGCGCGCGTTATCGCTTCTGCGCGAGCTTTGGCTTCGGCTTCTTTCGCTTCCTCTCTGGTTATCCTAGGTGTAGGTTCCGGCTTCACGGGGGTTGGCTCTTTCGCAGCGGCTTTTAGGTCTTCGACCTCTCTTCTTACAGTACGCCGCGTACCTTCCTTATCGGTATAGGTGATGTATGCATATCCGGCCTCTGTCTGGTAGCTCATAAGTTTACCCTCTTGACTCTCCACGAATTTACTTACAGCTTGTCCTGTAGTTATAGGCGGTGGTGTCGGAACTGGCCCTTTATACGTGTCTGCTACTTTAGGGTTGGCTTCAAGTGCTTTGTGCACGTCGCTCCAAGATGCACCTTCCGGTATGTTGTAGCCTAGGTTTTTGTTGAGGTAGTCTATGAAGTCTTTGGGAACGGTTCCTTCCGGTAGGTTGCCGTGAGTTTCAGAGTAGGATTTCGTGTAGACGTATAGGTATTGGTCTAAGTGCTGGTGGCCCTGCTGTGCCCTAGTTACTACAGTGCCGAGGTCGCCGCTTGGATGGGTCGTTGAGGTTCCCAGCACATCTTTGAAGAATTTATTTTGGTCTGCTTCAGTCTTCATTCCGGCTACTTCTTCAGGGGTGACGAATTTCACCTGTCTCGCTGAGTAGTCAGTAGCCGTCATTGAGAAGAGGATGTAGCGGTTCGCAAAGTTTTGAGCTTCAGCTTTGCTCATGCCTTCAGCCATTTTATCGGCGACTATCATGTTGTACTTCTCGTCGGGTTTGGTGACAGTACCGTATTTATCCCAAGAGCTTTTGAACTCCATTGGAGCTAGAACTGCATCCTTTGCCCCAGAAGGCGCTTCTCCAAACCACACAAGCCCTCCTCGTCTCTCAAGTTTTGGTTTACCCTCAGCCGTATACGTTATTTTATCCGTTTTCCCAGACATGTCTTGATATATTCGGTTAGACCATTCTTGAGGTGATTCTCTGAAAACTGATTTTGCTTTCCAGCCGATAACTTGACCTGACTGCCATTGGTCTTTAGGCAGTTGATACTCGAACTCATACCATCCTAGTTCCTCTGGCAGTTCTCCTTCTTCTCGGAAAGGTCGTTCTTCTCTAGGCGTTGGCGTGGGTGTGGGAGTAGGTATTGGAGTGGGAGTGGGTGTAAACGGTGTCGGGGGGATCTCTGGAGGAACAGCGATTGGAGGTTGGCTTGGGTCTTCAGGTGCCATGAGACGGTAAATTCCGTAGCCCAATCCTATGCCCGCAGCGGCTACAGCGGCGGCAGGTAAGGCAAGTTTACGTCGATCACGTTTCCTTTCAATTGGAGCTGCAAGTTTCCCGGGTCTTACCACATACTCCGTTGGTTTCCGTCTAATCCTAGCCAATTTTATTCTACCTCAAACCCCTGCTCTCCCAACTCATCAAACGATTGATCTTCCCAAAACTCGGCTACTTCCGAATATTTATGGTAAAGAGTAATATCGTTACCGTAATCTGAAACTTCATCTACAAGTTCCTGCTCTTCCTCTGAAACTTCTTCCTCTCCTAGAGATTTTTCAAGAGCTTCAGCGTGTTTGTCACTGTATTTCGCACGTACTTCAGCCCACAGTTTGTCGGCTTCCTGATCCCATTCTCTTCCAGTCTTTCCGTTTATCTTTGCGTCACCCCATTCAGGGATCTCTACGTCGTAGTGGAAAATGTAGCCGGAGCCGTCGTCGTAGTATTCTCCGTACTTAGTTGCCACTCTCGGTTCCTCCGGTGCTTTGTACTTTAAGATTTCAAGGTCGGCTTCTGGGTTGTCAACGACGATTTCTCTGCCTTCCGGCGTTCCCTTGAACTTTACAATTGGTCTGTTTGGGCCTCCGAAGTAGTCGATCACTTTGCCTTCACTTCCTTCAGGGATATCTTTAAGGACTCCGCCAAGCGTTTTCTTCGCTCTGACAACTGTGCCTTTGCCAAGTTCTTCTGGATTTTCAAGTCGAATGACTTTAAAACGCTTCACGTCAGGAGGAACACTTTTGCCCTTCCAGTCTATTACGCCTTTAACCTTATGGGTTCCCGCTTCTACGCCTTTTCGAAGCGTATAGGTCGTCTTCTTACGAGCCATCTTCCTTCAACCAAACTCTTGCCTTTCGCATACTTAAAGCATTAACTATTTGATTGGCTTCACAGATGGGCGTGTATTTGGGTCAGTAGGATCATTGATAACTGTGTTATCGAACCATGTTTTGACGAAGTATTGTCTGAACCATGTGGATATTCCTCCGTAGGATTGTCCGTAGTAGTGTTTGGCTTGGAATGTGCCCATACATATCCATAGCTCGTGGCCCTCTTGAAGCAGTCCTATTTCTTTCTCTAGTGTCACTGCGCTTTCATCTGGAGCCCAAACCCAGTCTTCGCGTACTTCGCCTTTTAAGGTTCCTTCTACGTAGCCTCCGACTGCTTTGACTTTGATCCAGACTTCTACTTCGCTGTCAACTGGAACTGTGATCTGTCGTCCTTCAACTGTTTCGGTTCTGAATTTGATGTCTATGAATTGAATTCTTCCTTTCACGCCTGTGGGTGTTGGGGTGGGAGTAGCTGTTTTCGTCGGGGTTGGAGTGGGAGTGGGCGTAGGTGTCGGTGTTGGGGTAGGTGTCTCAGTGGTTGTGGGGCTGAGGGTTGTGACTATTGCGGTTTCGCTTGTAGTTGTTATGATAGAGGTTGGTGGTAGAGGTGGTGTTTCACCAGCTACTTGAAGTCCGTTTCTTTTAAGCGGTGTCTGTGAGTCATATAGGATTTGGTCGTTCCATTCTAAGCGGTAGTAGTATTCTCGAATGGTCATAGGTGTAGCGGAGCCAGAGGTTACTTCGTCTGGTGTGAAGGATGCTTGAAGCTTTTGGCTTGACTCTTCAAGTCCGAAGGCCATGAGTTTACTGGTTTTTCCAACGAGTTCATCTTGCCATGAAACTATGTCTTTCAGGATTTCCAGCTTTATCTGTCCGAAAGTGTTCTGTCCTGTTATAGAAAGCGTAAGGGTGACTGGTGTGTTGACCATAGCCGTGGTTACTGGCTGCCCTTCCTGAGACCAGCCGAGGAAGCGGTGTGAGATGTGAGCTTCCGTGATCGGTTTGGACGAGTAGTAAAATAGGAGGACTCCTGCGGTTACGGATGTGACCAGAAGCAGAACAAGGATTAACGCGATAGAGATGTTTGTAGGTCTCGGCTGCTTCTGTTCAATCAACCGTTTATCCTCCGAGTTTATCGAAAAGTTCGGATCTTCTGGCTTCGCCTCCTACTCGGGATGCTGCGAACGCGACAAGGATGACGAGAGCAAAGAAGCCTATGAGCCAACCGAGGAAGCCCCAAGGGTTGCTCTGGACGATTTCAGGTCTATACGTTAGGAAGAGGAAGGAGATACATGCGCCGGATAGAGCCGTCAGAAGCATTATCCAAAGACCAGTCAACCTCATTCCCTTTCACCTCAGTATTATCTTAGCCTTTACTGTAGAACGCCTATATAAGAGAAAAGCCAAAAGCAAGATCACTCCGTAAAAGAGGGTGGAAAGTAGAAGCCACCACCATCTATCTAGCGTCAGAATCTTCATAAACCACCAGTTTTCTAGCGGTTGAGTCAACATAGTTATGTAGGCCAGAACGCAAAACCCAATGACGAGAAGTACGGACACTATCAGGAAAGCTATGAGAAATGAAGTTAGGGCTCTACTGATCTTGAAGCTCACTTCATGGCCCTCCTAAGCTGATTAGTGCGAGTGAGATTACTGCGAAGGGTGCGTTTTGGATTAGGTGGGGGATGGCTCCGCCTGAAACCCAGTTTGTTCCGTCTAACGATAGGTTGAAGAATATTGATCCTATGAATGCGGCTGCCATGAATACGGGGTCTTTATTGTAGACGTTGTAGTGGTAGAAGCCGAAGACTAAGCCGCAGAGCGTTAAGGCGAATATTTTGCCCATTGGAAGCCTCGGCATGTTGAACCATGAGAAAGCGAATTTCAAGAAGCGGTACAGCATTACTTGGAAGAACCCGTTTTCCCAGACAGCCATGCCGAGGAAGAATGCGACTAGGTATATGGCGGGGATTGCTGGTGCTATGGCTGCCATCTTCTTGTATCCTTGAGCGCCTATTATCAAGATGACTTGGAGGCCAACGCTCATAAGTGTCATTAGCATTAGGGTTGAGATTTTCTTGGCGAATTCAAGTGGAGCAGGAGGATGAACTGAAACCGTCATTTTAAGTGCGGTGGTAGGGGCTTTAGAGAGAATCACGGACAGAAGTAAGCCTATCGCACCGATTAGAACGCCTATCTGCGCTTTGTTGGCTAACGTGGGGGCTAGATCGACGAATGTAAAGAACCAGACGAAGGTGAGTGCGGCAAATATGTACAACCAGATCGCTAGTACGTCGAAGTTTACGGGTTTAGCTTCCGCTCCTGCGATTTTGCCAAGTTCCTTTTTGATTACCCAGCCCACTGGAAGCCCCTCAATAGCTCCGTCTTCTTCCAGTTTGAGGCGGCGGCACGGGGGCTGCGCCAGCGGTTACGACGGTCACGGATGGTGCAGCGGCTCTTCTAAGGCGAAGATAGAGGACTATCACGAGGATCACGCCGAGCATGATGACGAATAGGATGAGCAGGATTAGCCACGGAAAGGTTTCGACGCCGGATAAGGTTGGGCGTTCTGCGTAGCCTTTCCAGAGTTCAGGATCTATTGGAGGGGTTGTCGGTGCCTTGTATTCAGGGATGTAGTAGACTACTTGCTGTGTACTGACGAAGTCTGTGATGAAGTTCATTTTTAAGCCTATGTTTTCACCGTGAATTGACCAGCCTGTTATCATGTTGCCCCAACCTGTTTGAGGTGTAGCTTTGAATTGAGGCCCCATTCTGATTATGTGGACTTTGAAGTAGACTACTTGCTTGAACCAGTGTGTTGCAGCTTTCTGACTGTCAACGGCTGTTGGTCTTGAACCGCTTGAAGGCGGGCTATTGTAGAGGAAGTTTCCGTTAGCATCACATAGAGCGAAGGCTGCGCCTTTCTCCGTTGGCAGAATGTCGGCGTCAGCGTAGCTGTAGTTGATTGCACTCCATGATGCCTTGTTAAGCGTTACAGAATCTTCTTCCCAGTTCAGCCAGACACCTGCCGGAGCCCACCAGTTGCTTCCTACGAAGACAGGGTTCTCAGATAGGTATAGCGCAAACCATATGTCTCCATCCTGCACTTGACTTACTTTATTCAGTTCAGGCACGTACTTGTCCTTTACGTAGTTATATTCGGTCGTCCAATCGTTGGTTCCAGTATATATTGTCTTGAAGCTTGCTCCAACCTCTTGATTCGTGACTCCTGTAGTTTCAACGACCACGTAAAACTTGAACCTATGTATGAAGTATGTGGTCTCCAGAATCTTGACGTACCCCGCTTTATCGGTTGGAACCGTATTGTTGACGGTTCCTAGGTTATAGGTGTCGATGAACTGCCAGTTCGGAGCGTATTCACTGTCGCTTTCTTGAACTTTCAAGTGAAAGTCTGTTTTGATTGAGGCGGTTCCTTTGAATGTAGCAGTTGCCCATCCGACGCCGCTTTCTTCGTACTTCTTTTCGCATTGACTGTAAGGCCAGTCGAGATGTAGGTCGTTTACAAGCTTCGAGCCAGCTCCAACGTCCACTAGGCGACCTTCATATTTGTGGTTCCAAATGAGTTTGTAGATTGGTTTGTCTGGTACTGTGTAGACGGGGCTGGTGATGGATTGGAACCATCTGTAGCCGACTGTTAGCCTCAGTATGACTACTGATGCGAGTAGAATTGTGATGAGGGACAAGGCTAGGAAAATCTTCGCTGAGGATCTTCTCTTCCTTGCCTTCCACATGTAATTTTACTTCCTATCGTAGAGATTTGCTTAAAAAAGGGGGTTTGCGACCCTTGGGAGGGCGCGTATTCTGAGGCTAAGTCTACGATGCGAAGCTTATGACTTGCTGTATGTTCGTGAGGGTTCCTGCCGGGTTTATGATGTAGGTTTTCAGCGTTGGGAGGAATAGCTTGCTTGCGGCTGCGAATTTAGCTAGGATGTGGACTTTCCATGCGAATGCGGTTGCTGCGTCTCCTCTATAGCGGTAAACTTCCATGCCGTAGTATTCGTTGTTCCGGTCTGTGACAGGGATTTTGATCTCCCATAGGCTGTTGGCCAGTTGCCAGTCAATGTCGGCGCCACTGTACTTCTTGACGCCTGCCTTGACGTTCCATGTGATCTCTATGTCCTGTAGCTTCACGTTGCCGTCTTCAACGTAGGTGTTGTTGTTCGAGTTGGGGCTGACCAACTGGAGTCGAACAACTTTGAAGCCGTATCCTTCACCTGACCATCCGCTGTAATAACCTGTGGCTGAGTAGTCGTAGTATGCGCTTGTAGAAACACCTGTCACGTTTGTTAAAGAAGTTATGCCTATGTTCGCGGCATCACTCTTTGTGACGTAAACATCGAAGGCTGCGTCTTGGGTGGCTTCACCAGCCCTGATTGCAGGTAGTTCGCTGAAGTCTAAGCTTACGCACCATTCAAAGGTGCCGTCTGTGTCGTAGTCCCAAGGCTCCCATCCGGTGACGAAGCCTCGGCTCTTATCCTTTGTGGTTTGCGGGTCGAAGTAGAATCCTGTTTGAGTGCCGAAATCCAGAACTAGGAAGGCTTTGCCGAGGTCTTTCTTGAAGACTTGGAAGGTTACGTTGCTACCGGATGTGTCAAAAGTGTAGCTGGTGGATTTCGATGCATCATAGATGAGAGGTGTCCAACTGGTTCTTTGTGCAGTTAGATCGTAGCTCCATTTGTAGAACGTGGTTAGTTCAACGCTTCCGTAGAAAGGTTCGCCTGTGCCTGCGCCACCACCTGATTCTATAGGTGGAATCTGTATTTCACCGCCCGGCCCTGCTTGGAACGGTAGTCTCCCAGTGTATGCCCAGATCATGAACATACTCGACAACACGATAGCTATCATAACAGCAGCGATAATGATCCAGAGACCGCCTCTTTTCCTCTTGACTTGTTGTACCATCTTTCTCCCTCCAGAGGCCCTGTTCCACGTATAGTGTCATGTCTCCCCGTTTTTTCTGATGCTAGGGAGCTTTTCACGTATACGATTAGGCTGGAGTATTATTTAGGCCCCTCCGTCGGGTCAATGGAAAGTATAGCCTACGTTGCATTTAAAAGGGTTGCTATTTTCACGTACATTTTCTACAGCCTAGTTTTTCAGGCTTTCTTCTCTAGCTTGTCGTAGATTCTTTCGATGTACTCGATAATCATGCGTGCTGGATAGTAGAAGCCGATTATCGTGAAGAAGGTTAGAATAGCTAAGTCGGTTGGTTGCATTGGATAGTTTATTTGGAGGAGCAGTATGCAGCCCAGTAGAAGAAGGATTGGGTAGGTCTTTGGGGTTATTTTGAGGTATGAGAGTGTTTTAGGGTGAAGACGTATGTAGAAGAGGATTATTGTTGCCCAAAGTGTTGTGATGCAAAGTTCAGTGTAGATTGAAGGTTCCCATGAGGCGTAGGTTAGAGTGAAGTTGTGGTCTCCAGCCGCGTCTACAGTGAAAGCCATCAAGTTCAGTCGAGTGAAATAGAGTGGTTCGTCTCCAAGTTTAGAGCTGTATAATTTGAACCCTTGCAGTCGAGGGTGAGAAACAACTATTACGACGGGTTCATTCGTCCTGAGAGTTAGAGTTATCTTGTTGAATCCATAGGTGGCGTTTACGGGCGTAGATAAAGCTATAGCTTGGAACTCTTGGAGAGTTAGATTTTCATTTATGAATATTTTGAAGTAAGCATCGAGTTTTATCGGAATTGCCATGCCTCTAAAAAGGCTGTTTCTGAATAGGTATGAGCCGCCTTCATGGTTGATGAGCGTCACGTATGTAAGGTTAAGAAGTTTTTCGACGATCATTCTACCTTGATAGTCATCGGTTTTATCTACGACCATGTATTTGACACCGTAAAGCGTTGCCGCCAACATAAATTGAGAGGTATCGTTTATGTTGTATATGTTGACGAATTGGTTGTAGAGCACCTCGCCCTCTGAATAGTATGAGGGATAGTCGCGGATTGAAAACGGCGATTGACCTATAATTTCATGGTCTATCATTGCGCTTTCATAGTTTGAAACAGCCCATTTAATAGGATACTTCAGTATTCTATACTGTGCAGTATCCTCCTTTATTTTTGTTAGGTTTGAAGAGAGAATGGACACGGGTTGAGATGAAGGGAGAACTGGAAAAGCAACGTCGAAGAAAATAAGGGCTACGAGAACTACTGATAGGATCACCCCCTTATTGAAAGATATCCGCTTGAACAAAGGGGTTATTCCGTAGCAACTGAGAAGAGCGAAACTGAAGCTTACAAGAAATAGGGCACGGTAGGGAACTCTTATGATCGGTAACAGAACAACTTTAGTGATAAGTAAAGGTATGATGTTCATCGAAAACAAAGCGAAGATTCCTGCGGTGAGCCAGTAGAACCTGACGGGCTGCTGCTCTCCAGTCGCGGTGAACTTTCTTGAAGCTAGAGGAATCAAACTGAGTCCAATGACGGTCGCTCCAAGGTAGAAGGCTGAGTTTCTATCGAAGAGAACAATGAAAGATTCCATTCCATATAGGTAGCGGTATGGTGTGGTGAAACTTTCAGGGCCGAATACGGAGAAGATTTCGAGGACTGTATAAATCACAATAATTACCGGAGGAATCGCGGATAGCAGTAGAGTTTTCAGCGAGTTTCTGTTGCCATGAAAGAAATCCCAGAGTGCTTTCACTGTCAGATAGACGGCTAGTAACAAAGCTATCTGCCCGTCTACTGTAACCATGATTGTTAATCCGATACTCGTCAAGGCGATGTTGCATCTAGTGGGGTTACGGCTTGTTTTTTCAAATATTAATGCGATTGCCGGAAAAAGAACCATTGCTACAAGAATTGAAATATGACCTGCCCTTGTTTCAACTGAGAAGGATTGGGAGAAGGCGTAGATGGTTGAGGCGAGGATGCTTAAGCTAAGGTTTTTGAAGAAGAAGTTGGCGTATTTGAACATTAAGAACTGGGATGCAAAGATGCAAGCCATAACCAGTATTTTAACTGCAAGCCAATAGTTGCCAGTTATCTCAGTTGATAGGTAGATAATTGCGGCAACTGGATTTAGGATAGACCACAATGGGATAGATGGCGTTCCTCCATGCAAGTCCGGTATCCAGAACCTTCCTATGGGCAAGCCTTTTTCCGCAAGAACGGTTTCATAGACGTGTATCATAGCGTAGTTCGAATAGAAGTCTGAGAATTCTTCACCTATTGCTCCATCTGAAAATAGAAAGCGGCTACTGTAGAGTAATGTTAGAATTGAGAAAGTTGTCAAGGCGACAGCGGAGTTCTTGAGGTTTCGATCCATCGGTTCAGCCACCTAAATTCAAGACATCGCGTAACCCGATTAAATTCATCTTCAATTGTCTCCATCCAGTCAGTTTTTTCAAGCGTCTATTAGCTACACTTCATGGTTGAATTTTTCCAGTACGGCGGCTATTTTGCCTAGGCCCAAGGGATGTTGGGGGTAACGGCTGTATCCTGTGCTTGAAGCGATTAATGTGACTTTCATAGCGGTCTTCCTCTAAAGGAAGTTCTTCGCTAGTGTGATGGCAGTTCTGAAATCTTGACGTAGCTTATTGGGCGAGCTGAAATCCTTCAAAAGCCTCTTCATAACATAGTGAGGATTGAAGTAGAAGTTCCTGTAGGCTTCTCTTTGGGCTTGAACCATAAAGTCTCTAGTCAACGCTTTAGGTATATAGATCGGTTGTTCAGCCAAGTCGCCTGAAATGTGTTTATCCCATATGTCGGCTGTAAGAGCTTGCTCGTTAAGAGCATGTTGAAATATTTCTGTTTGAGGGTAGGGTACGATGATGTGAAATTCAATGTAGTCCGTTTTCATTGCTTTGGGATGGCAAATGGATGTAGCGACAGTAGTTTCCGTTTCACCTATTAGCCCGATTATGTAGAATGAGTTAACTTCGATGTCATACTTGTGGCATAGGTCGATAGTTTGTTGTATTGTCTCATCCGAGAAGGGTTTCCCGTTGATCTTTCTAATTTGCTCGTCTCCAGATTCAATGCCTAGGCTTATCTCACGGCATCCAGCGTTTCTGAGAGTTTCGACGTAGGCTTCATCTCGCAGTAGTTCAACGCGGGTTTGGAAGCCGAATTGGATATCTAGGCTTTTAAGTAGCTCTAGAAGCTCGAAAGTTGCCTTTCGATTGAGACCGAAGATATCGTCTACAAACTGGAAGTATTTGAGGTTGAACTGCTCTCTGCATTCCCGTATTTCATCGCGTATATTTTCGGGAGATCTAAACCGCATTGTTCGAGGAACGCAAGGCCGACAGCAGAAGCTACAGCGGTATGGACAGCCACGGGACGCTAAGATTGCCGTGAACTTTTCACTGTAGATTGGAACGAAGTATGATTTTAGGTCTGTTAAGTCTCTAGCTGGAAAAGGTAGTGAATCCAAATTCTTTGGGCTTTCACCCTTTATGACAGTTCCGTCAAGGCTTCCTGACTTGATGTGTTCAATTATGTTGGGAAATGTGACTTCAGCTTCTCCTTGAAACAGCACGTCAAAGTAAGGGTATTTCGCCATGAACCTTTGGTCGAGAGTTGCGTGGGAGCCCCCTAAAACAGTTTTGCCGTTATATCCGTGTTGGCTGAGAGCGTTAGCTAACTGCACGGTGCTTTTGGCTTGAGGCGTTGTTGCGCTTAACCCGATGATTTTCGGGTCGTATTGAAGAATCCTCCAAGTTAGGTCTTCCATCGTAAGTTGCATAGTAGGGGCATCTAGCACGGCGACATCGTATCCATGTTCGCGTAGCGACGAAGCAAGATATAGAATTCCAAGCGGAGGATAGAAGAAAATTTCGTCGCTCTTACCGTATAGTGTGCCGATGAAGCTGTGAGGAACGTTCACTAAAACTACATCAACCATGATGAACTGGCACCTACTTTAGCTTAATCTCGGATTCTCGTATATAACGTGGCTTCCAAACGATGTTACAGGGTTCCAGTTCTTAAGCACGTCCTCAACAATCTCGTTGGCATTCAGTTCTCAGCTACCTCTTTGCGGATTCAACTATCTTCCATTTGTATGGAAGGTATCCTCGTAGAAAGTCGATTTTAGCTAGGAAATATATTGAGCCTTGCATGAGAATGGATAGGATGAGTACGAGCATATCTTTTGGAGAGTTAATTGTTTTCAAAATGTGCTTTAGGCTCGTGAACCAGAGTGTTGAAGGCTTCACATTTGTTATCATCCGCATTTGGTGGTGTCCAATGTATACGCGCCTTCGTTGAGTGATTAAGTCAGTCATAGTTTGGGGAGGATGCAAGTACACTAGGGAGTCTGGGGCGTATGCCGTTTTGTATCCCTTTATCTCTGCAACTGCTTCCACGTAAGCATCGTCATTTATGATAGCTGGAGGAAGCTCATGTATGACTCCTGCCTTAATTGCCATGAGTTCTCCGCTGATTTTCGGTTTAACTTTTTCACAGATAAGATGATGAATTTTCCATTGAAGATCGTAGTATAGGCTTACGAACGACCTATTGAGCAGCATAGGAACCGGATGGCCTCCAACAACGCCGATATGATCGCTCTCTTCTAAGAACCTGATTAGGTTTTTAATTGAGTTCATGTCAGCTAGGTTGTCACCGCCTAGAAAGACGAGGGCATCGTATCCTTCAGTGTCAACGATCCTTAACAAACGGTTTAGCACATCAACTTTACCCCGCCTATAAGCTTCATGAATCATGCTTATCTGATGATTCGTTTGCATAAACGATTGAACCGTATCGTCAGTTCCATTGCTGCTGCTGCTTACAACCATTATACGCCAGTTGGGAGGAAGCGCGTTCTCCGAAAGCGAAGAAAGCAGTGAACCGATGTTCTTTACATCATTACATGTTGCGATGCCAATCAACACTTGCATTACCGTTTCCTCCCGACGATGAGAAGATCCCAGCAGAAGGAAGTGGGGGCGAAGCGGTCTAAGATTCTTCCAATTCTTCCACCGACCTTTCCGTCAACCAGAACGGTTTCGAAGAATCTTTCCATCAAAGATTTAGCTTCGCGGTAGGTTAATTCTCCCATGTGTTCAGGGTTATGTTTGAAGCCGAAAGGTATCTTGTTGATAATTGAGTAGACATGTTTGTTCGGCGTTGTCATCGTGAGCAATCCATCTGCTTGAAGGATGCGGTGAATCTCCTGTAAGGCGGCAGATTTGAGATGGTCAGGAATATGCTCGATAACTTCTATGAATAAAGTAGAGTCAAATGAGTTTGACTTGAACGGTAGATGCGTGCATGATCCCTGAACTACGTCTTCATTATTCTTTTCGGCTTTGCATCTTTTCAGCCTTCTTAATGAGAGGTCTAGACCTATTACGGGTTGTCCTCTCTCCCGTAGTTTTCTAGACCATAAGCCGCGTCCAGAGCCGCAGTCGAGGGTGAAGCCTTGGGTGTGTGCTAAGATTTTGTCTACAAACCATTTTTGAGGGGGAATGCAGCCGTCATCCAATGTTTCTTGACTTAGGTTCACCCAGCTTTCCACGGGGCTTTCAACTTCGTTTCAGTTTTGCAAGCCATCTCATTGCGAAGTCGAAGCTACAGATAAAATGCTTCACTTTATGTTTGAGGGTTTCCGGTGAGGCCATTCTGAATTTTCGTCTTGCTGTTTCTATTGTTTCACCTAGAACTTTGATTTCGTCGATGTTTCCTAACCCTTTTACTGAGGCGAGTAAGAGGTATGGTACGCAGATCGGGTTAATGCTCATTAATTGGCATCCTACGTAATCTGCGGCGACAACGTTATCTCCTGCGACGAGCAAGTTCATCAGTATAGGGTTTCCGTAGATAGGGCCTTCTCCTTCCATTCCTAGGAATGCATCAACAATGACTAGATCCGAGGAATAGCGGCGGTTTATTTCGACTAGCGCGTTTTCGATGTCGCTGTGGAATTTAGCTTTGTTTCGGTTAGGGTAGCATCCGAAAATGTTTTTCATTCCGCAGGACGCTACTCCTATCTCGCTTGTCTTGAGGTTGCAGAGGTTGATGAGCTTGTCGAAGTCCACGCCTTTGACAAGAGGATTCTTGTTCAAGTCGATTAATGTTACGCCCTCAAGTTGGTCGTAGCCTAAGGCCCTGTATTTCCGAGGTGTACTCATCGTTGCACTTGGCGATTCTATGACGAATATTTTGTCAGTAAATTGTCTCACGACTTCTATGATAACCTTCATCGTTTGAATTGAGCTAGTTGCCGGATAGCTGTATTTGTAGTTGCATAGGTTAGGTTTGATTGCGACACGCTCCCCTTGTTTGAAGAAGCTCTCGACTCCACCGAGCAACTTCAGTGATTTAGTAAGGGCTTCCCTTGTTTCTCCGTTATTTTTTACGATAGCTACTTTATGAGTTATTCACTGCCACCCTCCTATATTATTGCCCTCAGTAGGGCTGGCGGATTGCAGGTTAGAGAGGAGTAGTAGGCGTTAGCTAGTGGACAGGCGCATTCTCGGTCTGCTATGCTTTTTCGAACCTGTTTGGCTGAACGACTGTTCCACACTTTATTTATGTCGTAGTTTGCTAAACGCAGATCTCCCATGTATCCTTCAGGTAGCCAACGTGTGCAGCAGGAAACAACCTGACCCCAAGCAGTGATATGTGCTGAAGCTCTTCCAGCCATACATGGAATAGGTTGCTTCCGGTTCCAGAGGTATTTCATGGTGTCCCAATAGTATCTATTTCGTAGCTTCATTTTAAATGAGGCTTTCGATTGGAGGAGAGGTTGCACAGCGAAGGCGTAGTCTTCTAATGAAGGGGTTAGGTCTTCCCCTATCGTTTTAAGTTCATGTCGTTCTTCAGCTATTTCGCTGATGAAACTGTCGATTACTGGGAGTGGTTGAGCTTTAAAATATTTGAGGATTCTATGTATAGGTTTAGACTTCACGTTGAATTTCGAGAGGACTGTGTGGACGGAGATTATTAGTTGACGATATTCCTGTTTTAGAGCGAAGAGTCGAAGTAGAGTGTCGAGGATTGTTGAGAAGCCGTTGGGAACGCCTCGCATTCTATCGTGATCTTCATTGATTCCGTCTAGGCTTAGGTTAAAGTGAACTTCTACGTCTTTTGGGCAGAGTGCGAGAAAGCTTTTGAGAACTTTATAGACTGTTACGGGCATGAGGCCGTTGCTTGGAATTGCAATGTATTTTGGCTTGCCGTACTGGATTGATAGTTGGAGAAGCTGAAGCAAGTCGTCTCTTAAGCAAGGTTCTCCACCACTATACGTGATGAAGAGATACGATTTCCCTAGATGCTCGAATACGGATTCCCATTCGCTGGTCGTTAACTCTGCTTCCGCTAACTCGGGTGTTTCTTGGTACAGCCGATGAATATTGCAGGTTAAACAGCGGCTCTGGCATTTCATCGTTGTGCTTATTGTGAGGTTGAAAGGAAGAGGGGCCTTAGAGAAAGGTTTCGCTAGGATATGTTTAATGATAGATGTTTCTCGCATTCAAGATCATTCCTCCGAAAGTGAAGTTGACTGTGTTTGCTCAATTCAGTTGGAAACTCCTCCATCGACGGATGCCGTTGTCGGTCGTGATGGAGTAGAGCAACGGCGACGCGACGACGCAGAAAGCCGCCCCCAACATCATCTTGTTGAGCCACAACCAACCTCTCCGTCGCATAGGTTCTTGAGTTTCAACGTGGCTTCTGAGTCGAACCATTTCTTAAACCAATATCCTCTACACTGCTTTGAAAACTGCAAGCCGAGAGCTATCCTAATGTTGGGGTAAGGGTCTTCACGGTCTGAAAGCCGTAGAGGATTCTTGAAGAGTAGGCGTGATTTATCTCGGTCTCCGAGAACAATATCGTAGTATTCGTCGCCTCGTATTTCATGTGGATTTTCTGAAATTCTCCGAACGTGATCTCTGAGGCTCTCATGCCAAATGTAACTTCTTACCCCTCTTTTTCTTAGACGGTAAGCAGATTCAACCACGAAATATGCCACTAGATAGTATCCCCATTGTTTCTCGTTTATCGTGCCAGATTCAATGAACCACGCAATGTCTCCTCTCTCGAATTTACCGAGTCTACCGAATGGGTCTCCGTAAGTCAGATTCTTGAAATCTGGATCGGGATGGTCGGGCAACGGCACATAAGGGATTGAGCCCTCTGGTTGAATTTGAGGTTCCTGTAAGTCGTAGTACGGTTCTTGCAAATCCTTTCTTCTCGCCAACGACCTGTTAACCCCAATATGAAAGAAAGTGCTTTTCATTCTTCTGCACCTATACTTCCTCGCCAATCCCTTAAACGGTTCCAAAGGATACGCCATTTATCGAGAAATTTTCCGTAGAGTCCACCTGTTGAAAGATGAAAGAGGTTCCAACCGACAGTGGAAACAGTGTAGTATTTGATGAATAAATCCATTGGCATCCCAACAATAATTGCGGTTGTAAAGCTAAATAGGGTGCCGAGTATAGCGTTGAAGAGAAGGTATCCCAAAGCATCACCTAAAAACCGCGATCTCAACAATTTAAACATTCGTTAACATCCCCTTCGTTGCTTTGACTAACTCTTTTACTGTGAACGACAGGATTTTACGATATCTTTGAGGATTTTGGGTTAGAGACTGTATTCGCAGGTTAGTCCATAATGACATCAAGAGATGCCAAAGCCGAAGCTCAAATGGAGAAAGGAAATAGGGGGAAAACACCAAATGTATGTGATCGTACATATCAAAGTTGAAAGTAGTTATTCTGTTTTCTTTGTTAAGCTCGTCAAATATTTCCGTACCCATCTCTGGCGTCAACAATTGAGGAACAACCACTTCAGAGTGAAGAGACTGCAAAAGTTTGAAGGTTTTCAGAATTGATTTTCTGGTTTCGTATGGACTAATTAAGATTCCAGCTATCGTTTCAATTCCGACTTTATGGCACATATCGAAAGCTCTTTGAAATTCATCTACGGTTTCCCTCTTCTTGTATCTTTTCAATATTTCAGGTTCCGCAGTTTCAACTCCAATCAAAAGGCATCTGCATCCAGATTCATATGCTTTCCTTACGAAGTCTTCACCCCAACGATTAAGTAGATCAGCTCTAGCATTGGCGTCCCAAACAAAGTTCAACCCATTCTCTTTGATTCCATCGAAGATCTTCATGGTTCTATCATAGTCAAGAATGAAGTTATCGTCCAAAAAGATTATGTGTTTTTTTTCTAATTGTTCATTAAGGCAGATAAGATTTTGAACAACATAGTTCGATGAGTGAAATCTAACTCTTTTATTGAAGAGTTTCGATGTAGTACAAAAAGTACATGGAAAAGAACACCCGAAGCTTGTAACAATATAACCAACTTGTCCGGTGTCAGAGAGCAAATCCCAAGCTGGAAACGGTAGTGAATCAATGTTTTCTATTAATTCCCGTTCCGAATTTTGCTTGATTTTTCCATTGGAAAGCCGATAAGATATACCCTTAATCTCTTCTACAGGTTGACCGCTCACAAATTCGAAGAGCGTTTGCTGTCCTTCCCCTCTGCAAAGCACATTGATATGTTTTAAACTTTCCATAACGTATTTGTCTGCCCCCGCCAACGAAAAAGACCCTCCGACTATCGTTTTGATATTTTGCGGAACACTTTCAAGAAGCTTATTCACAGTAGACAGCTGAGGAAATAAGGCAGATATTCCCAAATGGGTAGGCTGAACATCATCAATTACTTCAAGCACTCTTTCTTCATCGTAATTCAGGTAATTCGCATCGAGCACTTCAACGTCAATGTCCCTCTGACGAAGGTACGAGGCAAGAAACGGCAACGCTATAGTAATTCCAGTTTGACCCGCAATATGCCTAAAGAAATTATCCAAAAAACTAGGATTAGCAGGGGAAGAAATTAACAAAACCTTTTCCATCAATTTCTCCTCTTAACTGCACGCCATTTGCTTGCAAGGTCTTTCGGGTCGTCTTCTCCTGTCCTTATGCCTGTTGGCTGACTTCCCCAGCATTGAATCTGTCTGCATTTTGGGCAGAAAATTAAAGACCCATAGCAGTTGCGGCAGGTTTCAACGTAAAGCATTCCTGCTGGAAAACCGCAAGCAGGACAACGCTTCCCTCCAAAATTATATGCACTAAACCTATCAACCAAGTCTAGCTCATCCTACACCTGTAGTTTTCTTAATGGTTCTTCGACGGCTTTGAGCAGTCTTTTGATTCGAGGAATCATTGTCTTGTACTTGCGTTTAACGGGTTTTCCTGTTAACGGTGGTTTACCGAATTTTCCGTCGGCTTCGCTGAACTGGTCTAATGCGAAGTCGATTTCACGCCCGTTGGGTAGGCGGTTCCAGAAATGTCTGGCAGAGTAGTATGATTCGCATTTCATGATTCCCCAGCCGAAGACGTGGTTGAGGACTCTGGCTGTGGCGTAGCATTGACCGAAGCTTTTAGGTCGATCTGGATATTCCTGTCTGCATTCAGGGTAGGTTGTTTGAATTGACCATCCGGTTTCTAGGATCTTTCTTATCTCGGTGAAAAGAGTGGAGCTGTGGAGAGCTTTATCGCAATCGCAATATACTACAGAGTGCTTCTCACAGAATGCCACGTCGCCATGTTCGCAGTAGATTTCATTTGAACCGCAGATGTCGCACAGTTTCATTGTTTGAATCTCCAGACTTCATCGAATGGTTCAGGAGTGCCTTTCAGGTCAAGGTCGTCCCAAACCGCGAGGATAAGCCTAATCGGGTAAAATCGGTTCTGTTGCAGCTTCAGAAGCTTATACGCGGTTTTGCGATATGTGTCTGCAAGAAGGTTGCGTTTTCCCGTTTCGGCTTCGATGAGTACGAGCCCCATCTTTCTTATGTCTTCTGTTCTACCGCCTAGTCTTTCTTCTTTAACTGTGCCTTCATCAACTATGCAAGCTATATCAGGCTCAAAGCGTTTACCTCCGTACTCAGTTACACGCCATCTATCGCTCACAAGACTTGAAATATCTATAGACGCATGGATGTCTCCTATGGGCAATCCTAGATTGATGACCTTCAGCTTGCCTAACTCCATCTCAGAGATGGCTTTCAGTAACGCTAACCGCACAAGCCTCTGATGTTCCTCACTTCCATCCTTAAGCGACATTTCTATCACCGCATTATGGCGTTGATGAGTTTCTGTGAGTCTCCGTGATCGTAGTCTTTGAATTCGCAGACTTCATAGAAACGCCAGTTGACCCATCGTTCAAGGTGTTGTTGAATTTTGAGGTCTTTCCGGTCGTTGTAGACCATGGCGTAGGGAAGGACGCCTAGGTTTTTTAGGACTTCTATTCGATGGAGATCTTCTTGTGTTGTTGTATTGAACCCTGTCAACAGATAGAACATCAGATGCTTAGAAGGGATACCAGCTTCATTGAGAATTCTGATTCCTTCGACGACCTGATCCTCGATCTGAGGTATGTCAAAGGCAAAGTAGAGTCGTCTATCTTTGAAGTCAGCATCATAATAATGAGTTTTAGCTAGAAGTCGCGCGTTTTCTTTGTCTATGAGGCGTATGTCAAGTCCTTGGTTGAAGTTAACCTTTATTTTGTGTTGAATTAGAAGCGTTAAATTCTCAAGCCATTTCGGAGAGGCGAGAAAATTGTTGTCGAGTAGAATTACTTTGCGGTGTCGAAGAAACTCTTTGAGAGGTGCATGATCTTTTATGTCGCCTTCCTTCTGTGGAACTACGCACCAAGGACATCTGCGGATACAGCCTCTCGACGTGAACCCTAGACTATAATGAAGGCCGTAAAGGGAATAGTCAGGGCATAGGTGCTCGATTTCATGGGGAAGCTCGGTTGTCAGGTTTATACCTGAACCACCCAAGACAACTTCACATCTGAACATTTTCGCTATGCCGAGAATGTTTGGTTTATTTCGAGCGAACACGCATGAAATGTAAACTTTGTCAGGAAAGTTGTTGCCCTTGTTCAGGAAGACCTTGTCATGTTTATCCTTATGAAAACGGCTTATGTGCATTAGAGCTAAGTTGGGCATTTTCTTGTCTGCGTCGATTAACAGAATGTTCATTTCTCATCCTTTCAGCACTTGTTCGGTTTTCTCCGTGACCTGATCCCATGAGTAGTTGTTTTTTATGAAATCGTAGGCGTCGCTTGTGATTAGATCTTTTTCCTGTTTGCCGATTCTTTGGAGGTATGTGATTGCTTGTACGATGCTCTCTTGATCGTGCCATATGCAGGGGATGTAGTGTCCACTGAAGATTTCGTCGCGTTCCTCACTCCTCACGGAAAGCACGGGAACCTTCGAGGCCATCGCCTCAAGAATTGCGATTTCAAATCCGTATTGTGGGGCGGTCAGTTGCGCGTAGGCGTTGAAGCTTTGGTAGGCTGCGGGTAGTTCACTGTCTTCTAGTCTGTCGGTTAAAGTGAGCTTCACATTTTGTTTTGTGGCTAGGTCGTTCCAATATTGCTTGGGTTGGACTGGGAAGTCTCCGACTAGGCATAGCGTGTATTCGAAGTGTAGTTTGCTACATGCGGCTATGAGTTGGTCTACGCCTTTCTCAGTGTAGATTCTCCCGCAGTACCCTATTACGAATCCTGTGAGACCGTATTTCCGCTTGAACTCTTCGACTCCATTTGAGTGTTGCCAACGGTTTACGTCCACCCCGTTTGGGATGACTGTGATCTTTTTCTCAGAGACTTTGATGAGTTTAGCGTGGAAGTTTGAGAAGGCTATGACTGCGTTGCATGATTTTAAGCCGAACCATTCCGCTACTCCAGCCAGCTTCAACACGAGGTATTTTGGCAGATTCTTCTTCCGGTAGTAGGTTAATTGGTCGCCAATCGTCCTCACGAAACGTTTCATTCCATGCGGGTGACATACCGTTCTAATGCCTAGCAGACGGAAGATTGGGGCGTAGATTGCGTTTACAGCTTTCTGGCAGAAGACAACGTTTGGCCGGAAAGTGATGAGATACCAGAGAATCCAAAGCAGCTTCTTGGGCACTGTGATGAAGGTACTCCATCCGCCTGAATACTTGATGTTGCGTACTGGAATTCCGTGTCTTAACGTGCAGCCTTTGAGTTTCTGGCTGCTGGAAACCACTAGAAGCTCATGCCCTTTCTCTTTGAGCCTCGGAAGAACTGCGTCGAGGTACGTTCGTATTCCCCCGACGATCTCAGATTCCCAACCGCTGCTGACAACCAGTATTCTCATTCTTTCAGTCTCCATATTTTTTTCGGTTCTTCAAGTATAGTTTGAATGAATGATAGCATAGGGCTCCGCTTAGGACGAAGCCTATGAGTATTCCAACAGCTAGGGCGTACCAGTCCATTAATAGTCATCTCTTGCTCTGAAATGCCAGAGAAGCTTTATTGCTATCGCTCCAATCAAGACTATGGCGACTGCTGAGTAAATAACGATTGTTGCGTCTCCAGCGAATTCAAAAGGATTCCACGTTTGGATCATAGCCATTTGTACCTCGATCCACTAGAGCATAGTGATTTTTGTTGCTGTGAGTTTGGGGTTTGTCTTGGCCTTCTGTTCGAGTTGCTGAATGAATTTCTCGTAAGTTTTGAGGAAGTCGTCGAATCTTCCGAGCACTTGAAGCTTCACTTCCTCGGGTGCGTTTATCTTTTCGATGTCGCTTCTAACTCCGCCTAGTCGCCAGATGTGCATCTTCAGTTTCGGGAAGTCGGGTTCTTTAATTCGCTTGGAAAGAGGCATCTTACGTTTCCTCCTCTATCTTTTTCCATGTGACTATTCTTCCGTTTGGTGAGCGTACATATATTCTGGGGATAACTTTGCCGAATGTGACGCGGTAGGTTTTCTCGAATGGTTTGTTTCTCTCTAGGCAGACTTGAATTGCTAACGCATTGTTGAGGTCGCCTAACAGTATGGTTCTGTCTCTTTCAGCGGTTTCAATTTCAGGTGGAGGCTTGTACGCTTGCAGATCCTTCCGTAAATCAAGCGTTTGGCTGACTGTTCTGACGGCTTGAAGCTTCTGCCGGAAATAGTGGATTTGGTCTTCATGCTGTTTAACGGGGGGTTCAACGATCTCGTCTTTGAAGAAGTGGTAGAGGTCTCCGGTTTCCATGAGTTTCAGTAGGCCTCGGTTTGTTTTGCGTATTCGAGCCCACTTCTCCGCTTTCGACAGTTCCTTCGACAGCTTCGGATGCTTCTGCTCCCAAGCCCGAGCGATCAGGTACTTCGTGGTGTTCTCCATCTCTTCCCGAGTGCGGAAAGAGTGGATGCCTAACACGCGGCGTTCACGTTCAACCCAATCCGCAGCTTCCTCAGCAGTAGGAGAAACCAATGTTATCACGTCTCTGAAAACGCAGAGAAAATCGTTAGGTCACTCATAGCTGCTTTTTCTCTAAACTCTTTACTGCTGGTTTCCTTTTCTGCTAAGACTGGAACACCCCATATTTTTGAGAGATATGATATGAGTTTAGAGAGTGCTTTCGGAGTTTTCTTTGGAAAAGTTTGGAACTCAAACACGTACTCTGATGTCGTATCCGTGTCACTATCGTCGTCTACTTCTAGTTGAAGGCACCAACCGAATGGATAGAATGGACGCGGTCTATGCACGGCTAAAATTTGGTAGAGATCTCTGAAGAGCTTCTGTATTTCATCCACACTTATTGATGGCGCATGAATATGCACGTAGACGCTCTTGATTCGGTGGCCTCCTATAATGCTTTTCTCAACATGATACCACAAACAGTCTAGTGGAGGATTTTTCAGTTTTTCTCGAAGGCCCATCCCTTTCACCTAGAATTCTTCACAGCAGTCCGTACATATGTAATTTATCTTGGGATCGTAGTAGTTGAGGCATGTGCCTCCCTTACATGAAGCTACGTTACTACCACCGCAGGCAGGGCAAGTTACCTTTGACATGGCGGTTACACTTCAACCTTTTTCAGTTTCTCAATTTTCTTTAGCAGTTCCTTAATGAACTCTTCTTGTTTCTCCACGGATTTCTTTATGCAAGCTTCGCAGAGACCGCCGACTAGGATAAAGGCTATTTTTCCGCAGCCTAAACAGAAGACTTGAGCATCATTATTAATTCTAGGCTCATCCATTACAAGTGACCTCTCATGCTTGCCTGCTCTTGAGCAAGATGCTTACGGCAAACTGGCCCGATACCTAGTTTTACGCTTTTTTCAACCCAGATGAGTCTTCGGCATATTCGACAGATCCAACCTTTGTGCTTCGCAAACTCTTTTTCGATTTTCTGAGCGTATTTCTGTCGTGCTTTATCTGTGCTGGATCGCCATCCAGTTGTAAGTCTATGCAGTCCGAATAGGTCTAATATTTGGGTAGCCATAACGGTGTCTTCAATCCAGTAGTCGAGGCTCCATTTCCCTAGAAACGCTAGTTTGGCTAATTCAAGTAGGTCGTCTCTCCAAACCGCTTCTTTGTCTATGGCTTGTTTTGCAAGTTTCTCAACGAGTACCCATGCTTTAGATTGACGTTTGGTTTCCGACATTTCCAGTTCCGCACATCTAAGATGAATCCAACTTCTTGGACAATGGGCTATGCTTGTGATAAACTCGCCTTCCTCAATTAACTCGCCACAGATGCATTCTCCACCTGAGAATCGTGCGTGAATGGAGAACTTGTCTTGAGCGATTTCTTCCCTAATCGTCTTTCTTGCTAATTCAAGTTGGTCAATTGTGTTGGTAATCATTTCTGAAGCCTTCGAGCTATTTTTAAGATTTCTACTTGCTCTATGCCTGATGACGCTTCTAGTGATGCGGTTTGGCTGAAGTTTCGAAGCCAGTTCACATGTGCTTTGCTGAAGTGTTTGTTTCTGAGGTTGGCTTGTGGGCTGATTGTTGCCTGTAGGTACTGTAGCGCATCGGGTAAGCCGTTTCTCCCTATCTTCGTGATTGGGATGATGCTTTGGCCGTATTTGCGGAATGGTTTCAGCATTGGGTTATCGGTTTTTCGTAGAATCTTGTCTAGTTGGTCGGTGTCCATGATTTGTGGGCATATGCTGTAGATTTTGTCGGTACATTTGAAATGGTAGAGATCGGCTAGTCCTTCTTCTCGTTGCAGTCTGTCGGCTTCTCTAACAGCTTCTTTCAGGCATGAATGTTCGAGGAAGAGCACATAGCTGCGAGTTTCTTGGACGCGGTTCGTGAAGGCTACTTCTATAAGGGTTTCAGGCAGCCCCCTAGTCCAAGAGGGTGTCGAGGCTGCCTGTCGTTCAATAGCGTGGGACGGTTGCGTCATCTCCGCTTTGCGGATCGTTGGACATTGAATCTTAGGGAGACCCTGTATATCAAAGTTATCAAGTTTATCACGGTCTACATGTATAGCGGGCAGTCCGGTTAAACCGTGGATTGTTCCGGCTAGGCGTACTATGCATCGAGTGTTAACGGTTACTGAAGGGTCAACTTTAATGCCTTTAGCTTCTACCTGCTTGAAGATTCTGTCTGCTTCTTTGATGTAGGCGTTTTCACGGTTCCAAGGATCTGATATCTCTACCGTCGGTTGGTAGCTGAGATCCCATATTTGGAATCCACGTCTGCCAGTCCAGACCACTTCTAGGTTTTCATGGCCTAGGTCTTCTAGGAAGCGAATTAGCTTGAGGGCTTCACGTTTTGCTTCGGAAAGGCTTTCACGGTCTATGTCGAAGACTAGGTTATGCGCTAGGAAGATGCAGGAGTAGTCAGCATCCATGCGCGGCCCCATGTTTGCTGGATTGAGGAATAGCCCTGTGCTTACGTAGACGTGTTTAGGCGTAGTTTCAGCCAGTAGCCTTTGAAGTTGATCTACGGTTCGAATTACGTCTACGACCTTGTGGAATTTGTCGTGCCAATCTACGATCCGTAGGTGACGCCAATGCATGTCCGGTAGAAGCGTGAGATACTCTTTGCAGTATGAGCTATAGTAGTCTTGAATGTCCATCGGCATCAAATTAGATAGCTTCCTCTGAATTTAAAAAAGTATGGAAGAGAAGGCTGTAACGTAGCCAACGGAAGTTTATGGCCCTCCTAAGCCGTTTGGTGTAGCGTGTGCATACCAGTCAATTCCGTGAACCGCTGGGCCGCAGTAGAAATCCAAGATGACTTCAAATTGTCCCCAGATTGCGTAGCCACCGGGTCTCCAATATGCGCTGTTGTCAAGTTCTGGGCCAACCCAGATTATTTTGCAATGTTCGATTTCACCTGAGCCTTCTACTATGCCTCCGTCCCATTGTTTACCAACAGCCCCGTTCCATTCATTTGTACACCATGCGTCAGATGTCCAAGGCAATTCGTCGTCATTCTCTCTGATTCCATCAGGGCCAAATACAGCCATATGCCATGCCAGAGACCACTTCATAACAAGTTGGTCGTGTGCATAACTACCCATATATGCTTCCGCAGCCTCATGAGTCATTCCAAGCTTCCCCATCGCCCAGCTTTCTCCAGTTCCAACGAAAATCATCGCTTTCATGTTGTATCCGTATTGGTCAAATCCAGAGCCAGACGGTTTGGCGGCAAATGCTGGTGCTGCTGACAGGCATAGAACTGCCATGAAGAATATTGCTGTTAGAAATAATTTCTTCATTCTCGTCGTACACCTCCTCTCGTGTTTTCTGAGCGAGCGTAACGTTTGATTATTTAGGATTGCTCTTTGAGGCTCTTCTTCTTAAGTAGAGAAGGATGCCTGTTCCTAATGATTGCGCTCCTATAATTATCTCAGTTGTGTTTCCGTCAAGTATGGGTTTGGATGATGATGGAGCCGTAGCTTCAGTAGTTCCTACAGCGGTCGTTGCTGCGCCGGATGCAACTCGGTATCCCCCGCCCTCACCTTCTCCTTCAGTAGTCGTGGTCGTTGTGCTGGTGATCGTGCTGGTTATGGTTGTCAGGTAGTATTGGGTGCTGGTTGTTGTGGTTGAGGTTATGGTTTGAGCTAGGTAGGATGTGCCTACCGTCGTAGTGATCGTTGTGGTTGAAGCGTAATATTGAGTGCTGGTTGTAGACGTGATCGTTACTGTGGCTAAAATATAGCTGGTGATCGTGGATGTGCCTGAGGTTGAAGTTTGAGTTTGAGTTTCTGTAGGTGTGGTCGTAGTGAAAGTTGTTGTCCCGCTGGTCGAGGTTATCGTTGTGGTTCCAGATGTGGATGTGGTCGTGACCGTCGCAAGGAGAGTCTCGGTCTCCGTAGTCGTCCCTGACGTGGTTGTCGTAGTGAATGTACCAGATTCCGTTGACGTAAAGCTGGTCGTCCCTGAAGTTGTAGAGGTTTGATAGGTTGTAGTCGGACTGGTCGTGGTGAACGTGGTCGTTCCAGAAGTTGTAGTCGTTGTAGCCGTAGTGAATAGGGTCGTCGTAAACGTCGTTGTTCCAGATGTGCTAGTGGTGGTCAAAGTGCTTAATTCAGTAGTCTCAAAAGTGGTGGTTCCTGAAGTTGAAGTTGTAGCACTCGTGATCGTGGTCGTCCCAGACGTAGTGGTGGTTGTGAACGGCGCAATAGTCGAAGTGCCTGAAGTGCTGGTGGTAGTCAACGTCGATGTTCCAGAAGTGCTTGTCGTAATGCTCGTGATTGTGGTTGTACCAGAAGTTGTGGTAGTCGTCAAAGGATTAATAGTGCTAGTTCCAGTTGTAGTGGTTGTTGTAAAGGGAGCAAGTGTACTTGTCTGAGAAGTTGTGGTAGTCGTTGCTGTTGTATATCCCGTGCTGAAAATGGTACTTGTCGTGTAGAAGTACCAAGTATCTGATTCGAATGTTACTGTTGTTGCAACACCGCCACCACCCTGAGTTGTAGTGATTATTTTTGTTCCCGTAACCGTAGTGCCAACAGAGGAGGTAGTTAATATCTGAACAGTCTTTGTGGTTGTGCCTAAGAACGTTTTCGTGCCAGTTGTTTTGAACTTGTCATACGTGCTAGTCCAATAGCTCGTTGCGGAGCTAGTTGTACTGAGGCTAGTTGTAGCAACAGTTGTTGTAGCAGTCGTCGTCGTGAAGGTGGTCGTCCCAGAGGTCGTGGTCGTGGTACTTGTAATCGTAGATGTTCCAGAAGTTGTGGTGGTAAGAGACGTAATTATACTTGTCCCCGATGTAGATGTGGTGGTCAAAGGATTAATCGTAGTGGTTCCTGTTATCGAACTGGTCGTAATAGTGGTTGTCCCCGAAGTTGTTGTCGTCGTGCTAGTAATCGTCGATGTTCCAGAAGTCGAAACAGTCGTCAAAGGATTAATCGTAGTGGTTCCAGACGTGGTCGTAGTGAGATAGGTTGTAGTCGGACTGGTCGTAGTAATCGTGGTCGTAGCGGATGTCGTGGTTGTCAGTTGGCTAGTCGTAGGTGTAGTCGTAGTGAAAGTGGTCGTCCCAGAAGTCGTGGTTGTGATTGCCGTCGTAAACTCGGTCACGGTGAACGTTGTTGTTCCTGAAGTAGAAGTTGTAAGATAGCTAGTCGTTGCCGAAGTGGTTGCGAATGTTGTCGTGCCTGAAGTGCTAGTGGTCGTAGTGGTCTGCGTAGGCGTGGTCGTTGCGAAAGTGGTGGTTCCAGATGTCGAGGAAGTTGTTAGAGTTCCGCTGGTCGTGGTGGTTGTAACCGTCAGAAGCGATGTGGAAGTAACCGTGACTGTTCCGCTGGTCGAAGTCGTCGTAGTTGTGGATTCCGTTGAAGTAGTTGTGATGGTTTCTTCAATATACTGTGTGCTTGTCGTGGTACTTGAAGTTGTGGTTGACTGAGTGTAGATCGTGGATGTCGTGGTCGTGGTCGTCGTTGTAGACGCTAGGTACTCTGTGCTCGTTGTACTTGTTATCGTCGTGGTTTCGTCTGGCTTGGCGAAGACAGGCATGACATGAGTGAGAACAGGAAGTTGAAGAAGCAGGAGCAGGAAGAGTATGCCCATTAACTTTGAGTGATGATGAAATTTAACTTTGGGAAAGCCTTTGATCTTCACTTCAGGAATTACAATGGTTATGTCGATAATCCGATGCGCCTACCTCCACCTCCACGTATCTGTTAAGTAGGCGTATGGATATTAAAATTAACTCCCTATGGCATTGGGCGAACTGGGAAGAACCATATGAAGAAAGCAGCCGCAAGCAAAATGTTTGCAACAAGGATTTTGGTTCCAATTGTCTTTGGAAGAAGCTTCCATGTGGAAGCCAAACCGAGAGCGATGAACGGTAGCGTGTATATCATGTAGTAGTTGAATCCCATCCGATGGGTGAGGATGCTTAACATCACCCAAGGCATGTAGTTCAAGAGTATGCCTGACAGCATGAAGAATGCCTCGTCTTTACCTTCCTTTCCCTTGAACAAAACATATAGAAGCCCTACTACAGCAGGCCATATGCCATACCAGAGTGCTAGATTTGCTTGACTTCGATACCAGATTGGTATGAAGCGCATCACAACGTCACCTGTTCTGGCCGTAACGTCAACGCGGTAGTACGTAGGCGAGTTGAAAGGATCGTTTGGTATGATCCAGTTCCACGCATAAGAGTAGGGAGTGTAAGAAGCATTAGTGACTATGCCTTCTGGCCCATGATAACGGGCGATAAACATCAAGTGATCTATGGGGTTCCACATTACTTCACGGCTTATGCTCTGGCTTGTGGTCGTAGTTGTAGTTACAGCCGTTCCATTGGGGCTTAGTACGACATTCCGAAGAACAATGTTAGTTACTGAAGCGGATTTTACAGGTTGATACTTCATGTCGTAGGCGAACATGCAAACCATTAGGACTAGAAGGACGATGAGACTGTAGCGCAACCCTAACTTGAGAGTTGGCTTCAAAGTCTTCCTGTTCTTCACCAAATGATATGCGGCTAAAGCTGGGAACCACCATACAGCCATTTCTCGGGCGAAGAAAGCCATACCCATGCTGACGGCTGACCATCCATAGCGGTTTCTCAAGTAGAATTCTATGGCTAGGAAGCTGAATAGGAAGAAGGTCATGTCAATTAGCAAGGCACCGCCATGTATAAACCATACTGTATCGAATGCAAGAAGCACTGTTGCACCTAAATCCCAAGGATGCCCGAGAAAGCGTTTGGCGATCAGATAGAAGAGGTAGAGCGCCGCGACTTGCATAGCAACTTGGGGGAATCTCCAACCGAACCAATTGTTACCGATTAACGCTATGCCTATGGCCCCAATGATTTTCGGTAATGGTGGGTGTTCAGCGTTGGCAGCGATTCCCTGCAATGTCATAACGCTCGCGGGTACATAGTGGGCTTCATCGAAGATCATGCTTCCGTCTGATGGGAACGCGATCTGCAACATATGTACGGCGAGATATAGGGCGAGGAAGAGGTCAATTCTAAACAGGTTCTTCGCAATACTTAGAAGTTTATTCCAATAGTCTGCTAGATCTATTGTGTATGTGTACCTCAAGGTTTTTCCGCCTCAACTCTTATTCTTGGATATTGATTCAATCCGATTAACCTTAGTAGTCTATCAAAATAGCGAGTGAAAAAAGTAGTATCAACGAGTTCTAGTTTTTTGACTTTTAAGTGGGCCTCTTCCATAAGGTTCCTGATATCTTTTTCTGAAAATAGGGAGTGGCGACCGTGTTCCCTTTTGAAGAAGCCTTGAACAAAGTATTTAAGACATGCAGCATTGCTTTCAGCGTGTTTATGCCATCTTGAGTGACTCCCAGTAAAGTAATACCTTAGGCATTTGTTATGGTCAGTGATTAGTGTAAGACGACCATCTTTCTTCATAACAAACTGAACCTCGTCTAAATGTTTCTTCGGATTCGACAAGTGCTCTAAGAGATTTCGCTCGTAAATCTCGTTGAATGTGTCGGGTCTGAAGGGTAAATTTTCTGCGTCACCAATAATGTTTACACCCTTTGTAAGAACCTTGTCTAGACGGATATCACCTGTCATCTCACTGCCACAACCTATGTTAAGGCTACTCATTTAGTTTCCTCCTCCAAAACTTGTTCTAATAAGTCTATGTGGGATTCCCAATTGAATGACGACGCCCATATCGTTGCTTCATGAGACATTTTTTTCCATAATTTAGGGTCGGATAAGAGGATACTCAGCTTACTGGAGAAGTCTTCTATACTGTAGGGTTTTGCGTGAAATCCTGTTTCACCGTTTAAAACGGTTTCTTTTACGCCTGCGTCTCCCCAAACAACGGCGGGGGTTCCATGTGATTGGGCTTCAAGTGGGCCGAGACCGAAAGGTTCGTGAATACTCGTTTGGACATATGCCGAAGAACGGGCGTAGAGGTAATCGAGCATCGTATTGGTGACGAATCCGGTGAAGTTGACGTAAGGCTGCAAACCGAGTTTGGCTACAATTTTTTTCAATGTTTGTGTGTGCGGTGTGTGATCGCCGACAACGATAAATTGAGGTTTCTCTCCTTTGAGCAGACTCATCACTTGAAATGCTAAGTCTATTCTTTTCCAAGGATAGTGCCTGCTCGCCGTAATTATCATGTTTTCACGGTTTTCAGATGAGCTTTTGGAGGGCATTTCTAACGCGGGATAGCATACTTCCCCTGACAGCCCATACATCTTTTCGAAAAGTGACTTTGTCCAAAGACTGTTGAAAATTAGTCGATTAGCGGATTTGTGGCATATGCGGTCTAGATTTCTTGCAACTCGTTTTCCGAACACCCCTAATAACCCGTCAAGCAACAGAAAATCCCCTTTAGCCCAACTACCAGCAACTTCTGGGCGCCTATAGATAAACGTCGTTGGCTGATGCAGATATCCAACATATGGTATTCCCAAAAGTTTATTCGTTCTGTACCCGATCCACATGCTTGGTTGACTATGGCATAGGAGAACGTCGCAGTCGGCTAATTTTCTTATTCCTATGGGCAGGATAGCGGAGGAGATCATTGCTATTGCTTCACGAAAAATAGGTGATGGAAAATGAGTGATGAGTTCTTCAGGTTCAACTTTTTTCAGCAGTTCTGGGAAACATTTGTCATCTCGAATTATTGGGGCGAAAACTTTGACTTTATGACCTCTCTCGCGCAGAAGACGGGCTTGTTCAAGAGCAACACGCTCTCCGCCACCTGAGTAGAAGAAGCCGATGTGAACGATGTTGATTTTCATTGTTACACCAGAACGATGGAACCCAATTTTTAAATATGTAATGGGATGATACTTATGTTGAATGGTGAGTGTGTTTGACTACTCCTTGGAGGCAACCGGGTAGGGATTGGACGGGTTACTATGCGTTTCTCATAACTGGGCTTATTCTCGGCGGCCTTTTGGTGTATGCGGGCTTGAAGATGAGCGGTATTTTACCGTAGCCGTTTTTGTCTTCTTCCGTTTTCTTCGCTGGTAGAATCCTACGGCTACGATGAGTATGAATATGGCTACTATTGAGAGGATTTGGGCTGCCATGAAGTTTCCTCTTCCGCGTTGAACTTGTCTTACGGCTTCGTCAGCTCGGTCTAGAAGCTTGTCGGCTTCCTCTAGGTGTCCAACTGCTTCTTTGAAACGCCAGTTTTGAGCGAACGCTTGCGCTAAAGTGAATTCTCTGTATGCCTCATTAGCGAGATCCCATGCTTCTCTGCTTTCGTATTCGTACCATGTTGCGGTTTCGAAGCGTTTGTCAAGTTCATCGTATAGCTTGCTGTACTTCATCAGCCATTCATCGTATACGGGCAGCGTTCCCTGAGGGCTTAACCATTCCCCGTCTTCGCAGACTACTTTGAGTTGGTAGTTGACGTTAACTGGCAAAGCTTCATTTGGAACTTCTACGTAGAAGCTGATTGTCCAAATCATGTTTGGCGTGAGCTTCTTTCCTTCTTCATGAGTGAGGTAACGCATCGTTAAGTTGGGATTCCATTCAGACCCGTTAATCAACTGTCCATGTCGAATCATGAAAGTCGCATTGGTAAAAGTGGTTTCAATTGCTCCTATATACGTCATGTAGAATTCTACCCATGAACTGTTGCCGACCTCAAGAGGTCTAGGAGTAACCTTAACATCGAGAATCTTGAAATTCACTTCGGGCGCTGGATGGACTAAGCTGACTAAAAGAAAAGCAAGCAGCAGATAGGCTTTCAAACTTTACACCACAAACGTTTTATTAATCGAACACTGAAATATCTTTTGATCGTCTATGCCGAAGACTTATGTTTTGAGGCGTGGTCGTGAAGCTCATCCGAAGGCTAAGAAGCTTGTCGGCGGTCTGCCTGCGACCCACATTAGACTCGACGAACAAGGACGGCCGCATTACTATAAAGGAAAACATGGTAGAGTTGAGCGGGATATTGGCCGAGATAAGGCACGGAGAGCCAAACTGAAGCTAGAAAAAGGCACTAAGAGCACTGTTGGTTGGCGAGGCGACGAGGAACCCCAGAAGGGACTGTAAATCACTACCCGTTATTCAATGAACGAACTTGATTCACTATTGCGATTTCAGCGGAGTTGTATCTAGTAGTTTGCGGTTTCTGCGTCTTTTATGAAGTCGCTCCTATTTTCCATTCTCCCGTCCATTTCCTTTGCTTTATCAAAGCCCAGACAATAAAGTATAGACCAATCACGGTTCCGAAAAAGTAGGGAAATATGTAGTTAGTGTAACGTCCTGAAACTCCCATGCAGGAAGAGGAATCAGCGACAAATCTCACTTTGATAAGTTCAAGTCCATTCGCCCATGTCCAAGTCCAATGCCAAACTTCTCCTTGTCCATTGTAATAACCGCGAAGCGCCCAATCATAATCGGCTGTGACCGCATATTCTCCATAACGTGAACTTGACGGAATTGGAATTACCCCAACAATGGCTATCGTACAAAAGCAAAGTAGCCATATCCATATTTTTTTCAACCACTATACCTCTCATTTCGTTTTTGAGTCGGAAAGCGAACTATCCTCTAAGACTGCTTTGTAGTCTTGAACCATTTGTTCGAAACTTCTTGAACCTTGGGCAAGCGCACCATGAGCTTGATACCATCTTGGATGAGGAACATGCCTAACTAGGGATCGAGGATACTGTTTCCACAGGCATCTTGAAACGAGTTTCCCAAGAGCGATTATCCTCTTTGGTCTAACTTGGCTTACCTCATCTCTCAGCGTAGGTATCCAAAATAGGATCTCCTTGACTGTAGGCAGACGGTTCAAGCCTTGTTTGGTCAAGATTCTTGCCTTAACCAGATTTGTCACATAGCAGTTTACCAATTCAGGCTTTATTGAGAACTCATCACTTCTGCTTAGACCAAGCCTACTGAGGCATCGTTGAAAAATTCGCCCACTAGCATCTTGAGTGAAAGGCACTCTAGTTTTAAGAGCTCCCAATCTTCCCGCTGAAATGCCTACAAACATGAAGTCGGCTGGCAGACATCCATATCCATCGCAAGCAGCTTCCTCGTACATCCCTTACCATCCCTTAAACATTCTGTTGTAATAATATCGAGTGGTGGGGCGAGGGTCGCCACCACTCCAACCGCCGGGCAAATCATCCCAACAACAGATGCAGAGTCTTCCTTTGCAATTAGGACAAACCAGCGGAAGCTTCTGGTTGGTTCTTGTGTGATCGAGTGGATTGCCAAAGAATTGACCGCAATGGGAACACCTAAACGGGTCATCCCTCTTGAACCACTTGTCTTCCCTGCTGATTGCAAGTACTTCCCATAAGAACCATTCCTTAAAGCTAAGTTTTTGCTCTTGGCAATTATACATTCCGTCAGTTGCTCCTATTTCGCTTTTCCTCGATTAAACGTATTCTCTGAGTGTTCGTCCTGTGGGTCGTTCTCCCACAAAGCGTTTCGTTAAACGCCCGTCTTCGTCGTAAACCATGTATACGTCTTCCTCATAGCCTTCTCCGGCTCCTGTTCTCATGGCGATTGGGTAGTAGCGTACTGTGTATTCTTCTCCTTTAGCAGTGATTGTGGCTACGTCTCGTATGCCTGTTTCCACGCCTGCTTCCCGAGCTTCGCGGATTAGGTCGCTGTATCTTTTCTCTTCTTCAGGATAGACGATGGGCTCACGGGTCATTGCCCGAAGCTCCTCCATTGTGCCGCGTATAATGGAAAGCTGATATTCGGTGCTTGCTTTATCGTCTGTGAATGCTTTGGAAACTTTCGTTTCTTCAAGGCGTGTCTCTAGGCTTTCCAGTTCCTTCCAGTCGGTTGGGCCGATTTCACCCATATCTTCTCGAATGGCTAAGATTTCTCTGCGTCCTGTGAAGCTGTTGAACCATTCTCTTGCGTCTTCGCGGTCGATCTGGTATTCGCCTGTTATAGCCATGTTTTGGATGAACTTTGCGTTTCGAATCTCTTCGCCTCTAGTCCAGTAGCCGCGTTTAGGAGGGTTTTCATCGAAGAATTTTTCTAGGGCGCTTTGGATTAGAATTTCTAGGTCTTCAGGTTCCTCGGCTAACTCTAAGGCTTCGTCGGGAAGCTCTACTTCCTCCTCAAACTTGTCTTCATGACATTCTGAAGTGAAGAGAAGAATAGCCAAGGTAAGTCAGACCCTTTGGTCAACGGACTTGATAATGCTTAAGCAGTTTAAAGTATATAGCGCAATCTTTAAGACATTCTTCTCCGTACCCGTCGATCCTGAATGCGGGTCGAATCGGATAATTGTGCTTTCGACCAAGCCGGAGAACTGAATTCTGTTTCAGTATGCACTGGTGAATGTATTCAGGGCTGACGATTTTGAGTTCCAAGGCTTCGTTTCTGATCTTGAAGTATGTTTCTTTAGGCAGAGAAGCGAAGTTGGCGACGTGGAAGTTCCAAGGAGAAGAGGCTAGAACGTAGGTTGTGGAGAGTTCAGGGTACGCTTCAACCAGAGTAAATATACTATGTAGAAGCTTGTTGAGGGGAGTTTGGTCGCAGTCTAGGAAGAGGTGACGATGATTAGGGTTAACTGTGCAGATGTTATCCATGCCAATGTGAATGGCAAAACAACCTTCTCGTCGAGCCACAGCGTTATACCTCTATGGTTGCTCCTACACCTATCCTATGATAGTTTGTGGATGATAAGATAGATGCCTGTTATGAGAAGGGGCAGAAGCAAGATTGGGAAATACCATAGGCCGATGCCTGAGATTAGGAAGATTAGGAACGCTGAGGTATCTAACCATTCTACACGGTTCTTTGGGATCAGCCCCGTCTCAATGTTCATTCTATGGAGAATGTATGCGAATGCAAAGATGTTGGCTACGATCAGCAACGTGTTGAAGAATGCCATTGGTAGGAGCGCGGCTCCAATCGGTTTACTAGTCTCCGTCAACGGTAGAGGTATTCCTCTGTAAAAGAAAGGCGTTAACTGAGTTTCCAAGATTAGGTCTAGGGAAAGCAACGCGACGACAGCTAAGACAACTTTGCCTAACCCGAAGGCTTTAAGTTTCTTCACAACTCCTCCCCACATTCGATGCAGAAGTTTGCTCCGCCGAGAACAGGGGCTCCGCATTTATGGCAGTATTTTCGGGCTGTACGGTAGCGTTCTTGTGGAATCTCGGTTTCATCGAATGCACAGTCGTCGGTGAATGGTGAAGCGGTTATCTTAACGGTTGGAGGGGGAAGCTGCGGATCTGTTTTCGGTTCTACGCGCTCACATTCCCCTCCTAGTATTGCGGATACGGTTGGCAGAAGCTCCCTGAACCTCGCCACGGGAATGTCTAACTGCTTCGCTGCGTCTGCTACGTTGAACTCTCCTTCGCCTCTAGCCTTTAGCCAACCGAACATTCGTTCCCGATAGGCGTCGAAGACGAAGTTTGGAAAGTATATGCGTAGGTTCTTTAGGGCTTCTTTCTGCTCCAATCTTTCTCTATCTGCCTTAATTTTCTCATCTACCATGCTGTCTAGCACCTTTTCAGCCATAAGTCTTCTCCGTCTTTCATGCATTGCATAGATGGTTGACACTAAGATTGTGGCAGAGGCCGTGAAGCCGCCCGCCCAGAGCAATAGCACTTCGCTCACGGTTTCTCCTCCTTCTTCGCTTTCCTCTTCCTCAGGAAAAAGGCGGCCACAGCAGATCCCACGCCGACCGCGATCAGGCCTACGACGGCTGCGGTCTTAACCGTAGGATTCTTCATGGCCTTCACCTTCTCCCAAAGAGAAGCAAGCGGATTCTTCTTTCCCTCTCTCTTACTCATCTAGCAAACACCTCCTTTCCTTGTTTCTTATTGTTACGTGTGCACATGAACTGTAGCCATCCACTCGTTTCTACGAGGCTTACGTTGATAATGCGCGGCAACGGAAAGAGGCATACCGATATTTCTCCCCATTTTGACTTCACGTAGCCTTACGTGTTCACCGTATTTGCCGAGGTAGATGACCTTGTAGAAATGAACTTCTTTCGTAGTTGGATTGAAAATGATTACGCTGCTGTCAGCCCATAAGGTAGGGGTAGCCGCTTCAACGTTTGCTTTGATTTTTTCCAAAACGGTTTCAAGCTTCAATCCGTAACTGGTTAATGTTGATCCTCCCATCTTCATTCACCTCCAGTCTTATGTCGCTGTTGGTATTCTCTAATTTGCCTTTGATATGCCTCAAATTCTTCGTTAATTTCGTCTTCGGTTCGTTCCGTGCGTATCAAGCTGGCACATTTGCCTTTAGCCAATAGTCTGCAAAGCCGAGCTTCCACGCATTCGGTTACCGCACTATGCGGGCATATGTCATTTATGTTGTATTTTTTCACGGTCATTGTCTTGCCACTTCCCTCACCCATGTGACTCTTTGCTTCATTTTCTCATAGTACCCACATTCTGAGCATACAAGTAATCTACAATAACCCTCTTGTAGCACATGTAACTGACCGTTGCAACATGGACACTTTCTATCTTCTTCGCTCATTGTCTCGGCACTTCTCCCTTAGATTCCTTACGCAATAGATCGGGGCATTTTGTCGCCCTGTATCCAACCACCAACTGTTGATTTCGGTAAGCTCAGTTGCTCTGCTATCTCACGAATAAGTAATCCCTGCTTTCGCAATTCAAGTGCCTGATTGTACTTTTCTATCCACAATTTTATGTCCAACAAGAAAATATCCCTCTGATGGGGAAACAAGATAGCCTTCGTCACGGCACTCACGAACGCGACGGCTGATGGTATCCGCTGGATTTCTAAGATTTGAATAAAGGTTACTATATCGTGACTTAAACGCATGGATTACCTCGTCATACGAAACTGCGCGTCCCTCTTTCTTGTTGAGCCAGAGAACTACTTCAAGGACTTTTGCGCGTACTACTCCAAAGCGTTCGCTTCGCTCTGCCCAAGCCTGCTTCTCTTCTTCCGGTACGGTTAAGTCGATTGTTTCAGGAAGCTCAATAGGCATGAAATGTAAGGCTTCTCGAACGCTTTTTTTCAAGAGAAAGTTTTCCTGCTTCAAGATTTCGCATTCACGGCACTTCATATCATATTCTTTCTGCACGTTCTCAAACATCTTCCGAAGATCACGTTCAATGGTCAAGGCTTCTCCCTCGCTTTTTCCGAGCATTATTCAAGTCAGATATGAATGACATGATTGCTGACAAGCATCCTGAATTATAGACTGTGACTGGTGATGGGAAGAAACAGTATTGTCGCCATAGAGCATACCATTTGATTATTCCCAATATGTACCCGTGATGCTTCGACACAACATCCCAAACTTCTGTTTTTGGATTTTGTTTCTTAGCTAGTTTAAACTCGATATATTCGCTCATCTTATTTCTCTCTCGCTTCTCTTTTCTTCCACTCTTTCGATGCTATTGAAATAATATCGGCGTTACAATCATATAGATCACGATGCCTAACAATTTGCTCAGTATTCCAAATCGTAATGTCAGGGTGTTCAATACATTTAGCTGGAAAATGCTTAGTCATTACAATTTCCTCCACATCTTATCCTTTTAGCCGACGACTCTGAAGTAGCCTGAACCGACGACCCTTCCGCCTCCGCATCGCTCCGACAGTTTTCCGCTTCTCCTCGTGAGCATACATTGATAGTGGTGCAGCCATTCATTGTAGACGTATTCTGCTGGATAGGCTTTAGCGTTGAAGTTGGGTGATTCAAGTATGATTGTGCCTGAGCCGTTTACGCCTGTTTCTCCCTGATTTAACTGGATGCCGTTGACGATGATTGTGGGCATAGGGATATTGTATTGCCTAGAAAGCTGAAGCACGTAACTGTAAACGTCAACTAGGGGTTGGGACATATGCCTTCTTCAGCTCCGTAGGATTGTTATTTTCACTCTTCTTCTGCGCAGTCTATGTTTTTCAAGTGATTGAAGTAGGTTCGCCAGTTGGCTTGGCGATGTTCGGACTCTCACGTCCACGTATGAGATGTGCTGTGCTTGCGTTTTGGAAGACACTTCGGAGTAACTGACGATATTTCCCATTAGACAGTTTGCCTTGACTTTCTTTTTCAACCTACCCGTTCTTTCTCCTTGTATTTTGCTCCTAACAGGGCGCCTAATGCGAGACCGACAGCGAAGGCTACGGCTCCAACCGTTAAGTTTTCATTCGTGATGAACTCCTGCCTCAGGTCGTTTAGCTTCTTGACTGCGTCCTTCAAGTCTTTAACGGCCTCGCGCATCTGCTTTTCTACGTCCTTCCTTTTTTCCTCTGACATTTCCACATGCACCTCCATATTTCAAATTCATACCTATGAAGAATTACGTGTAGCCTTATGTATTCGAGTAGGCACGTAGAATCTACGGTTCAGTTTATCCTACTTGGCTCCCTTAGGATACTGAGGGCAAAATCGGGTCATCCAAGATACGTAGTCGTCCACTTTAATGTCTATGTTTTCCTCAGGGCATATTGATTGCTTGGGACAGTTGTTGCATCGACTGGGGCTTGGCTTGAACTTTGGCATGAGTTTGTCCTTTCGCGTTTCCTACTTAAAGTTGAGAGAGGGGGTTGAAACTGTTTATCCGCACTGATCGCAGACGAGTTTATGGTCTTTGATTGGAGATTGTTTCTTCTTTGGTTCCTCACGGCGATAGACCTTTCCGCAAGTCTGGCAGTATGCGCCTTCGTATGGAGGAATTGTGTTAAGCGGAAGTAGATCTACGTGGCATGTTGGGCATTTGAAGTCGTCTGGAATCATAGTTAGGGTACAGCTCTAAGGTAGGGCTTTCCCTTCTTCGCCTAGGTAGTCGCTTTCCTTGTAGACTTGACGACATTTCTTGCAGTATGTTGCGTGTTCAGGGTCTACGAGAAGTTCTCCACCGCAATATGGGCATTTAGGCAAGGGTGGTCGGCCTCCTTTTACGCTTTCGTTGCATAACGAGTTTCGTGGAGCCGCAGGCTGGGCATGTAGGCTGATCCTGAGTGATGTCTTTTCTCCCGCAGACTGGGCAAGACCATAAAAGCTGATCCTCAGCCAAATCTCAATCAGTTCCTAACGTGGCTTTTTCTTCAGCAGCTTCTCGATTATTCTCCAAGGAAGGAAGAGAAACTGTTTCACGATTGGATTCAGTAGATGAAGAATTGCTCCGTCTTCATCAAATTCAGTGTGCTTCCAGTTCAGTTTGTAGTAGATTTCATCGAGTTCAATAGCATCAGGGTCATTACCGATCTTCACATGCAAAGTACCATCCGGTCTTACTTTTCTTTTCATTTTTTACACCTTGATTGTGAGTTTTGTTGGAAGCCTGTATTTTTGCGGTTTCGTCTTCACTGGGATTAGATAGCCGTGTTTAACCATGTTCGAGAGTATTGGGGCTAGTGTGCTGTGTGGAATATGCCAGCCTCTTTCGGCTAAGGCTTCGCTTGCTTCTTTCTCAGTAAATTCTCCTTTCGGAAGGTCTTTGATCGCGCAGAAGAGAACTTTACCGTTTGAAGAATCTGTAGTCAACTGTATAGGTTTATCAACATGGGTTAGGTTCACGATTAGCTCCTTATGTTCCAAATCTATTTCTTTCGGCATACTTCTTGGAAATGCACTTTTTCTCTGCCGAAGCTCCTGCACAAGTTCGGTGTAGCGGTCTGTCATTGCTTTAGTGAGACTGTCAATCTGCTCGTTGATTTCTTGAACCTTCGCTTCAAGTTTCTCAATTCTATCAGTCGGTTCTGAAGGAGGCTTTATGATCCCTGCAATCATTTGAGCGACTCTCTGAGCAAATTCTCTGGGAGGGCTCCTTATGAAAGCTTCGAACTCACTGGAGTCGAATTCTCGTATGCTCGGCATAGTGGATGCTACGTCTTCTGGCTTCAATTTGCCTAACGCAATATTCTTTGCGGTTGATTCGTCAAGCCATGAAGGTTGAACGTAGACATGTTTCACAGCTTCAGGTGTGGCTAGGATGAAGTGCCCTAGCTTGAGCGTCATTATCCGGTCAGCACTCGGTTTCTCTTTTTTAGGCAGAGGGATTTGGTCGAGTGTATGTTGAACTTCATTTCTTTCAAGTTGAAGTCCTAGAATCCACGTGGAAACTTGTTTCAACGGGGCCTTGTCCACGCCCGCTAGATCTTGGCTGTCGATCCAAACGAAGTTTCCTCTAGCTGCGCCTTGCCTAATTAAAGCTTCAAGAGGCTGTTTGACAGGGTTTCCTCTTCCTTCTGGCGCGAATTTCCAAAGTTCAGAGAGAACAACTATGGTGTTTTTCTCTTTGGTGAGTATGTGTTCTAAAGTGCTCCGGATAACTAGGCTTTCCATTTCATCGGTCATATTGGTTAAGTCCATGATGTTTATTCTTTGCTGGTTGAGGGTCGGAGGAGTAGACGTGAGAGGTTGACGTTCAATTTCAGGTAGGACGATTTCAAAGTAGGCGTGGAGATTCGTGTAGACAGAGTATTGAAGGGAACCTTCTCTGGAGGCTTTCAGTAGATGTTGAATATTGGCGTCCACGTCTTTTAGGGTTTTAGCTCCTTTGGTCGCTCTGATTATCCATGAGCGTTCAAACCGCATCTTCTCCTTCATGGTTGCTTCAAGTAAGGATTCAACGAACTGCCAATCCGCATGTTCCTTAAAGAATGGCTGCACATAATTTCCTTCAGCAAACGTCAATTCGCCAAGTTTCGTCGTGAAGAAGAGTACAGGGCACAAGCTTCTTTTGGCTAAAGCTTCAAGAGCCGTCGTCTTCCCAGACCTCTGAGTGATCCCTGTGACTATGACGTGGCTGGGTTCAACGTAGACTTCTTTTCCAGAGCCAACTTCAAAACCAAGCAGTATTTTATCTTTCATTTTCTTCTCACATTATAGTTAGACCCTAGGGGGTATGGCACGTGAACTAGCCGTTCAATTGGTGTCTGTGTATGCCTATATTTCTCGGTCATCATGTTTCTACAGCTAGGACAAATTTTGAACGGATAAGTTGGTTTTGCTTTCGTTCCGAGTTGAAGCTGACTGATCTTAGCATCTTCCTTCCTTTTTCTCCATCTTTCCTCGCCTGAAAGGTCTGCTCTACCGCGATAGTGGAGGGGGAGCGGTTGACCGCAAAATGCACAGGGCTTGCGTTCTTCAGTCAAGTTGGAACCACCTGATTAGTTCGAATCTAAGCCTTCTATGAGTTTCTCGTATGCCTTGACTGTGTCGAAGACTGCGATGTCAATCAGGTAGTTCTCATAGTCTTTTTGGGATAGCATATGCAGTTTGAAGAGAAGCCACGCGACCCATTTGAGGATTTTTCCGCGAATTGTAAAAGGCTTGAAAGCCGGGTGTCTTGTTAGATATAGGTAGTGCTCTGCTGCTAAGTGGTGCATTACAGCGTCCACTTCGGTTTCAATCTCTTCTATTGTGGGTTCCATTTTCTAGCTCCTCTTTCTAGCGATTAAACATTGGTCGGGTGATGTGGAATGTACGACTTTGAATCCGTTGTTGAGAAATTGCTTTAGGATATCCCTGTTGTGCACTTCTATGACGCATGGTTTATCGTAGTTCGCGTTTAGAAGCATGTCTTCGGCTCCTTCAATGTCCATTTTCATGAAGTCATGTGGAATCTTCAGGTGTTTTAGGCAGAAGGGTTCTTGGATGATTAAGGCTTTCCATTCGTTGATGAGTATGTTCTCAGATAGATAGGGTACGGCGGAATTGTTGGGTTCCACACAGACGACGCTCTCAGCTCCATGCAGAAAGTAGAGGAGTGCGGTTTCACCTGCTCCTGCTCCCACGTCTAAAACCGCTTTGCCATGTAGAGGGAAGTTTGGTAGGTAGTGTTTTTCCCAGATGGGCCATTCTCGTAAGGTGTTTGCGTAGTATCTTGGTGCTCTGAGGAAGAATTTGCCGCATTTGAGGAGGATGTCTTCACTTGTTTCTTCGATGATTCTGAAGTTGCGTAGCGACCACATGAGTTTTAGTGCCTCATGAGGTAGATACGTGTGATCGAAAAGCCAGAGTATCGGTAGATGCTTTTTACGGCTTAAGCCTAGCTTCGGGAGAATCATTCTGTTACCAATCACCGTATCCGGCTTCGATGCTGATTAGGTGCAGCATGAATGTTTCGAAGTCTACTTCTAGGATTCGTCTCTTTTCAGCTTTTGCGTCTAGGATAAGGTTTTCAGTTTCAACTCTGGTTCCGTAGGCATACTCTCTTTGCCAACCTATGGGGAGATACACGGTGTTACCGACGATCAATGGTCGAGCTTTGCATTCCCCCCATTTAACTAAGGCTCTGTGGAGGGGGTCATTCAGCCATACGCGCATCCACCGTTTCAGCGTTAGGTATGCGTTTTCCCGAAGCTTCCGCTGTTCCTTCTTGCTCAAGGTTTGAGCTCCCATTGTTAGGTCACTATTCTAGAGGGTTTTTCGCTCCACATCTCGGGTTTGGGCAGGTTGATTCTTTCTTGGCTATCGCGTCCTTATTGGTTTCCTCGTAGCTTGTGCCACAACTGGAGCATGTGACGTATATGATTGGCCCCCCATATTCCGGTTCAGCCACTCCGTATCACCACCTATAATTCTATCCTCCAGAATGCTCTTGTTCGAGTTTGATCCCTAGTTTGAGCAACGTTTTCTGGATGAGAATATCGACTCGCCTATAGAAGAGGTCTGTTCGCTCATGTTCTAGCTTCTTAATCTGCTTGTTTAAGGCATCTTTCTGTTTAGAAAGCTCTAAGACTTCAGGTTCCTGCTCTGCTTTCTCTAGGGCTTCTATAACGTCTTCCTCTGGTATAGGTGTCGAAAGTACGATTAGCTGGTCTCTATTCACATCCTCATAACGGTTTAGCATATTTACTCTAGCGGGAACTGCTCTGCCAAAAGCCCACGTCTCTAGCTGAAACGTGCGGAGGCGTTGCCGATTCTTGTCATCGAACATTTTGGCTGGAATGTATCGTGTTCCTTCAAGAGGACTATATCGACCTCTCCACCTAACGAGAACTGGAACGAAGGTTTCTTCTACAATCGTTTCTTTTCCGGCAAGACGTTTCAAAGCCCTAAGAGTTACCTCACTGTTCATTTCTTTCTCCTCTCCTGTTTGGCTTTATATTCCTCTGTTTGAGCGTCTATCGCGTCTAATTCCTGTTTGATTGGATGTGTGAAACGGGGGTTTGCTAGGACTTCTCCTTCCTTGATTAAGTCTAGGTTCACATGTGTAGCCAGTTCCTTCTTCTCATGATCGAGCGTAGCGTTCCTGACGGCTAACATGTATTCGAAACGTGCCTTACGTCGGAGATAGCTTTGAGGACTTCGCTTATGAACCATCAGCTATCATTCTCTATTGGAGTTTGAGTAGTATTGTTGCACCGTATCCGGTTACTGCTAGGCCTATTGCCCAGATTATTGCGCCTTGCCAATTGATTTTGTCCAGTAGGTATTTCTCGGATAATGCGAATGTTCCTAATGTTACGACTAGGCTTATTGGGATTGTGACTAGGCTTGACCATGCGTAGACTTCAGTGAGTTTGAAGTGTTGGCGGAGGTAGCCTTCTAGGAGGAACGCTAAGAACGCTAATCCTGCGACTAGGAAGACCTGTAATCCAAAGATCGGGTTTTTCAAGTATGTTAACGGGTTCAGTATATCTGTGAGCGCGAAGGCCCTTCCTTGGAATACCGTTTGCTTGATGTATGCGAAAACAGGGGCTAAAGCCGCTAGCGCGAAGAAGATGAACAAGTACCAGAGACTAACCATTATCTCACTAACCTTTTTCGTAAGTAGCCATCGCCTCTATTGTAATAGCTGCTAGACATTTCTCGCAGAGCATTTTTATCCGCCCTTCCTCTCTCAATATCGCTTCTAGCCGAGCGGGATCATTCATCTTTTGGACTGTCTCCTTCTGTTCCTGCGTCATGGAGTTTTTCCACTGTTTCCACATATAGTCAACCTGTTGCAAAAGGGATCTTAAGGTAGGTTCATACCAAGTGAAGCCGCATCTAGGACATATGATTTTAACAAGTTTGTTCCAAGCCAATTTAATCATCCTTCCTCTTTGAGCATGAGAAACAGTTCAACTTGAATACGACGCAGTCTTTACATTTCAGAAGTGCTTGGACGTTTCCTTTGTCGATTCTGTAGCTGATGAATAAAATGCCTAGTACCGCGATGTAAAGCGGAGTGAAGACAAACGGGTCGGATAACACTAAGTCTATGATCCAACTTGCAGCGGTGATTATGAAGAAGAAAAACATGACGAGAGCGGGTCTCGTTGAGGCAATCCTATTTAGGAATCTCCAGAAATCAGAGGTTTCGAAGAACTCTTTGGTATAGATAACTCTTAGCAGCCAATTGTACTTCGTTGATCCTAACGCGAGAAAGAGGATCGGCAACCCTAGCAGAAGGCGAAGAACGGTTCCCCAAAAGTCAAGTAGAAAATCAAGAATCATCCAAATACCTCTTACAGATCATGGTCGCAATAACAGCCGTCGCAAAGAGGTCTTCCACATATCGGGCAATTTCCTGTAGCTTCTGCACCACAACAGTCGCAACTCATTTCTCAACTACCTTCGTCAACTCTTTCTCTATGACCTCTATTCTTGTAACATGCCCGAAGCGAGCTTCAGCCTTTTTCTGGATTTCGCCCAGATGCTTTCCAGATTCAATGTAGGAATGGTGTTCTCCAGTAACGTCGGTGCATACTAAACCTTCAGACCACCTTAATGGGCAAATTCCGACTTTCTTATCTTTCGGATAGTGATACGGGTCTCTCTTCACTCGAACTGTAACTATCGCAAGTATTGTCGTCATTCTAGTTGCTTCTCCTTGAGGAAAGGTAGATCGACCTCTACGTCAATAACATGTCGCTAGGCTGACGCTCCAACGTGTAGTAGACATACATACTTACGGAGCCTTCGAGTGTGACAGATATAGCGTAGTCTTCGGCGTTTCCTAACTGTAGTGGGCCAGAGTAGTACGATAGACGTTCATCGGTTCCTATGGTTCCTCTCGTGTAGATTTCCGCTAGAATTTCATTTTGCTTTAAGATTAGAACTCTCGCAGTCGCGTTGCAGCTTACGAAGATTGATCCCCAAGGGTTTCCGAAGCCTTCTACCCAGTATGCTTGCTCGAATTCGTCTCTAGGAATTCTTTCGTCCTGTTGAGGGTCTACAGGATTTAGGGTTGCAGTCATTGTGATGTTCAGTATACTATGTGGAGGAAGAATAATGGTTTGTTTAGGGATAGATGTTTTCATAAGCATGGATGCATACATGTTGAACTTCATAGGTAGGTAAGTGTCTTCTCTTGGTATCTCAAAAAACCACTGTATAGCATAGGTTGAGTCATCCACGAATACGTCGCATTCTCTAAGTTCTATGACATGTATGATTGCAGATTTGTATCCCAGCTTTTCGATCCTAAGCCCTAATTCATCATTAACATTGCACTCTAGTTTACTTTTGAAGACGCCGTATCGGTCTGTAGTGACGGTTTCCGTTCTAAAAATACCGGATTCAGATTGATAAGGATAAATGATGATCGACGCTTTCTCGACGCGGTATCTCGATGACCCTGCTTGAGTCCACACGACACCTGTGATTGGCAGAGAAATGTTTCCCTCCAAACCTGAAGTTGTGATTGTCGGCGTTGGGATTCTCGGCTTAGGTTTCTTGGTTTCTTCAACCCAATAATAGTACGGAATCAAGAAGTAGAATGAGACAAAGACCACGCAAATTACGATTGCACTTACAGCCAGAGCCAACCGCTTTCTATTCAGCTTCTTATCAGATTTCGTCGCCATGCTTTTCACCTAAGCCTAAGATAGATTGCTGCAAACGAGATTGCACCCATGAGGACAGTGCCAACAATTATTTGAGGCTGAAAGACAACGTCTTGGAAAACCCATAGGGTAGTCGCCGTGATTGTAGACGATGTGAAACATGCCAGTAGTAGGGAACCGATATGTCGATCAATTTTAAGTCGAACCAACGCCTTTCTCCTCTCGATGGAGGGGTCTTGCGCCCACTCTGAAATGGCGGGCTAAACTACTCCTATTCTCGTTCATTAGAATCCTCTAACTGTCGGGATGTTTGAGTTCCCCGGGCATAGCTTCCATGCTTCTAAGCATAGGTTGTATTCATGCGGTAGCAGTTCTCTATCTAACCGTTTGCACTTGTAGTGACGACTACTCTGAGACCCGTAAACTTCAAGATTCGGACAGTTCTCACTCATGTTTATTCTACTCCCAGAATGGTGCATGTGACCTTTGTGCCCGTTACGACTTCTAGGACTTTATCGAGATCCGCTACGTAATATCGTTTATCCTCCTCCGAAAACCTCACCATTATCTTGAACCTGTTCTCGGTTTTATCTGCTGATACGTATCCTTTTGGAACCCACCTGTTAGTCCTCATTTCGCTGGGCCTCCACGTTCTTTAGTTGGTCTGACGGGTTTCACTGTGCCTACTTCACGGTCGATTTCGAGGAGTCCGGCTGATTCAAGTTGACCAAGCATTTCCATGAGGGTTTTAGGACGCATTCCATAGCGCATTAAGACTAGCCCTTCGAGTTGCTTTATGCTCATTTCAGGGTTGGCGTTCTTCGTTACGATCTCTACGATTTCTATTGCGATTGTGCGTCTTCGTTCCTGAAGGACGTTTTTAGGTAAGTGTTGGAATTCGATGCTCAACTTTCGTCAGCTCCTTTCACGTAGAAAATATGTTCCAACCCGTCTTTTCTACGCTCGATTCTTACGCAGCCGATGTCGTTGAGCTGCTTCAAATATTCGTTGGCTTTCGGTATGGATAAGCCGAAGGTTTCGGTCACGTATCTGTAGAAAGCCTGTTTGCTCATGGTTTTTCGGTTTTCAATCTGCTTCAGAATTGCTTTCATCCGTTGCTTTCGAGCTTGCATAGCGGGGTTGATGTACTGGTAGTCGGGAACCTTATGGTCGGGGCTGGACATGTTGCTTGACACACACACATACAACGGTTCAGGCTTACTATAAAAGACTTTGCACATGAAAGAAGTAGATACAGCACTACAAAGGTGTTATATTTTAGCGATAGAGCAGATATAGTTGATGTGCCTATGAGCCGCGCTCCATTTATCAAGCCGAAAGATCGTGGCCCCGTGTTTCAGGTGCAGCTGATCGCTGTTTTCGGGGTGCTAGTCGCATTCACGGTCGTTGATATTATCATGTGCCGCTGGTTGATAGACAGCTTGGGAATACAAAACATTCATCCATACCATCTTGCAGTTCTGTGGATTTTATACATGACCATCGTAGGCGTCGTAGCTGCGCTTTATTTTGCCTATACTCTTGAGCCTATCGGGTTTCTCGCCCTATTTGTCTCGGGAACCTTTATGATGCTCGGGCTTTGGCTGGACATTCTCTACTACGGATTTCAAGGTAAACCGCTGCCGGAGCAGTGGACTTGGCTGTGGTTCGGTGCACCTGTCAACTTAACGGTTGTACTGACAATAGCACTCAGTAGCCTAGCACTCATCATGATCGTAGCGTTCGTCTACACACGGAAGGCTAGACGGCTTAAGGTCGTTGCAAAACCGTTTTAAGCAACCGCGTATAGGCGTGCGTTTGCGATTCTTCTTGTCTGCTTGATTTTGCCTTGCCTTAGAAGTGAGAGAACGTATTTGGAGACTGTGAATCGTGATGCGCCTATTGCTTTCGCTATCTCCGCTATATCCATGTCTCGGCCTGCTTTGCTTAGAGCCGCGAGGATCTGCTTCTCTTTTTCCTCAGCATGGTTCAAAGCCGTATTGATCTGCCCTCCATTTTGATGTTCAGGACACGTCCACTTTCATCTTTGACTTTGACAACATGGCTGTCTAGTTCTTTCAACGGCAGTTTGAGAAAGTTGCACATTCTTGTTAGACGCTGCATGGGTATGCCTATCCTGCCATCGAGCATCCCGTTCAGGTTTGCTTGGCCTAAGTAGCCTAGGATGAATCTAAGCTGGTGCTTGCTTCCAGCCTTCGCTACTGCTTCCTCGAACAACCTTTTCCTGAAGCTGTCTTCAAGAAAAACAAGATGTGTTCCCTTAATGCCGTTCATTCTTCCCACCAAGCCTTTCGTATACTCTTTCGATAGACTCTTGTAAAGCCTTGAAGTTCACGAATCAGCATTTCTGTTTTTTCAAGAGTCGGCTCATCGAGTTTCCAGCCGTAGTTGTCGTAGCCAACTGCTACGCCCCAAGGAGACAAACGCTCTATATTCTCTAGGAAGTAGTGCAAGTTGAAGTCCATTATCGGCTCGATTGAGATGAAGATTGGGTTCATGAATTTTCGCTGTACCTCTCTCATGGCTTCAAGTCTTTCAGATTGAAGCGGGGCCTTGCATACTAAGGGGTAGCTTCTATTCGATTCGACGGTGCATCCTAAAGTGACGTTAGGTGGCATTTCGAAGTCCAAGTAGCGTCTTGGATTTTTGGTCAGAAGTAGAAATCTTGCTTTTGATTTCTTTATGAAATCAAGGGTCTCAATTATGCATTCTTTAGGAACCCAATCGCCGAAAAGGTCTGTCATGTCGCAGACGAAAACGAAGTCAGTAGCTTTGAATCTTCGGTTCAGTTCTGATTGGATGATTACCGCTTTCCCTTGATACTTTGCCATGCGGTATTTTTTGACTAGACCTTTCTCGCCCATACTCCAGCAGTAGTTACACTGATGAAGACATTTTCCACCTAAAGGATTCCAAGTTTTTGTAATGAACGCAAACATTCGAGAGGCTTTATTCATCGTTCTGCACCTATCTTGATTACGAGTGCGATGAGGCTTGTAACTGTTCCTAAGATTATTAGTGCAGCCCATGTTGGTGTGATTTGGCTTAAGGCTTGAATCAACCCTAATGAGATGAGGATTAGGCCCCATGCTAGGAGAATTGAAGCGATTATCATGGTGGCTATCTTTTTCAGAATTCTGGTTAAGACTTGGTTAGCCTCGCCTTTCAGAAAGTCAAATATGGTTTCAAGGATCTTCATGTCCTTTTCTCTCCTTCTGAACTCCATGCTCCTGTATGTGCCGAGAAGCTTTTGAGTTTCCATCGTCCACTTGGTTGTTGAATGAAGGTCGCTAGGTAGCATCCGCACTCAGGGCATTCATAGTAATTCCATCCTCCGCCTGTGAAGGTTTCAATGTTCTCGACTACTCCGTTTGGCTCTACTATGACTTCGTAACCGCATCCAATCTGTATGGCTTCGAAATGTTCAGAATAGAAGCGTTTATCCTGTTCTGAAAGTAGTGGTTCCTCAACCTTCCAGCGATGCCCCGAAGAACGTTTCACGCACTTGAACATCAAACGCCCATCCGTAGCATTAACCAATCTACCGTATTTCATTTTCACTCCTCACGTTCCTCTTTCTTAGAAGTTTTTTAACTGATTTGTAGCGGAAGGCGTCCCACTCCCATGTTGCATGGGCTAGAAGCCAATTGTCCATGTGCAAGTCAACGATCAACACTCGATGAAGATACTCGGCAACATCAGCTTTGTTGCGTAACGTCTTCTTGTTGAAATGCCAACAAGTTACATCTCGGGGAAAGGTTTCGTAGAAGGGCAGCAGCTTAGGAGAAGTCAATATGAAGTCTTGAACCATTAAACGCACCGTCGCGTATGTTCTTGGGGGTTACTGGGGTTCTTCTCTGTGATGTGGGAAAAGGGACTTACTCTTTTCGCCAACGGTAAGGTTCATCACTTTGAAGAACCCCGAGCAACCCTTCCCAAACTATCGACTAGCCTCCTTTATGAGCGTAAATCCTATGGCTAGGCTTGTTGACGCTAAGACCGCAAGGAAGATTATCATGCTCTTTTGAGGGCAAGATAATTCTGCATGTGTACCGTAAATCCAAGCTATGCTCATGACGCATATGCCTGAAACGAAACTCCAAACAGTTGACAGATTCATTCACTCACTTCCAAACTATGGTTTAGCGTCGATTATTTTTCTGTCCTTAGCGAGTCTTAGCAGATCAAGCTTATCCATTTTTCGGAATCCTCGGGGAACGGGTTTGAGGAATTGTATGTCGTTTAGGGTTACTGTGCGTGGGAAACAGGATAGTAGGAGCATTCTGGGATCTCCTGAATGTGTGAATAGGTGCATACTTCCTGTCCAACTGTCGAGTAAATGATTTCGGTTGCATCTCTCGCAGTAGTATAAGCCTTGAAAATGAATCTTGATTAGGTTAGTTACCTCAGCTTCCCTCTCGAACATCTGATGTTCTCCCCAACACTGCGCGGGGTATTCCGTCGGGATGATAGTTGACGGTTACGTGTTTGCCTGTTTTCTCGTCAACGAATTCTATTCCAGTGCGGCCGTAAACGTAGAGTCTTCCGCATTTATGACGTTTCCTGTGGCTCCAGATGTAGAAGTCGAAGAGTTCTCCGCAGTCGCATAGCACTAGATAACTTGATTTTCCATGAAGGGAATTGTAGCCTATAAGCTCCAAACCTATGTTCCTTACCTGACGGTTTTTCTGATGCGGAATTCCGCTACGGATGCTTCGTCTGCTTTAACGCTTTGGATCAGCTTTGCCTCGAACTCGTAGACTGCGTATCCGTTGTATCCGCATGACGGGCATTTGAAGAGTTTGAAGCATGGCGGTGGAGCAGTATCCGTTACGAATGGCCTTCGACAGTTCGCGCATACAAGCATATGGAGCTTCGTCAAGGCTTCTCCCTCACCTTCCCTTGTTTTTCTCTCCACTTCCTAAACTCTTTCGATGCTATTGATAGAATATCAGCGTTACAATCATACTGTTCACGATGCTTGATAATTCCCTCGACATTCCAAATTGTGATGTCGGGGTGTTCGACACATTTAGCTGGAAAATGCCTTGTCATCTATTTTTCCCTCGTCTTCTTTCGTTTGAGTTTTACACAAGATGAGCAAAACGGACTACACATATCCTATTTCTCCCTCACTATTTTCTTCCTAAGAGAAGGAGTTGGTTCTTTGAATCTAAGAGCCCTTTGCCACAAGCGATCAGTCCGAGAGCTAGTCCCATAACCCATATGCAGTTTACGCATTGAAGGTCTTCGTAACCTTGGCCGCATTCTCTACGTTTGTGATGATAGTAGTTTCTGACTTTTCCCGTCCTGAAATCCTTCTGCCTATCAACTGGTTCACTCAAGGCTGATGCGCCTCTATTTCCTCAACGTATTTGTCATGTTCATGAGCTAACATAGCTGCATACTCGAAGCTGTTTCGGCATTGCTTGGAGCAGATGCTTATCTGCATCACTTTCTGTGAGTCGGGATTCCATATGTCGGTTTTCCAGTACGGCTTCTTCCGAATTGGTTTCTTGCACCAATGACATTTAACCAAATCCCACCTGATGACTTGAAAAACAATCTTGGAGAGGTCGCCGTATTTGCTGGAGAGCCAGTCAATCATTTCCTCTAAGTTCTCGAATCCATCTCGTTTACCCAGATCCTCACCTTGCTCCCTACTCATCGCATAAACAACGCCTTTCCCATTCCATCTTAGAATCCGAACGTCTTCAATATCACGTTCATAGACGAATGTGCATATTTTAATGTAGAACTTTTCAATGCAAGTTGCTTCTCTAAGCTTCTCGCAATCCTTACGCCGTAAATGCCAGAAGAGATAAAGGCGGTCTCCAACCTTGATCGGATTTTTACGAAGCGGGCGAATGGTCTGGCGTTTAGACCCGTTGAGAATCTTCTCTTTAAAGACCGTAAACCCAATAGAAGGCATCTATCTAAACTTCCTGTCGAAGAAGAATTTGTCGGTTGAGAACCAAAGGCTGTTCTCCGGCGCGTCCTTCGGGATTTCCCTTATTTCAGCCGTTCCTACACCCATTCTCCTCTCGCCTCGATATATTTCAACATGTTCTTCGCAGAGAAATACAACGATCAACGGTTTTGTTCGTATGTATCGTACAGACCGCCCTTTGACTACTCGTTCAAGTTGATATATTTCAACGCGGAAACGAGCGTCTCTAGCACAAGGAGTTTTACTTATGGGAGAAGACAGCGTGCACTTCAAAGTCCTATACCTGCCTTGCTTCTAGGTGTTTGAGTTTCCGTTCAAGAGTTATTTTGTCTATGAAGGTTACGATGTCGCGTAGGCAGCTTGCGCTGAAGACTGTTTCGTCGTCCAGTTCAGGGAAGAAGCAGTATTGACGCCAATGACCGTACCATTTGAGGAGGCCAAGCTTGTAGCCGCCGTGTTTATTGATGGCCTCCCATACTCCTGTCTTAGACTTCCTTTCGATCAGTCGGAAGACCATGTATTCAGTTTCAAAAACTTCAATCATATGAATTCACACCTAGCAGTTTAACGAAAGAAGCCAAGTCGCTCCGCTTCCTGCAACCACTCGTAAAGTTCCTTAGCTATTTTATTGTTCTCAGGGAGACGAAGCCAATCAATCAGCCAGCCATACACTCCTCGCTTCCCGTATTCTTCCTCAATCTTCTTTTGGAAAGCTTGAAACGTCGGCTTCCATTCCTCATACTTCTTCCTTGCGTAAATGGCGAATAGAATACGATTTGCAAATCTTATCAGTTGTTGTCTGCCTACTTCGAAGTTCACCATCTGAGATTGTCGGGGTTGCAGATCACTAGGAATGTATGGACATGGTCTGAAGCTCGCTGAGATACGATACGGCTTTTTAGCTCTCGTAATTACCTCTAGGTAGTAAGTGCCTTCATACACATGCTTATGCAACTCTATCGCTTTCAAACTCTACACCTTCAGCTTCGTCTGAAAATGATTCGGGTGTCTTGAACTTAAATGCCAACAATCGCAACAAATCCTCCAACCGCAACTATGTGGATAAAGAATTACTGCTTTTCGCCCACAACCTTCACATTTCTGCTTTCCCTCGAAATTCCAAACCGTATAAGGAATTACTCCCCGAGCCAACATTTTCCTCAGATATTCCAACTTGGGGCGAAATCTTTCTTTTCTACTAATCATCATTCCGCGCCTATGATAGTGGGAATCCTGTTTCATGGTATGCTCTTTCGTAACCGCATTTAACGCAAGAGTAGATTTCAACGGGTCGGCCGTGTCTTGATCCGAACAGGTTTCTCTTCCAGATGAACGAGGTGACTTCGTCGCAGCAATAGCAGCTATCCCATAGCACAGGCTCATGGCCTACAAGTTGTTTAGGTAGTGGAAGAACCATTCCTCATGATCTCCTCGTATTGTTCTTTGGTCAAAGGTTCTCTGACTAGATAGCCGTTTGTTGCTAAGGCAAAGCTTCCTTTCAGCAATTCCTGAATGTAAGGGCCGTATTCCTCTAGCCTATGTTTGCTTTTGCGTTTTTGGCTCGGAAAGAATACTACGCACTCAACCATGCCCTTGTCAAGCAACCGTAAAACTGTGAAAGTCATAGGAGTTCACTCTGAATGTGCTGTTTCGAGTCGATGCCGTTCAAGTAGGTTTCTGGCAGCTAGAACTCTAACGTTGTCCCCGTCTCTGGCTGCTTGGAAAAGTTCTACGTAGAGTTCTGAAGCTCGTGGACATATTTTCTTCACGTCGGCTCCTTCTTTCCGCATGAACTCGCTCAGTATTCGAGATCCTAAATCGTCAGTGAGAAGGTAGCCTCTCGGCTTATGTTCTTCACAGAAGAAGAGGGGCATTCCAGATACGGTCGGGACTTTGCACGTTGCTGGTTTCTCGCATCCACGTTTATCACAGATCGGATGAATCACACCTGTCTTACCGACTTTAAGAGATACAAGATTTTCCTCACTCAACGCTTCTTCCTCGCGTTATGCTCATGTTCCGCCTCTTCTGCGATTCTAAGGTTATCTATCGCTTCTTTCTCTGTTAATCCAATCTCCATTAGTCCTCTCGCTCTCTTTGGGAGCCATCTTTCCGCTAGGTAAAATCCTAAACTCTTTGGAAACTTTGGTGGAGTATGCAACGAGACTAAGATTCCGTAGTTTCTCTCCATCTTTACAGTCATCTATTTCTTCCTCACAGGTTGCCATCTTCCGTTTTTATGTTCGATACCGTTTGGGAATTTCACCAACATGTCTAACGGTATGTCCAGAGGGTTAAGTTCCGCTGATGCTGGTATGCCTAAAGACTGGAGATTACTGAGAAGTCTAAGAAGAACTTCCGCTATTCTTTTAGGCTTTCTTGTTTGAACTTCCATGATAATATGTTCTCTCCAATTAAAGTCGTCTAACTTCCTTCTCTTCAAATGGCAGAAAGGACATTCGCTCAAGGCTTCTCCCTCTTAACTCTCCTCTATTTCTTCGCCATCTTTCCATTTCAAGATCAGACAACCTACCTCTTCCGCAATGTCCAAATGTTTTTTGCAGACTTCATAGTATTGACCGTCTTGAGCAACATACGAACCTACCGCTGCTTCATTATTGCCATCTTCATAGCAGATTGCACAAAGTTTAAGTCGTAGCTTCAAGGCTTCTCCCTCGCCTTAATGAATGAGTCTAAAGTTCGTTGTGGATGACGGCGTAACCATGATTTTCTATGTTTCAACCTCATGTAGAGGAGATAGTATGGATCGGTGGGAATCAAGCCTTTCACGATGCCGAGAAACTCGCCTAGCTGCGATTTGAGTCTCTTTCCCAATTCGGTTGGGTTGCCATAGACGACTATGTTCTCGAAAACGTAGGCGCAACCAATTCTTTCTCTTTCACTCATCGTTTCTCTTCTCGACTTTAAAAGATTCGTTTGGCTTGTCCCTTGAGGATGACGGGTATGTTCGCGCATTCAGGAGACCATTCTGTTTCAGGTACAACTTTGCCTCGGACTATGTTTTTGATGTACCCGATTGGGTTGTCGATGGGTTTCTGAACGAGTCGCTCTTTAATGTCTATTCGAACCCATGCTTTAAGCTGGGTGCTGTATGCGATTCCGTAGCCTTCCCACTCGTCGTAGAGTAGGATTAGGTTATGTTCTTTGAGAAACTGCTTGAGCGACTCGGTCATGTGGTCGTCTGGCCTATCTTGGTATTCGATTTCCCGTTGCTTGAAGACTTTAATGGTTTTCCCGTCAAACTCGATTCGACTAATAGTTTCCTTCACAGCGTTCAATCCCCCTTGATCTGTTGACCTCGGCTTTTAGCTTCTCGACAAGCTTTTTAAATTTAAGTTCGCGGGTCTTTCTCCATTCTTGATAGTACGGACAAGTTTCCTTCTGGCATGTTCGCTCCAAAAGCCTTTGATACGGCGAAAGAGGTCTTGTCTTCGTAGCCATGTTCTCAATCGTTCGTTACTTTACTTTTTTCTTGATTGGACTTATCAATGTGAGTAGGTCTTTGATTAGTTCGACGACGTAGTCTTTATCTGAGTCCTTAAGAATACGCTTCGCTAAAACTCTTAGGGAGATTTCTATGCTGTGCAGTATGTCCGTTGTCGTCATTTTATCCCAAGTTTCAGCCCAAATAGTCGGCAACTCTTTCTACCTCATTTGTTTGACACGTAGTGGCAGAAGTACATGACGCTTGCGCCGAAGATGCAGCCGAAGCCAAATGTGAAGTCCACAAGTAGATGTTCTGGATGTATCGCGTAGTCAAGAAGAGCTGCGGCTGTCATTCCAGCAAGGAAGATTAGATAGGGTATTTTCATTTTCTTTTCCCTCTATTCCATGCTCATGACATCGTTTTCAAGCTTGTTGATGGTGTATCGTAACCATTCTCGGGCTTCCGCGTCCAAGCATCGTTCAAGCTTCCTCTGCTTCTCCTCGATGAGCTTGTATATCTTCTCGCGGGCTGTCTGCTTCGCCTGTTCACGAGCGCATCGGTCGCATGTGGGCCATCGGCTAGGTTGACCGCAAACCTTACAGTTAGGCATCTTTCTTCGCCTTCACCAATCGGTCTTTGGCTTCAACAATACGCTTTGCTAACTCCGCCATTCCAAGCGGATGGCTTACTAAATGTTCGAAGTACAGTTCTATAGCTTTAACCCCAATCTTAAGACAGTCTGTATGAGCTTTTCCAACGACACCATTACCAAGAACCCGAACTTTGCTGTCAGCTCTATTGCATAGATCGCATGTTTCATGATTCAACTATATTCTCTCCTAGTAGTTTTCAGAACAATCTTTGCATACCCATCTCGTTTCTATGCCGTCTGAAGTGTTTTGAAGCACCTTGAACAGTTCCGCGCTTTTTCCGCAATCTTGGCATTGTTCGCTCTTGATCGTTCCCATGTGTCGGGTTTCGAATGATCCGCAGTCATGGCACGGCCACTCGTACCATTGTCGGACTTGAAGGGTTCCCATTGGAAACTCTACGGTTCCAGCTTTCAGTCGTTTCGTGTAGCAGTCGTCGCAGAACGCGGCTTCTTCTTTGCCTGTCATATCGACTTGAATGGTCATACCTGTCGAAGTCTCATAGGTTACATACTTCTTTCTCGGCATATTCTCATCCTTCGAATAGTGCTTGTGATTCGATCATGGCTTCATCTACACTTATGATCTTGGTTAACAAGATTATGGCGTATTCTTTCCGGCATTTTTTGCAGCGAAAAACCTCGACGCCAGTTTCATCGTCGTAAGATAGCCCAAGAAAGTCTAAGCTGGTTGACATCTCTAACTCTAAGTGTTTGAGGCAGTCGTGTTGTGGCATGTTTTCATCTTTAGTGTCGATAAATATGATGTTGTCTCCAAGTCGCGTCATAATAGTTTCCCTCAAATAATATGGTCTGTACCGCATTTCGGACATTTCGTTTGGTAGCAGTATTCCTCTGTGAAAAGCTTCGTGGTGTTGATCTTCCAGCCTCGCTCTTCGAGTTCCCTAATGATTTGCCTTGCCTTCTCGATTGCTCGTCGTCGAGTCATGTTGTATTGGCCTCTTGGGAGTCCACTGTAGCCTAGCCAATGGATTTCGTCGTTGACAAGCTCGAATCTTACTTTAGGATCGTCTTGCCCCTTTGACCTCGTTAAGACTAGAATCCACCCTTTCATGTTCTCACGGCCTTTGGGTAGGCTTAACTGTTGTTGGAACTACGATTTTCAGGTTGGCGTGTTCGTACTTTGCCACTACGTCTCCAACTGCTTTAAGCACTTTTTGGAGATCCTCTTCGGTAAGTGCTTTAATGGTCAACGTAACATTTAGCACTAAAGTCATGTTCTTGACCCTCTAGGGTTTGAGCGACAGCTCGTTCAACTGCTTTAAGACACTAAGGCTGATGAATGACTTTGTGCCTCGCATATAGAGGTCGATGTTGTTCACGATCTTGCCCCATGCTTCTACTGTTCGAACGTTAAGCTTTGGAACGGCCATCTTGAAGCTGGCTACCCGATTCGCCAAGTCTTCGAGGATTGTTTCTGCTAGAGTTAAATCAAACTCGATTACTCTCAGCCTATCTTCGACGCTTGTTCCTCGATTCTCCAACAGAAGCTTTTGAAGAACTAGAGCTTTAGCCGTGATCTTCGGCTCTGGCATGTTAGCGTAGAAGCGAACCGCTTCCGCTACGTATGTGGAAAGAGCACAACATTCGTCAGCCGTAACGTTGTGTTCACTTAGGACTTCCGCTGAAAACGGGTTGGAAGCTCTCTCAAAGTAGCCTGAGAAGATTAACGCAAGCTTCTTCAAGCGGTTTCCTTTCTCGTCCTTACTTTCGGTCATATACGCTACACCCTTAGTGCGATTTCCAAGGCTTTCTCGAACTCTTTTCTGGAAACGTTGCAGTGTTCGAGGAAGTATTTTTCTTCGTGAACTTTCAGAACTTCGTTTATGAATGACTTAACGATCTCCTTTGCTCGCTTTTGTTCTTCTAGCTGTAGGTCTTTCCATTGCTTTTTCGTGTAAGGCTTTATGCTGAATGGTTTGTCTGATCGAACAGTTCTGTACTTGAGGTCGATGTCTAAACTGCCTTCAGGAGTGTTTAGAATAACGAGTGCCCTATCTCTTGTTATGATGTATGAGACTTTATTGTATTCAGTTTCATATTCGTTCTGGACAACGACGCCCATGTCCTTTCGCGCCATGTATGTTTTCAAGAAGTTTTCGCAGTAAGAGCATTTGTCTCTCTCAGCATGTACCTTTAATTGTGCGATTACCCAATCTTCATCAGCTTTATTCAAGTTTCTGCACCTTTCATATTGCTACCGCGCTTACGTCCCCATCCTTTAGAATGTGGCATATTCCTGAGTGTTCTCCATGCTCGGTTTTGACTGGCGGCTCGATTTTCGTGTGTACTTCTCTTTCTTTGCGCTTTCCCCATGCGGTTTGGATGGTTTCTTCTGTGATGGTTATGGTTAGTTTGGCGTTCATGTTCATGGTTACTGGGTAGGGTTCTCCGGTTAGAAATCCTTTCTTGTCCAGTATCGCTACGTACTGTTGGTCGGCCGGAAGCTTCTTCTTCGCTTGTCTAGGCGTTAAGCCCTGCCATTCCGCGTTCAACCGTTTCTTGTAGATTTTCTGTAAGTCGCTGTTGAGGTCTCCAAGTTTCTTGTTTGCGAATACTTCCATCTCGAAGCCTAAGCCATCGACGAAGGATTTAACGTCAGAGGTTATGTCTTTGACATGTTCTCGAAGTTCTTCCTGTAGCCAACGCCAAATCTCTTCGACTTTCAGGATTTCCTCTATGTCTTCCTGAAAGAAGTTGTCGAGAAGCTCAACCTCGAAATCCGTTGTTCTATCCCTACAGCCGTGGAAATCTATCTCAAACTTCTCGTCTCTGCCTTTGCGTGCTTCAAGGATATGTTCTGACTTCAGAACCGCATCTAAGGTACGGTTCGCCTTTTCTTCCCAAACAGACATGTTTCAACCAACTCCTTTCTCTAGTTTTCAGTTGAGCAGGCTTCGCAACCCCAAACCCAAGTATTGAGGTCGCTGAACTCGCCTGACATGACTGCTCCATCTTCCCTACGGTAGCCGTATGGTAGCGGAACACCACATCTAGCGCAGCTTTCCATTCAACCAACCCCCTTTTCCTCTGTCATTCGAGCCAATCTAAAATGTCGTAGACAAAGAGCATTTCCCTTATAGATTGTTACGGCTTCTTGGACTTCAACTCGCAAGAGTGCTTCGAAGTTTTTCAGACATTCTACACAATCTATCTTAGGTTTCCTGAACATAGTCAATCAACTTCTATGGATATTTGGCTTGCTTGATCTCTTCTTCTGTTGCGAATCGTTCTATGTCGTAGCCTTTAACACGTGCTTTTTCTCCGTCAATGCAGAAGTGTCCGAAGATTGCTGTTCCCCATGCGTTAGGGCTACAGCCGAATCCGTCTTCACACTTGAACATTCGGGATACAGGGGCTTTGAAGGCTTCTCTGTCTCTGAACCAAGTTAGCTCAAGGATTACGTACTTTCCCGTTAGTTCAGCATTCAAATTGTTAGCCAATCTACATCACCTTCGGTTAGGGGAATGTTCTTCCGCAAGCTAGACATTTATTGTAGCAAACCACACCTTCAGATTTGAAGGCAACTCGATCTGATCCGCAGAATGGACAATCCGGTGTCTTCGACTTAAGTGGTTTAGGAAACTTCGGTTTTCTCAAGAGTTTTCACTTCTCTACTTTGTCTTTGGCTACTCGAACCCAATGCCCACAGCGAAGTTGGACTCCGACGAATCCTGTTCTGAATCTTCTGACTTTGGGTTGGCCATGTTCCAAGACCGCGTCTTTCACCGTCTTACATTTGTCGCAAAACCACATGTCTTTTCATCCCTTTAGGAATGATCTCACATGGTCTGATCCGTAGACGCTTGTTCCTTGCGCTTCCCATTTCGCGCCGTCTTCGTCAATGTAGTCAATGTCTGGATTCTTCAGCTTCCAAACGGCTCTTTGAAGAGCACTTTCAAGGTCGATGCCTACGAAGGAAACCCAATGGTATTGGTTATGTTCTTTCACTATGACTACTTTTGGCTTAGGTCTGTCGCGGATTTCGATTACGCAGTCGTCTTTGAGTAGAGAGCGTAATCGACGGTAAAGCTCATCAATCATGTTCTCAATCCTTTGGAGGTTTGATTTTGAAGGTTAATTCTTTGCCTTTATCAGGCATAACGTAGACGTTGATTCCATCTTCGATTAGGTCGTTGCAGACGACTACGCCTAGCGGTCTCCAGATGCTTATTCCATGAGGGGCTATTTCTCTGATTACGGTTTCTCCGCGTTTCCACTCGCGGTCTCCTTTATCCCAGTCACCTGAAGGCTTACATCGAGTTGAAACTAAACTCTTCATGTTTTCACGTCTCCATACAGTCTGAGGCTAATGTAAGCTGAACAGATGTCTTTTTCAAGGCAGTGGGCGCAGGGTTCGCTTTCCCCTGTTTCTGCTTTGCATTGACTCAACTTTACCAAGGCTTCTTTATGATTCATGTTCTCACTTTTAGATGAAGTGGCTTAGATTGTCAATCTCAGCTTTAGTTGTAGGGCTATTAGGTTCGTACACGCCTTTTCTACAC
>Ga0209725_1000049_pt1 | contig 64271 bp, 29 predicted proteins | sample I18A1metaG_FD_184145 | JGI IMG/M metagenome (GOLD analysis project Ga0209725, IMG submission 184145) | Lake sediment bacterial and archeal communities from Gulf of Boni, Indonesia to study Microbial Dark Matter (Phase II) - ​I18A1 metaG... | ecosystem: Environmental > Aquatic > Freshwater > Lake...
GCACAGTTGCTGGGGGCGGGCTGGTACCTGTTCAGTCGCGGTGCCGGGCGACCTCCGCGTCGCTGAGCACCGGGCGCTTCTGCAGCCGCTTGTAGTAGAAGCTCTGGCCATAGAGGACGGCGGCCGGATTGTGGCCGGTCACCCGGTCCTTGACCACCAGGGTGGTGACCGGCGCCTCCGAGTGCTTGTTGAACAGCATGTCGTGGCCGACGCACAGCCCCATGATGATATTCATCTCCATCCCCTCGGCGTTGAGGATGCGCGCCTGGGCGATCGGGTTGCAGGCCGGCTCGAAGGTGCCGGGGCGCACCTTGTCGCTCTCCTGCAGGCCGAGATCGAGTTTGTCGATACTGCCGGCCTTGCAGCAGGCCGAGTAGGGCTGCATCCCCTGCGCCTTAAGGATGTCGCACAGTTGCTCGCATTCGCTGAGCATGCCGATGCAGGTGGCGATGCCGATCTTCGTCCAGCCCATCAGACGTGCCAGCGCCACCAGGTCTTCAACCCGCGTCCAGCGGGCGTTGACCGCATCGGAACCGGGGATCGGCTGGTAGCAGAGCCCTTCGACCTTGGCGGCCATCTTTGCCAGGCGGGCGTCCTCGCCGGCGCCGGTGTACTCGTCGAAAGCCTCGCGAATCACCTCGGCATGCGGCTCCGAGGGGCAGTAGGCCGGCCTGGCCGGGCCGCTCCCCGGCGGGCTCCAGCAGTTGGTCCCCCCCTGCTTCTGCCAGACGGAACTGCAACTGGAGCAGGAGTTGGCCGGCGTTTCCTGGTCGGGGGTGCTCATGGGCGGCTCCGCGTGGCTAGATGATCTTGCTCAAAGGGTATTCGACAATCCCCTGGGCGCCGAGGCGCAACAGTTCGGGGATGATCTGCCGAACCTGCTTCTCCGGCAGGATGCTCTCGATGGAGACCCAGTCGGACTTGTACAGGTGGGCGACGGTCGGGTTCTTCAGGCTCGGCAGCACGCCAGTGATCGCCTCGATGGCATCGGCCGGGGCGTTGAGTTTCAGCCCCACCATCCCCTCGGCGCGCAGGGCCGACTGCAGCAGGGTGGCGATCTGCTCGATCTTGGCCCGCTTCCACGGATTGGCCCAGGCCTCCTTGTTGACGATCATCACCGGCACCGACTGCATCAGGTCGCAGACGATGCGCAGGTTGTTGGCGCGAATGGTCGAGCCGGTCTCGGTCACCTCGACGATGGCGTCGCACAACCCCTCGACCACCTTGGCTTCAGTCGCTCCCCAGGAAAACTCCACGGTCACCGGGATGTTGCGCTCGGCGAAGTAGCGCTGGGTGAAGCCGACCAGTTCCGTGGAGATCACCCCGCCGGCCAGGTCCTCGGGTTTCTGCACCTTCGAGTCCTGGGCGACGACCAGCACCCAGCGCACCGGCCGGCGCGAGACCTTGGAGTAGACCATCTCGCAGACCTCGACCACGTCGGCCTGGTTCTCCGCCACCCAGTCACGTCCGGCGATGCCGACGTCGATGGTGCCGCGCTGCACGTACTTGCCCATCTCCTGCGGGCGGATCAGGCTGCACTTCATCTCCTCGTCGTCGATGGTCGGGAAGTAGCTGCGCGACGACACGCCGACCGACCAGCCGGCCTGCTTGAAGAGGTTGACGGTGGCGTCTTCGAGGCTCCCTTTGGGGATGCCGAACTTGAGAATGCTCATGGGTTCTCCTTCGGGGGGCGTGGCTTTTGGCCAATCTCGGCGTTGGCCGGCGGGCTTCCTTGTGCGGCGTGGCGCTGCCACGCCTCCGCGTCACCCCTTGGCCGCCTTGACCATGGCACAAAATCCGCGCCCAGGTTGGTAATTAGCCCTTTTTGTACACTTCGTCCGGATTGAACAGCGGGTTGCTGTGCTCCACCCATTCACCGTTCTCCCAGCGGACATAGAAACAGCTGCGATTGCCGGTATGACAGGCGGCCGGACCGTTCTGCTTGACCTTGATGACCACGGTGTCGGCGTCGCAGTCGGTCAAGACTTCGACCACGTCCTGGGTGTTCCCCGACTCCTCCCCCTTCATCCAGTACTTGTTGCGGGTGCGACTGAAAAACCAGGTCTTGCCGTCGCGCAGGGTGTATTCCAGGGTCTTCTGATCCATGAAGGCGACCATCAGCACTTCGCCGCTTTCATGGTCCTGGATGACAGCGGGGATCAGCCCGCCCATCTTGTCGAAATTGATCGAAATCACGGGGCACTCCTGGGATGGATTGAAAGGCAACTTTATGACGCAGGCCAGTGGCGATGTCAACTCCGGAACATGAAGTAGACGGCGCCGAGCAGGCAAAGTCCGGCCCACAGATAGTCGAGTTTGGGCGGCAGATTCATGTAGAAGATGGCGAACGGGACGAACACCGCCAGGGTGATGACCTCCTGGATGATCTTCAGCTGGGCCAGGGTGAGAGAGCCGTGATAGCCGATGCGATTCGCCGGGACCTGGACCAGGTACTCGAAGAAGGCAATCCCCCAGGAGACCAGGACGGCGATGAACCAGTGCCGGTTGTTGAGGTTTTTGAGGTGGGCATACCAGGCGAAGGTCATGAAGACGTTGGAAATGCCGAGCAGGAAGATGGTTTGCAGTGTTGCAGGCATGGCGTGCTCCGTTGCTGCGGAATCTGTCGATGGCGAAGCCCTGATGGTTGGCAGGGACTCTAAAGCAGGCGGCTTGCGTAGTGCAAGAACGGCTTAAGGGCTGGTCAGGGGAGAGAGTTCGGGGAGGTGTGCGGAGATTTGCAGGATGAAGGCTTTGGCGGCCTCCGGAGCGTAGGGGACAGCCGGTGCTCTCCCCCAGATCGGGGCCGGCCAGGCCGGATCGGTGCGATAGCGTGCCACGTGGTGCAGATGCAACTGCGCGACCACATTGCCAAGCGCGGCAATGTTGAGTTTGTCGGGGCGGCAGATTGCGTAGAGCGCTTGCGAAAGCCGGGTCGATTCGTGCAGCAACTGCCCGCGGTCGGCCTCGTCGAGCTGGAAGATCTCGCGGATATCCGGGCGGCGTGGCACGAGGATCAGCCACGGGTAGGAGCAGTCGTTCATCAACAGCAGCCGCGAAAGGGGGAGTTCGCCGGCGGGAATGGTGTCTTGCTGCAGCCTTGGATCGAGGGTGAACAACGGGGTTCTCCCCTTTGTCTCAGAAGGGAAGGTAAGTCCGCACGGCGTTGACCAGCTTGGTGGCGTTGAACGGTTTGGTCAGGTAGCCGTCGGCCCCGACTTCGCTGGCAATGCGCTGCAATTCGGCCTCTTCTTTCCCGGAGATGAGCAGGACCGGAATGCCGCTGCTCTGGTCGCGGCGCTTGAGGGCGCGGACTTTCTTGTCGCCCGACATCAGCGGCATCATGACGTCCATCAGGATCAGGTCGGGAGGGTTGCTGCCGTAAATCACTTCATTCGAGTAGATGGCATCGGCCGCCGTGGAGACCTTGTAGCCGGCCTCCTCGAGGAAATCCTGCGCCATGGCCAGCACCACGGGATCGTCATCAATTACCAGGATGTGTCGCATCGGATAAGCCCTCTTTCTTCAATGTGTCATTTTTTAATTCTAGCGGGACATCCCCGATTTGTCTACTGGGGATAGTCGGAAAATGCAAGAAAAACAATCAATTGAAACTCTTTCAGTAAGCAAGTGGCCCGGGAGCCGTCGGCGCTTTGTCAGGTCAGCAGGTGAAAGATCAACAGCAGGGGGAAGAGCATCAGTGACAGTCCGACCAGGGCGTTGCCGGCCAAGGCCAGGAGCATGGGGATCTTGGAGAGGGTGGACTCCTGGCAGCTCTCGAGATCGACGAAGCCGACGGCCAGGGGGAACCCGCAGAAGAGCCGCTGGCGGTCTCCCTGGTAGATATGGATGGAAAGCTTGTAACCGAGGAAAAATCCGATACCGATGCATCCCGCCGTGATGGTCAGCAGCAGCCCCCTGAGCGAATGATCGGAGTTGAGCAGGCGGTAGGTGATGTACAGATTGAAGGCGCTGATCAGGACGGTACTGAACAGGGTGACTTTGCGTCCCAACTGCCAGAAGACGTGGGCTGGCGGCAGGCGGGAGTGCAGTCGGCGCTGGATCATGGCATCCACTTCGGCGGCGGCCAGCCCCCGCTCCCAAAGGATGCCGCGGATCGCGCCCTGCTGGGGGGTGTCCTGATCGGTCAGAAGTCCGATCAGGTAGCCGGTCGGCAGGTCGCGCAGGTGTTCGCGCAAGTCTGGATCGCTGATGATCATTAAATAATGAGCCGTGAGGATAGATTTTCTGCAGAGGATACCGGTAGACTCGGCAAATGTAAACTCCGCGGGGCTCCCTGTGCGAATAGAACATTTTTCTGTTTTTGCTGCTATTATAAGTAAAGAAGGTTTGTTGCCCCGTCGAGTCCCTCCGGAAAGGCCGTTATGGATTTCGAGTCGCTGCGCAGGATTTTGGATCATCTTCCAGTGAGCTTCTTCTGGAAAGATTGCAACTCGGTCTATCAGGGGTGCAATGCCAGTTTCGCCAGGGATGCCGGGATCGCTTCCCCTGCCGGGATCCTCGGTTTGCAGGACCAGGATCTCCCCGGCAGAAGCGCCGAGGCCGAGGTTTATCAGCGGCGTGACCGGCGGGTCATCGACACCGGCGAGCCTCTGCTGGGATACGAGGAATTGCGACACTTTGCCGATGGCCGGGAGGTGATGATTGTCGGCAACCTTCTCCCCTTCCATGGCCCGGACGGCGCTGTCGCGGGGATCGTGGGGTTTTACAGTGATGTCAGCGATCAGCGCGCCACGGAAAGCCGGTTGCGCCTTTTGTCTCTGCATGACCAGCTCACGGGGTTGCCAAACCAGGCGCTGATCCGGGACCGGCTCGAGCAGGCGATCCTTGTCGCGGCGCAGAGGCAACGGGCCTTGGGCCTGATCTGCCTGGACATCGACAACTTCCAGAAAGTCAACAACACCTTCGGCCATGCCATCGGCGATGAAGTGCTGCGCCTGGTCAGTGCGCGGCTGCAGCAGACCCTGTTTAATGCCGATACCGTCGGACGCATGGGCGGAGATGTTTTTGTGTTGCTGCTGCGTGACCTGCAGCACCGCGACGATATCAGCCTGGTCCTGCGCAAGATCCGCCAGTCGTTGGCCAGGCCGTTCATGGTGGAGGGCCATGAGGTGTTCGTCACCGTCTCTTTGGGGGTGGCGCTTTATCCGGAGGACGGAGAAGACGCTGCGAGTCTCCTGAAGAACGCCAATACCGCCCTGCACAAGGCCAAGGAGGCGGGGCGCAACAGCTATCGCCTCTATTCCCCGGCGATGAATGCTTCGGCATTGATGTGGCTGGGCCTGGAAAGCCAGTTGCGCAAGGCCATCGAACTCGGGCAGATGGAAATTTATTTCCAGCCGCAAATCGATGCCGTCAGCGGCGCTCTGGCCGGCGCCGAAGCCCTGGTCCGATGGCGCCACCCGGAACTTGGGCTGGTATCGCCGGCAGACTTCATCCCCCTCGCGGAAGATACCGGGTTGATCGTCGATATCGGCACCTGGGTGCTCAATGAAACGTGTGTCAGGGCAAAGGCGTGGCATGATCTGGGCCTGCCCCTGCCGCGGGTGGCCGTCAACCTTTCGCCCCTGCAGTTTCGCCATCAGGATCTGGTGACCACCGTCTGTGCGGCCCTGCTCGACAGCGGCCTCGATCCTTCGCTGCTGGAGCTGGAGATCACCGAGAGCGCCGTCATGCACGATGTTGACAAGGCGGCCGACATCCTCAGGTATTTCCGCGAAATGGGGGTGCGGGTGGCCATCGACGATTTCGGGACCGGTTACTCGTCGTTGAGTCACCTCAAGAAATTTCCGATCACCCTTCTGAAAATCGACCGGACCTTCATCGAGGGGACCGATTGCGACGGCGAGGACAATCGGGCCATCGTGACGGCCATCATTGCCATGGGACACCGTTTGGGGATCAAGGTGCTGGCTGAAGGGGTGGAGACCGCAGCGCAGAGCGAGTTCCTGCGGGGCAGTGGATGCGATGAACTGCAGGGCTACCTGTTCAGCCGACCGCTGCCGTCGGCAAAGTTCCAGGCGTTTCTCGAGGGGCTCTCGGCGGCCGGTTAGTCGGGGAGTGGACGATTTTAGTGTTGGGAAAACTGTTTTGCGTAAAAAAGCCTTGATTTTTCCCGCGGGATGGTGATACTGGAACCACTCTAAGTAGTTTGTGTACGGGAAGACGTTTGGCCAGATAAGCCTGTCAAGAGTAGCCATGCCGCACAGACAGTAGGGTCTGCGCGGTTTTTATTTGGCGACTCGCACCTCCCGGCACAGCACCAACAGCTCAAAGATGTGAGCGGAAAGAAGGAGCAACAGCAATGGCACAAGGTACGGTGAAATGGTTCAATGACGCCAAGGGTTTCGGGTTCATCTCGCAGGACAATGGCCCGGACGTGTTCGTCCACTTCTCGGCTATCACGGGGGATGGGTTCAAGTCGCTTGCCGAAGGGCAGCGCGTGTCCTTTGACGTCCAGGAAGGTCCGAAAGGCCTCCAGGCCGCCAACGTGCAGAAGGCGTAAGCGGCGACCCGCCAAACGCACACAAGCACAAAGGCCCCCGGAGTTCCGGGGGCCTTTTTTTATGCGAAGCCACAATCGGGCGCTCGCGGTGTTGGCTGCGTCATCGGCTCCTCGACGTACGAAAAGTAGCCTGCGTCGCCTCTTCCTTGCCGCCTTGCGATCATCCCGATGCTGCCTTCGCGATCTCAAGTCGTTGCCTGACATCTTGCGCCCGAACCCTCTTGACCCGACAGTGTGTTCCCTTCGGGCTTCGGGCCCTCCCTCAGTGTCTCCGCGCCTCTGCGTCAGGAGGCCTTTATTCAAATTGGGCGCGGAACGTAGCCAGTTGAGTGCGTAACTCGCTTATCTCCTCGCGCAGCGCCGCCACCTCCGCTTCCAGCGCCGCCAGCCGTTCGTTTTCGGCCATGACCCGGAGGCGGGCCGGTTCCATGGGGGAGGCGCTGTCCTCGACGACCTCGGGGGCACCGCTGAACAGGTGGGCGTAGCGCTGTTCCTTGCGCCCGGGCTGGCGGGGGAGGCGCACCACCAGCGGCGGCTCGCGCTCGGCGAGGGCGTTCAGTGCCGCCTCGACCGCAGCGAGATCGGCAAGGGGGGCCATCCGCTCGGCGCGCCCGCGCAGTTCGCCGACGGTTTGCGGACCGCGCAGGAGCAGTTCCGCCACGATGGCCAACTCCTGCGGTTCCAGGCGGAGCAGCCCCTCCAGGTTGTGGCAGTATTTGGCGGCGCGCACCCCTTCTGCCGATTGGTGGGCCAGGCGCTGGAAGCGCAGGCTGTCGAGCGCGCGCACCACTTCGGTTTCGTCCAGGGTCATGACCGGGTCGCGGTTCGATTTCTGGTTGCAGGCGTTGGTCAGGGCGTTCAGCGTCAGCGGATAGTATTCCGGAGTCGCCAGTTCCTTTTCGATCAGGCAGCCGAGAACGCGGGCTTCGACGGCGGAGAGAGAGAATTCCATCGGAACCTTTCCTTTGCAGATGCAGTGTTGCGTTAAATGGGTTATGTATAATAGCTGTTGAACTGCTGGCAGGCAATCATGTTGCCGGGAAAGAGAGCGGATATTGGCTAAGGAAAGCGGATTGGAATGGGGGCGGATGCACGATCTCCCGGTGGCGGCCGTAGACGCCCGTGGGGCCTGGCTGCTGGCCGGACGCGAGCGGGTGCTGCTGCCGCAACGTGAGGTCCCGGCCGCCCTGATGCTCGGGGTTTATCTGCAGGTCTTCGTTTATGCGGATATGGAGGGGAAGCCGGTCGCGACGCTGCAGCGCCCGAAGGCGCTGGTCGGCGAGTTCGCTTTTCTCAAGGTCAAGAAGATCGGCCCGCACGGGGCGTTCCTCGACTGGGGGCTGGAGAAGGATCTGCTGGTGCCGCTCAAGGAGCAGCCCGAGCCGATGCAGCCGGGGCGCTCCTATGTGGTCAAAGTGCGGCTCGATCGCCAGGGGCGCCCGTTGGGGACGGCGCGCATCGACAAGTGCCTGAGCAATGCCGAGATCGAACTTGGCGAAGGGGAGCAGGTCGATCTGCTGGTCTGGCAATTTTCCGCACTCGGCGCCAAGGTCATTGTCAATAATCGTCATGCCGGATTGCTTTACCGCGACGAGATCGGCAACCGGCTCAACTATGGGGACCGTCTGACCGGCTATGTCCGGCGGATTCGCGCCGATCACAAGATCGATGTGACCCTGCGCCAGGGGGCGGCCACTGAACTGGATGCCGCCAAGGCCAAAATCATGGCGGCCCTGACCAGAGGGAACGGAACGCTGGCTTTGCACGATCACAGTTCCCCTGCGGCGATCGAGGCCTCCTTGAAGATGAGCAAGAAGCTGTTCAAAAAAGCGGTCGGGGGGCTGTACAAGGCGGGGCTGATCACGCTGAGCGAGCACGGCATCGCTCTGAAGCGGGACTGAGGAGTTGATTGATAAGCTTTCACGGGACGCCGCAGAGAAACCGGGCAAATATTAAGCCTCTGCAGTGGTTGTGTTCGCCCTTCGACAGGCTCAGGGTGAACGGTTTTTCGGATATCCAGCCGATTGGGATGCCGTTGTGGTGGGCTTGTCGAACCAGGACGGACTGTTTTCGTAACAGGTTCAGATGAGTCAGTTTTCCCTCGGGATCTTTGCTCCTTGGCGTCTTTGCGTGAGACTTGAATAGACTTTCGGTTTTTTTAGTGGAGGTTTGTGCGTGGCCCGATCCTTCATCCCGCGCGGGCGGCGGCCGCTGCCGGCCAAGAGCCAGACCGAAACCGACGACTTGGTGCGACGCATGAAGGCGGAGCAGCAGGAGGCCGCCAGCTATCGCGAGCGTTCGCTCAAACTGCATGGCTGGATCTGCGCCAAGTGCGCCCGCGAGTTCGATCTCGATACCCTGCACCTGCTCACCGTGCACCACAAGGACGGCAATCACCACAACAACCCGTCCGACGGCAGCAACTGGGAGAACCTCTGTGTCTACTGCCATGAGGATGAGCACAGTCGGTCATTATTGGGAGATTATTTGAGCGGGAAGAGTGAAAGATAAACGGCGCGAGGTGGGGGCGCGAGGTAGACCCGACCTCAATCTGAACCTGAACCTGAACCTGATAAGCTAGGAGCCAACCCATGGACTATCGTTCCCCGGAGAATTTCTCCAACGTCACTGTGACCTGCAAAGCCAACGTCTACTTCGACGGCAAGGTGGTGAGCCATGCCATCACCTTTGCCGACGGCAGTCGCAAGACGCTGGGCCTGATCTATCCGGGAGGCTACAAGTTCAATACCGGTGTGGCCGAGCGCATGGAGATTGTTGCCGGGGCCTGCCGGGTGCGGATCGCCGGGGAGGGGGATTGGATCGGCTTTCCGGCCGGGACCTGGTTCGATGTGCCTGCCAACTCGTTTTTTGAAATCGAAGTTGGCGAAGGGCTTGCCGAGTACGTCTGTTCCTTCTTTTAGGCCCGGTTTTTTGTCTGCGGATGGATTTGATGCCCGATAGTGGTAGAATGTTCAGGGTCGGGAGCTGACTGGTCAGCTTTCGGTTTTTTGGGCGCCAATTTTGCATGTTAAAAGTGGTGAATAGTTGAAGTGTCTGTGGTGCCCATGGCAAACCGCCGAGGAGGCCGTCACGTTTCCTCTATTGCTTACGGGGGCTTGTCGTGTTTCTGGCGAGTTTATACGGGCTCTTCTGGCAAATGGTGGATGGTCTGCTATCCTTGCAATAATTACGTTGGTTCGGTGAAAAGGAGAAAGCCATGAGTAAAAAGGCGGGACAGATTCTTGTCGGAGTTTTTGCGCTGGCTCTATTGGCCAGCCCGGCGCTGGCCCAGGAGTTCGTCGACGTTTCCGTGAAGGCGGGCGTTGCGGATGACGGTCTCGGCAAAGGGGCAGCTTTCGCCGATGTCAACGGCGACGGCCTGGTGGACCTTTATGTCTCCAACAAGGGTGGCGCCAACCGGCTGTACATCAACAAGGGGAACGCCAATTTCCAGGAGACCGCGGCGACTGCCGGCAAGGGCGTCGACTTCCCCGGCTTCACCATGGGGAGCGTCTTCGGCGACTTCGACAACGATGGCTGTCAGGATCTCTACCTGGCCAACGGCGGCCAGTACGAGATCGAGGCCAATATCCTCTTCAAGGGGAATTGCGACGGCACCTTCACCGATGTCACCGCCAAGGCCGGCGTCGGGCTGAAGGCCTTCACTTACAGTGCCTCCTGGGTCGATTACAACAACGACGGCAAGCTCGATCTCTACTGCGCCAACTATGGGGTCGGCGCCAAGAATATCCTGTATCGCAACAACGGCGACGGCACCTTCACGGATGTGACCGACGAAGCCGGGGTGGGCGACAAGAGCTGGAGTTGGATGGGCGTCTGGGCCGACGTCGACAACGACGGTGACCAGGATCTCTACGTGGTCAACGGCCGTTACCCGGCCGGCGAGCCGAACAAGCTGTTCATCAATAACGGCGGGAAATTCAGCGAAGAGGCCAAGGCGCGCGGCGTCGACGATCCCAACTGGGGTCTCGGCGCGGTCTTCGGCGATATCGACAACGACGGCGACCTCGATCTGTTCGTCTCCAACTACATCGGTGGCAACAATCTGTATATCAACGATGGCAAGGGGAGCTTTGCCAAGGCCAATGGCCGGATCAGCGGCATGCCCAAGGAAGGCTGGGGCAAGGGCCCGACCTTCGGCGACATCGACCATGACGGCGACCTCGACCTTTACGAGGGCGACTGCAAGCTGGCCAACCAGCTGTACCTGAACGACGGCAAGGGGAACTTTGTCAACGTCGCCGCCAAACAGCCGCAGATTCAGTGCGCCACGGTGCGCACCAAGGCGACCGCGCTGGCCGATGTCGACAACGATGGTGATCTCGATCTCTATGTGGTCAACTGGGGTGCCGAGAACAAGCTGTTCCTCAATAACCAGAACGACAAGAACTGGGTGAAGGTCAAGCTGACCGGCACCAAGTCGAACCGCGACGCTTATGGCGCGCGTGTCAAGTTACTGGCCGATGGCAAGCTGGTCGGGATGCGCGAAGTGAAGTCGGCCACCGGCTTCTGCGCACAGGAGCCCGCCGTGGCCCATTTCGGTGCCCCAGCCGGCAAAAAATACTCGATCGAAGTGGTATTCCCGAGTGGGACGAAAGTGGTCCAGGCTGTCACGGCTGGTCAATTGGTGGAAGTCGTAGAACCCAAGTAGAAGAGAGGTTGATCCGGGGACGCTTCGGGAACACTTCCTTCGAGGAAGTTGCCCCACTCAAAGGGTCCCCCACACGAGAGGAGGAAGTCATGAAGTATGTAAAACCCCGCGTTGTGGGGAGTGGCAGCGTCCACCCCTGCTAAGCACAGCAAAAGAAAAGGGCCGGCAATTCGCCGGCCCTTTTCTTTTTGCCTCTAGCCGAATCCGGGGTGGGATGAGAGGCTCAATGGGCTGACGGGAATGTTGCGGGATGGGTGGCGAGCGGGGCATGGTTTTCATGCCCCGCTTTTTCTTTGCCCGCACATTTCATTAAATAAAAATATTTAAAATATTTTATTTGAGCAAAACACATAAACCTTAAATAATGTTAAATAAATATCATAATTAATGTATAACCATAAAAGTGGCATATCCCTTGTAATTGCTGTGTTTCGTGTGAAAAGGCTTGGTGAAGCAATGGCTGGATGATTTGCAACCATCAATGATTAAAATATAAAAAAACGACAACATCGTAAAGGCTTATAAGTGTGTATGTTTTCTAATGAGGAAGGTGGTTTTTGGGGCAAGGGTGGCTGGTTGAACTCTGTCGATGGCGAGAAATGTGGGTTTTAGCTGGCATGATCGGCTAACACTCTGAAATAGTTTGATTTTTTTGTTTGCCCTGGGTTCCGGTGTTTTAGCTGGGCGGGGTTCTGATTTTTGGCGATATGACGGGAAGGCTGGTCTGATGGACGCACAAATTTTGTCGGCGCAGGTGGCTGGGGTGGTGCAAGGGCAAGGTCAGGTGCGGTCCGCAGTTTCGATGAGGAGCTTCCTTATGAACAGGTTCCTGGGTCTGGTCGGTTTGGGTTTGCTGCTGCTGTTGTCGTTGCCGTCGTATGTGCCGGCGGCCACCACGTTGCACTACTTCGATTGCAAGCAGTGTCACAAGTCGGGGATGAACATTGGGGCCATGGGTGCCAATAACACCTGCCTGCAGTGCCATGCTGATGGCGCGTCGTGGTCGGATAGCACGCCGGTGCCCGCTCCCTGGTACAACGGAACCCCGGAGCCGACCAAGCGTTTCGTCATCGCGGATACCAGTGACCTGTTCGGATCCGGCACGAATAACCCGCAAATGCCCCCCGCGACCGCCTACACCGGCTTTTCTCACGCCTGGGGCGTAACCGACACCAAGGCTTCAGCTGGCGCCCAGGCGCCAAACAAGACTCTGTATGCCGGCTTTTACAGCCGCTACAACGCCTCGACCGGCAAGGTCACCTGCTCACGCTGTCACAACCCCCATGGGGATGCCGTTGTTGACTTTGTCAACAACTCTACGGGACAAACGACCCCCGACCTTCTCAATAACATCACACGCGCGCCGGTGCCTGATGGTTTCCCCGATGGCGACGGAATCCCTGACGTGAACCCTCTTGCCAATCCGCAGTTGCTGGTTCGTGACGCGACGCTGAACAATGCCCCGATGGCTGCGGACAAGATGTGCCGGGCCTGCCACGTCGATTTCGACAAGCCCAATTCCCTCCTTGTCAACACTCATCCGGTAATTCTTGACTACGCCGCCGCCCAGGCTGCCAGCCCCAATGATCTGCGGGCCCAGGCGGAGATCGACACCTTCACGACCGGCCATGCCTCCAAGGTGCAAATCGTTAGCGGCGGAGTGAGCTGTCTCTCCTGCCACGGCGTCCATTTCGTCGATTCCAATAAGAACACGGCCGACGGTCAGCGGGCGGGTTTGCTGACCGGCCCTGGCGACTTGCTGCGCAGCGACGGTGCCCATCTCACCGGCGGAGCCCGCAACGGTGCGACCGGCACCGCCCAACTGCGTTCTAATCTCTGCCAGAGCTGTCACAAGTACGAACTGCATGGCCAGGGTACCGACAACCACATGGTCGGCTGCCTCGAGTGCCACAACGGCCACGACCCGGCCAGCACCACTGATTATATGCTGCGCAGCGGTGCCAGCAACGGCCCGGTGCCGACGCGCTTCAACCGCGTCAACAGCGGTGAGCAGAGCGTGACCTTTCCGACGACGTTCAATACCGGGAACACCCGCATGAGTTGGGCGGACGAAAACAAGGGCGGAGTTGCGGGCTTCTGCGAGAAGTGTCACGGTGACTGCAACAGTGACACCATGGTCGGCCTGGCTAACGAGCATGCGGCCGGAAACCAGAATCAATGCACCGCCTGCCACAAGCACAACGACCCTGCCGATTCCTATTCCTTCAACCGAGACGCCACGGCGGCGACCTGTGGCCAGTGTCACGGCTTCCCGCCGTATCTCAATTCGCCTGGTGACCGTCCGCCCGACGACGGGGTCGATGGCGGCTATGCAGTCAACAACAAGGTTGCTGAAGGCGGTCCGTACGATTATGTATTAAGCACCACGTACGAAAAGGATGAAAGCAAGACCGGGCACAAGGTGCATGCCGGGCGTGACATCCCGGATAGCAGCGATGTTCCGCCGGGTCCCGGGCCTCTGGATACGAGTGTCAACGATTGGTACTTTGTCGGAGCGGCCGGGATTGACAATTGCAGGGTCTGCCACGGTTTTGATGCCGGTGCGACGGCTGGTGGGCATCGCATCAACCCGACCACCCGGCCGGGCACCTTCCGCGATGTGGTCTTCTACGGAATCGCCACGACCGGTGGGCTGACCCCAGCGTACAACCCCAACTCTCCGTATACCTGCAGCAACGTCTATTGCCACACCAACGGTGCCCCCTACAATGGCGCCAGCCGCCCGAACCGCGTCTACACGCGGATCAATACCACGCCGGGTTGGATCGGCAATGGCGGCAGCTATGCCAACGGCGGCTACGGCTCGATCTATGGCACGGGGTCCCGCTGCGCGGAGTGCCACGGGAACAACGTATCGACCATGACCGCCGGCACCGGGGCGCAAAAGTCCAACTCGGTTGCGCACCTGGCCCACCTGGGCGGCACAACCACCCTGAACATGGGCAAGACCTTCAGCTGCTCGGTCTGCCACGTCTACACGGCGTCCAGCGCGACGGCTCTTGCCATCAACTCCATGGACGGCCGGAACGGCCAAAGCGGCGGCACCGGGGGCAAGCACGTCAACGGCCTGATCGATGTCAACTTTGACAGTGCCTATATCGGGGGCGATCTGGCTTCGTCGACTTTCACGGAGGGGACCGGCGTATGCAGCACCTACTGCCACAACGTCACCGGTGCCGGCGGGGCGTTCACTGCCGACTGGGACGTGGCGACCGATATGCAGTGCGATTCCTGCCACGGCGGGAAAGCTTCCGATATCGCCGGCGACGGCGGCTACGGGGCGATCAGCACCGGTTCGCACGCCCGTCACATTCTGACCACGGGCACCGGGCCGAAGCTGGCCTGTGCCGAGTGCCACGGCACCGGGTCCGACGCCGGCACCCACGCCGGCCATTTCGACGGCACTGTCAACATGAAGGTGGCGACGAACACCGCGGCGTTTGGCAGCGACAGTGTCTCCATCTGCAAGGAGTGCCATGGCTACGAAGTCGGCGAAGTCCTGCCGGTGTGGGGGAACTCTTCGACCACCGATTGCGCTACTTGCCATTCCGGCACCTACGGCGGTCTCGCCTTTAACGGCAAGACGCCGCTGCGCTTCGGCAATGCCGTAACCACCGGGCACAACCGCCCGACGGCTTCCGGGGCTTATGGGCAGAGCGCCAACCCGGCAGCGAACCTAAACTGCTCGGGTTGCCATATCACCGACAACGCCGGCCACTGGGATGGCACCACCGGCGACGACATGATGCTGCTCAATGGCGGCAGCTTCCCGGCCAGTTACACGACCAACGCCGACAAGAACAACTTCTGCGGCGCCTGCCACGGCGCGGCCGGAACGGCGACGGTGAAGAACATCAACACCCACCGCAGCAAGCTGTGCGTGGCCTGCCACAACGTCCATGGTGACTCTAATATCCAGATGATCTGGAGCAGTTCGGCCAGTCAGACGGCGAAGGACACGTCGGCCACAGGAAAATATGCGGCGAACGTCGATTTCACCAACGCAACTGATTTCAGCGTTGGCAATCTTGGTTCCTATGACGAGGATGAAGGTGCGGTAGGCGGCGGAGGCGAGATCAACAGTGATGACATCTGCGCGACCTGCCACACGGTTGCAGCCGGGACCACGCACAACGAGCGCAGTGGCAGCACGGCTCACAACGGCACCGGCACTCACTACCAGGGGGGCAATTGCTTCACCTGCCATGCCTCCCATGCCGATGCCACCGACGCCTTCCGCCTTGGCGCCGGCACGGCCTGCAACGACTGCCACGGCTTCCCGCCGGCGACCGGCGCTCACCGCAAGGGGACGGTGCTGACCGATCCGGAACTGCACTCGAGCACGGCGTCGAATTTGGCCGGCGAAGACCGCAGCGATTGCGCCTTCTGCCATACCGGCGCCGATCTCTACACTTACGATCTGGCGGCCGACCAGGCGGCCGGCGGGGCGCGGGCCAACCATGCCGTCAGCCAGGCCACCCGCCGCAGCGTGCTGGCCACGTCGGTTGGCTACAACAGCACCAACTTCAACTGCACCACGGCGTGCCATGCCTCGACCGCCGGCGACGGCGCCTGGAACGACGTCAACGGCCTGAACTGCAACGCCTGCCACTATGCGGCGGCTTCGCCGACCAGCGCCGGCAACGTCACCGCCGGCAACAGCGAAGCGGTCAGCGCCACGCACAACAAGCACTTCGACAAGAACAACATGACCTGCGCCCAGTGCCATGACGTCAGCTACAGCCCGACGATCACGGCGATCCGCGGCGTACTGACCCACATCATTGCCCCGGACTACAGCGGCGCCGGCAACGACGGCACCCTGGTGCAGGGACGTGCCAATGCCGTCCTCGACGAAGCGACGGTGACCCGCTCCGGGATGGTCTACAGCGGCGGCGCCGCCGATGCCGGCGGTCCCAACAACACCTGCACCGGCGGGATCACCACTGGTTGCCACGCCTCTGGCACCCCGGACTGGGATGTGACCATTCCGGCGACCAGCGCCGGCTGCGTGATGTGCCATACCGAGACCAACACCGCGGCCTACAACCCGACCTCGGGTGTCCATGACAACAGCCCGTCCGGTCCGACGGTGACCGGTAACGCCCACGACGGTAATTTTGATAACGGCAGCGGTGGCAGCGCCGACTGCGTGACCTGCCACACTGCCTCACCGACAGCGGTGGTGGCCAACCACATCAACGGTACTCTGAATACCGGTTCGGCCATCACTGTAGCCGCTTCCGCTGGTTACACCGTGGCAACGGGCGACTGCGCCACCACCTGCCATAGCGCCGGCACCACCTGGCGCTACAAGTGGGCGACCAGCGCCTACAACACCAACAGCACCGAGTGCGCCAACTGCCACGGCGACTACACCAGTGGCTGGACCACCGGCGTGGCCCCGCACACGGAATTCCCGACCCGCGGCAACAAGCACAACAACGTCGGCAATCTGACCTATCCGTGTACCGATTGCCATGCCATCGGCTCGGCCGGCTACAAGTGGACCAGCAAGTGGGATCCGACCGGGACCAACAGCAATCACGGTGACGACAAAATCACCATGAACCAGACGGCGGTCAACACCTTCGCCATCGACACCGTGCCGAACCCGGATCGCGCCGGCTGCACCACCTCATCCTGTCACCAGAACGATTCGGCGCACAACTTCCGGATCACCACGACGGCGTTCACGACTCAGACGGTGACCGGTCCCAACCCGGATGTTCTCTGTTCCGGTTGCCATGGTGGCTATGCCCCGGGCGGCACCAGCGTGCTCGGCTACTGGCCGGATGGCGCCAATGCTGTCGACAACGGGACCGAAGACAACTCCGGTGCCCATCTCAAGCACATGACCGTGCTGGCCCAGGTCAAGTACGGCGAAACCCTGACCCAGTTGCTGACCAACAACGGCAACGGCACCGGTGACGCCAAGCAGAAGTTCCTCTGCGCCTACTGCCACACCAATCCGGGCTCCGACGGCGACCACGGCGTACTGGCCAATGTGCCGGCCGAGGTGAACAGCATGTACGCGCAGTGGGACCTGACCCGCAGCACGGCTGACAACGGGGTCTGGTCGAGTGCCAACAAGACCTGCGCCACGGTCGACTGCCACTACAACAAGACCACCCCGACCACGCCGACCAGCTACACCTGGTACAGCGGCTCGACCAGCGCCTGCATCATGTGCCACGTCGATGTGACCGCCGAGGCCAAGCACGTCGCCCACACCGGCGCCGCGGCGACCTTCGGCCGCACCATCGGCTGCGCCGACTGCCACCAGGCGGCGACCAACTGGGCGAGCAACACCGCGCCGGCCACCGGCCACCTCAATGGCAGCTACAGCATCGCCGGCAGCGTGACCTTCACTTACAGCGCCTTCTCCTGCGGTACCAACGATTGCCACGAGGACGGCAAGGGCGGCCCGCCCAAGACCAACCCCTATCCGTGGAACGGCGCGGCCCTGGGCAACTGCACCATCTGCCACGACGCGACGCCGACCACCGACGCGCACCCGGCGCACACCGCGGCCAAGGTCGCGACCTACGTGACCGGCTGTAGCGACTGCCACCCGGCCGCGACCAACGCGGCGCACATCAACAACAGCGTCACCTACGCCAGCAAGCTCAGCGCGGCCCCGGGCAACGGCTCCTGCACCAACACCTGCCACCTCTCGCCGCAGGCCGGCGACTGGACCGGAGGTGCCGCGGCGATCACCTGCACCGACTGCCACAGCGGCAGCGGCGCCTCGGCCTACATCGGCGGCGACAAGACCTCGGTCTCCGGGCCGAACTACATGCCGCAGTACAACATGCACCTGACCGTGCCGACCGTTTCCGGCAAGGTGCATACCGACACCGGCCTGTCGACCACCTGCGACTTCTGCCATTCCAATATGGCCGCACAGTCGGCGACTCACCCGAATGGGACCTTGCTGCCAGACGGTCCTGCCAACACCGACCGCGGCATGTTTGCGGCTTGGACCGATGGCAGCCCCGGAACCTGCGCCACCACCTGCCACAGCGCCGGCACTTCGTGGCGCTACAAGTGGTCGGCCACCGCCGGCAACACCAACGGTACCGAGTGCGCCAACTGCCACGGCGACTACACCAGCGGCTGGAACACCGGCGTCGGCCATGCCACCAATCCGGCCCGCGGCAACAGCAGTTCCCACAACAGCACCGGCACCTTGACCTATGCCTGCACCGCCTGTCACGTCATCGGCGCCACTACCGGCAACTACCCGTGGACGACCGGCACCAACGACTGGAAGGCCACGGATGCCGGGGCGACCACCCTGCATGGGGACGGCAAGCTGACCATCAACAGCAACAGCACCACCCACGTTCGCAACGAGAATCCGGTCGGCACCTGGAAGTCGGGCTGCAAGGGCTGTCACGACGGCCCGAGCAACGACGGCCAGGGTGCGGACGACGGCAACCACGACTACCCGGTGAATATTCTCACCGCTCCGTCGACGGTGCGCTGGGCGCTGCAGCCGGCGGCCGGCGATGTGGCGGCCACCGGCGGCGGCTGCGACGGCTGTCACGGTGGTGGCGGGAACATGGCCCCGAACGGTTCGCGCGGTAACGTCTGGCCGGATCGCCCGGGCAAGCATTCCCAGCACATGGCGGCTCTGACCGCCAAGGGGATCACCGGTACGGATGCCTGCAACTACTGTCATCCCTACTCGTCCGGCAGTTCCTACGTGGTCGGCGAGCACAACGACGCCAGCGCGCCGGCGACCATGCCGAACGCTACCTCCAACTACTACCGTCGCATCATCGGCGGGGCCAATGACAGTAACGGTATCACCAACGGTTCCGGGACCAACTATGTCACCTGCAGCAACATCGACTGCCACTTCGAACAACCGGTGACCCCCCACTGGTACACCGATGACATCGCGCCGGCGGCGGTGAGCCTGACCGCCGTGGCCGGTCCCGAACCGCGTTCCATCAAGGTTTCCTGGAACGCGCCGGGCGACGACAACAACGTGGCCAACACCACCCCGTATGTTTATGATTTGCGCTACGGCACCAGTTCGGTGATTGCCACCGATTTCAGCTCGACGACCAACTATGCCGGGAACCTGCCGGCGGCCTACAAGCAGGGTTCGCTCTCCGAGGCGGTGATCCGTAACCTGAATATCGGCACCACCTATTACTTCTCACTCAAGACCCGTGACACGGCCGGCAACTGGTCGGCGGCCTCGTCTGCGGCCAGCGCCCTGCCGGCAACGGATGGCGCAGCAACCCCGCCGGCCTTCGGCGGCGCCAACAAGGCGATCAAGGGCGACCAAAGCGGAACCGTCTACCTGACCTGGACCCCGGCGGAAGATCATTCGATGCCGATTACCTACAAGGTCTGGAGGAAGGCGGAGAGCGCCGGCGCCCTTGATATGGATGTCGATTCGCCGCTGTTGACCGGAGTCAAGGGAAGCAACATCGTGCTCACTTCCGCCGTTCCGGATTCGCTGGTGAACGACACCATCTACAACTTCGGTGTGCGCGCCTGCGATGCCAACAACAATTGCGACAGCAACGACCAGATCGTCTCGGCTACGCCGACGGCGGAACCGCTGGTCACCAAGACCAACCATACCTACCGGACCAATGGTTCGAAGACCCTGGTCAAAGACGGGGCGGCCGGGACAGGAGTTCTTGACACGGTGGCGTTCGGGACGACCGGGATCGTTTTCGCTCCTGGGGCAAATAATACCTACTCTGTGACCTACTACGTTGATACCTTTGCGGTCTACCTCGATACCGGCAACAGCTCCGCCACGGTGCGTGCCGAGATCGGTTATTCGACCAACGGCACCAACTTTACCTCCCTTGGCGTGTCCAAGGACATCACTCTGGGCAGCCGTGCCGATCGCGTCTACCAGTTCAAGTTGGTCGATGTGGCCGGTAAGACCATTACTTCCGGGCAGCGTCTGGCAATCCGTCTGTCTGAGCCATCGACAGGGGTCGGCGTCAAAGCCGGTTACGGGAGTACCGCCTACCGCGGCGACCTGACCGTGGCCGAGCGCATCCAGAATACGGTGCCGAGCGACCCGGCCGTCGCCGCTACGGTCAGCGGGGCCAACCTGAATGTCACCTGGACCGCTTCGACCGATACGGTCGACGGTTTGAGCGACACGGTGCATTACGATCTGTTCGGTTCGGATGATAACGGGAGCACCTATCGCTATCTGATCGCCAAGAACATCCCTGCCGCGACCACCAACTACAGTTGGAATACGCAGGAGGCCGGCATCAGCGGTTCGGCGACCATGGCGGTCAAGCTGCTGGCCGGCGACGGCTACGGGCATTACACCGGCGCCGGATCGACCACCAACAACAAGGCGGTGAACAACAGTGCCGACAACGTGGCGCCGGGGACGATCAGCGACCTGGTGGCCAGGGCACGACCGAAATCGGGCTCCGTGACCCTGACCTGGACGGCCCCGGGCGACGATAATGCCAACAACGGCCGGGCGGCCTACTACGACATCCGCTACTCGACGGCAGCGATCACTGAAGGGAACTTCGCCTCGGCGACCCAGTGTGTCAACGAGCCGTCCCCCGATTTCGGCGGCAAGGTCCAGACTTTCGAAGTCACCGGGCTGGCGCCGGGGACCACCTACTACTTCGCTATCAAGACTTACGATGATGGTTCTCCGGCCAAGGCATCGGCTATCTCCACCGCCAAGGCAGTCGGGACCGACCAGGCAGTGGGTGGCCCGCGCTGCGGCATGTGCCATACCACTGCGCCGTCGATCGTGGAGTCGGTCGGCAACCACAAACTGCACGGCTTCACTCTCAAGGATTGCACCAAGTGCCACGGGGCGGCCGCCGAAACTTACGGGCTCGATCACCAGGACGGCGTATTGACCATGGGCTACGGTCCGGGCGGGCCGCGTCAGGGGATTATCTCCGGCAATCGCATCTACTACACCAACAACGGGTTGCCGATCGGTTCCGGCGGCGACTACATCATGTACGACGATACCGATGGTTTCGGTGGCTTCGGCAACGGCAACTATGTCGATGTGGGCGATGCGCTTGATGATGGTACCTGCATCAACTTCGGCGCCATGGGTGTCGGCGGTTGCCACAGCGGCGCCGGTACCGATCCGGACGGTGGGGGGACGCTCTTCGCCACCCTGCCGACGCCGACCTGGACCGCGGCAGCGTACCTGAACTGCGCCTCCTGCCACGGCAACCCGGCCCGCACCACCGACTACTTCTACAGCCGGGCCTTCGATGCCGGGGCGACGGATCAGGTCAAGGCCTCGCCGGTGCTCGACAACCACGGCAACTACAACCTGACCGACCCGGATGAGAAGGATCGCAAGTACATCGGCCAGCACGAGAAGCACCTGAACTACAGCTTCCGCTTCTCCAAAGGGGACAGCTGCAACCTCTGCCACCCCGGCAGCTACGCCAGCTCCAGTAACCTGGATGGAAAGCATGCCAATGGCGACGTCGACGTCAAACTCGACAAGGTGGCAGCCGGCGAGAACGCCAGTTGGGCACCGGGGACGGCCACCACGGCCGGCACCTGCAGCAACATGGATCCCGAGAGCTGCCACCCCTCGGCATCGTCGCCGAAGTGGGACAGCAACCAGAGCTTTGACTGTGTCGGTTGCCACAATATGGGCGGCACGACACCGAGCCATGTCACCGACCCGGCCGGCGGGGTTTCGGCAGCCAACGACGGCTGGGCCACCGACCCGATGGCCGGCAACTGCACCTATTGTCACTTTGGCGGTCACCCACGGGATACCGTCGGCGGCACGGCGCTGATCCTGTCCAACAGCAGCCAGGTCGGGATCAACTACAAGTCCGGCGGCATTCACCTGAAGGCCTCCATCGGTGGTCGTGCCGCCCGCGCCACCGAGGCGGAACTGTGCTGGCAATGCCACGATGCCAACGGTATCTCCGAATGGGGCGCCGACACCGGCAGCAACAACACCGGCACGGTGCCGCCGAATGCGTCGAACTACAACTACGGGACGGTGACCAGCTCCAACTGGACCACCGCCTCTTGGAGCAGCCCGGTCGCCGATTTCAGCTACAAGACCGGCGCCATTCAGTCGACTCATTCGACCAGCGAGACCGGGACCAGTGCTGTCTCCGGTTCGATGGAGGCCTATAGCGAAACCAAGGACACCGTGGACAAGATCCGCTGCTCCAACTGCCACGATGTTCACAACCTCAACAAGGCGCCGAACGACAGCTATACGGGTCAGCCGTACCTGCGTGGCACCTGGATCCGCAACCCGTATCCGGAAGACGGTGCGCCGTGGGGCAAAACCTACGCGGCAGCAGTCGCCATTTACGGTGCCGTACCGCGTGCCGGTGGTAATGAGCAGGGCGGCTTCCAGATCGACCAGAACAACAACTACCCGACCGCCGGGATGTCGCTGGCAACCTCGGCCGGTCTGTGTACCCTCTGCCACGGCACCAATGTCGATACTATGGATAAACGGACCGGAGAGAACCTCTGGATCGGCAGTAACGGCCACAGCAATGCAACTCTTGGGGGTACGGCGAGTGCTGCTGCCAACATTTTCGGACATGGGATCGGCGGTCGCCCGGCACCTTCCGGCAACTGGGCTGACACCGCTGGCGCTGTTTCTGACGTTCCTGATATGGGTCTGCAGGCTGCGGTTGTCGGTAATAACCGCGGCTACAGTTACCGGAATGCCCAGAGCTACAACTCACCGCGTACTCCGGTGATCGGAGCGGCTCAGCCTTATGCCTACAGGTCCTTTGGCTGGGGGGTCACGGTCGATGCCGGCACGACCGATATCGGTTATCATGCCTTCACCTGCTCCAAGTGTCACAACCCGCATGCTTCGCGCCTGCCGAAGCTGATGATCACCAACTGCCTCGATACGCGGCAGAACACCTGGCAATCGAGTTCTCTGGGCCAGGGGAATCAGACCATGACCTCCTGGACTAGTCCGGAGGACAACGGTGAGAAGGCTGCCACCTGGAACACCGCCCAGAACTGTCACCGCTACGACTCGGTGGACAATGTCGGCGGCTGGAACAAGGTAACGCCGTGGTAACAACACGGTAAACGCAACAAACTCAATGCACTGCCTGAGGGCCGGGGATCTTCCCGGCCCTCGCTTTTTAAGCCCTCCCCCCCACCACCACACACACTTGCAGAAAATCTCTACGGCGAAGTAAAATAAAATTGGAAATATTTTGTATAACCTTTCGGAAAATAGGGTTTTTCTCTGGTTTCTATTTGTGACCGAAATAGTGGCATATTTCTTGATATCTTAATTTGCAAGACGAAGAAGCCGAGGGTATGGAGCCGGGAGCATTTGGAGGCAGTTCTGGTGGATATTTCTGATGCAGGTGTGTGCCAGTTAAGCCCTTATTTGCCGGGGCCTGCTTGTTAATAGGCGTCTGTACATTAGACTGAGGGGATGATGAGTGCTTTTAGCGCTGTTGATGCTGATGACCGGAAACCTGGTGGCTGAGCGCGCGAAAAATCTCAAGACCAACCTGAGTGGAAGAATTTTTTTCGTAACTATGCGCAACTTTGTGTTTTGGCGCAGGATAAGCTTGTCATTTAGCGTTACAGGGGGAGGTCGTCTGCAGGGCGCACAAGGTGTCTTCCGCAGTTTCAAAGAGGAGTCTCTCTATGAGTCGGTTCCTTTTTCTGGCCGGTCTGGGGTTGCTGATGCTGATGGCGCTGCCGTCGCGGTCGCTTGCGGCTATTGCCACGCTGCACTACTTCGACTGCAAGCAGTGCCACAAGGCAGGTATGGCGATCACGGCCATGGGCGCCAACAACGTCTGCCTGGAATGTCATTCCACTACGGGGACATTTACAGACAGCACTCCGGCGCCGGCCGCCTGGTATGACGGGATTCCGAACGCGCGCTACAATGCGTTAGCTGATCAAAACGACCTGTTCGGCGCCGCCTCGGCGGTACTTGGCGCCGGGAGCTACACCGGCCAGTCGCACGGCTGGGGCGTTTCCGACGTGAGGGCCGCGGCCGGTGCCAAGGCCCCCGACAAGACCAATCCGCTCTACGCCGGCTTCTATAGCCGCTATAATGCCTCCACCGGCAAGGTCACCTGCTCGCGCTGCCACAACCCCCACGGCGATGCCGACCTGGGGGAGGGCAATATCCTGGCCAACCCGAAGCTGCTGATTCGCGATGCGCTCAACTCCAACGCGCCGATGCAGCCGGAAGTCATGTGCCGGGCCTGCCACGTGGATCTCGACAAGTCGGATTCTCTCACCATCAACACCCACCCGATGGTGACCGATTACGCGGCCGCTCAGGCGGCCAGCCCCAACGATCTGCGCACCCAGGCGGAGATCGACACCTTCACCGGCGGGCACTCCTCCAAAGTGCAGTTAAGCAACGGCGGCGTAGGTTGCGTCTCCTGCCACGGCGTGCACTACACCGATTCCGATGCGACTACCGCTGACGGTCTGGCCAACCGGACCGGCCTTCTCAACAGCCCCGGCGAACTGCTGCGTAGTGATGGTGCACACCGGACCGGCCCGTCACGCAATGCTGCCGGCACCGGTACCGCCCAGCTGCGTTCCAATCTCTGCCAGAGCTGCCACAAGTACGAGCTGCACGGCCAGGGCCTGAGCGGCGACCACAAGCTCGGCTGCCTCGACTGCCACAACGGCCACGACCCGGTCGGCAACACCAGCGACTACATGCTGCGCAGCGCCAGCAACGGTGCGGTGCCGACCCGTCCCAACGGCACCAATGGCGCCAGCGCCAATATCACCTTTAATGCGTTCACCGCCGGTGACCCCCGGCTCAACTGGGCGGATGACATCGGTGGCGGCAGCGCCAACGGCTTCTGCGAGAAGTGCCATGGGGACGTGAACAGCGGCACGATCGGGGCCAAGGCTGCTGAGCATCTGCCTGGGAACGGCAATCAGTGCAACGTCTGTCACAAGCACAATGACCCGGCTAACCAGTATTCATTTAACCGTGACGCCTCGGCGGCGACCTGCGGCCAGTGCCACGGTTTCCCGCCGTACCTCAACTCTCCTGGCGACCGTCCGCCGGGAGGGACCGGCGTCGATGGCGGTTACGCGGTCAACAAGTCAACGGATCCGAATACCCCGTACGACTACGTGACCAGCACCACCCACGAGAAGGACGAATCCACCACCGGCCACAAGGTCCATGCCGGCCGCGACCTGCCGCTCAGCCCGGCCAATACACTGGCGACCGACTGGTACTTTGTCGGGAGCGCCGGGATCGACAACTGCAAGGTCTGCCACGGCCCGGATGCGGGCTCGTCTGCCGGCGGTCACCGCGAGGCCCCGGCGACCCGACCGAACACCTTCCGCGACGTTCCCTTCGACGGTATCGCCAAGCATGGCGGGATGAATCCGGCCTACAACATCAACTCGCCGTACACCTGCAGCAACGTCTATTGCCACACCAACGGTGCCCCGTACAGTGGAGCCAGCCGCCCGAACCGCGTCTATACGTTTGTGAACGTCACGCCGCCGTGGGTTGGCAACGGTTCCAACTACGCGGCCGGCGGCTACGGCTCGATTCATACCCAGGCGAACGAGTGTGCCGCTTGCCATGGCAACACCGCCACGACCATGGGCGCCGGGCAAAAACAGAATTCTGCAGCCCACCTGGCCCACCTGGGCGGGGCCACCACGCTGAACATGGGCAAGACCTTCAGTTGCTCGGTTTGCCATGTGCAGTCGGCTGCCAGCTCCACGGCGCTGGCGGTTAACGCCATGGACGGCCGCACCGGCGGCAAGCACGTCAACGGTGACATCGATGTCAATTTCGACGGGACCGGCTTCAATACCGAACTGACGACCTCGACCTACACCGCCTCGACCGGCGTCTGCGCCACCTATTGCCACAACGTTGCCAGCCAGGGCGGTGAAGTGACCGCCGACTGGGACAACGGTACCGACATGCAGTGCGACTCCTGCCACGGAGGTCTTGCGTCCGATAGCAGCGGCAACGGTGGCGCCGGGCCGATTTCGACCGGATCCCATGCCCGCCATATCTCTTCGGCCACCGGTCCGACCCTGGCGTGCGCCGAGTGCCACGGCACCGGTTCCGATGCCGGTACCCACGCCGGACACCTCGACGGTGTGGTCAACATGAAGCCGCCGGTGGATGGTGTAGCTTTCGCCGACATCTGCCAGGAATGCCACGGCTACGATGCCGAGGCCGGTGAAGTCCTGCCGGTTTGGGGGAGCCCGGCAACCACCGATTGCGCCACCTGCCACGCCGGCATCAAATGTGGCGCTGACCTGGAAGGGAAGGCCCCGCCGGTCTTCAATTTCGCCCGCTCGGCCGGTCATAACCGCCCGACAGCCAGCGGCGCCTACCCGGTCTCCGGGAATGTTGCGGCCAATAGCAACTGCGCCGATTGCCACGTCACCACCAGCGCCCAGCATTGGGACGGTACCTCCGGCAACACGGCGATGCTGCGCACGGACGTTGGCTTCCCGGCAACCTATGCCGGCAACGAGAACGCCTTCTGCGGCAACTGCCACGGAAGCGCCCCGGCCCACCCGACCAAGGCGGCTTCGGTGGCGACGCGCAACATCAATAGCCATCAGGGCAAGCTCTGCATCGCCTGCCACAACCTGCACGGCACCAGCAATATTCAGATGATCATCGCCTCGCAGACCGAGCAGAACAGCAACGACATCACGGCCGGTGCTTACACCGGTACAGTTGCCTTCACGGCGCTGACCGGTGACAACTCCTACGACGAGGACGACGGTGCGGCCGGGTCAGCCGGTGAGCTCAACGCCGATGACCTGTGCGCCACCTGCCATACATCTGCGGCGGGTACCTCGCACAACAACAATAACAATACCGACAGCCAGGCGCCGACCGGCCACAACATCGGCTCCAACTGCTTCACCTGCCATGCAACCCACACCGACTCGACCAACGCCTTCAAGGTCGGTGTCGGCACGGCCTGCAACGCCTGCCACGACTTCCCGCCGGCGACCGGTGCCCACCGCAAGGGGACCGCGCTCACTGATCCGGAACTGCACTCGAATACTGCATCGAACGACAAGGATGTCGAAGACCGGACTGACTGCGCCTGGTGCCACACCGGCGCCGACCAGTACACCTACGACCTGACCGCCGACCAGGCCGCCGGTGGCGCCCGCGGCAATCATGCCAAGGGGCAGACCAACCGGCGCAGCGTACTGGCGACGGCGGTTGGTTATGAGACGACCAACTTCTCCTGTGCCACCGCCTGCCATGCGTCCAGCGCCTCCGACGGTGCCTGGACCGACGTCAACGGCCTCAACTGCAACGCCTGCCATTACGCAGCGGCATCGCCGACCGGTGCCAGCAACAATGCGGCTGGCACCCGCGCCGTCTCGGCGACCCACAACAAGCACTTCGACAAGAACAACATGACCTGCGCCCAGTGCCACGACGTCAGCTACAGTCCGACGATCACGGCGATCCGCGGCGTGCTGACCCACATCATCGCCCCCAACTACAGCGGCGCCGGCAACGACGGCATCCTGCTGCAGGGGCGTGCCAACGCCACGCTCGATGAGGCAACCGTCACCCGTTCAGGGATGGTCTACAGCGGCGGCGCCGCCGATGCCGGCGGTCCCAACAACACCTGCACCGGCGGGATCACCACCGGTTGCCACGCCTCCGGTACCCCGGACTGGGATGTGGCCATCCCGGCGACCAGCGCCGGTTGTGTGATGTGCCATACCGAGACCAACACCGCGGCCTACAACCCGACCTCGGGTATCCACGACAACAGCCCGAGCGGGCCGACCGTGACCGGCAACAGCCACGACGGCAGCTTCGACAACGGCAGCGGTGGCACTGCCGACTGCGTCACCTGTCATAGCACCTCGCCGAATACGACGCCGACCAATCATATCAACGGCGTGCTGAATACCGGCTCTGCCATAACGGTTGCCGCCATCGCCGGCTACAACCAACCTGCCGGGACCTGCGCCACCACTTGCCACAGCGCCGGGACGACCTGGAGCTACAAGTGGTCGACCACCGCGTACAACACCAACGGCACCGAGTGCGCCAACTGCCACGGCGACTACACCTCCGGGTGGAACACCGGCGTGGCGCCGCATACCGAGAACCCGACCCGCGGTACCAAGCACAATAACGTCGGCAACCTGACCTACCCGTGCTCGGACTGCCACGCCATCGGCTCGGCCGGCTACAAGTGGACCAGCAAGTGGGATCCGACCGGGACCAACAGCAACCACGGCGACGACAAGATCACCATGAACCAGGTGGCGGGAACCAACACCTTCGCCATCGACACCGTTCCGAACCCGGATCGCGCCGGCTGCACCACCACGTCGTGCCATAGCAACGATGCGGCCCACACCTTCCGCGTCACGACGACCAGCCTCACCACCCAGACGGTGACCGGCAATGCGCCGGACGTCTCCTGCTCCGGCTGCCATGGTGGTTATGTCGGTACCAATGCCAACGGCTACTGGCCGGATGGCCCCAATACCGCCGGTGACAATACCTCTGAAGACAACTCCGGTGCCCACTTCAAGCACATGGAGGTCCTGGCCAAGGCCAAGTACAACGAGACGATCGCGCAGCTGCTGACCAACAACGGCAACGGCACCGCCGACGCCAAGCAGAAATTCCTCTGCGCCTACTGCCACGGGACGGCATCTGGCAACCCGATGGACGCGACCCACGGCCAGACCTCTTACCTGCCGGCAGATGTCACCCGCATGTACGCCATGTGGGATCTGACTCAGTCGTCGGTCGACAGCAACGCTTCCTACGATGGCGTCACCAACCGCACCTGTGCCACGGTCGACTGCCACAACAACAAGACCACCCCGACCAGCCCGACCAACTTCAGCTGGTACGGCGGGGCGACCAGCGCCTGCATCATGTGCCATGTCGACGTCACCGACGGCTCGGTCGCCAGCTCCAACGGCGGCACCCATGTCGCCCACACCTCGGCGGCGACCAACTTCGGGCGCACCATCACCTGCAACGATTGTCACAAGACGGCCAGCGAGACGGTGGCGTGGGGGAGCCCCGGCACCCCGCCGACCAATAATCACCTCAACGGTACCTTTACCGTGTCGAGCAATGTGGTGACCTTCACCTACAGTGCCGGTCAGGGCTGCGGCACCAACGTCTGCCATAACGCCGGCGACGGCGTGACCGCCCCGGCCTCCGGCGCCAACAGCTACCCGTGGGGAACCGCCCTGGCCAACTGCTCCATCTGCCACATCGCCAGCCCGACCTCGGCGGCCCATACCAAACATCTCGCGGCCAAGGTCTCCAGCTACGTCTCAGGGAGCTGCGCCGACTGCCACGCCAACAGCACCACCACCCAGATCACCGCCTCGACCCATATCGACGGCACCAGGAACGCCGGCGGCGGCAGCTCCAAGATCACTGCTGCCCCGGGCAACGGCTCCTGCACCAACAGTTGCCACCTCTCGGCCGAAGCCGGTGACTGGACCGGCGGCAGCGCGGCGATCGCCTGTGCCGATTGCCACAGCGGCAGCGGCGCCTCCGCCTACATCGGCGGCGACAAGACCTCGGTCTCCGGACCGAACTACATGCCGCAGTACAATATGCACGTGCTGACCCCGACCGTTTCGGGCAAGAAGCATGACGGCACCCTGACGGCCTGCACCACCTGCCATACTACCATCAGTGCCCAGGCGACCCACGTCAACGGCACCTGGACGGCGGATGATGCCGACAATACCAACGACCAGCATCGCGGCCTCTTTGCGACGTACACCGACGCGGCCAGCGGCGGTTCCTGCTCCGGTTCCGGTGTGGCCTGCCACGCCGACGGCGGCTCCTGGACCCGCAAGTGGAAGTCGACCGTCACCGCCACCAACGGCGCCGAGTGCGCCAACTGCCACGGCGACTACGCCAGCGGCTGGAACGCCGGTGTCGGCCACGCGGTCAGCCCGACCCGCGGCAACAGCAGCAACCACAACAGCACCGGCAGCCTGAGTTACGCCTGTACCGCCTGCCACGTCATCGGCGCCAGCACCAACGCCTATCCATGGACGACCGGCAGCAACGACTGGAAGGCCACCGACGCCGGGGCCACCACCCTGCACGGCGATGGCAAGCTCACCATCAATAACACCAGCACCAGTCACAGCCGCAACGAGAACCCGGTCGGCACCTGGAAGTCCGGCTGCGCCGGCTGCCACGATGGTCCGAGCAACGACGGCGTCGGTTCCAACGACGGCCTCCATGACTTCCCGGTCAATATCGCCACAGCCCCCTCGACCGTGCGCTGGGCGCTGCAGCCGGCCAGCGGCGATGCGGCTTCCACCGGCGGCGGTTGCGACGGCTGCCATGGCGGCGGCGGTTCCTTCGCCCCGAACGGCTCGCGCGGCAACGTCTATCCGGATCGTCCCGGCAAGCACGCCGAACACATGGCGGCCCTGACCGCCAAGGGGATCACCGGTGCGGAAGCCTGCAACTACTGTCATCCCTACTCGTCTGGCAGCTCCTATGTGGTCGGCGAGCACAACGACAACGTCGCCCCGGCGACCATGCCGAATGCCACCTCGAACTACTTCCGCCGCATCATCGGCGGGGCCAACGACAGCAACGGCATCACCAACGGCTCAGGGACCAGCTATGTGACCTGCTCCAATGTCGACTGCCACTTCGACATGCCGCGCACGCCGCACTGGTACACCGATGACGTCAAGCCGGAGACCGTCACCCTGACCGCCGTGGCCGGGCCGAACCCGCGCTCGATCAAGGTCAGCTGGAATGCTCCGGGCGATGACGCCGGCGTCGACGACACCACCCCGTACGTCTACGACCTGCGCATGGGCACGTCGTCGGCGATCGCCACCAACTTCATCTCGACCACCAACTACGCGCCGGTGCCGATGACCTACAAGCGCGGCGCGGCTACGGAAGTTGTCGTCGAGAACCTCACGCCGGCCCAGGGGCTGTACTTCGGTCTGCGCACCAAGGACACCGCCGGCAACTGGTCCGACCCGTCAGTCACGGCAGCCGCCGTCACCCCGACCGTCGATACCCAGGCGCCTGATTTTGGCGGAGTCAGCAAGGCCGAGAAGGGCGACAGCAGCCAGACGGTCTACCTGACCTGGGAGCCGGCGGAGGATCACACCATGCCGATCACCTACAAGGTGTGGATGAAGAACGAATCGGCCGGCGCCCTCAACATGAGCGTCGACACCCCGCTGCTGACCGGGGTCAAGGGACACAGCATCCAGCTCACCGCCGCGGACGGTCTGGTCAACGACGAGATCTACCAGTTCGGCGTGCGCGCCTGCGATGCCCTGAATAACTGCGACACCAACACCCAGGTGGTGTCGGCCACGCCGACGGCGGAGCCGACGGTTAGCAAGACCAACCATGTCTACCGGGCCAATGCAGCCGCTTCCGGCGGCTATGTCGGAATGGAGAAGGATGCAGCCTTCTCCAGCGCGTCAACGTCGGCGCTGCCGGTGACGTTCCGCCCGGCGGCCAACCTGACCTACCCGGTGCTGTACATGGTCGATTCGTTCAACTGCTACATCACCAACGGCAACGCCACCTCGGTAATCCGCGCCACGCTCGGGACCTCGACCGGGGCCAACTTCACGGCGTTTACCGCGCCGACCATGAGTGTCGACGTGACCATGGGCGCCCGCGCCAAGGGGATCAAGACCTTCAAGTTCGGCGATGTCGCCGGGCGCCAGGTTGCCTCCGGGCAAAGGATCGCCATCCAGTTGACCCTGGTTTCGGGAACCGTCACCAGCATCGGCTGGGGGAGTGCGGCCAACGGCGGGGCGATGACTTTGTCCGAGCGCATCGTCAATGCCGCCCCGCTCAACCCGAACCTGAGCCTGACCAGCAACACCAACGGCACCATCACCGTCGGCTGGCAGAACAACGGCGACGGCAGCGACGGTGTCGCCGACACCGTCCACTACGACCTCTACGGTTCGGACGACAACGGCACCACCTATCGCTACCTGCTTGCCAAGAATCTTGCTGCGACCACCACCAGCTATGCCTGGATCACTCAGGAGGACGGCATTGCCGGCTCGGCGACCATGGCCGTCAAGCTGCTGCCGGGTGACGGCTACACCCACTACACCGGCGCCGGCACCACCCTCACCGGGCTGGCGGTGAACAACACCAACGACAACGTGGCGCCGGGTGCCATTACCGATCTGGTCGCCAGCCCGCGGCCGAAGTCCGGCTCGGTGGTCCTGACCTGGACCGCTCAGGGCGATGACGATTACAACAACGGCCGGGCCAAGTACTACGAGATCCGCTACTCGACCTCGGCCATCACCGAGGGGAACTTCAATTCGGCAACGCTGTGCACCAACGTGCCGACCCCGGATTTCGGCGGGCGCGTGCAGAAGTATGAGGTCACCGGGCTGACGCCGGGGCAGACCTACTACTTTGCCATCAAGACCTTCGATGACGGCACCCCGGCCAAGTCCTCGCCGATCTCCACGGCGAAAGCGGTCGGCACCGACCAGACGGTCGGCGGCCCGCGCTGCGGCATGTGCCACACCACCGGGCCGAGCATCGTCGAGTCGGCCGGCAACCACAAACTGCACGGCATTACCATTGCCAACTGCACCAAGTGCCACGGTTCTGCGGTGGCCAGCTATGGGCTCGACCACCAGGATGGCGTGCTGAAGATGGGCTACGGCCCCGGCGGACCGCAGGCGCCGATCATCTCCGGCAACCGCATCTATTACACCGACAACGGCCTGGCCGGTGGTACGGTCATGTACGACGATACCGACGGCTTCGGCGGCTTCGGCAACGGCAGCTATGCCAATGTCGGTGACGCCATCGACGACGGTTCCTGCATTAACTTCGGTGCGTTGGGTGTGGGTGGCTGCCACTCCGGCGCCGGCACCGACCCGGATGGCGCCGGCTCGCTCTTCGCGACCCTGCCGACCCCGACCTGGACCTCGGCGGCCTATCTCAACTGTGCCGCTTGCCACGGCAACCCGAGCCGCACCGTGGATGCCTATGGCCGAGCCTTTGATTCCGGCTTGACCGATCAGGTCAAGGCGGCACCGACCATGGACAACCACGGCAACTGGGACCCGGCCGGGGCGACCGAGCAGTCGCGCAAGTACATCGGCCAGCACGAGAAGCACCTCAACTACAGCTACCGCTTCAGCAAGGGCGACAACTGCAATCTCTGCCATGCCGGCGATTACCGGGATGTCAACAATCTCGACGGCAAGCACGCCAACGGCGATGTGGACGTCAAACTCGATCTGGTCGCAGCCGGTCCGAATGCCACCTGGGCGCCGGGAACGGCGACCACGGCCGGTACCTGCAGCAACATGTCGCCGGAGTCCTGCCACCCCTCGACGGCCACGCCGAAATGGGACAGCAATGTGAGCTTCGATTGTGTCCAGTGCCACGGTTTCGCCGGCGTCACGCCAAGCCACGTGACTGATCCGAACGCCGGGGTCTCTGCTGCCAACAACGGCTGGGCCACTGACCCGATGCCAGGCAACTGCACCTACTGCCACTTTGGCGGACATCCGCGCGACACTGTCGGCGGTACCGCGCTGATCCTGGCGAACAGCAGTCAGGTGGGGATCAACTACAAGTCCGGCGGCATCCACATGAAGGCCTCCATCGGCGGCCGTGCCGCCCGTGCCACCGAGGCGGAACTCTGCTGGCAATGTCACGATGCCAACGGCATCTCCGAGTGGGGGACGGACACCGGTGCCAATAACACCGTCATCCGTCCGCCGAACAACAACGACTACAACTTCGGGACGATTGCCCTCACCGCCGGCGGCGCCGCCATCTCCAACTGGCTGGGCGACGGCAGCGGCGCCTTCTGGCGCTCGGGCAACGCCAACTTCGGCTACAAGGAAGCTCGCATCAAGTCGACCCACTCGACCAGTCCGACGGGCACCTCGGCGGTGACCAGCGACCGCTTCCGGACCCATACGGAAACCCTGGACACGCTGGCGAATATCCGCTGCTCCAACTGCCACGATGTCCACAACCTCAACAAGGCGCCTGGCGACAACGTCACCGGCAAGCCGTACCTGCGCGGCACCTGGCTGAGCAACCCGTACAAGGAAGACGGAGCGCCGCGCTCCGGCATGAGCTACACGTCTCAAAACGCCTACGGGCAGGTCCCGCGCGGCGGCACGGCTTACGTGCAGGATGGTGGTTACTTCATCGACCAGAACAGCGGCAATCCGACCGCCGGCTACGGCCTGGCGACCTCGGCGGGTCTATGCACCCTCTGTCACGGCAGCAATGTCGACGGGATGGACAAGGCCACCGGCGAAAACCTGTGGCTCGGCACCAACGGCCACAGCAACTCGGCGATCGGCGGCACCGCCCAGTACAAGGTCAATATCTTCGATACCGGTACCGGGGTGGCAGGCGGCTACGGCACCTATAGCGGCCGTCCGACCCCGGTCGCAGCCACGGCTCGCGCCGACGAGAAGGCCACCGTGATCCCCAATATGGGTTACATGATCCAGTACGGTTATGAGGGTCACGGCTACCGCGGCGCCGAGAGCGGCACCACCTACAACGGCAGCTACACGCCGGCCACCAACCCGGCGGCCCGTGCCTATGCCTTCAACGCCTTCGACTGGGGCGTCAGCGTTGACGCCAGCACCATCGATGTCGGCTTCCATGCCTTCAGTTGCTCGAAGTGCCATAATCCACATGCGTCGCGGCTGCCGAAGCTGATGATCACCAACTGCCTCGACGTCAAGCAGAACACCTGGGATGATGGCAATACGTCTCAGACGCTGTACACATCTGCCAACAACACGGATCAAGGGAAGAAAACCGCCAGCTACGACTCGGCGCAGAACTGCCACCGCTTTAACTTCAAGTTCACCGTCACGGCGACTAATATCAGTTTCCCGTCGACGACCACAATTCAAAGCGGCACGGCGATTTTCACCGGCGCCAACGGCTACAAGGTCGGTGACCGCGTCAAGATCACCGGTGGTGTCAATAACGGCAAAGTCGGGACTATTCAGAGCTTAACCACGACGGTCCTGACTCTTAACAGCATCACTGATGCGAGTGGTGGAAGCACCACTCTCACTACAGCCGGAACGGGAACCAGCATCACGCTGGAAGGCGCCCGCGGCGGCTGGAACAAGATCACCCCGTGGTAAGGAGACGATTAGCGGGAAGCGAAGATTAGACTCAGCACGCCAGAGGGCCGGGGATCTCCCCGGCCCTCGTTATTTTCTCCCGCCCTCAATTGCAGTAAACCTCCCTCGATTTTCAGGATTAATAGTATGGCCAGGCATTTATAACACTCTTTAGCTTAAGGCTTATATTTGTTTTCATTCATAACCGCAGAAGTGGCACATTTATTGATGATAAGCCTGCGAAACGAAAAAGCCGGGGATGCGGGCCCGGGAACACTAGGTACAGCACAGGTTGTTTTTTCTAATGAGAGCGCGCCCCGGTGAGATGCTTGTTTGAAGAGATGTGTTTTTCATTAGTTATTGCACATTATATTTTGGGGGCGAGGAATGCCTTTGGAGTCGCCGTTGCTGCTAACCGGAAGCCTTGCGGCAGATCGCCAGAAATGTTTTATAACCAGCTAGAAATAAAGCGTTTTTTCCGTAATTGTGCACAGCTTGGTGATTTGGCGGAACTTGAAATCCGGTTTTAGCGATATCGCGGAAGGTCGTCTGATGGACGCACAAAATTTGTCTGGGCAGGTGAGCGAGATGGGGCAAAGGCAAGGTAGCGTGACGTCCGCAGTTTTAAAGAGGAGTCTCTTTATGAGTCGTTCCCTGGTTCTGGTCGGTCTGGGTTTGCTGATGCTGATGGCGCTGCCGTCGCGATCGCTGGCTGCTACTGCCACATTGCACTACTTCGACTGCAAGCAGTGCCACAAAGCAGGCATGGCGATCACGGCCATGGGCGCCAACAACGTCTGTCTGGACTGTCATTCCACTACGGGGACGTTTACAGACAGCACTCCGGCGCCCGCAGCCTGGTATGACGGGACTCCGAATACGCGCTACAACGCGTTGTCGGATCAAAACGACCTGTTCGGCGCCGCCACGGCAGCGCTCGGTGCCGGGAGCTATACCGGCCAGTCGCACGGCTGGGGGGTTTCCGACGTGCGGGCCGCGGCTGGTGCCAAGGCCCCCGACAAGACCAATCCTCTCTACGCCGGTTTCTACAGCCGCTATAACGCCTCCACCGGCAAGGTCACCTGCTCGCGCTGCCACAACCCCCACGGCGATGCCGACCTCGGGGATGGGAATATCCTGGCCAACCCGAAGCTGCTGATCCGCAATGCGCTCAACTCCAACGCGCCGATGCAGCCGGAAGTCATGTGCCGGGCCTGCCATGTCGATTTCGACAAGCCGATCGGCTCCACGGCCAATACCCACCCGATGGTCCCCGACTACGCCGCCGTGCAGGCGGCCAAATCCAGCCAGTACAAAACGCCTGCGCAGGTCGCGGCCGTGGCGGGTGCGTCCAAAGCCCAGCTGGTCAACGGCGGGGTCGGCTGCACCTCTTGCCATGGAGCTCATTTTACCGACAACGATGCGACCACGGCAGACGGTATGGCTAACCGTCTTGGGTTGAGCAACAGCCCCGGCGAACTGCTGCGCGCTGACGGTCCGCTGCGCACCGGGACGACCCGCAACGGCGCTGCCGGCACGGCCCAGCTGCGCTCCAACCTGTGCCAGACCTGTCATACGTACAAGATGCACGGCAAGGGAACGGTCGGTGACGCCCAGGTCGGCTGCCTCGAATGCCACAACGCCCACGACTACAGTAATAGCAACGCCTTTGGTCTGCGTGTCGGCACCAGCGCGACGTCGCTGCCGACCCGCTCGGTCACCAACAACGGTTCGACCAAAACCAGCCTGGCTCCATCTACGGTGACGTTTGCCAGCTACGCCTCCGGTGCCTTCTCGCGCTCCAAGTGGACGGATAACGTAGTTGGTACCGCCACCGGCTACTGCGAGCGCTGCCACGGCGACACCGAGAACATCGCCGGGGTCGGTGGCATCGAGCTGGAGCACCACAAGGATGCCATCAACCCCTGCACCGCCTGTCACAAGCACAACGACCCGGCCAGTATCCACAGCTTCAACATCGACGCCAACGCTGCTACCTGCGGTCAGTGCCACGGCTTCCCGCCGTACCTGAATGCTGCTGGCGACCGCGACACCGGCGGCACCGACGGCGGTTACGCCCGCAACGAAGTGGACGGCACCCCCTACGACTACGCCGGCCGCAGCTACTTCAAGGATGAGACTCAGACCGCCCACAAGACTCATGCCGGCGCCGCGCTGAGCGGCAATCCAGGAACCTGGTACTTCGTCGGCGCCTCCGGGATCGAGAACTGCATGCCGTGCCATGGCAATGGCGCCGGGACGGGCGGCGGCGGTCACCGCATCGCGCCGACCACCGATGCCGATACTTTCCGCAACATCAACTTCAACCAGTACGGAACCGGCAACGGCAACTATTCCCCGCTGTACAACCCGACAACGGCCAAGTGCAGCAGCACCTACTGCCACAGCAACGGCGCGCCGCGCACCGGCGATTCGACCCGCAACTACACCGTATCGGCCACCACACCGGCCTGGGTCGGCAACGGCACCACCGACGGCTTCACCTCGATCCAGGGGAAGGGGACGCGCTGCCAGTTCTGCCACGGCAATGACGCGACCAGCATGGGGGCAAAGAGCAACTCGGCGCGCCACACCGTTCACCTCAACAAGGGCTATAGCTGCGAGGTCTGCCATGTTCAAACGGCTGCCAGTGCTACGGCTCTGACCGCAGCGGCCGTGGATGGCCGCAGCGGCGGCGAGCACATCAACCTGGTGGCGAACGTCGATTACAAGACCAGCGGCACGCCGCTCTCCGTGGCGATGGCGACCAACAATGTCGGCCCGACCTACAATACGACGACCGGCACCTGCTCGATCTACTGCCACGACCCGCAGGACGTCGGTGCGACCGCGGACTGGGACAGCACGGCGGCGATGCAGTGCGACAGCTGCCACAAGGGTCTGCTGACCGACACCACCGCCGATGGTGGCCTCGGTCCGATCACTTCCGGTTCGCACCTGCGCCACGTCTCCGATGCCACCGGGCCGAAGCTCGGCTGCGACGAGTGCCACGGCCCCGGTTCCTCCACCGGCAGCCACAGTGGCATGCTCGACGGCACCGTGGTCGTGGTCGCCGGCGTCTGCAATACCTGTCACGCGGTCGATGGCGGCGAAGTCGTGCCGGTCTGGGGCCAGCCGGCCACCATGACCTGCGTCTCCTGCCACACCGGTGCGACCACCACGGCGGCCGGGATCTTCACCACGGCGGCCGCTCCGTCCTTCCCGAACTTCTTTACCACCGGTCACGGCAAGCCGAGCGGTACTTACACGGCGACCAATCTGCCGGCGGCCAACAAGGCCTGCACCGAGTGCCACGGCAACGATTCGCCGACGCATTTCGACAACATCGCCGGCAATGACAAGGTCCTGCTCCCCGGCTTCACCTGCGAAGGGTGTCACGACGGAACCCCGGCGACGGCGGTGCAAACCCACAGCAACACCAACCCGGCCTACACCAACCAGAAGCGTACCGACTTCACCAAGCTCTGCCTGGCCTGCCACACGCCGCACGGCAGCGGCAACCTGGCGATGATCGCCCCGACCAAGCCCGACTTTGGCGGTACCGTGGCGTTCACCTCCTTCGGCAATGCCTCGCCGGTAGCGAACGACAACTCCTTCGACGAGTCCGCCGATTCGCCGGCCAGCAACCTCGACGATATCTGTGCCACCTGCCACACCGCCACGGCGCATAACAACCGTGCCATGGCCGGCAGCCATAACGAAGGGAAGACCTGCATCACCTGCCACAGCCACAATGGCATCTACGGCGGCTTCATGCCGACCGGCGGCAATGCCTGCAACGATTGCCATGGCAACCCGCCGGCCACCGGCGCCCATGCCAAGCACAACACGGTCACTACCCACGACCTGCTTGAGGACCGCACCGACTGCGCCAACTGCCATACCGGCGCCGACAGCTACACCATGGCGGCCGGTGGCCTGCACCAGAACAGCACGGTCAACGTGGCCGTGGGCTGGAGCAACAACGGCACCCCGCTCGACAAGACCGACGATACCTGCGCCACGGCCTGCCACAACTCCACCGCCGGTGACGGCAAGTGGGGCGATGCCAACGGCCTCGACTGCAACTCGTGCCATTACTACAGTGCCACCCCGACCTCGGCCGGCAACGCCGCCAACGGCGCTTCCGAAGCGATCGGTGCGATGGCGCACAATAAGCACTTCGACAAGAGCAAACTGTGCTCCGACTGCCACAGCGTCGAGAACGGCGGCGCCTCCATCGCCGGCCCGCTGGTGCACATCACCGACAAGACCGGCGCCAACGAAGGGGCCAAGTTCACCGGCATGGCCGCGGCGGTGCAGGATGAGGCGGCCGTGGTGCGCTCCGGCATGACCTTCGACGACAATCTCAACACCTGCTCCGGCGGCATCGGCCTTGGCTGCCACGCCACCGGCACCCCGGACTGGGATGTCACCATTCCGGCGACCGGCTGCACCCAGTGCCACACCGATACGACCACTTCCGCGGTCAACCCGACCTCGGCCCTGCACAGCGCCACCCCGACGGTGACCGGCAAGAAGCACAGCACCGGCTTTACCTACAATGCCGGCGCCAGCACGGCCGACTGCACCACCTGCCACACCAGCGCGCCGACGGTGACCGGAACGGATCACATGAACGGCGTCCTCGACGCCAGCATCGGCAGCGTGGCGGCTCCGCAGAAGATCACCCTGGTGGCCGGCCTTGGCTTCACCGATGCCGTGACGCCGACCTGCGCAGTCTCCACCACCGGCTGCCACAGCCGCGGCAATGGCTGGAGTTACAAGTGGCACACCAACGCTGCGGCCACCAACGGCACCCAGTGCGACGGCTGCCACGGCCTGTGGAGCAACTGGACCACCGGCGTCATCAACCATCGCACCGGCTCCGAGGCGGAGACCGTGCACGGCACCGGCGCCACCTACAAGTGCCGTGACTGCCACGGTCTCGAAGCAGCCAGTGGCTATCCGTTTGCCAATACCACCAACGACTGGAAAGCGACCGACGGCGGGGCGACCACCCTGCACGGCGATGGCGTCATCAATATCAACACCGCCGGTACCACCGGTTACAGCCGCGGCACCTACGGCGGCTGCACCGGCTGCCACAGCAACAGCGACGGCACGGCTGCAGGCCAGCATGCCTTCGCCATTACGACGTGGACGCTGTCGACCATCACGGCCGACGCCATCACCAGCAGCTGCTCGAGCTGTCACGGCGGTGCGACCACCGGTGTCAGCAAGAACAACTACTGGCCGGACGGCGCCAATACCCTCGGCGACAATGGTACCGCCGACAACAGCGGCGAGCACGCAGTGCACATCCAGAAACTGGCCGCCAAGGTCTATGGCGAGACCGCGACCGGCGCGGCCGACAATGACATTCTCAGGGACAACACCACCCTGAATCCGGCGCTGACCTCCGATGCCAAGCAGAAGGAGCTGTGCTCCTACTGCCACACCACTCCGGGCGCAGACGGCGACCACGGCGTCACCTATCCGGCCGACGTCAACAGCATGTACACCCTCTGGAGCAAGACGCTGGATAACGGGGCCCTGACCCCGGCGACCGGTTCTTGCGCGACGGTCGACTGCCATAACAACGTGACGACCGCGGCCGGCTACTACTGGTATGCCGGCGGGACCAGCGCCTGCGCCATGTGCCACACCAACGGCGCGAGCGACACCACCCACACCGCCCACCTGACCGGGACCTACGGCAAGACGATCGACTGCCTCTCCTGCCACGGCGCCGGAACGACTTCTACGACTGCGCCGACGGCCGATCATATCAACGGGACCCTTGCCGTTGCCGGTAGCGTCACCTTTACCTACACCGGAGGTCTGACCGGCACCTGCGGCACCAACGCCTGCCACAACGACGGCACCGGCAACACGCCGTACAGCAGCGGCGCGGCTCTTGGCGCCTACAACTGGGGAACGCCACTGACCAACTGCACCGCCTGCCACAACAACCCGAACAGCACCGGCAACGGTGGTGCGCGCCATACCAAGCACATGGCCAACACCACCTATGTCTCCGGCGGCTGCAACGAGTGCCACCCGGCCGCGACCGCCACCAGCCACATCGACGGCACCCGCAACGCCACCGGCGCCAAGCAGACCGTTTACACCAGCGCCAATGGCACCTGCACCAACACCTGCCACACCGCCACGATCGCCAACGGTGTCTGGACCGACGCCCTGGCGCTCCCCTGCGTCAACTGCCATCAGGCAGGCACCTACGTTGGCAGCGGCGCCAACCTGCCGGCCTCCGGTCTGCACAACGTCACCGTGGCGCTCAAGCACGATGCCACCCTGCAAAGCGGCAACTGCATCAACTGTCACTCCACGACGCCGACCTCGGTCGCGACCAACCACATCAACGGCACGCTGCAGAACGCCACGGCGATCACCTATGCCTGGAATGCCAACGTAACGGCGTACGTCCCGGCAACCGGTTGTCAGGCGGTCGGCACCTGCCACAGCGACGGCGGCGACTGGCGCCGCAAGTGGTCCGGGGTCACCGACGCCAAGCCTGGCGCAGCCAATAACCCCGGCGACGCGGTCTGCGGCAACTGCCACGGCGACTACGGGACCGGCTGGCGCTGGAACGAAGCCAACGCCACCACCACCGACCATACCGATCCGAACGGTGATCTGACCGACCAGATGGCCAGCAACCACGGCACCTGCCTCAACTGCCACGGCTGGGGCAACGGCTCCTACGACAAGACCTGGGGAACCGGCAAGCACGGCGACGGCCTGATCACCATGAACGGCCCGACCGGCACCGGCTCCGGCTACACCGACGGCACCGGCGGCTGCGCCCAGTCGTGCCACGGCGATATCGCCGGCCGGCGCATGAACAGCAACAGCGGCTGGACCGCCAACTACGGCGATTACGGCGCCGGCTCCTGCTTCAGCTGCCACGGCAACGGCACCAACCAGTACTGGCCGGACGGCTCGACCTACCCGGACAAGGCTGGTCGCCACTCGCTCCATATCACCCGCATCGCCGGCAAGCTCGGCATCACCCTGCCGGGGACCGACCTCGAGCAGAAGCGCATGTGCGCCTACTGCCACAACGATGCCAGCGGCATCGGCGGCAGCGGTCACAACACCGACAACGCCCCGACCGGTGTCGCCGATGTCGGCGCCATCAACCCGATCTGGGACGCCACCAACCCGCCGACGGTTGCCGATGCCGGCGCGTCGTTCAACACCACCGACGGCAGCTGCGCCAGCATCGACTGCCACAACAACAAGACCCTCCCGGCCGGCAGCTTCGGCTGGCGCGACGCCACAGCCACCACCTGCACCATGTGCCATACCCCGGGCGGCGCGTCCAACGACCCGACCTCGGGTCTGCACAACCTGACGCCGACCGTCTCCGGCCAGCGCCACGACAACACCATCACCGGCGGCTGCGCCGCCTGTCACGGCACCATTCCGACGCCGGGTTCCTCGACCCACGTCAACGGCGCCTTCACCGGCAACGGCACCGTCGCCGGCGACAAGACCAACATGGGGCTGATCGCCGCCTACACCGCCACCGCCGATGGCACCGGCTCCTGCCTCGGCTCCCCGACCGGCAACGCCGGCTGCCACAGCGGCGCGGGCGACGCCGGCACCTGGGCGCGCAAGTGGGACAGCACCATCTCCGGCCAGAGCAACGGCACCGAGTGCAAAGGGTGCCATGGCGGATTTGCCAGCGACTGGACCTTTGGCGCCACCCACAACACCACTGACGGCAGCACCGAACATACTTACAGCTGGGACGGCGACGGCAGCGTCGAGATCGTCGGCAACCACAAGGACAATCTGGCCAACACCAGCCGCTGCAACGTCTGCCACGTCTACGGCGATGCCGGTTATGTCTTCGGCACCAACCACCGCAACGGTTCGCTGGAGATGAACAGCACCCGCGGCTACAGCGATGTCAGCTTCAACTGCACCAGCAGCTGCCACATCAACAACACCAACCACAACCTCGAAGATTCGGGGTGGACGATCGCTCCGGTGGCCGGCCCGGCCCTGGCTTGCGACTCCTGCCACGGCGGCAGCGGCCAGTACTGGCCGAACATGGCTTCGACCGCCGCCGGCGACTACCCGAACCGTAAGGGGCGCCACGACATCCACATGACCCGCCTCGCCGCCAAACTCGGCTATACCCTGCCGGGGAGCGATGCCCAGCAGAAGGCGATGTGCGGTTACTGTCACAACGATGCCAGCGGTCAGGGCGGCACCGGTCACGATGATCGCGTTGCTCCTGCGAACCTTGGCAACTTCAAGGTGATCTGGAACGCCGGCGCCGATGCCAACGGTGCCTACACCTCCACGGCGCCGGGGACCTGCTCCAACATCGACTGCCACAACAGCCAGGCCACCACCGCCGGCACCTTCGGCTGGTACGACAGCGGCACCAGCGCCTGCCTCCTCTGCCACAACCTCGGCGGCACCGGCAACAACCCGACCTCGGGTCTGCACCGCGTGACCCCAACGATCACCGGGGCGGCCGGCACGCACGACGACGCCTTCGGCAGCGGCGGCAGCTGCACCAGCTGCCACACCTCGCTGCCGGCGATGTCGCCGAGCAGCACCCATCCGGACGGCACCTTCAGCAGCAACGGCACCCTGGCGGGCGATCGCACCAACATGGGTCTCTTTGCGGCCTATACCACCTCCGGGACCGACAACACCGGCTCCTGCTCCGGCGCCCTGGTCGGCGGGGTCGGCTGCCATGCCGGCGCCGGCGATGCCGGCACCTGGGCGCGCCAGTGGAACAGCGCCAACGCCACTGCCACCACCGGCAACGAGTGCAAAGGCTGCCACGGCGGCTTCGCCGGCACCGATTGGACCTTCGGTGCGGTCCACAACACCGGTGACACCACCACCGAGCACCAGTACAACTGGGACGGCGACGCCAATCCCAGCGAAGTCATCGGCAACCACAAGGACAACGCGGCTAACGCCACGCGCTGCAACGTCTGCCATGTCTACGCCGACGCTCCGTACACCACCGGCGCCTTTGCGACCTACCATCGCAACGGCACAATTGAGATGAATACCGTCGTCGAATACAGCACCACCAACAAGAACTGCACCGGCGCCTGTCACGCGGCCAACAACGCCAACCATAACCTCGATGCTTCCGGTTGGACGGTCAACCCGATCGCCGGCCCGGCCATGGCCTGTTCCTCCTGCCACGGCGGCGGCACCACGCAGGGCGGCGGCCTCTTCAACTACTGGCCGGACGGCACCGTCTATCCGGACAAGGAAGGGACCCCCAACCGCCACCTGGTCCACATCAACCGTCTGGCCACCAAGCTCGGCTACACCATGGGCGCCCTGACCGACGCCCAGCAGAAGACGATGTGCGGCTACTGCCACAACGATCCGGCCGGCGTGGGCGGCACCGGCCACGGCGATGCCACCTCCCCGGCGAATGTCGGCTCCTTCAAGTTCATCGGCACCGGCTTGGCTGACGGCGGTACCGCAGGCACCTACAACTCGACGGCGCCGGGCACCTGCTCGAACATCGACTGCCATAACAACAAGCTGACCACCGCCGGCACCTACGGCTGGGCCAACACCGGGACCTCCGCCTGTCTCATGTGCCACACCCTGGGCGGGGCCAGCAACGACCCGACCTCCGGTCTGCACAACGTGGTGCCGACCATCACCGGCCAGACCCACGACGACAGCTTCGCCACCGGTGGCACCTGCACCAGCTGCCACACCACCATGCCGACAGTTGCCTCGACCCATATCAACGGCACCTTCACCGGCAACGGCACCATCGCCGGCGACAAGACCGCCATGGGGCTCTTCGCGGCCTACACCGCCACGGCCGACAACATCGGCACCTGCTCCGGAGCTTTGGTCGGCGGGGCCTCCTGCCATGCCAACATCATGGATGCCGGCAGCTGGGCGCGCAAATGGGATGCCTCGATCCCCGGCCAGACCAACGGCACTGAATGTCAGGGTTGCCACGGCGGTATGAGTGGCAACGACTGGACCTTCGGCAACGATGGCGTCACCGGCGACAACAGCACCTCCCACAACCGCAACTGGGATGGTGACGGCAACACCAACGAGGTCTACGGCAATCACAAGGACAGCGCCAGCAACGCCACCAAGTGCAACATCTGCCATGTCTACGCTGACGCTCCGTACACCGTCGGCGCCTTTGCGACCTATCACCGCAACGGCAAAATCACGATGAACAGCGCCACCACCTACAGCGGCACGACCTGGAACTGCACCCAGGTCTGCCATGTGAACAACACCAACCACAACCTCGAGGCCTCGGCCAGCGCCGCCTGGGCGACCCGCGGCGAATTGGTCGCCGGCCCGGCCCTGGCCTGCTACACCTGCCACGGCGGCGGCACCGCCAACTCCGGCTCCGGCTTCAACTACTGGCCGGACGGCACCACCTATCCCGACACTGCCGGCGGTTCCGGCACCAACCGTCACCTGGCGCACATCACCAAGCTGGCCGCCAAGCTCAACTACACCATGGCGACGCTGACCGACCAGCAGCAGAAGACCATGTGCGCCTACTGCCACCCCTACACCACCAACCCCGGTGAGTCGGGCCACAACGACAACGTCAGCCCGGCGGATGTCACCAGCGCGGCCTTCAACCCGCTCTGGTCGACGCTGACGGCTAACTATCCGTCCACCGCTGACGGCGGCACGGCGGCGACCTGGACAACCGGCACCCAGCAGTGCTCCGGCATCGACTGCCACAACAACCAGGCGACCACCGGCACCTGGGCGTGGAACAGCACCGCGACCTCGTCGTGCCTGCTCTGCCACACCCTGGGCGGCGCCGGCAGCAACCCAAGCTCCGGTCTGCACAACGTGACGCCGACCGTCTCCGGCCAGCGCCACGACGACAGCTTCGGCACCGGCGGCACCTGCACCAGCTGCCATACAACCCTGCCGGCGACCGGGCCGACCTCGACCCACATCAACGGTACCTTCACCGGCAACGGCACCATCGCCGGTGACAAGACCAACATGGGCCTCTTCGCCGCCTACACCGCCACCGCCGACAACATCGGCACCTGCTCCGGCGGCGGCGTCGCCACCGCGGCCTGCCACGGCGACGGCACTGCAGCCTTCCAGAAAGGCGATGCCGGTACCTGGAAGCGTCTCTGGGACAGCACGAAAAACGCCGGCACCGGCGGTGCTGAATGCCAAAATTGCCACGGCGGCTTCTCCGGCACCGACTGGACCTTCGGTGTCACCAGCGGTGCCGCCAATACCGGCGACACCACCACCGATCACATGGCCAACTACGACGGTGACGGTGCCAGTAATGAGATCAACGGCCAGCACAGCGGGACCACCCAGACGACCCGTTGCGTCAACTGCCACGTCTACGGCGACACGAACTATGTCTGGGCTACCAATCACCGCAATAATGTGATTGAGGTGAATAGCGCCACTGGTATGACCACGGTCAACCGCACCTGCACCACCTACTGCCATGTCGACAATACCGGCCATGTCCTCGATGCCGGTGGCTGGACGGTGGCGACCCTGTCCTCACCCGTTGTGTGCACCACTTGCCACGCGGGGATCACCACCCATACCGACGCCGACGGTCCCGGGACCACCTACCCGACAGCGGGCGGTAACTTCTGCCTCGACTGCCACACCTCGCATGCGTCGGAGACCTACCGTACCGGCGTCAACGCGAGTAACAACGTCTACATCTCGACCATCTCGGCCCGCGTCGTGGTCGGTGGCGGGAATGATACCGGGACGCCGATCCCGACCATGGATGACCAGTATGCCTCCCACGACAGCTACATCCAGCTGGGCGGCACCGCCACGGCCAGTTATGCCAAGTCGACCGAGGCGGAGATCTGCTGGGCCTGTCACGATGCGGTCACCAACAGCAACTACACCCTCTCTGGGGTGAGTGTGACCTTCACCAACACCAGCGCCACGGTTGGCACCATCGACGCCACCGGCATCGGCAACAAGTTTGCCGTCGGGCGCTGGATTACCATCGCCGGTTCGACCGTCGCCGCCAACAACCGCACCTTCAAGGTGGCGACCTCGACGGCCAACTCGATCACCGTCACTATCAACACCGGCGACGGCCCGTTGTCCACCGTCACCAACGCCAGCGGCGTCACCATCATCAGCCCGATCTCTGAGTGGCAGGTCAACGAGAAGGCCGCGACGGGCACGCTCCCCTATAACTACGGCATGCTCTTCACTGATGCCTCAACGGTCCCGGGGACCCGTACCTCCAACTGGACCACCGGCTTCTGGCGCTCCGGCAAAGGCCAGCAAGGCGGCAGCGCCTACAACCCGGCCTGGTACAAACGCGGTGCGATCCAGTCGACCCATAGCGCCAACATCGGCGGCACCTTCACCGCTGCGGTCTCCGCTGGCAACTCGCTTGGGTTCAACCGCACCGAGACGCTGGATGCCGTCGCCAACATCCGCTGCAGCTACTGTCACGACGTCCATGGCACCCACGACGGCGTCAACGGCGATACCGCCGGCAGCCCCTATCTGCGCGGTACCTGGAAGGGGAATCCGTACAACGAGGATATGGCACCGCAATACGGCATGAGCAACTGGACGATTCAGGGGAACTACAACCTGGTGCCGCGCGCTTCGACCAGCACAACCAACTCCGGTCTGGCGACTGTGGCCAAAGCTGGCGCCTACTGGATCGACCAGAACAGTGGCAGCCCCAACAGCGGTCTCAGCTCCACCGCCACTGCCGGTCTCTGCGACCAGTGCCATGGCACGACCAAGAACGGTACCTGGACCGCCGCCGAGATCGGCACCATCGACCAGGTGGGCAGCGAAGGGCTCTGGGTCTCCGGCTACAACGGCCATGCCAATGCCGTCCTCACCGGCAGCGGCGCCGAAAACGGCAGCGCGCCGGTCGCCGCCGGGGCCGAGATTCGGGCCCGCAACATCTTTACCCGCACCAAACGCGGATCAGCCGATGCTACGGACGCTAAGGCTACCCAGGCAACAATGAACATGGGTGCCGTCAGTGCCACACAGGGATATAGCTATCGCGGTGCTGGCTCCGGTTACATCTGGTATCCGCGTGCCATGAATACAACTGAGCTTGGGACCACAGCAGGTCGCCCCTTCGCGTTCAATAACTTTGCCTGGAGCGGCGCCACCCCGGCCCTGACCCAGCAGGGGATCGGCACCGAGACGGCTCACGACGGCCAGACCAAGTTCCACGATTTCAACTGTGCCAAGTGTCATAACCCGCATGCCTCGCGGTTGCCGAAGCTGATGATCACCAACTGTCTCGATGCCAACCATAACACCTGGCAGGACAAGAGCACCTTCACCGGCAACGGCCTGCCGAGCCCGTGGACGGGGGTCCGCCACTCCCAGTGGGCGACGGCGCAGAACTGCCACCGCCTCGACTCGCGGGCGGTCCTCTCCTCCGGCCAGGTCACAACGCTTGGCACCGGCTGGAATAAGGCGACCCCGTGGCTGGAAAATGCCAGCCCGAATACCACCCGTGCCTCTGATCCCAATCCGTAATTCTGGACGCGGAGCGAAGCAAGAGGAAAGGCCGGCGCAAGCCGGCCTTTCCTCTTGTGCCGCCCATCGAAAAAGGCGTTTCCTCGCGGCGAATGACAGGATAAGCTGGTCGGTATGAATGTGCGCATGAATGAAGCCGACATTTCCCGGGTGGCAGGTTTCCTGCGGCATCCCCTCGCTGTCCCCCTGCTGCTGGTGGCAGCGGTTGCGATCACCTTCGCCAACAGCTTCCCGGGGGTGTTTATCCAGGACGATCTGTACATCGTGCGCGATAACCCTTTGGTCGCGCATCTCGATCTGTGGCGGATCGCCACCAGCGAGTACTGGCACGGGATCGAGTCCAACGGCCTGTACCGCCCCCTGACCATCCTCTCCCTGGCACTCAACCGGCTTTTGCTTGGCGCCGAGCCCCTCGGCTTTCACCTGGTCAATGTGTTGCTGCATGCGGCGGTGACCGTTTTACTTTACCACTTGCTGCTGCGCTGGGGGGGAGGGCGAACAGCCGCGCTCGTCGCCGCACTGCTCTTTGCCGTGCACCCGATCCATGCCGAAGTTATCAACATCGTGGTCGGCCGTGCTGAACTCCTCGCCGCCCTCTTTTTGCTTCTGGCACTTATAGCCGCCGATTGTCAGGGGTGGTGGGCCGTGACGGGGACCGCCCTGGCGTTTCTCGCCGCGCTGCTGGCCAAGGAACATGCCCTGGTGCTGCTGGTGCTGCTCCCTCTGCGCGACCTGTACACGACTCGTTCGCTGCGCGGCCTGCGTCCGCGCCTGACTATTTATCTGCCCCTGCTCGCGGTTGCCGTGGCCTGGCTGCTGTGGCGGCAGTTCGGCGTTGTGCATGATCTGCCCCCCAGCATCCTGCCGCCAGAAGTCGTCCCCCTTGCGGCTCTTTCCTGGGATGGCCGGGTGGTGAGCGCCCTGCTGTTGCAGGGGCTTTACCTCGGCAAACTGTTGGTCCCGACCGCCCTGCAGGCGGTTTATGCACCGGCCGACCTCCCTCCGATCATCGCCAGTGTCGTATCGCTGCGCGGGATTCTGGTTTTGGGCGGGGCAGCCTTGCTGGCTGCCGGGGTGGTGATGGCGTGGCGGCGGGCGCACCGCGTGGCTCTTTTTGTAGGGCTCTATTTCGCCTCCTTTGCGTTGACGGCAAACGTGCTCTTCCCGTTAGGCGTGACCTTTGCCGAGCGACTCTCCTACTTCCCCTCGGGTTGGTTCTGCGCCGGAGTCGGGGTCGTCGCCGGAGCCTGGTACGATTCCTCCCGAGGCCGGCTGCTGTCCAGCCTGGTCATTGCGGGGACTCTGGTGCTGGCGGCCGGAGTTACGATTGCGCGCAACCCCGATTTTTCCAGTGAAGAGCGCTACTGGGGGGCGGATGTGAGGCGCAATCCAGAGGACTACCTGGCTTTGGTCAAGTACGCGGAACTGTTGGCCGCTGCCGGAGCGCAGGAGGAGAGCGAGGCGGCGTTCCGGCGGGTTCTGCAACTGGCGCCGACCTTTGCCTACGGCTACCGCTCCTACGCCGGCTACCTTGCCTATCTGCGGCGTGAAGATGAAGCGCTGGCGGCCTCACGCCGCGCCATGGAACTGGCGCGCGAGCACAACGATACCTCTTCACTGGCGCATGATCTTGGTGATCAAGCCCGGATCTTCCTAGAACGACGTGACTATCACCAGGCACTGGCCCTGCTCGACGAAGCTGCGCGCCTGGTCGGCCGCGACGACTTCGAGGCCGAGTTGCGTGCGCGGGCCCAGGCGGGGCAGGGGAGAAGCGCCGGGGCGGTTACGCCCCATGTGCCCGGCACTCCGCCTGTCGCCGTCGAGCGGCAGCTATACGATCAGGCGCTGGCGGATTTTCGGGCGGGACGCAAGGAGGAAGCGCGTGTCACGCTCGAGCAGTTGACACGCGAACCAGGCGCGGGGGCGGAGAGTTGGAATCTGCTGGGGGTCGTCTGTGGTGAACTCAACGATGCGCCGTGCGCCTTCCGCGCCTTCCGGGAGGCTCTCCGCCTGGCGCCGGCCAATCCTTATTACGCCGAGAATCTGCAGGCGGCGGAAAGAGAACTCAGGCCATGAACGCAACGCCAATCCCGCGTCCTCCGGCGGCGCTCCTGAAAAGGCTGTTCGCCGGCCTTGCGGTGGCGGCGGTGATGCTCGGTGGGCTGGAGGTGGCCCTGCGCTCGCTGCCGCTCGACCGCTGGGAACAAGGTCTCCCCGGCACCTCCTACCCCCTCTTCGTCCGCGGCGAAGGGGCCGCGGCCGATCGCTACGTGACCAACCCGCACTTCCTCGGTGCCATGAGCCGCCAGGAGTTCCCGGTTGCCAAGAGGGTCGGGGTCAGGCGGATCTTCGTCCTCGGTGGCTCCGCCGCCCTCGGCTGGCCGGGGCCCGAGGACGCCTCCTTCGCCGCGCTCCTGCGGCGCTCCCTGGATCAGGCTGTTCCCGGCCGCTACGAGGTGATCAATGCCGCGGCGATGTCCTACGGCAGCCATCGCGTGCTGGATCTGCTCGAAGACATTGTCCGGCTGGAACCGGACCTGGTTGTCGTCTGGAGCGGCAACAACGAGTACATCGAGGCCAACTCCTTCTCGCCGCTGGCCCGCACCCGGGCGGTCGGCGGGCTGCAGCGACTGCTGCGTGACAGCAGTCTCTACCGGACCGTGCGCCTGGGGCTTTACAACGTGGCGCCGCAGCTCTTTTTCCGCCCGGCTGGGGACGATTTCACGGATCTGCGCCGCACTCCCCAGGTGCGGCGCGGGCGACTCGGCCGGGCGGGGGCGGTCGATCGGGACGTCCTTGCCAACTATCGCGACAATCTGGCGCAAATGGCGCGGCTGCTCGGTGAGCACCGCGTCGACGGCATCTTCTGCACGGTACCGGTCAACCTCTCGAGCTGGGCACCGGCCAACGTCGCGCCGTCGCTTGCCGATACGGCCGCTGCCGACCGTTGGACAGCGCTCCGCCAAGAGAGCTTTACCTTCTGGGATCAGCAGCGCTATGCCGAGGCCATGCCCCTTCTTGAAAAGTTGCTGGCAATGGCTCCCGACTATGCGCTCGGACACTATCTGGTCGGGCTGGGACACCAGAAGGCCGGGCGTCTGCGCGAGGCCCGGGACGCCTTTACCCGCGCCCGTGACCTCGACCCGCGCCCGCTCCGGGCCTTGAGCACCTTCGCCGTGGCCGTTCGCGATATCGCCGCCGCGCACGGGATGCAACTGGTCGATCTGGAGCGCCTGTTTATCGAAGCCAGCGGCGCCGGGCTCTCCGGCGAGGAGCTGTTCATCGATTACGTGCATCCGACTGTCGCCGGCAACAAGCTGGCGGCAACCGCGCTTCTTGAAAAGATTCTCAACGGGGCGGAAGAAAGTCAGCGCCAGACGGCCCTGCGCCTGGTTAAGGAGGACAACTGGGTCGAGCGGAACTTTCACTGGGCGGCCGATTACGACTACGCGCGCGGCATGACCTATCAGAACAACGGCGACTTCAAGCGGGCCGAGGCCGCCTACCTGCGGGTGCTGCAGGCCGATCCAGCCATGCCCGAAGCCGCCGGGAACTTGGGGCGTATTTACGAGATGAGCGGCGATCTCCACGCCGCGCGCCACTATTATGAACAGGCCGTGCGCATCGACCCAGGGACGGTCGTCGGCGCCGATCTGGCGCGGGTATTATACCTTTTGAACGATCTGCCGGCGGCGCGACAGGTGGCCACCGGATTGCTCAACGCCGGCCTCACCAATGTCGACCTGCTGGTTCTGCTCGGGGATATCGAGGGCGCCGCCGGGCGTGGAGAAATGGCCCGCGATTACTACCGGCAGGCGGTGGCCGCCGGTGCCGACGAGGCGCAATTGGCCGGGCGGCTGAGGGGGCGGCCCTAGCCGGCTGCGGGGTTACTGCCCGGCCTTACCGGACATGGAATGGTCGAAGCCGGGCATGCGCAAGGAGCGGCTGGCAGACGGGGCTCCCGGGCCATCCGGGCTGCGCGGCAGGGGGTTGCTGGTCGCCACCTGGCTCATCTCCTCAAGGAGCGAGACGACCCCCGGGTGGACGGTTTCCGACCAGCGCAAGGCGCGCAGTTGAGCGACCAGGGGGACGGCTTCGGGGCCGCGCCCGGCCTGAATCAGGTAGTTGGCCAACTGGAGGCGGAGAAAAGGGACGTCCGGCAGAGCCGCGACCAGCTTGTGCATCAATTCGATCGATTTGCCGAACTGACCGAGTTCAAGACCGCGTTCGGCCAGGTAGAGGTATTCGAGAGCATAACCGCTGTCAAGTCGGGCGGCGCGGTCGAGGGCGGCGAACCCCTCTTCGCTGCGGTTCTGCTCAAAGAGGTTGAGGGCGAGAGCGTAGTGCGCGGCGGCGTCGTCGGGAGTGGCGGCGACGGCCTGCTCCGTCAGTTCGCGTGCGCGTCCCTCGGAGAACATCTCTCCGGCGTAGAGGGCCGAGGCCCGCAGTGCCCAACTGGCCGGGGTTGCCCCTTTCAGCAGCTTCGGGTTGGCGAGAATCGCCGCCAGATCGCGCATGATGAACCGGCTCTCCAGGGACAGTCCCGCTTCCTGGTTGGAAAAGGAGAGGGTTGCGGCAACGGTCGGGTTGCCGGCGTCTGCCACCTGCCCGGCGAGTTGCTGGATCAGGTCGTAGGACGGGGTCTTGACCTCGTTGACGTACATGTCCCGGAAGTATCCGAGGTCGATGTGCAGGAGCGCCGGGCGCGTCAGCTTCGGCAGGCGCTCGGGGTGGACGATGCGCAGAGGTAGACCGCGCACCGTGCCGGAGATGACCCCTTCCGCAACAAGATTCAGGGCCCTGGCCTCGTTTTCGGTGAGGAACTGGCCTTGACGGAGTTCGTGGCGGATGACGTCGAGGGGGAAGGCTTTTGGTTCGGCGCGCGTCGGCCTGATAAGGATCAGTTCGCCAATGAGCCCGGCATCGATGGCCGCACTGACGGTTTGCGGCGGCAGCAGGGCGGGGTTGGCGCCCCAGTAACGGCTGCGGCTGACGATCTCCTGGGCACTGCTGCGTTCCAACAGCGACTGAAGTTCCGCGCGGGCTCCTGCCGGGATCGGTTCGAGCAGCGGGTGGGACGCGTACAGAAGCAGGGCTGGCTGGTGCTCCCTGGCTTCCCGCCAGGAGGCCAGGGCTCCCGAGGGGAGTTCATAGGCCTTGGCCGGCAGGCTTTCTGTGAAGGGGAGCCGGGTATTGACCGGCGCCGGCGCGGCTTTGACGGGGACTTCCGCAGGCGGTTTTGCCGGGGTGGAGATGGCTGTGCCGGTTGCCGGCGGCGCCGGTGACGGTTCCGGTTCGCATCCAAGGGTCAACAGGAGGGGGAAAATTGCCAGCAGCAGGGGAAGGCCGTACCGTTTCATGGGAATCCTGTTCGCATGGAGAGTATATCGTGACGCCCATCATAAAGAAAAACCCAGTTCCCGGCTAGTTCCCCCGAAAAATGGAGTCAGGCTCCCATGTTGACAAGTTGAAGGCTCTAAAGATGGTTCCGGCCATGGCACCAAAACCACGCATTTGATCTTCCCGATGGATGTCTTCCCCCTTCAGCAAGAGCCTGTAATGGCCAAGCAGATAAATCTTCCTGGAGTTGAAATTACTGGAGCAACTTGACAACCTGGAAGACTGGCCCTGTTTTAAAGGCATGCCCCGGCCGAAATGTTATTGATTTGATTGGTTTTTGCTTACAGTTCGTGCAGTGAGCTATGCTAACCTATAGTTGAAGTGGTTGATACCGTTGGAGTTGGTTGTTTCCTTGCCCCGGCTTATTATTGACGGAAAGGAGCTCTCCCCATGTTTACGAGGCAGAATATTACCGGAATTAAGCGCATGTTTCTTCTTGGTGTTCTGGCCCTGGCGGGCTTTTCTCCAGGAGAATCTTCGGCTGAGCCTCCAGGCCCGCAAGAGAATGTCGTGCTGGCGACCAAACTGTACGCCGACATGCAGTCCATTGCCACTGCTGTCGATATTTATCACAAGCAGTACAAGGTGATACCATCCTCCACGGCTGAATTGCTTTCGGGGGCCTTTTTAAAAAGCGTTCCTGCCATGGGGAAAGAACTTGGCGGGGGAGAATACTCGATCCAAAAAGGCTATGCCAATATGGATGGGCAGGGTCGGGAAGATGATACAATCTACTCGGGGGAGAATGTCCCCGAGGCTGTTTGCGTGGAGTTTAACAAGCGTTACGCGCAGGTTCCGCTTAATGAAGGAACCATTTTCGACTATCGGGCGGCCGGCAACAAGTATCCGGGGGAGGTCTATGGCCGTCAGATGAAGGTGTACGCCATCAAGTGGGAATCGGACCGCAATGTCTGTGAAGTCAACTGGGTGCTTGAATACAAGTGAAGACGGTGTTGAAAGGACGCACGTGAAAGCTTCCGACGGAGTGTTTCGCCACCGACTGCTGCGCCTGTTTGCCGGTTCGTGGACGCTCATCATGCTCTTGGCAGCCGGTCTGGCCGGCGAACTGCCGCCGGTATCCGCTGCAGGGGTGCTGCTTTGCGGTACTGCACTGTTTTTTGCCGTCGGTCTGATTCGTCCGGGTTGGATGCGCCGTCCTTATCGGTCGGTTGATCGCCTGCTCGCACCCATCGGCCGGGTTTTCTCCTGTCTGATGCTGGCCCTGGTCTACTTCACCATTTTCAGCTTTTTTGCCTTGGCGTTGCGCCTGTTGCGCTGGGATCCACTGCGTCTGCGTCGTTCCTGCTGGCCGTCCTCTGGCTGGATCGATCGCTCCGGTGCGAATGACGCGGCCGCCTACCGCTGGCAATACTGACGTCATGCCGGAACCGATGCGTCCCCCCTCGTTTGCCGCCGAAGTCCTGCGCTATCTCAAGACGCAGAAGCGCTGGTGGCTGACGCCGATCCTGCTGGTGCTGCTGTTTCTCGCGCTGGTGGCACTCATGGCCGGTCTTGCTCCGGCGCTGCCGTTCATCTATACGCTATTCTAGCGGCAGCGCCCCGGGAGGCTCCAGTGGCCGGCTAGAATCGCAGCGAGGTATCCGTTGTCCAGGCGTTTGCTGCAGATCAGTCTGATTGTTGTCCTGACCGGGATCTTCTACCTGCCGTCATTGCAGAACGGTTTTGTCTGGGACGATGATCAGTATCTCCATGCCAACCAGGCCGTGCAGAGTGATGACGGGCTGACGCGCATCTGGTTTTCCCATGAGATGCCCCAATATTATCCGCTGGTGTTCACCTCGTTCTGGGTGGAACATCAACTCTGGGGAATCGAGCCGTTCGGCTATCATGCCGTCAACCTCGGCCTGCATATCGCGAATGCCCTTCTGGTCTTTCTGCTGCTCGAGGCCCTTTGCCCCTCCCTGGCTTTGGCGGTCGGGCTGTTGTTTGCTCTGCATCCGGTTCAAGTCGAAACCGTCGCCTGGATCAGTGAGCGCAAAAACCTCCTTGGCTGCCTGTTTTATCTGCTGGCCATCCGCTGTTATCTGAACTTTCAGGCAGGCGCCGGCCGTCGCCAGTATCTGCTGTCGCTGGGGGCGTTTTCTCTGGCTCTGTTGAGCAAGAGTATTACCGCGACGTTTGTCGTTGTGCCGTTGCTGCTCAAGTGGTGGAAGCGGGAGCCGATCAAAAAAGCCGACCTGGTGGCCATCGCCCCCTTCGCCGGGCTCGGCCTGCTCTGTGGCTTGCAGACGGTTTATCTGGAGCTTTACCGGGTCGGGGCCAGCGGCGATGCCTGGCGGCTCACCCTGGCCGAGCACCTTGTACTCCCCGGGCAAATTGTCTGGTTTTATCTGGCCAAACTGCTTTTCCCCGTCGAGTTGGTCTTCATCTATCCGAAATGGATACTTGATGCCGGGAGCCCCTGGCAATGGCTGCCGACGCTGGCCCTGGTTGTCCTCGGGGTTTCCCTCTATCGTCGTCGTGACAGTTTGGGCCGAGGCGCTTTTGCCACCTATCTCGGCTATCTGGCCGCACTCTTTCCGGCCCTGGGTTTTTTCAATGTTTATCCGATGCGATTTTCCTATGTCGCCAACCATTTCCAGTATATCGCCAGCATCGGCGCCTTCATTTTTTTCGCCGGCCTGGTTGAAGGGAGCTGCGCCCGGCTCGCCATGCGTCTGGAGTGGTTTGCGAAGCCACGGGTCAGAACGGGGCTGGCCGCCATCATCCTCTGCGGAGTGTCCCTCGTTTACGGGGTTAAAATCCTCGATTACAGCCGGGTTTTTGCCAGCGAGGCCACGCTTTGGGAGGATGTGGTCGCCAAGAACCCGGCCAGTTCCATGGCCCACAACAATCTCGGCTATCTTTACAAAAAACAGGGGGATATGCAGGCGGCCATCGGCCGCTTCAAGACCGCTATAGCGACTGATCCGGGCAATGCCCTGGCCTACAACAACCTTGGCTTGAGCTATGGTCTCCTCGGCAGGCGGGAGGAGTCCCGCGCCGCCTTTGAAGATGCCTTGCGCATCGACCCGGAATTCGCCAGCGCCTACAACAACCTTGGCCTGCTTTATCTGAATGCGGGGGATGTTGCCAGGGGCTTCGACTATTTTTCGAGGGCGAGCACCCTTGCTCCCTCCATGCTGGAAGCCCATTACAACCTGGCCGAATGTCATCTGTTGCAAGGCCAACCCGGGGCTGCGGTCGAGGCCCTGCAGCGGGCACTTGCCCTTCAGCCGCGCCACTCGATGATTCTGCGCAAACTGGCGTCCGCCTATGCGCTGACCGGCCAGGTGGAGCGTGCTGCGGCCTTGCGGCAACAGGCCGATCAGCTTGATCCGCCCGGGAGGCTGCCTTGACCTGGATCCTCGGCATCTCCGCCTACTACCATGATGCCGCCGCCGTTCTGGTGAATGGTGACGGGCGGGTTGTGGCGGCCGCCCAGGAAGAGCGCTTCACACGAACCAAGCATGACAATTCCTTTCCGCATCAGTCCATCGCTTACTGTCTGGCAGAGGCCGGTATCGGTCTCAACGATATCGCCATCGTTGGCTTCTACGAAAAGCCACTGCGCAAGTTCGAGCGCCTGCTCGACACCTGGCTGAGTTTCGCGCCACGTGGCTTTACCCCCTTTCGCCACGCCCTTCCCAAATGGCTGACGCAGAACATCAACCTGCGTCGGGAACTCAAGCGAGAACTTGGGCCAGCCTTTCATGGTGAGGTCCTTTTCGCCGAACATCACGAATCCCATGCCGCCAGTGCCTTCTTCCCGTCGCCGTTTGCCGAGGCCGCGATCCTGACTCTCGATGGCGCCGGCGAGTGGGCGACCGGCAGCATCGGCATCGGCCGCGGCAGTCGCGTCGAACTGCTGAAGGAGATGCGCTTCCCCCACTCGCTGGGGCTACTCTACTCGGCGTTCACCTATTTCTGCGGGTTTAGAATCAACGATGGCGAATACAAACTGATGGGGCTGGCCCCCTACGGTACGCCGCGTTACGCTAGCGTGATCCGCGAAAAGTTGGTGAAGATCAATGCCGACGGGTCATTCTTTCTCGATCAACGCTATTTCGATTACTGCGCCGGGGTGCGCATGACGTCAAAGGCTTTCGAACAGCTCTTTGACGGACCGCCGCGGGCCCCGGAGCAGCCGCTGACCGAGCGGGAGATGGATCTGGCCGCCTCGGTGCAGGCTGTCGCCGAGGAGATCGTCCTGGCCTGTGCGCGGCATGCCCGTGACGTTACCGGGCTCCCCCGCCTGTGTCTGGCCGGGGGGGGCTCTCTCAACTGCGTGGCCAACGGTCGGTTAAGGGACGAAAATATCTTTGACGAGCTGTGGATCCAGCCGGCCGCCGGCGACGCCGGGGGGGCGCTTGGGGTGGCGTTGCTGATGGCCCATCAGTACCTGGGTGCGCCGCGCGGCGTCGAGCCGGATGATAGCCAGCAGGGTTCGTATTTGGGGCCGGGGCTGGACGAGGGGGAGATTCGTCGATTTCTCGACGCCAAGAATGTGCCCTACCGTTTTATTGAAGACGAGGATGCCTTGTGCGCGGAGGTCTCCGAGCACCTGGCGGCGGGGAAGGTGGTTGGCTGGGCGCAGGGGCGTATGGAGTTCGGCCCGCGGGCTCTGGGCGCGCGCAGCATCCTCGCCGACGCCCGCGACCCCGCCATGCAGTCACGGGTCAACCTGTGTGTCAAGGAGCGCGAGTCGTTCCGCCCGTTTGCACCGATCGTTCTGCGCGAACGGGCCGCGGAATATTTCGCGGTCCCTGCCGGCTACGAGAGCCCCTACATGCTGCTGACTGCCCCGGTGCACCCGGTGCAGCGCCTCGACGACCCGGCGGCAGCCGGCGTGCGCGGACTCGACCTTTTGAAAGTTCGACGCACGACGATCCCGGCGGTGACCCACGTTGACTATTCGGCACGGATCCAGACCGTGACCAGAGAGCGCAACGGACGCATTCATCGTCTGTTGGCAGCATTCGACCGGCTGACCGACTGCCCGGTGCTTCTGAACACCAGCTTCAACGGCAAGGACGAGCCGATCATCTGCTCCATCGAGGACGCCTGGAACTGCTTCCATGCGACCGGTCTCGATCTTTTAGTTCTGGAGCGGTTCGTGGTGGAGAGGTTCGTCAGGAAGTAGGGTTTCACTACGCTGCCGTCTCCTTGCAAATCTCTGTGCCATCCCCGCCCGTTATCCACGCAAAATCGTCTCCCTCAGCACGTTTCTTGAAATAATGCGCTCCTTGACGCGAGTATTAAAACTGCGGTAACGTATTGATTGTAAATCAAAACATGAAAATAAACTTATCTCGCGGAGCGCTGCGTTGTTCGCTGTCAGCCAAAAGATTCGTTCCTGCCTTCGCAGTCGCTCCCTGCTCACCGCCGGCCTGACCGGTTTGGCATTGCTGGCCTGTTTCGTCCGCATCTCCTGGAACTATGACTTCGAGGGTGTTTACCTGCTGAAGGGGGAGAACGGCCGCACGCTGGTTGTCTCTGACAGCGTTTACCTCGGCGAAGAAGATCGCCTGCTCGCCGGTATCGACCTTCCCGGCATCAACCTTCTGGAGCACCACTTTCTAAGTAGTAAAACCAGACTTGAATTACACTGGAATGCGGCGGCCGGTCGCGGGGTGATTCATAACCGCCTGGCCGACGGCACGGTCCTGGTTACCAACTTCAGCCGTTACGTGGACAGCGAGGGGGAGCAAACCCACGGACTTTTCATCGGCGGGGCCGAACCGGCAAGGCTGCACCCTAAAAACCTCGACGGCAGTGGCATGAGCTGGTTCGACGGCAAGCAGTGGAATCACATCTGGTGCAATACCAACGAGGGGATCGGCTCGACCGTCTCCACTCATCGCTACGCCCCCTCGCACTGGAAATACCTCGGCAGCACGGTGGACGTCGAAAACGATGAGCGCATCGTTCTAAACAGCCGTCATGAGGTGGTCGTCGATGGGGCCCCGCTGCAGATCAAGCGGACCGTGGAAGTCCTCGCCGGCCAGCCCGAGCTCAAGCTGACCATGCAGATCGTCAACGGCGGCGGTCGGGCCGGACACTACTTCTACTATTATGGCGATGAGCCGTGGGTCGGCGAGTTCGGAAGTTCCGCAGGAGATGTCGGCTGGATGGGCGGCCGGCTGGTCAAATTTGAGACGGTGATCGATCCCAAGACGGTGACCACCATCGGGATGATCGATTTCGGCAACGACGTCCTCGGCGAGAGGCATCACTTCCGCAACGTCGCCAACTTCATTCGCTGGAGCCCGGCAACGCGCCCCGACATCGCCTTTTTCGCCAATCAGTACGATGGCTTCGCGCACCGTCCCGAAGTACAGGTCCCGTTGCAGGGCGACGCCCGTTCGCTGGGGATGTACTGGGGGCCGAAGACGCTTCCGCCTGGGGCGACCGAGACCATCGAACTCACCCTCGGCATGGCCGGTCCGGCAGAACTTAAAGGGCTCCTGCCGCACACGGCACAACTTTCTCCCCAGCCGGTGCGTCGCGGCTGATTCCCGCTGCGGCCGTCTCTTCCGCTTACCTTCCCCCGTCGCGTAGTCTCAGGAAATCTTCCCCCGGCGCGTAGTCTCAGGAAATCTTCCCCCGGCGCGTAGTCTCAGGAAATCTTCCCCCGGCGCACCGTGGCTTCTGGGATGAAACTGCTCTGGGCCTCCAGCTCCAGTGCCTTGCGACGGATGGAGTCGGCGGCACGCGAGCGCCCTGCCTGCTGGTAGGCGTCGGCGATGTCGTGGAGGGCCTCGGCAATCTCCCTGTTGTTATTGCCGAGGTTGCTCAGGGGGAGTTCGACCCGTTCGGCGGCCGTGGTCAGCAGTGCCTGGTTGTCACGCATGAATTGCCCCAGCACCTTTTCCCCGAGCAGGTGGTGGCCGGAAAACTCGAGGACCGGCCAGCTGTCGGTGTTGAGCCGCGTGGTTCCGGCCAGCTCGCGCAGCGCTTTTTCGCTGAACAGGTAGTTGCGGGCCATCAGTGCGCCCGGGGAGGTGATGCCGATCGGGTTCAGCACCTGGCTGATCACGGGGTTGGCCAGCCGCCGGCTGGCGCTCAGGTAGTCGAGTTTCAACTCGTGCCTGGCGCCGACCAGGATCAGGTCGCTGCCGGTGCGGAAGGCCAGCGCCTCCGGAAAGACCGCGAGCAGGGTGTTGATGGCGATCTTGAGATTGTCCGGAGTGATGTCGTACAGGCCGATCCACTGGGTGAAGACCCCCCCGTCCTTGAGCCGGTCCGCTGCCAGTTGATAGAAGTCGCGGGTGAAGAGATTGGCGTTGCCGCTCTGCCAGGGGTTGGACGGCTCGGAGATGATCACGTCGTAGCGCTTCGCGTGGGTCAGCAGCAGGTTGCGGCCGTCTGCGACCAGCAGGTTGATGCGTGGGTCGGACAGGACGTTGCCGTTCTCCTCCCGGAAATAGCGGGACGCCTCGACAACCTCCGGCGAGATCTCCACGCAGTCGATCTGTTTTGACCCATGGGCGCTCAGCCCGTTGAGGGTGATCCCGGTCCCCAGTCCGATGACCAGCACATCGTCCGGACGGGGGTGCAGCAGCAGGGGGATGTGGCCGACCAGCAGCTGGGTGGGGAGGTCGGAGCCGTTGCCGCCGTCAGTCTTGCCGTTGACGCTGAAGAAACGTAGCGTGCCGTCGAGGCTCTCATGCACGGCGACGGTGGTTTCCTCCCCTTCGATGACGTCCAGCAGCCGCTCCTTTTCCAGTGTGGCCCTCAGCCCCCCCATCTGCAGGTATTTCGGTGCGTAGATATAGACGCCGCTGTTCATCAGGGTCTGGTCCCAGGGCGGGAGGAAGACGAGCATCACGAGTCCGGCCGTTGCCGCCAGCGGCGCGGCCGCGCGCAGCCACCCGGCGGGGCGCAGGTGCACGGCCAGTGCGAGCACCACCAGCAGGTTGGTGGCGATCAGCACCAGGAAGCTCTTCTGCGTGCCGAACAGCGGCACCATGGCGAAGCCCGCCACCAGCGAGCCGAACATGGCTCCGGCCGTGTTGGCCAGAACCACCAGGCCGACGCCTTGCCCGGTGCGGGCCCGGCCGGGATCGATGAGGGCGACGGTCGCCGGCAGCAGTGATCCGGAGACGATGGTCGGCAGGCCGACGATTGCAAAAACCACCAGGAAGGAGAGGGCGGTCAGTAGCCACCAGACTTCGCCGGAGAGGCGGTGGACAAAGAGGAAAATCTCCGCCAGGCGGTCGTAGAACGGCACCATCACCACGACGGCAATGGCCATCAGCAGGGTCAGCTGGATCAGGATCTGCTTCTCGTCGAGGTCCGGACGGACCTTGCGGGCGTAGATGGCGCCGCCGATGGCGATCCCCACCAGGAAAGCGCTGAGGATCATGGTGAAGGCGAAGGTGGTGTTGCCGAGGAAGAGCAACAGAACCCGGGTCCACAGGATCTCGTAGGCCAGGGTCAGAAAGCCGATGATGCCGATGGCCAGGAGTGGCAGCCAGTGTTCGCGGGCGCGGATCGGCTGCAGGGGGCGCCCGGCGCGGGAGGCATCCCGGCCGCCGGAAAGCTCGGGCTGGCGTGAAAGTTGGAAAACCAGGCCCGCGATGGCCAGGTTGCCGGCGACGGCGAGAAAAAGGGTGGCGGTCAGCCCGAGGTTGGGAATGAGCAGGTAGCCGGCGCTGAAGGTCCCCAGGGTTGCCCCCAGGGTGTTGTAGGCGTAGAGGCGGCCGATTTGCCCTCCGGACTTGCGGCGCGCGAAGAACCGGCACATCAGCGGGAAGGTGCCGCCCATGCAGATCGTTGGCGGCAGCAGCAGGAGCGCTCCGAACACCAGGTGGATGGCATGGGAGATCAGCGGATGGGTCGGCAGCAGGCGTTCGACCGCCGTATGGGCGATGGTCAGCAGCTCCATGCCGAAAGGAGAGGCCGCCGCGCAGCCGGCGATCACCACCTCCAGCCAGACGTAGAGCCGCAGGAGGTTCTGCTCCTCGTCGGCCCTGCGGCCGACCAGGTAGCTGCCAAGGGCGAGTCCACCCATGAAGGTGGCGGCGACGATGCTGACCGCCGGCATGGTGGTGCCGAAGGCCAGCGCCAGGTACTTGGTCCAGAGAACCTCGTAGACGAGGGCGCAGAAGCCGGAAAGGGCGAACAGTAAATAGATCAGTCGCTTGTGCGGTGCGGTGAGCTCCATTTAATGACTCCTCTTCTAATCCAGATAGCACGAACCAGCTTGACTCGTCAAACGCCTTGTCACGGGTGATGTGCCTGCGTGATTATCGCTCGTGACTGGTTGATTTTTCGTGGTTTTGTTGTTTTTTTGCTTGCAAACGGCAATTGGTCAATTATAATGATTTGCGTGTATTAATGATTGGAGGGCGTCTCGATGAAAACTCTGCTTGCGATACTGCTGGTGGCCGGCTTGGCCGTGGTGCTGATCGCCCTCCCTTCGCAGCGGGACGTGGATCCAGCGGCGCTCAATCAGCGCGGACTGGCTTGTTATTTCGGCGAAGGGGTGCCCAAAGATTTGGTCAAGGCCAGGGCGTTTTTTCTGGCGGCAGCCGAGCAGGGTTATGCCCCGGCCCAGGTCAACCTGGGGATGATGTACGATCACGGTGATGGCATGCCGCGTGACTACCGCATGGCGCGCCACTGGTACCAGAAGGCCGCCGATCAGGGGGAGCTCAACGGCCAGTTGCTTCTCGGGTACCTTTACTTTTACGGTCTTGGCGGAGAGGATGATCACAAGAAGGCCATGTATTATTTTATCGCTGCCAACGGCGGGGTGATTGGGCAGTCGGGGAAAACGGCGACCCTGCCGCTGCCGCAGTCCAGACCGGTCGAGGTGGCGGCACGCTAGCGCTACCCCTTTCTTCTGCTCAAATTCACAAGAGGCCGGCACTGTCCGGCCTCTTGTCGTTGTGGAGGGTGTGGAGGGTGTGGAGGGTGTGGAGGGTGTGGAGGGTGTGGAGGGTGTGGAGG
>Ga0209725_1000050_pt1 | contig 64186 bp, 62 predicted proteins | sample I18A1metaG_FD_184145 | JGI IMG/M metagenome (GOLD analysis project Ga0209725, IMG submission 184145) | Lake sediment bacterial and archeal communities from Gulf of Boni, Indonesia to study Microbial Dark Matter (Phase II) - ​I18A1 metaG... | ecosystem: Environmental > Aquatic > Freshwater > Lake...
TTTCTAGGTTACAAGAAATAACGTCAGAACCCCGCATGACCATCTGGTTCCACGTGAACAAACTTAGAGAAGCCAACCTAATCGAGCTAAACGGCTCCAGAGAAGGATTTAGAGCCGCAACTAAAGCCTTAACCATACGCCTTAACGGAAACGGAATCCACCTAGAGGAGACGAAATAGAGATGCCCAAAGAAGCCATGCTCTACGAACAGCTGCCAGAAAACAAAGTAAAATGCAACCTCTGCGCCAGAAGATGTACCATACGCCCAGACGGCGTAGGATTCTGCCTCGTCAGAAAAAACGAGAAAGGTCGGCTCTACTCACTCGTCTACGGAAAGGCTTGCTCCGCATGCGTAGACCCGATAACCAAAAAGCCTCTGTCCCATTTTCATCCAGGCTCGCTGGTCATGTCCATCGCCACGGTAGGGTGCAACTTTCGCTGTCGGTTTTGCGACAACTGGGCTATAAGCCAAGAGAAGAAGATTACGGGGTATGACTTTCCACCAGAACAGGTCGTAAGGGCTACGAAAGATAATGGCTGTCACGGGATAAGTTACACGTACACTGAACCAACCATATTCTTCGAATACGCATACGACACAGCCAAACTAGCCCACACTCAAGGGTTCTTCAACACCTTCGTAACCAACGGATACATGACGCCAGAAGCAGTCCAAACCATAGCCCCATTCTTAGACGCAGCAACCGTAGACTTCAAAGGAGGAGGAGACCCCGAATTCTACAAAGAATTCTCCGCCGTCCCATCAGTCGAGCCTATCTATGAATCATTAAAAGAAATGAAGAAACACAACATCCACGTGGAAGTCACTAATCTTATTCTTCCCAAGATTGGAGACTCTTTGGAGAGAATTCGGGAACTCGCCACATGGATAAAAGACAACCTTGGAAAAGATGTGCCCTTCCACCTGCTTAGGTTTCACCCAGACTATAAGGTGACAGAAATTCCTTCAACACCGATAAAGACGCTTGAGCAGGCGTGTGAAATATCGCAGGAAGTTGGGCTGAACTACGCGTACCTAGGGAACGTTCCTGGACATCGCTGTGAAAATACGTATTGCCCAAACTGTAAGGAGTTGTTAATTCAGCGGTTCAGTTTCGAAATCGTGAAGTGGCACCTGACGAAGGACATGCGTTGTCCAGCTTGTGGACAGAACATTGCAATCCGAGGCGAGTTTCATCCAGGCGGGTATTCGTATCCATACACAATAATGTAACCGTGTTTGGTATCATCCGAAAAGTGGGCGGGCATGTGGACAATCTTTAGACCAGACGCAACAGCCGTCTTGAAGGACAAGAAGGCTCGGACAAGCTTAGCCCGATACTTCAACGTAATGGAAGACAATAAGCCAGCCAAGTTCATGATTGCCCGAAAACTACCCGCCAACTTCAACGAAAAAGACTCGCTCACAGAACTTTGGAAGATTCATGATCAACTCACCGAAGAGTTTTACCGCCTCGAAAATGAAATCGACACTCGTCAAAAAAGCCTTGAAAAACTGGAAACCCCTAAAAAGTCGTATCTTGACTTAAAAATTGAAATAGCCAATCACGTTCTTGGGGGCTGCCACTTCTGCACCAGAAGATGCGGATTCAACAGGCTGGATGGAGAACTGGGCTATTGCAAGTGTGGAACCCAAATTCTGGTATCAACAATCTTTCAACACATGGGCGAAGAACCTGAACTAGTTCCGTCTGGAACCATATTCACGTTGGGCTGTTCACTTCGTTGCCATCACTGCCAAAACTGGTCCATTTCACAATGGTACGAAAACGGCGAAATCTATTCACCCGAGCGGCTGGCGAGGGCGGTTGAACACCTGCGGAAGAGCGGATGCAGAAACGCAAACCTCGTGGGCGGAGAGCCAGCCCCATGGCTTCAACAGTGGCTTGAAACGTTTAGGCTTGTGGACGTAAACGTTCCAGTGGTTTGGAACTCCAACTCTTATTATAGTGAAGAAACCGCTAAGCTTCTCGCTGGTTTCGTAGATGTCTACCTACTTGACTTTAAGTACGGCTCTAACAAATGCGCTGAGAGAATCTCTGACGCGCCGGATTACTGGGAGGCTTGCACCCGCAACCACCTTTATGGCAAGAAATACGGAGAGCTTCTCATCCGCGTTTTGGTTCTGCCCCAGCATCTAGAATGTTGCACGAAGACCATTTTAAACTGGATTGCCCAGAATCTCGGAACTTGGGTAAGGACGAACGTTATGTTTCAGTATCGTCCAGAGTGGAGGGCAAACGAGATTCCTGAACTTCGGAGACCGTTAACGAGAGATGAAAGAGAACGAGCTATTGAGCTTGCCAAAGAGGCTGGATTAACCAACTTTATAACGTAAATCTTGATGTTCTAAAATGTAGGTTTATTTGATTAACATGCGCGTGCAGTTACGGGAGGTTTTCGCAAACCATTCATTTCTTATAATTGACCACAACAATTATGGATTAGCCTCCCAGTCACGTATTGTTTTGAAATTCCAGAAGGCTCTTTAAGCCTTAAGCCTATAAAAGATTCTACAGTCAGATTTTTGGAACCAAAACCTATTTGTCAAGCCCCTACACCATAATGTTACCAGAGACTTGAGAAAAGGCTGATTAGGTATGCGGTATTGCCCAGAATGTGGCGGAGAGTTACAATACATGATAGGTACAAAACGCTATGTGTGCAAAAGCTGCGGGCTTTCGCTTACACATCAGGAGCTCATTGAATTGCGTGAAAAACTGAGACCAAGCTTTGAAACCGAAGAGGAGCAACACGAAAAAGAACGAAGAGAATACTTGAAGTGGTGGCTCAGCAAGAAAAAATAGAAATGCCAAACGCATAGCGTTTAAACTGTTACGTAGGTGACGAGCTTTTTATAGATAAGCAATACCGAACCCGTTTTATGCGTAAGGTAGTTATTATGACATAAATCTTCTATTCATCAGTTGGCAAGGTTGGAAATTAGAAATGGCTCAAACAATAGAATTGATTTGCCTCGGAACAGAACTCCTCATAGGTAAGACTGTAAACACAAACGCCCAATGGATTGCCAAGCGAATCACATCTCTTGGGCTTAGCGTGCGCCGAGTTACCGTCGTCGGCGATGACATTAACGAAATATCCAACGCTGTGCGAGAGGCTCTGGAACGCAATCTCAGTTTTCTAATCACCACTGGAGGTTTAGGTCCAACATTCGACGACAAAACGTTAGAAGGAATCGCCCAAGCGCTGAAGCGTCAACTAGAAACCAACGAACAAGCCTTAGAAATGGTTAAAGAAAAATACCGCGGGTACGTGGAGGAAGGTCGAATGGAGAAGGCTGAGTTAACGCCTCCACGGGTTAAGATGGCAAGGCTTCCAGGAGGAGCAAAGCCTCTGCCAAATCCCATTGGAACTGCGCCTGGCGTAATCACGACTTGGGAGAGCACAACCATAATCTCTCTTCCCGGAGTTCCGTCTGAAATGAAAGCCATATTCGAAGAATCAGTCGTGCCCCTTCTGAAACAAGTGGCGGGCGACGTTACTTTTTTTGAAACCAGCATGGTTGCCACGGGGGTGATGGAGTCTGAGATGGCGCCTCTCATTGACAGGGTGATGCACGACAACCCATACGTTTACATAAAATCCCATCCGAGAGGGGGAGAAAAGATTCCGCGTCTAGAGTTTCATTTGTCTACCACAGCAGAAAACTCTGACTTGGCTAAAAACCGCGTGAGCAAGGCATTGATTCAGCTCTCGGAAATGATTCAGTTGAAGGGTGGAAAAATTAGGCCTCTACAGACTAAATCTTAAGTTTTATCGAAAAACCTTTCTGCCTTTCGCTCATAGTTTTGTAATGGTTGCGATGAGGCGAGGCTAGACACTGAAGCCAAGATGATTGGAAATCCGGGTCCCGAGCAGCCTACAAAAACAAATAAGCAAGCATACGATTTTCATTAAAGTCAACATAGATTACGCCTTAGTGGGGTTTAGGAAGTGTTTATTGTTTTCATTATTGGCACCGCGGGTTCAGGAAAATCCCTCTTAACAGCCTCATTTAACGACTGGCTGAAAATCCAAAAGCAAAACGTGATAACCATGAACTTGGACCCTGGAGCCTTCACCTTACCATATACGCCTGAAATCGATGTGCGTGACCACATTAAGATTGAGGAACTCATGGAGAAGTATGGGCTGGGACCCAACGGCGCCCTCGTGATGGCAGCCGACCTAATCGCGGAAGAGGCAGAAAGGCTTGGACGCGAAATTGAAGAAATCGGGCCCGACATGGTTCTGATAGATACGCCCGGCCAAATGGAGCTGTTTGCTTTCAGGGCCAGTGGACCTTACATCACAAGCGAGTTGACGAAAGAACCCAAAGCCATCATATACCTATTCGATTCGGTTTTTTCAGCGAACCCCCTCAACTACGTTTCAAACCTGTTTCTTTCCGCCGCAGTTTACAACCGTTTCTTCGTTCCGCAGACTCACGTTTTGTCAAAATCCGACCTCATCCCACCCGAAGACTTGAACCAAATCGTAGACTGGTCTGCCAACCCAGCCGCCTTAGAAGCCGCAATTGAAGAAAAATTGAGTGGAACAAGACGTCTACTCAGCCGTGACATGATACATGCCATCTACCGGCTTGGACTAAAGTTCCTTTTGACACCTGTCTCATCAAAGACCAACGAGGGGTTCATTAATTTGAACGCTATGCTGGAGCGTATCTTTGCTGGAGGAGAAAAAATCACGTTTTAATCGTAGCCGCACCTTGGATGAGAGTCCAGGCAGCTGCTAGGGCTCCGTATTCCGCCCTCTCCCAAGAGTCTGCGCTTGCAATAACAACCACATCGTTCTCTTCTAACTTTAGCAGTTTACTGATTTGACGATGAGTGAGTGGAAAGTCTTGAGCCACATTTTCGCTTATCGTGGGCAAGACTAACTTTTTGTTTCTGAAAATAAGAGTGGTTGCCCCCTTTGCTCCGCTCATGATTGCTGCATCCCGTTGTTCCACCCCGGCCTTTACCTTTTCTCCGCGGTTTTTAATTTGCACCGCTGTGTTGTATGGAGCCAGCGTCAAGTCAATCTCTTCTAGTCTAATTTTTTGCGGAAAAACTGACTTGAAGTCGTTCCAGACTTCGTCTCCCTTTTTCGTGAGTGAACACCCAGGTTTAGTTATGGCGACCAGTCCTGCGTCTTTTAGGCGTTCAATTAAGGTGCGTGTGGCGCCTTCTCCTGTTTTTAGTTCTTGGGAAATCTTTCCTCGACCTATTGGGCCTGTTTTCGCAATCAGCTCCAACGCCTTTATTAGGTGAAAGATGGAGAATGATGGGCTGGGTCCAGGAGCCTTTTCTTCAAGTAGACTCTCTAAAAGCTTCTTCAGAGTCATTGTTTTTCAGATAAAATATCAAGGAATGGACATATTAGGCTTAGGTTGACGAAACGCCTTCTCTTCTTTTCCCTCGACGAGGGGCCTGCCCCTACACATACCAAAAAGTCTTAATTTAAGCTTGGATTCTGGAGATACGAGGGCCCGTAGCTCAGTAAGGACAGAGTCCAGATGGCGTCTAAAGCATCGGGCTTTTAACCCGAGGGTCCCGGGTTCAATTCCCGGCGGGCCCGCCACACAATCAGAAAATGAGGGTATCATGAATGTGTAGAATGCTTGGAATAGTCAGTAGAGAGCCCACTCCATCCATGTATCTAAGAGATTTTCGAATACTCGCAGAAAAAGGAAAGATTCCAAATGGAATGAAGCCAGGACATAAGGATGGATGGGGGATAGCCTATTTTGACGACGGGGCGCCGAAGTACTTGGACCGACGGCCCAAAAATGCCTTGGAAGATGAAAGGTATGATTCGGCTTTAAAACGAATTGATGAATTAGGTATTTCTGGAGTTTTGTTAGCGCATCTAAGGAAGCGTTCCGTTGGAAGGATTGCTTTAGAAAACACATTGCCCTTTATCATTGGAAAATGGTGTTTCGTCCATAACGGCACTATATATGACTTTAATGTAAGTGTTGAGGGTGAGGCAAAGGATGCGACTGACAGCAAACGTTTTTTGCGATTGTTAGTTAGAGAAATTGAAAACAGCGACGGTGGAGTTAAAGATGCGGTAGGCCGAGTGGTCTCTGACATTAGGCGTGCTTACCGGTATTCCTCTCTAACGTTTCTTTTGTCCGACGGAACCCGCATCTATGCCTACAGGGATTTTTCTGAAGCGAAAAATGCAGATTTCTATGGATTAATGTATGCAAAAGATAACCAAATGGTGATTTTTACACAAGAACCGTTGTGGAAAAAGAGTTGGGAAATTGTCTCTAATTAGGTGCTTAGTAATTTGTGATAAAGAGTTGCGAATAAAATTCATTGAACTTTAGCGAAATCAAGTAGCATGGTCCTTTTTTTCGGATTGCGCCCTGGCCGGGATTTGAACCCGGGTCTAAGAAAAACATTCAGGGTAAGCCGCAAGAATCCATATTGTATCTTGGCCGTCAATTACTCCATAATATATTCGTCTTCCCTCTAGTACGGATTTTGCGATAGCGAAATGTTTCATCTGTTCAATAATACTTTCATCAATTTGACCCCAATACTGAACGAGAAAAACATCTGCGGGTGCCCTAAAAAGCCGCTGTACCTGGTCACCACGCTTTCCCATTTTCTTTGGAGTAAGTATACCAGAGGTTCCTTTACCTTTTAGTCCAAATGCTACGTTCTTTCTTTCGCCATCCATCATCAGACGTGTTGAGAATAGGTCATCAGACTCTCCACCCCAATCTTGGAAATTTCCTTGTTCCCCCAATATCTTCTGAAGTCCCTCCTTGAACTTTTTTTCATCAACAGGTAGTAGATTCTGATTTGGTGTCAAGCTTCGTGCCTTTGTAAAAGAATCAATCTTATCGATGGTTATCTGCTTTGCATCTGCCATTTCCTTTGGAAGTAAAACAGATATCTGAATTGCTCCGTCCATTCTAGGATTTATTTTTGTGGGATATTTCTCTAAGGCTTCTCTGTTTCCTGCCAGTCTTAATATCGTATTTTTATTCTGCGTATAGAATGGATCTTTTTCGTAAGCTGTATCCTTCTTAACTTTAGTCTTCCTGACGATATGGTTATTGCTAAGCTTTCCTGCTTCCTGCAAAACGGCTATTTTCGGTAAGGATGTAAGTTGGGCTATCTCAGTAGCAGTTTTGATTCTTTTCTTGCCTTGATAGATTGCCGAAAAGACTTTTCTACAACGTTCTGAACGCCCTATTACTCTAGCTGCGTGAGCAATTTGGTCTTGAGGATTTGATCTCACGTCAGAGACTTCTATCGGCATCTAATCACCCTTGGATTTCTTTGTCTTTCTCATTGGAAACATTTTCCGAACAACGCTTGAGTCAACTCCAATGGCGTGACCTATTTCCTCAGAAGTGGCTCCAGATTTGACAAGAAGCAGAACTAGAAGTTTCTTAATCGATTGTAGCTCTTTCAATGTTGATTCTTCACTCAATGGGATTCCTCAGCTTTTTCACTTGTTGCCAGCGAGCCTTCAATAATCTTCATTTCTGAAGGCTCCTTTTTTGGCGGCTCAACTTCTTTTGGTGACGGCACCTCGATACCGAAATCTTCTAGTGAGAATATGCGTTTGGCTCTCTCTCCTCCTCTTGCACCTATGGGCTCTGCAATCCCAGCTCGTATCCAACTCTTCCACCAGTTAGTTACTGCAGTATGACTTACTCCAGCAAATTTTGCGACTGCTTTGCTGTCGAGTCCGTCACTAAAATGATAAGCAATCTTAGCCTTATCGCTTTGTAGTACTTCGGAAAGCAGTTTCTTAACTTGAGGGACGCTCGTGACTTTCGTCCATTTTAATATCTCTTCAAGTAGTTCAATCATTCTGTCTTGTTTGTCTTTCTTTTCTTCTTCAGGCAATCCCTTCACCTGCTTTTTTAGTCTCAATTTCTGGACTTGGTTTGGATTCAACTGCAATTACTTTCTTTTCCTCTTCTTCTGGCAACTTTATTAACTCAACCCATGTAGCTGGCACATAATCGATTAAACGCCTTGGGGGTTTGCCCCAAGGATTTTCAATTAAACCAACCTTTTCGCCAATGGAAAGAAATCGATTAACAGATCGAACTGAGACTCCAACTTCTTTTGCGATATCTTTAGGCAATTTAACACAATCTATGAGAACCCATATCTTCTTGCGCTCATCTGATGTGGCAATCTTTGAAAGCTCTTTTTCTAAGGATTCGCCATGAGCAAGTGTAAGAATTTTTGATATTCTCTTTAGTTCTTCCAAAACAAGATCTCCATCTGTCATCCATTCTTCACCTCTTCCGTCTTTTCACTTCCTTTTTCTTTTGGCTCTATTATAACAGATGGCCCAGTTTCTGGAGTTGTTTTTGTGGCTTGGCCTTCTTCTTTCTTGGTTTTCTTTTTAACCTCACTAAGAACAACACTCACAGTGTTAGGTGTAGTTCCAAGTAGTTTCGCTATCTCAGAGGGACCGAACCCAAACGAAGAAAGAGTCATAATCTTATCTTTCTGAACCTTTAAATCCTTTACAATGTTAAGGGCAAGCAAGCGAACAATTAAATCCATCTTGCTTGTTATTTCTTTAAATTGTTTTTCATCAATACCTAGCATATCTATACCTCCAAGTTTTCAATGTTAACATACTTCTTTGCTGTGCTTTTGCCGATACTCAGAATCAAGCCTTTGCTTTCCCACTCAGGCAACATAGTTTCTAATGGACGAGAATCTGCATAGCCAGCAACTTGTGTTATTTCCTTGATTGATCTTTTGCCATCTAAAGCTTCATAAGCCTTTTTTTGTTGAGGTGTTTTCAGCAATTGCGCCTTTAACTCTTCTACTCGTGGTCGTGTTTGCATATAAAGAAGCTTTGCTACGATTGTTGCTTTTTTCAATAACTCATCATTCTTGTTCATTGCATTTATTCGCCTTCCATCCGAATTTCGGGAACTTCGATTCCTAACGACTCCAAGGAAGCTATTTTTTTGAAACGACCTTGATACCGTTCTGAAGGTTCCACCATTCCCGCGGCGGCCCATCTTCTCCACATATTTGCAACAGTTGTATGTGTAATAGTCTTGCCAAATTTTTTGAGTTCTTCAGCAATTTCGCGGGTGCTTCTGCTTCCATCCGATAATTCGTAGACTAATTTACTCTCATCATCCCTCAAATTCTCTTGAACTGCTCTTCGAAGAACTGGAAGCCCAGAAAGCTTTACCCAGTATCTTATCTCTCTCAACTCGTCGCAAATTTCTCTTAATAAGTTCGTGTCTTCAGTCAAGTGAATCACTCCAATGTTTTAAAGTAATAGCGGTTTCCCCCAACATCTTCATAGAGGACTAATCCAGACTCTAGAAGGGAAGACAGATGATAAGATACATTAGGTTGAGTGGTTCCCAGCGCGCTGACTATATCCTTAACGGTATGCTTCCCATCACATAGCTCGTATATCTTGCGCTTAGTTTCATTCTGCAATAGACTCTCTTTATTCTTGAGAATTTTTTCGCTATTAGCTAGTTTGAGAACTGCAAGAACTTTCTCTAGTAAATGTTTCATATCTTTCATATCTTCGCTTGATACGTCAACCATGAATAAACCTCTTTGGGCATAATCAATGAGAAAAGCATCTTAAATACTTATCTAATTTTTACAAAACATGCTTTATTTATAAGTATTAGTGCATTTTGTATAATTCGAAAAGCAATTCATAAAACATTTCCAATGAACCTTCAAAACTGCATTCTCTTAACTCCATGAGCATGCTTTGTAACAGAATCATTTGCATGAAAATATATGGCGCCCTGGCCGGGATTTGAACCCGGGTCCAGCGGGCGACAGCCGCTTATACTACTCCGGCATTGCTGAAAAAACACACAATGCGACCGGACTATACTACCAGGGCTTTTTCTGAGCTTTTATTATTCACACATATAAATCTACTTTTTGTTTAGGATATGCTCAAAACGTCTTCCATGTTTAGGATTGTGGAAGCCAATCTCTCTTGAGAACTTCGTAACCTGGCTTTTTGCGTATAAACCGCATTTCGGCGAATCCATCCCAGACCATTTACTGGGCGTGAAACCTAGCTGTAGCAAGCCTTGTCTGAAAGTTCTTTGAATTCCTTCTATCTTGGATGTCAATTCCAACTGGGGAATCCTAGGGTTGGCAGACTTCAGAAAGACTGTTCCATCGGTGTCAAACAATCCTCGTAAGCATGCCCTAAGATAACCTTCATTCTCAAAAATCCATGAAGGTACACAAACATTGTTATCTTTTTTATTTCCTGGTTTAAGCTCATGATGCTCTAGTGTGAACACGACGTTTTTGTCATGGATGTAAAACATTACGCCCTTAGCTTTTTTGAACCTGAAGTTCTTGAGTTGTTTTCCGAAAATCCTTAAGAACAATGGAGCGACAAAGGACGCAAGATATTCCAAGTCATCGTCTCCTCCACATATCTTCACAGCGTAATGTCCAGATCTGTAAGACTTTTCTAGGTGCCCGTCACCTAAGATCACACCAATGATCTCGGCTAGATCGTTGGACTTGTCAGCCAAAATCTTGACTCTTTTCGGCTTTCCTCCGCCTCCTTTTGCACCACCCTTCTTTTGTCCCCAATTTGCTGGGACTGTGTGGGCAACATTGTTGCCATAGTTTTCCCCGGAGATAGTGCACAATTGTCTGAATGTTTGAATCGGAAGAGTGCATATGCCGTTTCTTAGTTCATGACTGAGATAGTGTGTGTTGAGGTTGAAAAGCTGGGCGAATTCTGGCCATGATAACTCTGTTTTGGCTTTTGCTTTCTCAATCAGCTCCTTCTGTCGTTCCTTAGGAAGTCTTATTCTCGCATTACTTGCCATCTTAACTTCAATTTATAGATATAGCTACACTACTTAAGCTTTTCCAGCCTCAAATTAAGTCTAGGCTAGAAGCCATAATGAATCAACGGTCGATACTAGACCGGACTATACTACCAGGGCTGTCAATGGCCAGGCGCCAATTTCCATAAAGAAAAGAGGCTGGTACTTAATTTTTCATTGATCAGAAGACTGTCTAGTTCGCCGTTGTTTTCTTTACGCCGGATTTCATCATGTATAGCCCAATGAGTACGAAGACGATGCAGCCCACAATGGTTTGGACGTTCCATTTGAGCATGTATAGTCGATCCCCGTATCCCTCCCAGATTGCGACTATCCACAGTATTCCGAAAAGACCGACAGATGCTAAGCCGAGAATGATCAGGCCAACCCAGAAGACATTGGTTTTTTCACCCCTAAACACACATTTCCCTCCAAATAGAATACTGCCTCATAACAGATAAATTAGTTGCGACTCTTTTAAACACCGTTTCTTGCTGCACATGGATTTTTCTTTTTACAATAACTATAGTACACCCAATGCCACAGGCAGCAACAGCGATGCCAATTAAAATTGGGGTCAGAAAATCGCTTGTTGGGCCAGTAGTTTGTGGCGGTGGCTTGTGATAGTAATCCTCGATTGTTTTTAGATAATCTGGGTCTACAACCGTTACGTTGTACTCAAACGTGCATTGGAAATCTTTCCAGTGGCTCCAGCTTGCCTCAACAAGAATTTTCATAACAGTTAGATTCTCAACTTTTGGGGCTTGCAAGGTAAGGTTTAGCCAATCATGGTGATAGAGAACCGCCGTTACATTGCCTTCAACAACAGGCCATTCTACAGGCGATGTCGTTACGTTGAGTATTGTAACTTTAACGGGTTCGTCGTAATATTCACCCGAGATGTTTCTTATACAGAATCTCAGTAGGCCTTCGCTTGAAACCACTTTTGCGCTGTCAATAAGCATTGTAGGTAATTCAGTAACATCAGCGCCTACAACACTGACCAAAAAACAAACTGAGAGCAAACCCAAAATCATGCTAAGCTTTTTCATGGCTCATTCCTGCTTACACGCATTTGTTCACTAAGCTCTGTATTAAAAATTGTTAAGCCTCTAGCCGAAGAGTTAACAGTGTTCTGTTTTTTGACGATAGTAAACGGTGGAGAAAGGGGGGGCAGTTAGGGCTTCAGTTTTCTTCGAGTTCTTCTCTTTTGGAAGATAACGGTAAGCGTGGTGAGAAGTATGAGTAGTGGCGGAATTATGGTTTGTGGAAATTCTGGAATTACGTGGGTTCCTATTATTTTTACGGTTTTTGCGCTATGGTTGTAGGTGAAGTATAGGTATGTGCTGTTTTTGTCAGAAATTATTATGTAATTTACTGACTGTTCTCCTACATAGACTGTCCATCCGTCTTCAACCCATAACAGGTTTCTTGGGATTGTTACTCTGCAAAGACCTGTGGTTCCGCTTTCGCCAGTTACATTAAACCTTAGAAATGCGCCTTCTTGGGGGTTGAAGTAGAAGGCTGAAACTGTTGAATTGCTGATAACGTCTACGTTATATGATGTTCCATTCCAGGTGCCAGCATTAAACACGGTAATTGGAGCTATAAGTGGATAGTAGTCTATATTGTTCTCATCAACAATGTATGGCATGTCGCCTATTCCATCGACGCCTGTCCTATTCTCATAGGGACCACCATACAGGTAGTCACTACCGTTATAGTCGCTCCAATAGTTTCCACCAGAAGGATAACCGTCATCCCAAATATTCACAGAGTCATAAGAAATACCAACTTGATTGGTATTGTTTATGAAATTATTGTGATAGATTGTATTGTTGTAACAAGATGTGTAGAAATAGATGCCCCAGTTGTTTGCTGTTACGCTGTTTCCAAATATGCTGTTATAAGAAGACCCACAGAGCTGGATGCCATCCCTGTTGTTTGCTGTTACGCTGTTTCCAAATATGCTGTTATAAGAAGAATAATCGAGCTTGATGCCATCCTCGTTGTTTGTTATGTTGTTTCCCTGTATGCTGTTGTAAGAAGAACCTCCGATATAGAAGTTACCCGAAAGATAGACGCCATACTCGTAGATGTTTGCTTGTATGTTGTTTCCATTTATGCTGTTGTTAGAAGACATTGCGAGATAGATGCCACCACGGTTGTTTGTTATGTTGTTTCCCGAAACACAGTTGTAAGAAGACCAGTCGAACCATATGGCTCGATCGTTGTTTGCTGTTATGTTGTTTCCAGATATGGCGTTATTGTTAGCGGAATCGCCCCTGATGCCTTGCCCGTTGTTTGCCGTTATACTGTTCCCAGATATGGTGTTGTTAGAGGAACTGTAGAGCCTGATACCATACTCGTAGTTTTTGATGGTTGTATTTTTGATGGTTACGTTATCTATGCCAGACAAATAAAACCCGTTTCCAGTTCCTGTGCCTTGAAGCGTGCATCTGTTTCCATCTATTGTTATGTTGCTTCTCTCAACCACGATTTCATCATAAATGTTGTCTGTGAAAGTGTAGGTGACATTGTCAACGGTGGAAATCGGTGCTGTAGTCGGGTAAATACTTCCATCAGCCCGTATGTATAAGGTTCCACTTGCTTTAACTGGCTGAATATTAAATACCAAAGTTAACATGCCTATTAAAACCAGCATCAGCATCATTCCAGAAACAGCTTTCCTTAACAAATCAATCATCCCTAACTATCTTTACTGTTTCTTCTAAAAATAAAACTTACGAAAATCATCCTCTGCCATTCAGCATCCTATAAATTGTTGCCCACGACAAGTTATTGCTAGAGTTATGTACATATTATTACCCTCAACACAACCTGTAGCAAGTATAATCAATTACAAAAAGTCGCACATGCCAGGAACCCCTCCTCACCCGTATACATCGCCAAGAAGTTTGATTTTCATCCCTCCAAACAGAACTCACTCTAAGCCCCAGCAACAAAACAGAGCCAGCCCTAACGCCAGATTTCACCCCTCCCATCAGACCCCCCTCTAGACCAATCCAAATTTTTTCACGACAAGACAAACGAAAAATGTACGAGTATTGAGCAAAGTTTATTAGCATGCACATTGGTTTACGTTGTTAGTTCCGCCAAAATATTGGCTGGAAAATAGCCTTTCGAGACCCGGCTTTTCGGGTCGGATGACAAGCCGGCCCATCGGAGGAATTCCCAGAGTTTGAAGGGAATCGTATCAAACTGCGTAATCCTTCACGTTCATTTAAATGAGAAATTAGAGTTTGGAGGAAACATAGTTTGGAAATCTCACATGAGAATCTCCTAACGCTTCAAAAATCCTTCTTTAAAGAAAAAGGTTTAGTTCGCCAACATCTTGACTCTTATGACGAGTTCATTGAACATGGCTTGCAAGAAGTTGTGGACGAAACAGGCGAAATCGAAATAGAGGTTCCCGAAAGCCCATACAAAATTAAGCTTGGCCAGCTTTGGCTCATCGACCCACAGTCCAGAATTAACGGCCCATACATAACCGAAGTCGACGGAACCAAACACGAAATCTACCCAATGGAAGCACGCTTCCGAAACCTAAGTTATGCCGCTCCTCTCTCGTTAGAAATGACCCCAATCATCGACGGACGAGAACTCGAAACCGAACTTGTCTTAATTGGCGACCTCCCAGTCATGCTAAAGTCTAAACTCTGCGTTCTCTCCCAACTACTCCCAGAAGAACTGATCGCTCACGGCGAAGACCCAGACGACCCAGGCGGATACTTCGTTATAAATGGTTCTGAACGAGTCATAGTCGCCTTGGAGGACTTGGCCCCAAACCGCATCCTCGTAGACATCGACACCCGAGGCACAAAACCAGTTTACCAAGCCAAAATATTTTCCACAACCGTTGGCTTCAGGGCAAGAATCGAGTTAAGACTGAAGCCAGATGAAGCCATCTACGTTTCCATGCCTGGTGTACCAACGGAAATTCCTCTCGTCATCTTAATGCGGGCACTTGGACCTGAATCGGACAAAGAGATTGCTGAAGCGGTTTCTCCAGAAAAAATCGTGCAAAGCGCATTGGAGCCGTCTTTTGAAAAGGCTTTAGGAGTTGACACTATCGAGGACGCCATACTCTACATCGGAAACCGTGTAGCCCACGGCCAAGTAGAGGAATACCGCCGCAAAAAGGCTGAAACCATTCTTGACAAAAACTTTCTGCCCCACATTGGACGCACAACTCAAAAGCGTAAGGAAAAGGCACTCTTCCTCGGTGAAATGACCTGCCGAGCCATCGAACTTAAATTGGAAAAAAGAAAACCCGACGATAAAGACCATTTCAAAAACAAACGATTGAAGCTTGCCGGACCTTTACTTGCCGACCTTTTCAGAATTGCCTTCCGAAACCTTTGCCGAGACATAAAATACCAACTTGAACGATTGGGCGTCAAACGACAAATGATTACAGTCTCGGCTGCGGTTCGAACAGGAATAATCACCGAACGGCTTCAACACGCTCTCGCAACAGGCAACTGGGGAAGAGGACGAGTCGGAATCACCCAGTTACTCGACCGAACAAATCACATATCTACTTTAAGTCATCTGCGAAGACTACAGTCTCCACTCAGCCGAAGCCAGCCTAACTTTGAGGCACGAGACCTACATCCAACCCACTGGGGAAGACTCTGCCCAAACGAAACACCTGAAGGCTCAAATTGCGGCCTAGTGAAGAATCTAGCTTTATCGGCTTGCATATCTGTTGGCGTGAACTCTGAAAAGGTTAGACAGACACTCTATCGAATGGGCGTGGTTCCCGTTCAAGAGACAAATGAGACGTTGCGCGCCTCTGGCGCAAAAGTCTTCGTAGACGGTTGCCTCATCGGCTACTGCATGGCACCACAAGAGTTAGCCAACGAAATAAGGAACAGACGAAGAAAAGGAGAAATTTCTACTGAGGTCAATGTTGCCCACTTCGCCAAAATCCACGTAGAAAAAGAGGAGATTTACGTAAACTGCGAAGAGGGACGGGTACGCCGATCACTCATAATTGTAGAAAACGGCACGCCAAAACTAGAACCCGAACATATTGAGAAAATCCGTTCGGGAGAATGGACTTGGGAAGAACTCGTTAGAAAAGGCATCATCGAATACATTGACGCTGAAGAAGAAGAAAACGTCTTCGCGGCACTAAGCCTTGAAGACGTTAAACCCGAACACACTCACCTAGAAATCGCTTCATACACCATTCTTGGGATATGCTCTTCGCTAATACCATACCCAGAACACAACCAGTCTCCACGCAACTCCTACGAGGCGGCTATGGCGAAGCAAGCCCTTGGCGTGCATGCTATAAACTTTCTCCACAGAGTTGATTCACGTTCTCACATCTTGCACTACGCGCAAACACCTCTCGTGAGGACGAAGCCCATGGAAATCATAGGATACGACCTTCGACCTTCAGGCCAAAACTGTGTTGTGGCAATAATATCATTTGAAGGATACAACATGGAAGACGCCTTAATCTTCAATAAAGCCTCGATTGAGCGAGGCTTAGGGCGCTCCACCTTCTACCGAATCTACGAAGCCGAATGCCGCCAATACCTCGGCGGACTAAAAGACAAATTGACTGTTCCCGAACCCGGCATCCGAGGATACCGAGGCGAACAATATTATCGCCTTCTCGAAACCGATGGTATCATCAGCTTAGAATCTGTAACCGTTGGTGGCGATGTCCTTATTGGAAGGACGAGCCCACCCAGGTTTCTTGAAGAATACAAAGAATTTGAAGTTAAAGGCCCAACGATGAGAGACACCAGTGTAGACGTTAGACCCTCTGAAACAGGCATCGTAGACGGGATTTTCATCACTGAAACAGGTGAAGGAAGCAAACTCGTGAAAGTTCGCATGCGTGACCAGCGCATACCCGAACTGGGCGATAAATTCGCTTCTCGTCATGGACAGAAAGGCGTGATAGGAATCGTTATTCCTCAAGAAGATATGCCGTTCACAGCCGACGGAATCGTCCCTGACATCATAATTAACCCACACGCCATCCCATCAAGGATGACTATTGGGCAGTTTCTCGAGTCTATGGCAGGAAAAGTTGCCGCGGCAAGAGGAAGAACCGTAGACGGAACAGCCTTCATTAACGAAAAGCCAGAGCAACTGAAAAGGGCACTTATCGACTTGGGCTTTAGCTGCACCGGACGAGAAACCCTTTACAACGGCGTTACAGGGGAAAAATTCGTAGTTGATATTTTCATGGGAATGGTGTACTATCAAAAACTCCACCACATGGTTGCAGACAAGATTCACGCACGAGCGCGAGGTCAAGTTCAAATGTTGACACGCCAACCCACAGAAGGCCGAGCTAGAAGCGGAGGACTACGGTTTGGCGAAATGGAGCGAGACTGCCTAATTGGACATGGTGCAGCCATGCTGTTGAGAGACCGACTGCTGGAGGAGTCAGACAAGTATCTGTTGTATGTTTGTGAAAATTGTGGCTACATAGCGTTTTATGACATCAAACAACGCAAATACGTATGTCGACTCTGCTTAGAAAAAGCACAGATATCTCCTGTGATCGTTTCTTACGCCTTCAAGCTTCTCTTACAAGAGTTAATGAGCCTCTGTATAGCGCCCAGCATAAAATTGAAGGAGAGAGCCTAAAATGGCAATGGAAGAGGCTGTCCATAAAGTCATAGATCGCCTTTATTTCGGAATTCTATCTCCCCATGACGTACGCAGGCTTTCAGTTGCGGAGATACAGACTGCCGACACGTATGACGAAGACGGAGCACCCATCACGTCGGGGCTTATGGACGGTCGACTGGGAACACTGGAGCCTAGACAGCGATGCAAAACTTGTGGCAACACTGCCATACGATGCCCAGGACACTTCGGTCACATTGAACTAGCGGTTCCTATTGTCCATATTGAATTCACAAAAATAATCCATGAAGTTCTGAGAGCTACTTGCAGAAACTGTGGACGTGTGTTGTTGCCTCCAAGCAGAGTTGCAAAAATTAGGTCGAGAATTGAGCGGACCCGTAAACTGATCGGAACCGTGCCTGACGATCTTTTCAAAAAGGTGCTGCGAGAGGCAAAGGGAAGGGAATGTCCTTATTGTGGCACCCCACAATATAAAATAGAGTTCACGAAGCCTACAGTTTTTTACGAACTTCTAGAAGAGGGTGCGCAACGACTAACGGCAAGCATGATTCGTGAACGACTTGAACGCATACCAGACGACGACCTTGAACTGTTCGGTTTTAACCCTAAAACAGCCCGCCCAGAATGGATGGTTCTTCAAGTTCTTCCAGTCCCGCCCGTGTATGTAAGGCCCTCCATAACTTTGGAGTCGGGCATCCGATCTGAGGACGATTTAACTCACAAACTTGTAGACATCATCCGCATAAATCAACGATTAAAAGAAAACATGGAGGCTGGAGCGCCTACACTTATCATTCAGGACCTATCCGAACTTCTACAGTACCATGTGACCACATACTTCAATAATGAAGCCTCAGGAATTCCTCCAGCTAGACACCGCTCCGGCAGAGCGTTGAAGACGCTCTCACAACGCCTCAAAGGAAAAGAGGGCCGATTTAGAAGCAACCTTTCAGGAAAACGGGTTGACTTCTCTGCTCGTACCGTGATCTCTCCAGATCCAAATCTGGACATCAACGAAGTTGGAGTTCCGCTGGATGTCTCCATAAGGCTTTCAATGCCTGAGAAGGTTACGGCGTGGAATCGTGAGGAAATGAAAGAGCTAGTGATTAACGGCCCCGAAAAGTACCCTGGTGCACTCTATGTTGTTAGACCCGACAATAAACGCGTTCGATTAGAATTCGTGGTTGATCGGGAAAAGGTGGCTGAGGCACTAGAGCCAGGCTTCGTGGTGGAGCGCCACCTTAGGAATGGCGACATTGCCATTTTTAATAGACAACCCTCTCTTCATCGAATGTCAATTATGGCGCATCATGTTCGAGTGTTGCCATACAAGACTTTCCGCCTTCACTTGTGTGTTTGTCCCCCTTACAATGCTGACTTTGACGGAGACGAAATGAACCTCCACGTGCCACAGAGCGAAGAAGCACAAACTGAAGCACGTCTTCTTATGGAAGTGCAGGACCAGATTCTTTCACCTAGGTTTGGAGGCCCCATCGTAGGAGCCATTCGAGACTTCATAACCGCTGCGTTTCTGTTTACTCGAAAATCCATGCTTCTCAAAAAGGAAGAAGTCTGCAGACTTCTGGTAGCGGCAGATTATGATGGACCTTTACCCAGCCCTGAAATCGAAAAGCCAGAGCCACTTTGGACTGGAAAACAAATATTCAGTCTCTTCCTTCCAAAAGACTTTAACTATGCCTTGAAAGCAACTATTTGTCACGGTTGCGCCACTTGCGTCCGCGAAGACTGCCCATATGACGCTTATGTGGTCATTAAAGACGGGGTCTTAAAAAGCGGTGTGATCGATAGGCGTTCAATAGGCGCTGAGCAGTCAGAGAGCCTTCTTCACCGAATAATTAAGGATTATGGAGCCCGTGCTGGACGAGAATTCCTAAACCGCATCTGCCAACTCCTTAAACTCTTCATGACAATGCGAGGCTTCACTTACTCCTTCGACGAACTCGAACTGTCTACGGAGGCCCAAAAGAAAATCCACAAAACAATGCAAAAATTCGAAAACAAAACTCAAAAATTAATAGAAGCCTACCAAAATGGAACGTTACCGAGGCTTCCTGGGCAATCTCTCCTCGAATCCTTCGAAATATACGTAATGAACGAGCTTGCTGAAGCCAGAGATGAGGCGGGAAAAATCGCCGACGAAGACTTCAACGTAAACAACTCTGGCATAATCATGACCAGGAGCGGAGCAAGAGGATCCAGCCTCAACCTTGGCCAGATGGCGGCTTGCGTTGGACAACAATCCGTGCGAGGAAAACGAATAAGGCGTGGTTACCTTGAACGGGCCTTGCCTCACTTTAAGGTTGGAGATCCTTCTCCTAAGGCTCGAGGATTCATATATTCTTCATATCAGCATGGCTTGGACCCTGTCGAGTTTTTCTTTCACGCAATGGGTGGGCGAGAGGGACTGGTAGACACCGCCGTACGAACGCAGCAAAGCGGATACATGCAAAGACGACTTATCAACGCCTTAGAGCATTTACGCATCGAGTATGATGGAACTGTTCGAAGCTCAGTCGGAGACATTATGCAGTTCAGATATGGAGAAGATGGTGTTGATCCAGCCAAGAGTGATCATGGAAAAGCTGTAAACGTCAGCCGACTCATTGAACAAATTAGAATCATGGTGGAGAAGGGTAAACCCGCATCTAAGGAATACATTCAAGAGCAACTCAAAGAGGTTGAAAGTCAGCTTACGCCACGCCTTGTAAAAGAGCTGAATCACGAGTTAATTAAAGCCAAACTGAGCGAGGAAGGAGTAAACCGAGCAATTCGCCTAACTCTGGAAAACTATAAGCGAGCTCTCGTTGAGCCTGGAGAGGCTGTCGGAATTGTGGCTGCACAGTCTATGGGTGAACCAGGCACTCAGATGACCCTCAGAACGTTCCACTATGCTGGAGTTAGGGAACAAAACGTAACGCTTGGCTTGCCCCGCCTTATTGAAATTGTTGACGCTAGACGAATACCATCCACCCCAATAATGACGATTTTTCTTGATAAAGAACATAGAGCAAGCAAGGAGAAGGCTACTAAAATTGCTCGTAGCATTATTTGCACGTTTCTAAAGGACGTTGCTGAAGCCTTATATGAAGATCCTGAAAAGGAAGAAGTGGCTGTCAAGCTTAATCTTAACATGATGAAAGAACGAGATGTCACATTAGACGGGTTACAAGAAACATTGCGCCTACCAAATTGTACATTAAGGGTCAAGGACGATCACATTTTCCTCAAACCTAAAAAGCCCACAGACCGTGCAAAACTACTCGAAAGGGCTTCTACACATCTAGTGAAGGGTGTGCCAAGCATTCACAGGGTTCTCGTTACAGAGGAAAAAGGCGAATGGGTTGTACGGACAGATGGCTCCAACCTGTCCAGAGTCCTCGAAATTTCTGGCATAGACCCCACAAGAACTACTACCAACCACGTACATGAAATTGCTAAGACTCTTGGAATTGAGGCAGCGAGAAACGTATTAATTCAGGAAGCCATGGGCGTTCTTGAGGAGCAAGGCTTAGACGTCGACATACGACATGTCATGCTGGTATCTGACATCATGACCTCAACGGGTGAGGTGCGACAAATAGGGAGGCACGGAATCAGCGGTGAAAAGTCCAGCGTCCTCGCAAGAGCAGCATTCGAGATTACTGTTCCAAATATTGTGGACGCTGCGATTAAAGGAGAAAGTGACCCGTTAAGGGGTGTGACTGAAAACGTGATAGTTGGACAGTCGATACCTATCGGCACAGGTCTTGTTGACCTATATATGTCAACTGCGCGTCGAGAGGAAACGAAAAAATGATCGACATAAACAAGGCTATCTCCACCACCGTACGAACTGGAAAAGTCTTGTATGGAGCCAACAACGCCATTAGAAGTGCTAGGACAGGAAAAGCTAAACTAATATTGGTCGCGGCGAACTGTCTCCAGAAGATTCGCGAGGATATTGAATATTATTGTAGGCTTTCAAACATTCCGATGATTATTTATAACGGAACTAGCATAGACCTAGGCGTGGCCTGTGGAAAACTCTTCATGGTTTCGACCTTGACAGTGAAAGAACCGGGAGACTCAGAGATACTGAAGCTTGTGGAGGCGACGAATGTCTAGCGGAATAAAGTTCACCAGTCGCGAAATGCGATACATAGCCCTATTTGAAAGCATAACTGGCGCGAATGCGAAGGACTGCATCGTCGACGAAGAACTAAACCGAGTAATTTTCATCATAAAAGAGGGGGATGTGGGAATGGCCATAGGGAGAGGAGGCAAAAACATCCGCCTCTTGGAAAAGATGACTGGAAAGAAACATGAAATAATTGAACACTCCGAAAATCCCACTCAGTTTATTAAAAACGCCCTGAAACCTGCCCGGGTAAATGAAATACGCATAACTGAACGCCCAGACGGGAAAAGCATCGCTGTGGTCTCCGTGAACCCAAGAGACAAGGGTGTTGCCATAGGCAAGAACGGTAGAAATGCCGAACGGATACGGTTTCTGGCGAAACGGTACTTCCAAATACAGAACGTCAGCATCACGTGACCGTTTCTGGCTTCTCATTTTATTTTCTGCAACTTCAAATCCGAGGCATAGCCCTAAATCTATTTATTGATTAAATGTTAAACCACACTAATCGTGAAAGAGTGGAAGACACGTGAAAAGGAACGAGGGACGAGGCGATAGAGGAAGAAACTGCATGCCTAAAAAAATGCAGAAGGAAAGAGGAAGAAAACCAAGACTGCGGGAGAAACGAGAACGGGGTTCCTGCTCCGTCTGTGGAAGAGCCGTCGGCGGCTCTTCTGGGTTGGCTAAGTGGTGTCCACGCTGTCGAAAAATCTTTTGTAAGGCTTGCTGTCCAACTGGCTTAGTCTTCAAAAAACTCGTCTGTCCCGAATGCGGAACCGAACTTCTTTAAAATTGTGAACTTGCTATTTTTTTGGCTGTCTTTGGCTTTTTTAGTGTTCCTAAACCTTCAAGATAGACGCAGTGTTCACGAAACCCTAATTTCTCATAAATTCTCACAGCCTGCCTGTTTTGATTGTCAACGTTCAAAATGATGTCGTCATATTTGGTTAGAAGTTCTTTTACGACTTGGCTGGTGCAAGCAGTGGCGTAGCCTTTTCCTCGGTGCGAAGGGTCTGTAAAAACATTACCTATGCAAGCCATTCCATGAGAAGGAGAGGAAACATGTGTTCCCGCAGCCGAAACCAATTCGCCATCTTTTCTCACTCCGTAATAAGCGCCTAAGGTCAACATGTAGGGACGAAAGAAAGCCCCGCTGGGATGTAACGTATAAAGGCGCTCTAAATCAGCCAAGTCACGTTCATACAGCCTTACAGCTGAACCCTCCACTGGTTTAAAACACTCCTTAGAAACTGCCATTCGCTTCATCAAACTGAGTTGACTAAACGAATAGAATTTCTGGACAGCTTCACGATGGGTTAGAGGAATGTGAGCATACATGGTTTTGGGGCTGTCCACAACCTCAAGAATTTTTTCTACGCCGAGAGGATTTCCCATAGTAATCTGTGTCGGGATCTTCAAGCCTTTAAAGTGCAGACAAAGAGCGATGACATCGTTGTTTTCAGTGGCGACGTACCAGTCACATAACGGGAAAAGTTCATCTTCTAAATCGCAAATTGCGTAGCCAGCCCAAATACGGTCTTTTTCCAAAAAAGAGGAAAGCCGACTCTTGTCAGTTTCTTTTTGAACAGAAATTCTTTCTGTCATATTTATCATTCTTCGACAACTAAATTACGCTTGTTTCCGTGAAAGCATCTTTTCCAGTGTTGGTCGCAGTTTCTCGTTTTCCGCCTTAATTTTTTCTTTCCCTAAAGTTTCCATTTGTTCAGTCATTTCTTTGACCACCTCAGCGAATTTTACCCCTTCCGCTGCGGATATGTAGTCCACTCTGAATCTTTCTGGGCTGAGTCCCAGTTTTTCGAAAATCTTTGCGAGCGCATCCATTCGAGCCTTCATCTTCCAGTTGCCCGAGATGTAATGACAGTCGTAGGGCAGGTGACAAGCCCCAACTAAAACCATGCCAGCGCCCAGTCGGAACGCCTCTAAAACAAAGTCTCGGTCCACACGCCCCGAACACATGACCCGAATCGCCCTTATAGTCGGCGGATACTCAAAACGGCTCGTGCCAGCCAGGTCAGCACCCGCATAACTGCACCAGTTACAGAGAAACGCAAGAATCTTGCCTTCAGGGTTTTCTTCGAGGGCTGCACGAATTTGGGCAAAAATCTGCGCATCTGTAAAATGCATCTGTGTAATGGCGTCAGAGGGGCATTCGGCGACGCAAGTGCCGCAACCGTGACACATGGCTGTCGTGACTTTGGCTGGTTCCCCTTCAGGCGCCTTTATGGCTCCGTATGGGCACCGTTGAGAGCAAATGCCGCACTTCACCTTCGTGTTCCTACACTTTTCTGGGTCCACAACCGCTATGATGGGCTCGATCTTCCAAGTAGGCTTAGAAAGAATAGTTGCGGCTCGTGCCGCGGCTCCGCTACCCTGAGAAACACTGTACGGTATGTCTTTCGGTCCCTGACAGGCGCCAGCCAAGAAGATTCCGTCTACAGCCGTGTCGATGGGTTTAAGCTTCGGATGACTCTCCATGAAGAACCCGTCAGTTCCTCGCGTGACGTTCAGAATTCTCGCAACCTCCTCCGAACCCTTGCTTGGAACAGCAGCCGTAGACAAAACTACGAGTTCGGCTTCGAGTTCGATGGGCTCTCCAAGCGTCATGTCTTCCGCACGAATGAGAAGGTTTTTCGTCTTCTTTTCTTCAAGGATGTGGATGGCTCTTCCGCGAATGAAGTTGATGCCCAAGTCTCGGGCTCTGCGATAAAATTCTTCATATCCCTTAAAGTGGGTGCGCATGTCCATGTAGAGAATGTAAACCTCCACCTCGTCCTTGTATTTCTCCTTCAGCAAAATCGAGTTCTTGAGGGCATACATGCAACAGAAGCCCGAACAATACTCATACTTGTTCACGTCTCTGGAGCCCACACACTGAATAAAAACCACGCTGTGGGGCTTTTTGCCGTCAGAGGCACGCACAACTTTCCCGCCAGTTGGACCAGCCGCCAAAATCAACCGCTCAAACTCTAGGGCGGTGATAACGTTGTCATGCTTACCATAACCGTATAGGCTGTTGTCGTTGGGCAGGTAAATGTCAAACCCTGTTGAAATTATGATGGTTCCAACTTCAATTTCGATTTCTTCGGGCTTCTGGTCAAAGTTTATGGCTTGGCGTGCTCCGCAGGCGTCTACACACTTGTAACATTCGATGCAGTGGTCCATGTTGATCGTGTAGATGAGCGGAACAGCCTGATCGAACGGAACTGAAATTGCCTTCCTCACGCCCATGTTCACGTCCCAATCGTTTGGGAATTCGATTGGGCAAGCGTCTCGGCATTCGCCGCAGCCAGTGCAGTTGTCTGCAATAATGTAGCGAGCGTTTTTTCGAATCTTCACTTTGAAGTTGCCGACGAAGCCTGAAACGTTGAGGATGTCTGCGTACGATATTATTTCGATATTAGGGTGGCGGGAAACGTCTACCATTTTTGGTCCTTCGATGCATATGGAGCAGTCTAATGTTGGGAACGTCTTGTCCAACTGCGCCATGTGCCCACCTATACTTTCGCCCCGTTCAACAAGGTACACTTTGAAACCCATGTCAGCAAGGTCCAACGCCGTGCTGATTCCAGCGATTCCTCCGCCCAAAACAAGCGCTTTGTTCGTGACTGGAACCTGAATTGTTTCCAAGTCCTGAAGAAGCCTTGCCTTCGCCACAGCTATCTTCACGATTTCTTTTGCCTTTTCAGTTGCCTCCTTCGGAGTGCTCGGATGACACCAAGATGAAAACTCTCGGATGTTGGCCATTTCAAAAACGTAGGGGTTGAGTCCAGCCTCGGCTATGCATCGGCGGAACGTGGGCTCATGCAACCGTGGCGAACAAGCCGCCACGATGACTCTGTTCAGCTTCTGTTCCTTTATTGATTTCCTTATTTCTTCTTGTCCTGGGTCGGCACATGTGTAGCGGTTGTGCATGGCAACAACAACGTTGGGCAGGGTTCTGGCGTATTGGGTAACCGCCTCTACGTCGATTACGCCAGCTATGTTGAGACCGCAGTGGCAAACAAAAACGCCTATTCTTGGTTCTTCAGCCCCAGCCATTACCTAAGCCCTCCAAGCAAGCCTCTTCTCGACAGATTCTCGAGCCTTTGTTAAGCCCTTCGCCTTCAACTCCTTCGTCATTTCAGTCGTGGACGTTAGCTTTTCGAGGGCTTTGTTCCATGCTCCTGAGTGAACTGGCGTGTGTCGAATCGACGTTCTTTGAAGCGTTAGGGCTCCTTCTACTGGGCAAACGATTTTGCAGGCGCCACAGTAGACGCAGTACAACTCGTTAACGTGCACTTTCTTGTCTGCATCAGAAAAGTATAAGGCTCCCATGATTGGGCAGACATCGAGGCAGTCTTGACAACCCTCAGGACACTTTTCAGGACGTATGGCGATGGCGCCTTGGAATATTTTTCGCACTCGAATGACGCCGTCAGGACACTTCATTTCACAAAGGCGGCAGCAAGGGCAAAAGTCCTTCTTTACATCCACAGCAACCGTGAGATTTTCTTTATTTGGTGTGGACTTTACGTTCGTAACTTCCTTACCGTCTGAATTGTGGACGCTAACTTTGATGAGTTTTAACGGGCAGGCTTCCTCACAGTCGACGCAGTCCAAATCACATTTTGTGGCGTCAACATCGATTTCACGAATGAGTTGAGGAAAGCTTTCCGTTTTAATGATAGAAATGACGTGTTCGCCGTCCACTCTCACTTTTAACGCTCCGAAAGGGCAAAGAACGTTGCAAATTCCGCAGTAGTGGCATTTCTGCTCGTCAACAGTAATGACAGCGTGCTTCGCTTTCTCCCCATTTGTCTTAGGAATTTTTTTGATTTCGATGGCTTTTCTTGGGCAGACGGTTTTGCATATTTCACAGCCCACGCATACGGTTTTGTCTAGGGTTAGGGAGTAATGTTTTGCGTGCATGACTCGCTCTACGGTGAGTTCGTTTTCTGTCTCGGTCTTCAGTAGTTTCATGGGCATGCTATTTCCCTCGGCAGGAAAGAGTGTTTAACTTTGGAGCGGTCATTTGTTAGAGTAAGTATGCGTTATGAAACTATTATTTATGTCAATTGGTGTTCTCGCCTTATTAGTGTGCCAAACGTTTCAAACTTCTGTTGCAAGTTTTATAAGTTAAGAAACAAACCAGAAGAGCGAGAGTGGTAAAAATGATTGAGGCATTAGTTGGGCAGAATCATATGGTATGGTGGTGGCTTCCTTGGATTCTACTCATTCCGCTCATTTTGTTTGTAATAGGAATCATGATTTGTCTTTGGGTTTATAGGGATGCCGAATCCAGGGGAATGAACGGAGCATTATGGGTTATCATAGTTATTTTTACCAACATAATTGGGTTAATCATCTACCTCATTGTCAGAGAATCGAAGCTGACTGCTCCCCCTCAACGGATAACCCAAATTTGCCCACAGTGCGGTTATGTACTTTACGAAGAAGCGAATTTTTGTCCTCACTGCGGAAAATCTTTAGTGCTACCCAAAAGTTCTTCCGAAAAATGATTTGAGTTCTTTCCATTATTCCTTCGGTCAATTTTTTGAGTTCTAACAAGCTTCTTAAGAGGGTCTTCCTCAATCTTGAAGAAGGAGAACTTGCCCATGGAACGAATTACCATGGTTCATGGCGCTGGCGGAACCATAATGCACGACTTAATCAAAAATTACGTGGTAAAATATTTAGGTGGAAGTAATGCTGAGGTTCCGCTAGAAGCCCTAGATGACGCGGCAGTTATCAACGACATAGTTTTGAAGTCTGATTCACATGCAGTAAAGCCCATTTTCTTCCCAGGCGGAGACATTGGCAGGTTGGCGGTTTCAGGCACCGTTAACGACATTGCGGTTCTTGGAGCAGAGCCAACTGCACTCACTTGCGGCTTTGTACTGGAAGAGGGTTTGGCAATAGCGGATTTGGAGAGAATTCTGGAGAGCATGAAAGAAACATGCAGAGAGGCTGAAGTCTACGTCATCACTGGCGACACGAAGGTCGTCGAAAAAGGAAGCCTCGGAGGATGCGTCGTCAACACGTCAGGGATTGGCAGACGAAACGAGGCGTTAGAGAAAAACATTAGAGAGGTGAAGAAGCACCGCACGTTCAACGCCCGTTGGGTTCTCGACTCAAACCTACGCGAAGGAGACAAAATCATCGTTTCTGGCACGGTTGGCGATCATGGCTTAGCCGTTCTGTCAGCCCAGGAAGGCTACAGTTTTAGCAGCCGAATCAGGTCTGACGTGTCGCCTTTGAACAAGCTGATACTGCGCCTCTTAAACGTGGGTGGGATTGTGGCGATGAAGGACCCTACACGAGGCGGCTTGTCCAACGCCCTAAACGAGTGGAGTGAAAAGTCGAAGGTTGGCATACTCGTGAGGGAGGATAGGATACCAGTTCGCGGAGATGTTAGGGCGGCGTGTGAAATGTTAGGCATAGACCCTCTAGAAGTGGGAAACGAGGGCAAAGTCGTAATAGGCGTAGTGCCCCAAAAAGCAGAAGAAGTATTAGCAGCGCTTAGAGTGACGAAGGAGGGCAAAGAAGCAGAAATAATAGGAGAGGCAACTGAAGAGTTCAAGGCAGTTGCGATGCAAACGAGCGTAGGCGGAAAAAGAATCTTGGCACCGCCTATAGGAGACCCAATACCGAGAATATGTTAGATTCTCTTATCTGTTCTCATTGGAGAACATTTTGTTCTTCAAGCAGAGCTATTTAGATGAATGCACTTCAACAAATCTTAAGGAGGAACATGTGTTGACCATTAAACTTGTTGGAGGAAGCCTCTTGGCTTTGATAGTCGGAGTTGTCATTGGAATGCCCATCTTGGTTCAAAATCTAGTCTTGGGAGAACCGCCTAAAGTTTATGCTGAGGTTGTCTACGCCTATTTTGGGCTTCAGCCTTTTGGCGAAAATGTTTCCGGATTATATGGTAGGCAGACGATTTCATACATATTTATTTTGAATGTGACTAATCTTTCAAATCAGCCTGTAATAGCAAATAGCTTCGAGGTATCAGCAGCTGAGTCAATGAGGTTTTTCAACGCAACCGACGGCTACGTCAATGCTACCGAACCTAACGACATTGTGTGGAGTAATACAACTCAAGTGCGCTACATAGGTAAGGGCGGAATAGGTTGGGGATCCAGAAATGGCGTCGTAAGTCGATCTGAAAACTTCTTAGAAGGCAATGCGTATTACTGGTCTTCGAATGCTTCTAAGCTGGTGGCTCTTACGGGGGTGGTTGAAATCTCCGACTTGGCTCTTCATGCGTTAAGAGTTGGGAAGATATTCGTGTTCTCACATGTTGGAGGAAAAGTCTATGAAGGGCGTCTCTCAATTTCTGGTGCTTACGTAATAAAGGGGATAGAGTTAGAAATTATTGAGAGTCGAGAGTTTGTTTACAATGTGTTGTTGGGTGCGAATCAATGGTTACACATTGATAACGATGGAACTAGCGTGTACATTGTGTCGGAGAGTTAATCTTGCCGCCCAAGGAGGAGATTGAAGGCACTACTTTCAAGGTTTACCTATACTTGGTGAAAGAAGCAAAGCCCGTAGGCCCAAGAGATGTGATGCGAGGCGCCGGCCTTAGCAGTCCAAGTGTGGCTTATAGACATCTTCAGAAGCTTGAAAGCCTTGATTTGGTTCAGAAAGATGTTTATGGCGACTATGTTGTGAAGGAGAAGACGACGTTTAAGGGTTATGTTTGGGTTGGGCGTAGCCTTATGCCTAGACTGGTTTTTTATTCTTTCTTTTTTCTTGGTTTGTTCATAATTGAACTTATTGTTGTTGCACTCCGCATCGTTGGAAACGAACCGCTTGAACCAGAACTTCTATTTTTGACTTTTGTAACAAGTGCTTCTTCTGCATTGTTTATGATTGAAGGAATCGTCTTGCTTCGAAGGTTAAAGATGAAGAATCAATAGAAAGCGGCAAAATTTGCCGTATGGAAAAATTCTCGTTGCAAGCCTTAGAAAGGGTTATCTTCACCGAGCACCATGTTTCACTCTTTATTAGACGACGTATTATGAAATGAACTTTTGATAGGGACGAGGTGACAATGTGGTATCAAAGGTTGCGATAGTTGAGTTCGATGAAGACGTTCAAGAGTCTTTCAGGCAAGCGCTCAAACTTATCGGGAAAATAGATGACTTAAACACAGTAGATGACTTAAACACGGTGGACAGGTCTGTCGTCGTCAAGGTGGGAGTCTACGACTATAAAAAGAAGACTCATCCAACAGTCAGCGTAGTTAATGCGATCACTAACAGCTTTGATAGGGCTCCACAGATTTTCTTGGCTGAGTCGGACAACTACATTGGCAAGGGTATGGAACGGCTGCAAATCTGGAAGGAGTTATTTACTACACGAGTTGTGCCTTTCAATCTCTCAGAGGACAGTACCACTAGGGAAGTCAAGATTGCCGATGAAAAAATTGGTTTATCCCACGTACTCTTCAAGCCCAACGTCCTTGTGAGCACCCATACCTTACGCAAATATGAGAAAGGAACTATTTTGAAGAATCTTCTAGGCTTGATTCCAGACAGAAAGAAAGTGAGGTTCCACAAGAAGCTAGAAACAACCCTCCTCGACATCTATGAAGCCGTAGGTGGAATAGACCTCGCTGTCCTGGATGGCACATACACCTATTTAGACCCAAACTCAGACAAAGGAATAAGAACAAACATCCTCTTGGTTGGCAGAGACGCCATCGCTGTCGAGGCAGTCGGAACCACCCTCGTCGGCTTAGACCCTGAAAAATTGCCAGTGATACAGGAAGCCATGAACAGAGGTCTCGGTGAAGGGGACGTTAAGAAAATCGAGGTTTTGGGAAGGTCTATAGAAAGCCTCAAAGAAAAATTTTCGCTGCAGAAAACTTGACTGTTAGGCTATACGTCGCCATGGCGGAGTACATTCATAAGAGACACTAAACTAGACAATAATGTACGTCGCAAAACAGAAAAAAATGTTCGGCTCCTGTTCCACAGCCTATCTTTGCTTCGCCCAGATTCTGCAAGTGCCCTCAATCGAAACCATGCATGCACCTTTTGGCTTCTGCGGCGTACAAGCCTCCATAAACAATGGGCATTCATCTGGCTTAATCTTCCCAATCATCACGAGATGGCATTGGCAACCGGGCAACAAGTCTCTGCCACGCTCAACTTTTACGTTATATTTTTTACGTGCATCAAACTGCACATACTCTTCCTTCAACGCTAACGCTGATGATGGCAGTTTTCCCAAGCCTCTCCATTGGCCGTCAACTACACCAAACACTTTTTCGACCAGTCGCTGAGCCTTCACGTTTCCTTCCCACGTAACCGACCGTGTATACTCGTTCTCCAGCCTTGCCTCGCCTTCGCTTATCTGCTTTAAAAGCATCGAAACCGCGAACAGAACGTCTAGTGGCTCAAAACCAGCAACGACGGTTGGCATCCGATAAGCCCTCGGAAACATTTCGTAGGGCTTCAACCCAATCACAGTTGAAACGTGACCAGGCGCGATGAAACCATCGATGTGTAGGTCGCCAACGCCTAAGAGTAACTCCATGGCTGGAGGAATCAGCCTATGCGAAACAAGAAAACTAAGATTGTGGGGCGGTTCACTAACGACTTCTATTGCGGTAGAGGGTGCAGTAGTTTCAAAGCCAATGGCTAAAAAAACAAACTCTTTGTCTGGTTCTTTCTCCGCCATCTTCACTGCGTCGCCAACACCATAAACAACCCGAACATCCGCGCCAGAAGCCTTCGCCTCCTGAAGCGACAATTCTGAGCCAGGCACACGAATCACGTCGCCAAACGTCGCAACTGTTACTCCATCATGCGCCAACTTTATGGTCTCATCGATTTCAGCCGCTGGGAGCACACAGACGGGGCAGCCTGGCCCAGCGATGACATCGACGGTTTCAGGAAGGAGCGCCCTCAACCCGTAGTGAGTTATGGTCCATTCGTGGGTTCCGCAGACGTGACAAATCTTGACGCTGTATGAGGGGGCTATACTTCTGATGTGAGCCGCAACCTTCTTCACTAGTTTTGGGTCTCTGAAGTTTAACTGTTCCATTGCCAGCATTACCCCCGTTCTACGTGACTAACCTTACGCTCTTGATAACGCATTCTTTGCCCCCAACGATTTCGACTACGCCTCCGCATTTTGGGCAGTGAAGCGTCGGAACTGGCACATGATACATGGGGTCGTCTTCATACTTGAAGTCTCCCTCGTAGCCGCAGTTGCGGCATTTGACAACGCCGTCCTTCTCCTGAATGTAAAGCCTCGAGTCCTCCATTATAGTGCCTTTCACCAACAGCCGATACGAAAAACGAACCTGCTCAAGGCCTAGAAACGTGAGTTTTCCTATGATGAGATGAACCGCCACGACTTTCTCTGCCTTATGTTTCTCAGCCTCTCGAAGAACGTTTTCCACGATCTGTGAAGTTACAGAAAACTCGTGCAATTATTTATGACCAGCCTGTCAGAGTCCCAGCGCCCTAACCACTTCCGTTATGCCTTCTCCATTTCGACAGTTGGTTATGGCAACCTTCGCGTTTGGATTAACTTTCTTAACGTCCATTCTTAATTTCTCGACGTCTACTTGCATCGGCTTGGCGAGGTCCACCTTGTTTATGACTACAACGTCCGCGTCCATGAAGATGAACGGATGCTTTATCACCATATATGGGCCTTCGGTAACACTAATCACTACAATGCGCTTTTCTGAGCCCAACGGAAAATCAGCGGGGCAGATGAGGTTGCCCACGTTCTCTATAAACAGCAAGTCAAGGTTTTTTAAGTCAATTCTTTGAAGTGCTTTTCTCACCAGATTAGCGTCTAAGTGGCACTCTTTTCCAGTGTTTATCGCAACCACCTCTACGCCATGCCTGCCAATCAGTTCAGCATCGATGGTTGTTGCTAAGTCGCCCTTAAACGCGGCGATTCGGTATTTTCCCTTTAACTCCTTGACCAGCTTTTCAATGAGGGAGGTTTTCCCCGAGCCTATCGCGCCCATAACATCGATGGCTGTTACGCCGTGTTTCCGCAAGAACTCTCTATTCTGGGCTGCCAGTTTTTCATTAGCCTTGAGGAGGTCGGTTTCGAGTTCTATGTCGTAGATTTCTCCTTCTTCAGCCTTGACTGGTTCTTTCATGGGCTTCACCAAACCGGGCGTTTATCAGCCTTTATTCATACTTGAGGATTTCTTCCCACAACTGAAGCGTTTCTTCAGCCGCCTTCCTATCGATTACTTGAATTGCATAACCTGCGTGAACCAGAACATACTCTCCAACCTTTGCCTCTACAAGCATGACGTTCACTTCTCGGACGATGCCCTCTCCAAAGTCCACTTTCGCAGTGTTCCTCTGAACCTCAATCACTTTAGCTGGGATTGCTAAACACATTTGTATCACTTTAAAGGCGTTTGCCCAAGATAAATCCGTTCTGGTTTGTTAGGCGGAAAGGCTAACGGCGACTGCCTGCCCAAAAGAGATTCCTCCATCGCCTGGCGGAACCTGTTCATGAACAGCAAATTTGAAACCGTTTTTCTCAACTGCCTCTCGGATTGTCTGCGTGATATGTTCATTGTATGCTACGCCTCCAGAGAATCCGATTATTTTTACGCCTAATCGTTCTGCCTCTTGCATGGCAAGTTGAGCTAACCCCTTCGCAATGTAAGACTGGGCAGAATACACCAAGTCTGCGGCTGAATGCTTGTTTCGTTGGCTGAATATTTCTTGAATCAGTGATGTGGTATCGAGAACGTTTCCACTGAGATTAGGCGTTAAGGTTAAGACATCCTTTCCATGTGTGGCGGTTGACTCTAACTTCATCGCGGGTTCGCCTTCATAAGTGCGCTCGTAGCAGAGACCCAGAATGGCTGAGACCGCGTCCAGCACTCTGCCACAACTTGTTGTTTTGAGAACTGAACCTCTCTTTAGTTGGTTGAGAATTGTTTCAACTTCCGTCTTTCCATGTGGAAAGCAGTCGCTATGCGACAGCAACCAGTCTTCTAAGCCCGCTGTTTTGCGGAGTATTCCAGCAACCATTCGCAGCGGATATCGTGTCGCCAGATCACCTCCAATCACGAGCTGTTCCTGAAGATGCCCAACTCGATAAAAGCTGTCGCGCCCGCAGTGGAGAATTTCTCCGCCCCAAGCGTTTCCGTCTGAGCCGTAGCCAAACCCGTCGCAGGCTATGCCCACCATTTCGTCAATGTCGTGTTCGCCCATGAGACTCGCAATATGGGCGTGGTGGTGCTGAACTGGAACCACGGGGCATTCAAGCTCGTTTCCTAAATCGTGTGCCAGTTTTGTAGTTGTAAACTTTGGGTGTAGGTCGCATGCTATGGCTTCAACTTTGCTGTTGGTTAGGCGGGTTAGATGTTTTACGGCATTCTTGAGAAAGTTTAGAGTCTCCAAGTTTTCTACGTCGCCGATGTGTTGTGAGACGAACGCCCTGTTCCCCAATAGAATGCAAGCGGTTGCGTTAAGCTCTGCGCCAACACCTAAAACGCAACGGTTCGTTGAACGTTTTAGGTGGATGGGCTCTGGGACATATCCTCTTGACCTTCGAACAACGCTTAGGTTTTTACCGTGGACACGGACAACAGAGTCGTCACATCGGTGGGCAATGGTTCTGTTGTGAAACAGAAAGAAATCAACTACTGACTCCAGTTTTTCTATTGCCTCGTCGTTCTCTGTAACTATTGGCTCATTTGGAGGATTTGCGCTCGTCACCACGAAGGCTGGTTCACGCACTCCGTCGAATAGCATGGCGTGTAAGCCGGTGTATGGGAGCATCACTCCGATGTTGTGTAAGCCCGGAGAAATCAGCTCTGAAAGGTAACAGTCATCCCTTTTCTTTAGCAGAATGATTGGCTTAATGTATGAGGTTAGTAGTTCAGCCTCTTTTGGGTTGACTTCTGCAAAAGACTTTACGGCTTGGAGGTCACGAGCCATTATGGCAAACGGCTTCTCAGCCCTGTGCTTAACTCTTCTCAGTCTGGCTATTGGCTCAGACTGGGTGGTTGCGGTTGCGACATGAAAGCCTCCGTTCCCCTTGATAGCAACGATATAGCCCTCTTCTAAAAGTCTGCCTGCCTCACGAATCGGGTCCCCATGGGCAAGGAGTTGACCAGTGTTGGTTGTGAGATACACTTTTGGACCGCATTTGGGGCAAGCTACTGTCTGAGCGTGGAATCTGCGGTTAGAAGGATCATGGAATTCTCTGGAGCAGAAGTCACACATGGGAAAACTCTGCATCGTAGTGTTCACCCTATCATAGGGAAGCCTCTCAATTATGGTGTATCTTGGTCCGCAATTCGTGCAAGTGATGAAAAAATAATCATGGCGCTCGTTTCTCGGGTCTCGAAGCTCGGTCAAGCATTCGTCACAAACAGAGATGTCTGGCGGGATAACGGACCCAGAAAGTTCAACTTTCTCAGAACTCTTGAGAATTACGAACCTGTTAAACTCTTTTTTGTCTTCTCCATAATTTGTGGTTATTTCATAGATTCTGGCAAGAGGAGGCTTTTTCTTCTTTAGGTCTTCAAGGAAATTTTGGACGTTGTTTTCTTTTCCTTCGACGACGATTTCTACGACTGCGTCTCCTCGGTTTCGCACGTAGCCAACCAGTTTGTTCTCTACGGCGGTTCGGTAGATGAAAGGTCGAAAGCCGACGCCTTGAACGATGCCGCTGACCTTGACTTCAGCTTGCAAAGGTTAATCGGGCTCCCTTCTTAGCAGTCCGAGAATTGCGTGTCCCATATATTTTTTGGTGCCTTTCTGCTCAGCCAGAATCAAAACGCATCGAAAAAGTTATCCTTAAAACAACGCTATAACTATACCTACTTACTGGTGAGAGATGAAGCTTGAGGAGAAAGGAATCCATAAAAAACTTCATCCATTGCTCAGTTTTAGTTACATACGGCAACATGACGGAAGATTTTGCCTTAAAAGTTTGACGGAGGACAGCGAATGGAAATCCTCCTAACCGCTGATCGAACACTGATGAGCACTTACCACGACAATGAGTTTATAGGCTTTGGAACAACCGCACCTCCATACATCCTCCCTGAATGGCTCTATAAGGCATTGTTTTTCCCACCCCTGCCAACAAGAGACGGAATACCAACCTTCGCGCCCTACGGATTAAGAAAAATCGAGGCTCAACTAATCAACGAAGGGTTCAATCCTTTGACAGTTGACTCAGACAGCCTAAAACGCTATTTAGACGACACTAAAGTCTTAGCCATTCATGTGATGGACCCGTTTGGATTAGGACCATCTTCAACCACCCTCTCCCGAATTTTGAAAACTGGAGAAACTTACAGCTCAAAATATTTCCGCGCCATATTTGAAAAACCCGAGATCAAGGAAGCCCAGAAGCGCGGTTTAAAGATTATCATCGGAGGACCAGGAGCTTGGCAGCTCAAGTATAGGCCAAAATTTTTGGAGGAGCATCAAATCGACTGCGTGATCGAAGGCGAAGCCGAGAGAATCATTGGAGACCTTTTCAGGAGGGCGTTGAAGGGGGACGAGTTGCCGAGTTTTTATGAGGTAGGCATAAAGGAAGTTCCCAGCCTAGAGGAGATTCCTGACATAAGGCGTCCCTCTATAAACGGCTTAATCGAGATTGGAAGAGGCTGTTGTCGAGGTTGCGATTTCTGTCAAGTCACGCTGAGACCGTTACGGTGGTATCCTCTCGAAAAAATCGAAAGGGAACTCAAACTGAACACACGCTCGGGCATACGTCACATGATTTTCCACGCCGAAGATGTTTTGCTGTACGGCTCGAAGAACACCATACCGAACCGAGAAAAAATTTTAGAGTTAAGCAAGTTGGGTAAGAAATACGCCTTGTACGTTAACTGGTCTCACGCCTCCATGGCAGCGGTCGCAGCCGACACCAAACTGATGGAGGAAACCGCAGAAATCTTGATAGATGAAACTCAGGAGACGTTCGGCGCCGAGATGGGAATCGAAACAGGCTCAGCTGAGTTGGTCAAGAAGGCCATGCGTGCGAAGGCGCATCCGTTTAAGCCTGAACAGTGGCCAGAGGTTGTTAAGACAGCGGCTGGCGTCATGACTGATAACAATTTTGTCCCAGCGTGTACGCTTATTGTGGGGTTGCCCGAAGAAACAGACGATGACGTTGTAAAGACTATTGAGTTAATGGATGACTTGAAAGACTTCAAGAGCCTCATCGTGCCCTTGTTCTTTGTTCCAGTTGGTAGGCTGAAAGACGAAGACTGGTTTAGAACAGAGAGATTGAGCGACTTGCAAAAGGAGCTTCTTCTCGCCTGTATGAGACATGACGTTCGGTGGGTCTACGATCTTCTGCAGACGAATATGAAGGGAAAATGGTACCGTGGGTTCGTCAATCCGCTCTACCGTCTTTTCATAAGGTTGGTGAAGCGTAAGGCTCGAAAAGCTGGACTAGTCTTCTAAAACGAGACGTTTAAGAGCTTAAAAAAGCACTAGTAGTAAATCTAAAAGTTGCCTAAAACCCTTAAAAACTCATACTTATGGAGAATCTAACATGACCCAAAAAGAAGCCCGTATAGGCGTGTACATTTGCCACTGCGGAGGAAACATAAGCGACACAGTAGACGTAGCAAAGGTTAAGGAAGCAGCCAGCAAGCTTGACGGAGTGAAAATCGCCGAAACCTACGAGTACGTCTGCAGCGACCCAGGTCAAGAACTCATAGCTAGGGGCATCAAAGAGCATGGACTAAACCGAATCGTTGTGGCTGCCTGCACGCCCAAGATGCATCTGGACACGTTTAGGCAGAACGTGAAGTCAGCTGGGTTAAGCCCGTACTTTCTCGAGATGGCAAACGTGCGGGAACAGTGCAGTTGGGTTCACGACAACAAGGAGGCGGCGACCGCTAAGGCTATAGACCTCATACGTGGGGCGGTGGAACGTTCAAAACATCTTCAGCCTCTGGAACCAAAGAACATGCCCGTGAACAGAGATGTTCTAGTCATCGGGGGCGGAGTAGCAGGCATCATGACCTCGATAGAGTTAGCAGATAAGGGGTTCAAGGTTTATCTTGTTGAGCGGAGTCCAAGCATAGGCGGGCACATGGCGCAGTTGAGCAAGACGTTTCCCACTTTAGACTGTTCGCAGTGTATTCTCACGCCCAAGATGGTCAATGCCTCACAGCACCCCAACATAGAAATCATCACGATGGCTGAGGCTACAGCGATAGAGGGCACGCCTGGCAACTACCGCGTCTTGATCACTAAAAAACCCCGTTACGTGGATGCGGGTTGCACCGCCTGCGGAGAGTGTGCGAAGAAGTGTCCAGTCAAGGTTCCGAGCGAGTTTGAGGCTGGCTTACTTGAGCGAAAGGCGATTTACACGCCGTTTAAGCAGGCTGTTCCACGCACATACACTATCGACACGGAGCATTGCCTCTACTTCACCAAGGGCGTTTGCCGAGTGTGTGAAAAATTCTGTAAGGCACACGTGGTCAACTTCAACCAGAAGGAAGAAACGATTGAAGTGGATGTAGGCGCCGTCGTGGCTGCTACGGGCTTTGAGCAAATCGCCCCCAAGATGCTGGAAGAGTACAGTTATGGGCTGCACCCAGACGTCGTGACCAATCTGCAGTTTGAACGTTTGATGTTGCAGGGCTTACACAAGCCATCGAACGGGAAACCGCCCAAAAAAGTGGCTTTCGTCCTTTGCGTTGGCAGCCGAATGATCACGACTAACCGCAAGGGTGAAGAGTACTGTTGCAAGATTGGCTGCATGGCCGCGATTAAGCAGGCACTGTTGTTGCTGAAGTCGTTTCCAGAAGCTGAACCGTGGATATTTTACACGGACATAAGGGCTGACGGTAAAGGCTACGAGGAGTTTTACGCCAAGGCACTGGAACACAACGTCAAGTTCGTGCGTGGAAGAGTGGCTGAAGTCAACCCTGCGGGCGAGGACAAAATCATGGTTAGGGCGGAAGACACGCTGCTGGGTGAAGACGTTGAAGGCTTATTCGACTTGGTCGTGCTCAGCGTGGCTATTACTCCCCATCCGACAGCAACCGAGTTGTCAAAGAAGTTGGGCATTCAGCTGAGTGGGGACAACTTCTATTCAGAGAGGCATTTTAAGCTTCGCCCCGTCGACAGTCACCGTGAGGGCGTTTTCTTGGCCGGCTGCGCTCTGAGTCCAAAAGACGTGCGCGAAACAACCCTAGAGGCCATGGCGACTGCTTCTCGTGTGGCAACCTTTGTGGGCAAGGGTGAAATCTCTGTTTCGCCCGAAGTGGCTTACGTCATAGCTGAAAAATGCGATGGTTGTGGCGTATGCATCAAAGTCTGTCCAGTTGGGGCAATCACGTCTGCGGCTGGTGGAGTGACTATTAATCCTATCTCTTGCATTGGGTGTGGCGTGTGTGTGCCCCGCTGTCCCAGACAGGCGTTAGACTTGCTTCACAGCACCGATGAGCAGTTGATGGCGCAGATTCAAGGAGTAAGCGAAGGCGAGACGCATCCTAAACTCGTTGCGTTCATCGAGAAGAACACGGCCTACGGGTCGGCTGACTTGGCTGGTCAAACTCGGTCGAGTTACACGCCTAACGTGTGCATAATCAGTGTGCCAAGCGTAGGACGAGTGGGCTTAAAACACGTGTTGCAGGCGTTTGCCTCTGGAGCTGATGGTATAATATTCGTTGAGGGGGACGACAGCCCGTTCAAGGAAGACGCCATTCGAGAGCACGTCACCCAACTGAAAAAGGAATTAAGCCCATTCGGTGTGGAATCTCTACGACTAATGTCCATAACTACAACTTTGCCACAATACGATAAAATACTAAACATATTCGAAACAACCAACGCTCGGATAACAAAGATGGGCCCTGTGTCGAAGGAAGTCCGCTCAAAAATTTGGGAAAAACTCTCTAAGCAATGAGTAGTAGAGGCGGAAATAGCTACAGTTTTTTGATAATGGGTTCAACTGATATGGCGTTACTGAATAGTCCTAGTTTCTCAGGCTTCAACCCCAAAGCAAGTCCCAGGAATTGCACGTAATGTAATGTTGGCATGTTGAAGTCCACACCATACTTGTTTCGGATGTCGAGTTGTCCTCTGTCAAATTGGAGATGACAGAAAGCGCATGGGTTGACGATGAGGTCGGCGCCCGCATTCCTTATGTTCTGAATTTTTTCTTTAGCCATGTCTAAGGAAACGTCTGGCGAGCCAGCTTTGACGCCGCCCCCAGCGCCGCAACACATCATCTTGTCCCTGTATGGAATGCTCTTCGCACCCAGCACCTCTACGAGTTCGTCTAAGAACTTCGGGCGTTCAGTGCTCTGTACGTTTCGGTATCTTGAAGGCTTTAGTAGGTGGCAGCCATAATGAACTGCAACGTTGAAGTTTAGTGGCTTTTTTACCAGTTTGGCTAACTTCTCAACACCAATCTCCTTGTAGGGAATCTCCACGAAGTGTTTGACTTCGATTTTGCCCTGGAATTCCCTGTTAATCTCATGTAGAATCGTGTTCACTTCGTCTTTTTTTGTGGGGTTTTCTTTCAAAATCGTGTTTGCTTCCTTCAGGGTGGCGTAGCAGCCATTACAGAGAGTCATGACGTCAGCTCCCATCTCTTCTGCTATGCACAGGTTCCGAGCTGCTAAAGCCAGCCACGTGGGCTGATGGAAGGATTTGAACACGCCTGGCGCCGGGCAACATGAAGCGCCCTTCATGTCTAGAAGCTCGATTCCGAGCGTGGGGGCTACGTTTCGCATGGCTAACTCTATCCCAGGATATCGGTTTGGCATGATGCAACCGAGGAAAAAGGCGTACTTCACGTTGTCCACAGTCCTATTTCCATTGATGACCGACCAGTCTGTCGAAGCCTGTTTTTTTGATGATTTTCTGCATCTCAGCCAGGGCTTCCTTAAACATGTGTGTTGTTGGCGGGACTTCGCTTAGGCCTAGACTTGCTCGCAGTTTTCGATTTGCGTCGTCGATTGGAACAGCGTGTCCGTGAGTTAGGGCTAGGCTCGCAACCGTCTTGTGTCTGTCAAGCATGTGTCCCGCTTCAACTGCCATGGTTCTTATGGCTAGTATGACGTCTGTGGGGTCTACGCCTCTTGGACATCGCTCCAAGCAAGTGTAGCAGGTTGTGCATAGCCAAAGGTCCTTGTCGGAGAGAACAGAATCCCGAAAACCCAGCAAAGCTCTTCTAATCAACTGTCGTGTTCGAAAGGCTGTTCTACGTCCAGACGGACAGCTTGCGGTGCAGGTGCCGCACTGAATGCAGAGGTTTATCTTTTCGCCGCCAGCCTTGGCAACAGCCTCTGCGAATCCTAGGTCCAATTCGTCGAGGCGAATAACGTTTTTTTGGGTTTCAGCCATGATTAAGCCCCAGTTTACCATTACTTTTAGGAGATTTTTTGAGATTAGGACTTGCCAATGAAGTCTAATTAAAAAAGCTTTCTTTATAAACCTTCTTTTAAGACTCTATTTAACTTAAGAACACCCGGATAAGGGTTGAGTCAATTTTATAAGTGAACAATTTCATAAATTAATTGGAACAGACGAGGGTAGTTAATGTCGAAGGTCAGTTGCAGAGAATGCTACTTCATTAAGATAAAGGGACCGCACATTGATGAAGTGATAGAGAAGGTCAAATCGTCCGTAAAGAAACTAGGCATTCCACCCCAATATGACGTCAATGTTTACAAAAACGTCTACGCATGCTGCGGAGTATCAGGCACGGGCTTAATCATCGAGATTACTGGACCAGAAGAGAAGAAGATAAGAGCCCTAGATTTGAAGGCGGTATCCAAAATCATGGAAATATGCGAAAAAGAGGGGCTCGAACTTCACACTTTCGAGCCATTAGACATCATGTAAATAGGAAAAACAGACTTTGGGTGCCTTACTAACTTAAAAGTGGGCTAAATCCTACGAATAAGCTTGTGTTAGAATATGGATTTTTGAGTCGTAAACTATAATGGCTTTAGCCATTCGTAGGTAGAGAACAAATGGTGAAGAATTATGAATGAGGTTATCCTTTCTGCTTGTAAGGAGTTGGTTGACGACGCTAAAATTGGGTGTGTGGACATGGTTTTCAAAGATGTTTGTGTCGAGCTTCTTGCCAAGGCAAAGCTGATACTTACTACGGAGCAGTTTAAAGAATTCGCCTCTTACGTGGCTGAAAGGTTGAAGGAAACAACTTCTCTGCCGTTAAACAATGAAAAGCTGAGGCTTTCAAGCGAGAACGTTCGTTAAGATTTTCGAGTTAGCACTTAGTTCGGTGTTTTCCTCAAGCATTATTTTTTGAATAAGCCTCTTGGTTAGGCTTCTGACATGGTTAGTAGCTGGTTTTTTGTGGTTTTATGCCGAGGAGTTTTACGAAGTCGGCTTGGGTGACGATTTTGATGTGGTCCCTTGCCCTTGAGTGGATGAAGTGTCTGTTGTATGTTATGAGGTAGTCGACTTCTGCTATTATGGCTGATATTAGGTGTGGTAGGTCTTTGTCTGGGACGACTCCTTTGTATTGGGCTATTTTTTGTTTCACCTTGTCGCGGGGGATGATTTCGAGTCTTGGCAGGCTTATCAGGTAGTAGACTTCGTTGATGGCTGTTTCTCTGTTGTATGTTCGGGAGAAGTATTCTCTCAGTTCCTCGACGGTTAGATATGAGACCACTGGGATGATTTTTCCTTCTTCTGCTAGGTCGAGGATTGTGCGGGAGTTGGATTCTGGTCTTTCTTTGCCGAAGATGAAGACGTTTGAGTCTAGGTATGCCTTTAGCCTTTTAGGATTCTTCAAAGTACTCCTTTCCTCTACGCCACAGCTCCTCTCTGATGGTTCTTAGTTCTTCGATGAGTTTGTCTGGGTCTTTGGGCGGGGTTGCTGAGGATTTTATGGCTTCTTCGACTCTGAGCCTGTAGTAGCGGTGAGGCTCGAGAAGAAGGGTCTTTGACTCTATTAGTCTTCTGGCGGCGTCTCTTATTGCCTCGCTTCGGCTCTGGTAGAGGCCAGCTTTGACTAGGAGGTCTATTTCTTGTAGGAGCTTTGTCGGCATGCGTAGGGGTAGAGTAACGGTTTTCATGATGGGTCTCACAGTAGAGAGTATACCAAACGTTCATATAAACGTATACAAAATTAACAACTCGCCTCTTATGTAGCTGAGAGATTGAAGGAAACAACCTCTCTGCCGCTAAACAATGAAAGGCTAAGGCTTTCCAGCAGGAACTACCATTAAAGCGCCGTGGGGCAGAGAACTAAGCCTTACAATTTACGAACTCGAAATAAAAAAATGGAAGTGAAAGAGAAGATGGGAACTGCTGTAGAGTTATGGTTGGGTTCTGCTTGGTAACAATGGGCTTCTGCGCTTCTTTGACGCTGTTTTTGCTAGGATGACCACGACCAAAGTGAGGCTTATCAAGAGTGGCACGAGTATGACTGTGGGAAATTCCGGTACCCATACAGTTCCAGTCCACCGGATTATCGTTCCATAAGCGCCCACTGCCCAACCGTCAATAGCACTAATCATATCTACTGAGTAGAGATCCCACATTGTCGGACTTGTCACGTTACTCCATGAGACTCCGTTCCAACGAATAATCGTTCCAAGAAAGCCCACTATCCATCCATCACTAGAGGTGGCCATGTTCACTGAATAAAGCTCCATCTCTGTCGGGCTTGACACGATGCTCCAGTCGGTTCCATCCCAATGAATTATCGTTCCAACAGAACCTACTGCCCAGCCGTTACTAGCGCTCATCATATCTACCGAATAGAGATTAGCTACTGTCGGGCTTGTCACCGTGCTCCAGTCGGTTCCGTCCCAGTGGATTATAGTTCCAAAATAGCCTACAGCCCAAACATTATTAGCACTGATCATGTGCACTGAGGAGATACTCTCTGTTGTCGGGCTTGACACGGTGCTCCAGTCGGTTCCGTCCCAGTGGATTATCGTTCCATATTCGCCTACTGCCCAACCGTCACTGGCGCTAAGCATAAACACCGAATAGAGCCATGATGTTGTCGGGCTTGTCACGGTGCTCCAGCTTGTTCCATCCCAATGGAGTATATCGACTCCTACCGCCCAACCGTCACCAGCGCTAAGCATGAACACCGAATTGAGGTCATACTCTGTTGGGCTTGTCACGTTGCTCCAGTCGGTTCCGTCCCAGTGGATTATCGTTCCATATTCGCCTACTGCCCAACCGTTATTAGCGCTCAGCATGCACACCGAATAGAGATTTGCTGTTGTTGGGCTCGTCCAGTTCAATGCCACGCCTTCTGCATTTACAATTGGCACACCTACGCACAGCATAACCATCACTACGAGTAGACTTGCCTTTAAAACGAAATTCCTCCACATATCACATCATTCCTTATTTCTTCTGCTTCAGTTTTTAAGACTTATGGCAGAATCCGCGATTGAATTCTAGATGACCTATAATCTCTAAAATGGTTCACTTCAAGAAGGGAATGATTGAACGCCTTACCAAGCCTTTAGCATTACCCCTTCTGGCTCTTTTCCCTTAGTTGCAAAAACCGCCAGTGTTAAAGCCCATAATTGGTCGTCATGACTGCCCGCTTGATGCCAAAACCGCAACTGTCCCAGTTTAGTGTATTCGTATAGTTGTTCGTTAATCTGCTGACAAAGTCTTCTATTAGTAGCATATTTGGATCCTAATTGGATCATGTATGGGATTGTCTAGGAGCGTGTGCGCGTGTCTGAGACAGCTGACCCTGCTAGCGAAACAGTCTAGACCCCCTAAAAAATTTTCACTTCGAAACCAGAAAGACGCCAACTATAGTGCCAATTATACCAGTTATAGAGGCAAAAATTTCACTACTGAAAGACCGAAGAAATACGATATGAAGCCCCTCTAGAAATGTAAGCAAAATTAGGGCTAAGAAGGCAAAGTACAGCCCGTATACTAAGCGTTCGCTTGGCGGCAACTCCACACGCTCAATTTTTTTGCCTCTTCCAACCTGCTGAACCACTGTTCTTGTTAGGGCTTTTCGGATCAAGCCTCGGAGCATAGGTCTAGCCATCCCTCCCGCTTCTTGATGCGCCTAAACGTGCTCAGGTAGAGCTTCTTCAGTCGGCGTTTGGCCGTCGCTGTTAGGGCTGCCCGACTGTGGACAACCAGGCGAGTCACCATCCCAACCGGAATGACATTGTAATGGTAAGTTCTGGCGTCAATGATCTCCTTAGCAATAACTATGTGCTTAGCTCGATGACCTTTCAAGCCTAAGAAAAAGCCAACCGAACAGACCGGCTGTCAAAACGGTCATGACTAATAACATCCGTAGCCTCACTCGCATCCAACCAATCAACCTGAACCAAATCACCAAAACAAAGAGAACCAACAACCTCAACAACACCTGAACTAACCAACGCAAACTCACCCAAAAAAAGACAGAACCTAACAAGAGAATAAAAGAAAAGCGCACACAGTGTCAACGTCACTGTGGCACAACAGTACACTATGCCAATGTGCCATTGTACCACTATTACGGGCACTTCTGTCAACACTATCAACAGAAATACTCGCCAACTTCTTCTAACAATATCACGTTTTTACGCAATTTTCACTTAATAGGAGAATTGTCCGAACCGTTTCATGAGAGAATAATGAAAGCAAAATCAAAGCGTATACGCGAATTCTTTGAAATCACGAAAATCGCCAAAAAATTCGACAAGGCTTCGGGGAAGTTCAACATTAGCATCAGGTATAAGACGGCTACAGCGGTCACGTCTCGAACCCTAGCGGTGGCAGAAGCCTTCGGAATAGGCGTCGACGAACATCGGAACCACGTCCTTTATGACAATGTTCAGCTGAAAATCGGACCAAAAGACATCGTCTATCTGACAGGCGATTCTGGAAGTGGAAAAAGCGTGTTGCTGAAACGGCTAGAACGGTTGTTGGCGCCTCAAGCCGTCAACATCAAAGACGTGAAAGTCGACCGAAATCAGCCTCTAATCGATACTCTTGGCAAAACACTTGGCGAAGGCTTAGAACTGCTCAGTCGTGTTGGCCTAAACGACGCCTTCCTTTTTGTACGTCGCTATGGGCAACTCAGCGATGGCCAGAAGTACCGTTACCGTATCGCCAAGCTGATTGAGACTAACCGACAGTATTGGATGATGGACGAGTTCTGCGCCACGCTAGACCGAGATACCGCGAAAATTTTGGCTTTCAACGTGCAGAGGCTGGCGAGGCAGGAAGGAAAGGCTGTGATAGCGGCTACTACACACGAAGACTTGTTCGAGGACTTGAGGCCTTCGGTTTTCATTAGGAAGCGGCTAGGGCGAGAGGTTGAAGTTCAATATTTTCCAAACGAAATTAACGAAGTATGCTCTATAACCAGGCAAATACGGTTGGAGGAGGGTTCAATCGAAGACTACCATAGGCTGGCGCAGTTTCATTATCGTGAGGCTGGCGGGTTGCCGCCTCCACGCAGGGTTTTTGCCCTAAGACGAGTGGACGAGGTTATAGGTGTGATTGTATACAGTTTTTCGCCCATCGTTTGTTTTGGGAGAAAACAAGCCTTCCAGAAAAAACTAACCGTGCAGGAGTTAAACAGTCAGTTCTCCATCATCAGCCGTGTGGTGCTCCACCCAAAATACCGAACGATTGGATTGGGCGCAAAACTTGTGAAGGAGACGTTGCCACTCGCTGGGACGCCCTACATAGAAGCGGTCGCCGTCATGGCTCGTTATAATCCCTTCTTTGAAAGGGCTGGAATGAAGAAAATTGTGGAGCAAGTTCCAGACCAGTCATGCCTAGAGGCGGTGGAAAAACTGCGTCAACTGGGCTTTAATCCAGTTTTGCTTGCTTCAGAGAGGCATAATCTTCAGAGGCTGAAGGAAATGAGTCCTGAAGAGGTAAAACGGTGCAAGAAAATCTTGGCAGAGGTTCGGAGTCCACGCCTCCGAAGGGCAGCGGTTGCGGAGAGGCCATACTCTAGTGCAGAACAGTATTACTCAGCCTTAGAGAAGACTGGAGTAGAAAAGATGGCTAGAATCTTGCGTGTGCTCAGCATTCTAATGCAGACGAAGGTTTATTTGCTCTGGAAAAACCTTTCCGTGCTTCAGCGAGTTAACTGTGGTGATTCATTTTTTTAAAAAAATGTGGCTAGCCTAGAGGGGGGGTCTAGTGAGGAGTGGAATCGGGCGTTGGGATGGGTTTTGTTTTGTTGAGGAGGTTTGCGGTGAGTTCTGTTTGGTGAGGCGAAAGTCAAACTTCTTGGCGTAAAGGGTTTAGGTAACCAATATCTGTTTTCCCCAATACTCATATAATTGTTCTATGTTTCCTCTATTACTGAGGGCTTTAGAGTTGGCTAGGCGAGTTCGGAAGCCCCGACCATTCGACCGAGCCGAGTGTAAGACCTGCTCGCTTAAGGGAAGCACATACTGTTGGAGGCAGTGCCCCTACAACGCTTGGCGACAACAACAAATCGAATAAGGGCACGAGCACTACGCCTCTCTCCTTTCTGGCTCGTGGACAAGTAAAGCAACAGCAGTGAATACAGGAATGGTCAGAAATATAGCTAATAAAAAGGGAAGTGCAGGCGAAACACTCTCGTAGAGAAAGCCGCCAGCCAACACTCCTAACGCCATCAGGATATAGGTTACAAAATTTGTAAAACCGATTATTTTTCCTCGCAATTCTTTAGGAACCAGGTCGGCTCGAAGAGAATTGTAGGCTGACATCATCAACAACATGCCGGCGCCCTCAAAAATCGTCACTAGAAACAACTTCCAGAAATCGCCTGGCACAAGCAAAACCATGGAAAGCGCCAAACAAACGTTCGCCCAAAGCAATGGGGTTTTCCTGCCAAACTTGTCCACCATTTTGCCGATGGGTAATGCTACAAGAATCATTGCTATGAAGAGCACTGTCAACACCATTGACCATTGTAGCTCGCTTAGGCCAAGAACATACTTGGCATACACGCTTACGTAAGGGCGAATCATAGCTATGATGAACATCCAGACGCTGTTAGCCAAGAAGAGAAAGTACATGGAACGGGGAACCTTATTCCAGATTCCGACGCTTTCCTTTAAAGAGTTGGGATAGGATTGCAAAAGCTCTTTTCGATCAATTTTGTCTGGGTTCTTGATCGTCTCGCGAAGTCTCAGCCTAAAAGCGGCAGCCACCATAAACAGCCCAACAGCAAGGAAGTATCCCACTCTCATACCCGTGACTAGGCCAAAGTTGAGAAACAATACCCCAGCTACTATGGGTCCTGGAGTGGTTGATACATACATTATGAGGTTTATGATTGAGAAGCCCATCCCCCGTCTTTTGGAAGGCAACGAGTCCGCTACCATCGCCATCAAGGCTGGCTGATATATTAGGCATATGTTAAGAACCATAGAGCCTAAAAGAACTATAGGCCAAGTCGGAGCCAAAGCATAGAAGATATAGGCGAGTCCAACCCCAAAGGTCATGGTGGAAACCAGCCACCTTCTTCCGTATTTGTCAGCCATGTATCCGCCTGGAAACTGAACAGATGCCAACGCCATCGATGAAGCAAAACCGATAATGCCAATGATCGCTGCACTGCCTCCTAACGCTATAACATAATAGGAGTAATAGGGTTCGGGGATTTCCATCCCGAAGTCCATGAAGATCCAGCTCACCACTAGAATCAGAAAGTTTCCTTGCAAGAACGAGAACTCATCTTTTAGTTTGGCTACGATTGGCAACTCGAATCTCCACTGTATCGAGCAATGGGTAGTTTGTCTTACATAACAAAGTCGAATATTTAACTGTTCCAAGAAATGCAAGCTAGGTCATGTTTCGTGTAAAAATGCGCCACGCACACCGCTCTTTAATCTTCCCTAGACACGCGCACACGCTCCTAGACCATCCCATACATGATCCAAATAGGATCCAAATAGAAGAAAAAAGTAAAAGCACGAACTTGGAATCTGAACCCTATTCATAATCTTTTTCTTTATAATAGCTGAGTCCCGCTGTTACGCCCGTTGATATGGCAAACCATATTATGGTCACCGTGATGTCTCCTTGACTGATGATGTAGGCTAACCCAACCGATACGCCATGGATTATGGCGAGGACAGCGGAAAGTTTTGGCTTAAACTGGAATCCCACGCGGTTTTCACCTCCGTTCAGTTAGTTTCTCCCTTTCTGAGAGTTCCCAACCAATTTTGGTTAACATCTTGCGCACTTCCTCCGCCCTAATAGCGCCCAACTCAAACGCTCTCAACAGGTCTTGGATCGAAAGCTCGGGTTTTTCAGGTAAGCCCCAGTTTAGGCGACAATTAGCCTCTGCAGGGTCTAAGCCCGCCTGCCTGATCATTAACGCGAAAACTTCGCGTTCTACAACTCGCTTAACGAAACGTTGTAGAGCCATTACCTTGCGTTCCGCCACTTCTATCGCCGCCTTTGCTGAGGCTTCCGTGAAGCCTGGGGTGGTGAAGAGCTTGGGCAGGGGCGTCTGCAACCCCAGAATAAACTGATTCCAGATGTGCTCCACGTAGGCTTCAAACCTTGACCGCGGATCAACCGAGATGACTTCCACCTCGGCTGGAACGTTAACGACGAATCTGGCGCCTTCGCGGGGCATAGTTCTTAACAAAGACGCATATTGTGAAGCCTTGTCGTCGGTTATGCCTGGAAACTTCCAGAGCTCGGTTGGCCCCGCATACTTCTTGACAATTTCAGTCATTCCCTTCTCAATTCCCGATTTCATGGCCACGTAAGAAGGTCGAGTTTCGTTGTCACCAAGTCTCATAGTTTCTGTTAGGCTTCGGAGTATGCCTGTTCCAAACGCTTCGCCGTTGGCTGGGTTCCAGCGAAAATGGATAATGCGTTTAGGGTCAAGCGTGCCTCCTCCATAGCGAATCGCTTGCTTGTAGCCTTGAACCGTGCCGTATTGGTTTCGCATAATTTTTTCAACACTGGTTATGGGCAAGACGCTTAGGCTTTCTAGACGCTCGGGCTCGATTTTTTCCCAAAAACTGTTTCCGAAGGCAACTATTTCTCGGGCTGTTTGCATCAGAAACCCGTCGAGATTCACGGACTCGTTAAACTCGTCCACAACTGTCTTCGCTTTCGGCTCCTTGGCGGTTGTGTAGAAGCCCATGCCCACAGCTTGGTCGGCTAAGAAGTCAACAGCAGCCTTCGCGGCTGGGTCACGCAAATAAACGTCCATGAGAGTTTCAAACGAAACGGGCGGAGTCTCGCCAGAAACAATTCGCCAAGCTGGAAGCAAAACCCCACGCTTCTCCGCTTCCCTAAACCTTCCATACCAGTCCCTGACCTTCCCCAAAACCCGACTCAAGCCCTTTCAACCAAACAATTCTGAGGCTGGCGGTTCTTTTAAGTCAAAATTAGCGTCTAAACCAATCTGACCTTTTTTCTACGATTGGCGAGAAGTTAGGACAGTGACGGTGCATCTTATCTCCAAAGGAAATATAGATACAATTATATAGTTTTGGGCAAAAGTATTACAAGGCAAAAACCGGGAGAAAGGGAGATGGGAAGATTGTGGTTTCCGGACGGCGTTCCGGTTTTTGGTAGAGGAGTGGCTTAAGAACAAATTTATGGGTGTGAGAAAATGTTTGGTTGGTTGCCACGTTTAATAACCCTTCTCATCGTCATCACGGTCATAGTTCCATTCAGCACCATGATATTAGGTTTATTACAGTGGTACCTTTGTTTCCTTCCTCTTGCAGTTGCATTAGCTTTATGCTGGCTCTATGAAGTAAAGAGGCAGAAAGAACGAGAAACAAAACTCTCTCCCGAGGTCACCAGCGAAGAAAGAAGAAACAGAGCCTTAGATGAATGGATCTCTCTTAACAAAAAGGAAAGTAGGGAAGAAACAGAGAAGACAAAATGAAGCCTTAATGGAGAAGAGAAGTTAAGTCGAAAGGATGCAGAGAAGCTCCAATAGGGCCGATAAATTGGAAGTGAGCTTGTAGCGTATGTGGAACCATATATGAAACAAGCTCCGACGCAGAAGTTTGCTGTGGTAGCAAGATTTTCTTCCCAAGCATCTCACTTTTCGCTAATCCAACGTACATTCCTCAACATTTTAAACATTTCAACGAGAGCACGCCCTTTAGAGGTGAGACGATAATATTTAGCTGGCAAGAAACCTTCTTCTTCAACATGGTCAATCTCTATGAGGCCAATACTCACGCAGTAGCGTAAGTATCTGTACACCTTTTTGAGGTCAAAATGTAAGCTGCTGTGATAAATTTGGTAAACATTCTTTGCATCCTTCCGAAATAGACTAAGGAACCTGATGACCTCTAAGAAATCACAGCGTCCAAAGCCCTTCAGCGGTCCCCTATGCAATAGTTTTCAACTCAACTTCTATTCGCCGTTTTTTCCATCTTGTTAAAAACAACCCAAAGCAAAATTATCAGTTTTTGACAACTTCACGCCATCAAAAGCCTATACCAAACGTTTGTTCCTCAAGAAAAGCCCATAGCTAAAAACCCTTCTTCAGACAGATATTAATATCAAAAATACATTTTCATGCCAAAACAGGAACCAACTGCCAGCGTCTTACACAGATTTTGCCGAACAGAAACAGGCTTTTTTCTTGCTCACGAAGCACTTTTGCGCTTAGAATTTTCACGCCTAAACGTAAGTGTAATTGTTAGCCTGCCAGAGTTGCTTTGAACGTCAACATCTAAGCCTTTGTCTAAGAAAGGTTGGAGGGCTTCATGAAATTCTTTAGGAATGTTTAAGGAGTAAACCATATACTCATACTGTGACTTGCCATAGTAACGCTTCTTCACTAACCGCCTTTGTATCCGAACCATCACCAACCCTAACGCCTTCAGTCTTCCATTCAAGGTTAAAAAATTCTGCGAAGAAACAAACTTCAAGTTCTGGGAGAGAGTAGAGTGAAACTAAAACCTTTAACCATCCCAAAGTTAAAACTGAACAGCAAAGGGTTGACAAAATGAGAGAGGCTACGATTAAGAAGTGGCTGGACAACATCCTCGAAGCATGGAAAGACTATGAAGAACTCGAAGCTGAGGAAAGGCCTAACGAGACTGTTAAACAAATCTGCAAATTGTATTCCAAGGGCGAACTTGCCAGAGCTTTACTAATTCTAAAGCCTATTGAAAAGCCTGAAAAATAGTGCTTCATGCTTAGTTCTAAAGCCAAGCATAGCCTCTACGACAATTTCTTCTTTTAAGAATCCTCCGCCCCTCTAGGATTTCGGTGAAAACTCTCTGAAACGTCTCATCAGTGAAAAGCCAGAAACTCTTCGCCCCCACGAAGTAACTAGAATTCTAAAAATCTTGAAGACAATAGCCAAAGAACCGAAAAACACGCTAACCATCTACCGCGAGTTAAGAGACAACGTTGGCTTCAAGAATCATCACGGGTTTTACAGGCAACTACGCTTCTGCATACGGCACGGCCTCGTGGAGTTAGAAGACGTGAGTAAGAAGTGGGGAATTCCAACGAAGACGTATCGCCTAACAGAGAAGGGGAAAAGTCTTCTACAGTTGTTAGGAAATGAAGAAAAATTCTTGTAACACTATTCTTTTAAACAGAGCACGCGCACCGGATTAAGCTTTGAGGGCAGCCAAAAAGTTTTGAATGGCACAAGTAACGAGAATGGAGCTTCTAGCCTTAATATTAAGTGAAGTAAACTATTCATTAGAGGAGTTGCTGATGAAAAAAGAGGACAGAAGCAGACGCAACATTTCCACGGTAACATGGAATGTTTATCTGTATATTCTAACGTCTCGAGAACCAATGGGAGTCAGAGAGGTCTGGCGAGAACTAAAGCTTTCTAGTCCAAGCCTAGCGCAATATCATGTAAACAGGCTTTTAGAGCTTGAAATGATAACCCAAAATAAAGAAGGAAAATACGTTGCAAGCGAGGAAAAACGCATTGAAGCTCTCAAGGGCTTTGTCCTACTCCACGGAAAATTAATACCGCGACTGGTTTTCTATGGAGCTTTAATGGCGGGACTTTTGATATTTTATGTAATTGCTTGGCCGATTGAATGGAATTTTAGAGACTTAACTGTAATAGTAGTCGCTGCTGTCAGTATAGCCGCATTCTTTTTTGAAGCCTATATTCAGTATCGCGGCTTAAAGATGGGTGTTCAAAAGGTTTGAACAGGGTGTTCCAAAACATAGGTTTAAGGCATGCACTTTGCCAATAGTTTCTTGTGGCTTAGAAATGAATCTCTTAAGAATTGTTTCAAGCCTTTATGTCAGCAGGAAAAGAATCGCAACTTTCGGAGCTTCAGCATTCCTTATCGGATTAGTATTGGGAGCATTACTGCTAAATTTCGGAGGAATTCCACGCTTTAACATTCCTATCTCCCAGTTCACTCCGAGCAATTACATGGGCAGAGGTGCTTTCTCAGCTGCACTTCCAGAAATAACTGTTCAGATTAATGCGTCTCAGTATGACTTACCAGTTAACTTAAATGAAGTGGAAGGTTATGAAGAGCTTAAAAACTGGCTTCAAATAACGCCCGAACAGGAACAGCTGCTTTCTCAAAATGGTTTTGTTGTTTTGAGGGTTAACAGATTTGAAAATTTGTCCTACTTCTATGAATACGCTCTGAATACTGGTATGCCAATACTGATAACAACAGATGCTGTTTTGCACACTTATCATGTGTTATTCGATGAAACTTTGAAGCGAATTGAAATGAACGAATTTATAGACGCGCTTAACGACACAGTAAACACTTTACTTACCAAAGCGAGAGAGGAAACGCAATCTCTTGCTGAAACCCCTCTTGAAAGGGCATCAAAAATTAATCTCATGTATGCAGAAGTTGCTCATGCCTTAATGCACCCCAGTTTCACACCTACAACAATTGAAGCCCAACAAGAGCTTCAGCTGATCTCGAACCACAATTGTATAAGTAATAGCCCCATTTTCTGGTATGAAGAAGACTATACGCAGTATGTTCCTAGAGGGCATTACACTGAAAACAAACAGCTTGAAGCCTATTTCAAAACTATGATGTGGCTCGGCAGAATGCGGTTTGCACTACTTACTGACGGCGTGGCGAACGTGGAACAGACAAGAGCTGGCATACTTTTGACATGGACTGTTACGAAGACCGCAACTATTTACAATGTTTGGCAAAGAATCTACGAAATCACCAAATTCTTTGTAGGCGCTTCTGATGATTTGACATTCGAAGATTACTTAGAAGTACTAAACGGGAAAGGAATCACATCACCAGAGCAAATATACAGCGAAAGTTTAGTCGTAAGCCTTGTACAGGAACTTTTAAGCAGAAGCAAAGCCAAAATTTTAGGAACTTATGCTGAAACTTATCCATGGCTTCCTCAAGAAGAAGAGCTTCAGAGAATACTTAACGAGACGGCTGGGCTACGATTTATGGGACAACGTTTCATCCCAGACTCTTACATGTTCCAACAACTTGTATATCCACAAGTAGGAGGAGACGGGACACCTTGGAGGCTGTTTCCCAAAGGCTTGGACGTACCATCTGTTTTGGGGTCAGATTTAGCCAAACAAATTCTTGAAAAGACTGAGACAATTTACAAAAATTACACTCAACAAATACAAAAGTTGAGAGCAGAATTTAAATCGCTAACCGTAATGAATTGGACACGAAATCTTTATTGGAGCTGGCTCTACACAGCAAACACTACACTTGTGGAGATTCCTTCGGAATCTAAATATCCAACCTTCATGACGACACCAGCTTGGGGTTACGAAAAGCTTCAAACCTTCGAAGGAACATGGACTGAACTTCGACATGACACAATACTTTACGCTAAACAGTCTTACACACCATATGAATCCCTTCCGCCCTCCAGCACCGCTTATGTTGAACCATACACAGAAACCTATCGCAGGATGATTGGACTAATCAACATGACCACCAACGGCCTAACACAACTTGAACTGCTCTCACCAGACATAAACACAAGCCTAACATCATTCGTCAACGTTTCTAAACTGTTTCTAGATGCTTCAGTCATCGAGCTTGAAGGGAAGGTACTGGATAAGAATATGCAAAAACAAATAAGAGAAGCAGCAAAAACGATTTCGGCAATCTTGTCTGTGGCTTCTGAAAAGACCCAAAAAGCAGCCATAGTAGCTGACGTGCATACAGACACCAACACTGAAAGCGTTTTAGAAGAGGCTCTTGGAAACTTCAATGCACTAATAATAGTCTACACGGATGCAGATGGCAAACTTCATGCAGCCGGGGGACCAGTATACAATTACTTCGAGTTCACTCAACCCATGGACCAAAGGCTGACAGATGAAAAGTGGCGTGAAATGCTGACAGCCAGTCCTCCAGAACCACCTGAATGGACAAACAACTTTGCGAGATAGTCACTGTTTTTCTAACACTATGTCTGTAGACTCCTTCACGGAATCGAAAACCATGCAGGTCAACGTTTTCTCTATTCCTTTCAGCGTCCTCAGTTTGTCAACAATAAATTCTCCAATGGCGTCCACGTTCTTCGCCTTGATTTTAATCAGAATGTCCCAGTCGCCAGTGATTATGTGCACTTCCTGCACTTCTGGAAATTTTGAAATCTCTCTGGCGAGTTGTCTTTGGGATGTTTCGCTTCCCAACGTCCTATAGGAGAAAGAAATCAAAACAAAAGCCGTAGTTCCCTTCTCCAGTTTTTTTGCGTCCAAAATCGCCTTGTAGGCTTTAATGATGCCCATTTCTTCCATTCTTTTTATTTTCGCAAACACCGTGGTCACGGGGGAGTCGATTTGTCTGGCAATCTCTTTGGTTGTGAGTTTACAATTCCTCTGAAGCATGCCTAAGATTTCTGTATCTTTCTTATCCAGCTTGACTGACATATTGTAATTGTTACGAAAAAGTTTTATATAAAGTTAACTTTTTTGAATTTTCTACCTTCATTTCGGAAATATATTTATATAAGTCGTCTCTCCAATGAATAATGGTTGGTGAAGCATCATGGACCGTGACTGCCAAAATCAACGCTGACACGCTCCTTTCTTTACGGAAACGGTACCAAACCATACGGCAGCCAACCATGATAAAAGTTCTAAGAATCCAAGACGAGATTCTGTCCGCTGTAAGAGACCATCTAAGAAATGAAGGCTTTGTAGAAATCCTAGCGCCCATCATTGGGCCTGCCACAGACCCGGGCATAAGAGGCGCAAAACAAGCAGAAATCAACTATTACGGCACAAGATTCAAAGTAATGAGCAGCATGATTCTATACAAGCAGATGGCTGTAACGTCGCTGGAAAAGATTTTTGCGGTTTCGCCAAACATTCGTCTCGAACCAGAAGAGGCCGTATCGACGAGTAGACATCTGGCTGAGTTTCGGCAAGTAGACGTAGAACAGACAGAAGCCGACTATCAAGACGCCATGAAAGCAGCCGAGAGGTTAGTTCAGTACGTTTGCCAGCGGATACTGAAAAAGCATGGGCGACTATTGAAGGAGTTGGGCAGAAGGCTTGCTGTGCCCAATATTCCGTTTAAGAGGCTTACCTATCAAGGGGCAGTCGATCTGTTAAGGTCGAGGAATCTCAACGTAGATGCTGGGAAAGAAATTCCGTGGGAAGAGGAGAAAATGATATCAGCCATGTTCAAAGAACCCTTCTTTATTACAGACTATCCCCTCACAGCCCGAGGCTTTTACGACAGAGAGGACCCTGAAAGGCCCGGTATCCTACGAGACTTTGATCTCATCTACCCTGAAGGCTTCGGAGAGGCTGTTTCAGGCGCTGAAAGAGAGCACACATACGAGGGAGTGGTGAAACGGATGAGGTTGACGGGTGAAGATCCCGTCAACTATGACTGGTATCTAGAAATGTTAAAGGCCGGAATACAGCCTTCAGCAGGTTTTGGAATAGGCGTAGAGCGACTGACAAGATGGATTTGTGGACTAAAGGCGGTTTGGGAAGCCGTGCCTTTCCCAAAAGTTCCGGGCATAGTATCTCCATAAAAGAAGAGTCAGTCCTTTTGAAAATGTTTTTACGCCAAAAACAAGTTGACTAAAAGAAAAGTTAAGCCGACGAGGATTAACATTATTCCATGCTTTGCTTGCGACGACCATTCTTCAAAAGGTTTTGCATGATCTCGCGGGTATCTAGTGTAGTCTGGGAAAAGAAACCCAGACTCGTGAAGGATTACTAGGCCACCTGCAACGATCAAGAGGGTTCCCGTAATGAATAATAGAAAGAAAAATATTCCAAGAAAATTAATCGGTACGAGCTTGCTGATTATGAAGGTTATGAGGGTTGCTATGCCTGAAAACCCTAACGAGAAAAGGATGTAAAAGCATAACCATTTAGTAATTTTTGACAGAGACATTTTCGGGTCCTGATTCTACGGTGATTCAGATTTTGGTCCTCCCCTCGTATTCACAAACTTGGATAAGGGGACATTCATGGCATTTAGGATTCTGCGCCCTACAAGTTTTTTTGGCTAAAAGCCAGATCAGCCCTGACATTCGGTCTCGTTTTTCTTCTGGCAGAAAATTCATCAACGCTTTTTGAACAGCATTGTAGTCAGCGTCGGGTTTCACTAACCCAAGTCGTTTAGCAACTCTGTTGAAGTGGGTGTCGATGGGTATCACGCGCTTGTATGTGTGGCGGGTAGTCAGCAACACGTCGGCGGTTTTGTCGCCGATTCCAGGCAACTCCATCAGCCTCTGTTTTGCTTCTTCTTTCGGCAAGGCTAAGACTGGTGATATGTCTCCGTCAAACTTTTCTAAAACCGCCTTGGATACGTCTTTGATTCGTTTGGCTTTTACGTTGTAGAGTCCACCGCTTCGAATGGCTTCTTTGATTTGGTTTAAGTCTGCGGATGCGAGCACTTTTGGCGTGACCTCGAATTTGGCTGAGAGACCTCGGTAGGCGCGTATGCAGTTTGTTCCGCTCGTGTTTTGGGAAAGAACCGTGATTATCAGTTCCTTAAACGGGTCTTTGAAGGAGTAATCCTCTGGCCAAATCGTCTCCCAGAGAGGCCCATATTTTTCTTCTAAAGCGTTCATAAGTTTGGAGTCTAAAGTTTTCAAGGCAATCCCATCTCTTCTATGCGCCTTAATCATAAATTCTTTATCGTCAACTAGGCTAGAACGCTATTTCCACCATTCGTAGCAATATTGTTTTTCAGCGTAATTTTGACTTTTAAACAAAGTCGAGCACCCTAATTTTCTGGTGTGTTTCGTTGCCTTGGGAAGAAACTGACGAGTTTATTCGTTCTGGGCACAGGGAACCCGAAGAGTTTGAGCCAAACAGCCTCAGAACCATCTGGATCAGCGAGGAAGAGGGCATTAAGGCGGTTGTCGGAAAGCCGAAAGGCAAGACAACAACTGAAATTTTGAGCTATCTATTCATGAAGGACAAGAAATGGACCGTAGAAAAGGCGAAGACATGGTTCCGAGAACACGAGAATCGGCGGGAACACCTCTACTGCCTGACCCCAATTCTAGAAAAAATCGTGGAAAAACCACTGAGGATTCGTGGTGTTGCCCTAACCGCGGGAATGAGCCGAAACCTCAACATTTACACGCCCGAGGAACTGCGGAATTTTGCTTCTAAGCTGGCAGGCTCACCCGTTTATCTTGAACATGTTTCAGCCATAGGCGTGATAGGTAAAGTGACCAATGCCTTTTGGGACTCTGACTCGAAAACACTTTTTTACGAAGCCGAAATCTACGACGACGAGACGCAAGAAAAAATTAGGAAAGGCTTGATTCGACACGTGTCTGTGGCAGCAGACTACGAACACATCGACAACGTAGATGGGAATGTTCCTCAAGGCTTACACAACGCAGAACTCAGCCTAGTTGCAGTTCCAGGCATCGCCCAAGCAAACATTCGAGTCATGGAAAAGATGGGGCGAAGTCCAAAAAGGGTGGAAGAACGAATTTGGACTCGCCAATTCATTAATGACTTGCCCGACTCAGCCTTCGCAGTTGTTTTAGCTGGCGGAGAAAAAGACGGGTCAGGTAGAACCACGCCACGAGCGCTTCGGAAGTTCCCACATCATGATCGGTCTGGCGCTCTTGACTTGTCTCATCTACGCAACGCTAACGCCCGCGTGCCCCAGAGCGAGATTCCTGAGGAGTTTAGGCAGAAAGCCATGAGGCACTTGGCTGCGCACAAGAGGCAGGCAGGCATCGGGATGCTAGCCGAAGAAGCCAAGTTTTTGGAGCAAGAGGAAACGCCAGAAACGCCTAAGGTTGAGTTTGAAATCGCTCCAGAATCCAGCGTAGACGAGTTAATTTCTTCCATAGAAGAGATCGTGGACCAAATCAACACAACCCTAGAATCGTTAGCTTCTAGGATTCAAGCCTTAGAGGAGCAAAACCGAGTAGAAGAAGCCAAAAAGAAGCGGCTAGCTGGGCAGGCCGTTATCGCGCCTGAAGCACTTGAAGGCGAGAAAGAACCGCTTGACCTCTCGAAGGTTCGGTTGCGCGACGTTATGAAGCACTTGGCATAGTTACCCCGCTTACAAAGGGTAACAGAAAAAAATTGGAATAGGAGGAAAAACATAATTGACAGATAAGTGGCCTGACGAAGAAGGGTTCATCAGTGAGGGCGAAATCGTATCGCTCTTTAAAGCGACGGCAACAATCTTGAAGGGAACCTTGGTTCAGTTGACTGGCGACCTAGAGGTTCAGCCAGCCGTAGTGAACAGTGACCCCATAGGCGTGGCTTTAAAGGACGCGGCGAGTGGCGAATACGTGCCCGTCTGCGTCCACGGAGTTTGCAAAGTGAAAGCCGGCGCAGCAGTCACTCGTGGAAAGGCTGTGAAAAGCGACGCCAGTGCAAGAGCCATCGAACTAGGCGATCAAGCTGTGAACGAGGGCGGAACAGGAACATACACCATCTACTACGCGAGAAAGGTGGGAATTGCACTGCAGGCTGCATCTGCGGCAGACGACTGGATTCTAGTTTTTGTCTGCAAGTAGGAGGCAAGCCTTATGCGGAAGTCTGATTTAGCCGTGAGAAGACTCGAAGAAAAACTTGGCACAACGTTTAGTGGGAAGCCCATATCGTTGATGCAGTGTGAGTTGCGCCAAAAATTGGGCGAGGCGTTCAGAAGTAATCGTATGCAGGAGATTCTGCTTTCTGACTTGAGCCAAGCCACAGCGAAAGTGTTGGATGTTGTTTGGGAGGCTGCTAAGCCCAACCTAGTTGGAAGAGAACTTTGCGTTGTGATTGCCCAAGACGCGCCTAGCATCAAAGTTCCAAGAGCCAAACTAAGCAAAGCCTATGAGGTGGCGGAAGGCGCAGAAATTCCAGTCGGAACAGAAAGCTACGAAGGCGTGAGTCTGACGCCCAAAAAGTATGGGATTCGTCCACTAATCAGTCGAGAGATGGTTGAAGATTCCGAATGGGACATCATTGAGTATCAGTTGGCAGAGGCTGGCAGATCCATGGCAGACCTTGAAACCGAAAAAATTGTTTTGCAGATGATTTCGGATGCGGGAAACAGCGTGTCGGCTGCCACTTCTGGAACCCTCGCCTACGGCGATGTGGTCAACATCCTAAAAGAGTGCCTCATCGACAACTGCAGCCCAGACGTGCTGGCAATTCATCCAAGCGAGCTTGCTGACCTACTGAAGGATTCAGCCATTCAGAAGGCCATGGATTGGGGGGGTTCAGCCGTTGCTCCGTCTGGAAAGGTTCCGATGCTGCTGGGGATGCGGGTGCTTGTCTCCACGAAAGTAACGAGTGGCACGGCGTTGGTTGTGGACAGCAAACACGCTGGCGTGTTGTTCATTCGGAGAGACATAACTGCCGAAGATTACGAGGACCCAGTGAAGGACTTGGCTGGAGCGGCCGTTACTGCCAGATGGGCCTACGCAACACTACGAGCAGAAGCCATTGGAAAGGTCACTGGATGCTAGACTGAAGCTTAGCCTACCCTAGTACCCTTCATAACCCCTATTTTTTTACGAGACTAAACCGTTTAAGGTGAAAGAAGCTGACTTTTGAGAGACGCATGGAACTAGCCAGAATTGTTCTGGGCAAGCTTGAGAAAACGCCTCTCAGATGGACACCGCTTCTAAAGGCTTTGATAAGGGCTTGCGGGAGTCCGCCACGTTTGTATTATGTTTTGAAATATCTTGAAAAGAATGGCTTTGTTTGCCGTGTTTTGGTTGATGGGAAGTCGCACTGGTCAATTACGGACAAGGGAAGAGAATTGTTGAGAATTCTTTCGGAAGATGCGCATACACACGCTTGCCAAACAGATTCTAGTCTCAAACAGAAACGAGAAAGAAGCCAAATTTAACCTATTTTGGCAAAAAGAAGCGTATTCTAAAAACTATGTTTTTTCGACTTAGTAAGGCTGGAGCTCTCATTGTTAAGATCATTGGATGGCTTGACTGAGTGCGACTTGAAGCCAAGGGCTGGCCCAAGTCTGTTCGAGACTTCTTGAGTGTGGATCGGCGCTCGAAGAAACTTGATTTCTCCTCACTTTGGTGACATCGCCAGTAACTCTGCGGGGGCACGTTAAAATTATATATAGATAGGTTAGGTAGCAATTATCGGGTGATTTGTCATGTCAGCAAAAGAAATTAAGGCGCTCGCACGTCGTTGGTTTGAGGAGGCGAACAAGGGGAAGGCGGCCTTCATGGCCGTAATAGACGAGCTACATGCCACCGACTTGATCTGTCACCGTGGCACTGGTGAGGATATACGCGGCATCAAGGACTACAAACGAGGTTTGATGGAGGTATACAGCGCGTTTCCCGATCTTCATTATACAATTGACGACATGGTCGTCGAAGGGGACAAAGTGGCGATCCGATATACATGGACTGGCACACACAAAGGTGAAATTATGGGCACTCCACCTACAAACAAGAAGGTGACAATGTGGGAGATCCTGATCGACCGCGTTGCTGGCGGCAAGTTCGCGGAAATCTGGGCAAGGTATGATACCTTGGGCTTGATGCAGCAGCTCGGTCTTGTACCCACGCCGGGGAAAGGTAGGAAATAACCTCCACTTATCGTCAGGGCTTTAACGCAAGTTCGCATTTCGGTTTCAGCTTCTCCCTCTTTTTCTGTTCGGTCAATTTCTTACCTCATCATTTGCGCTGAATGATGCGTGTTCGAATAGTCCGCGCATTAAACATTTCCATTCGCCTACCAACCGAGAAATTTAAACGCCAACCGCGAATTCCAGCATGTTGCAACCGCTTTTTTCTCAATATCCATAAAAGAGTGCGAAGAAACGATTCAAGGTATAAATGAAAGAATGAGGCCTTAGATCATGCGCTCGCATTTAAAAAGAATGTTGAGGTTATCGCAGATTGGCGTGATGAGATGAGCGAGGAGAAATCTTGGTTTGGAAGGGTGAGGTACAGGGTTCTTGAGGGGAAGGAAGGCGTCAGAGAAGCTTACGACTGCGTGGCTAATTCTTATGATTATTCAAAGTATTTTTACTGGACTAGGAAACTAGAGCTCGCAGAAGAGAGAGTTGCTAAAAAATGGATTGATGATTTTCTAGGCATTTGCCTCGACATCGGTTGCGGAACGGGAAGACACTCGTTTAGGATCGCTGAAAAGGGTGTTGAGGTTGTAACTTCAGACTTCAGTTTAAGGATGTTAAAAAGATTGAAGCTAAAAGCAAAGAAAAGTGGAATTTCCCACAGAATTAGTCCTGTTCTTGCGGATGCTGAACATTTACCTTTTAAAGACGACGCCTTCAACTCGTTAATTTGCGCCTTTGCCTTTGATCATTTCGAAAATCCTAAGAGCGCTGTTATAGAGTTTTCGAGGGTTTTGAGGAACGATTCCTTGTGCGTTATCAGTTCATTCAATAGTTATACACTTAAAATTTTTCAGAAAAAATATGGATTAGGATATAAGGCGCCGTTCAGGACGGAGGACATGCCTCCCACCTTGATTTGGGAAGTTGGACACTCTGGGGATGAGATTGAGAGGATGTTTTCAAAGTACGGGTTTAGGGTTGAAGATGTGAAGGGTTGCGGTTATTGGCATCTTCTCCCCAAACTGGAGAACCATTATCCGCTTGCGATGGATTCCTTCTTTAACTTGTTTAAGGGTTTGCTGAAGTACGCTGAAATCCATGCGGTTTTGATGAGGAAAGTATAAAGCCTTCTTGCGGTTTATGTTAGTAAAACTTTGAAGGGAGGGCGTCTAAAATCGATTTCAGAAAATTCCTAAGACTGGGTCTTCCTCCCGAAACGCTGAACAGAAACCTACTCCTAATCTTCTTGTCCAATTTTGTGGGCGCCTTCGGAGAAGGCCTGTACCTCTTCCTTTTCCCAGCATACATAATGGAGTTGAAGGCCGACGCAGTCCAGCTTGGAGCCGTGTTCTCCATACTAAATCTAGCTTCAGCGTTGACCATTATACCCGGAGGCATCCTAACAGACAAATACGACCGGAAAAAAATCTTGTTCTTTTCTTGGCTTGTTTGGGCGTTTGCGCCACTCGCCTATTCCTTAGCTGACCGTTGGAGTCAACTCTTTGTCGGCGCTGCCCTCTGGGGTGCGTCCATGTTTGGGGCTCCCGCAATCACCGCCTACGTCATAAACTCGGTGAAGAAAGAATCCGTGATGTCCGCAACATCCATTGTTAGTGCCTCATGGACCATGGGGTACGTTTTTTCTCCTGCCATCGGAGGATATCTGGCGGATACGTTTTCAATGAGGTTAGTGCTTCACCTCTCGTTCATCTTTAGCCTCCTATCCACTAGCGTCTTCCTTTTTATTGCTAGTCAGCACCCAAAGAAAGCATCAGTGACTCAGCCATCTCCATTATCGGTTGTCGGGTATAACAAGAGAAAAATGGTTCTGTGGGCAGGGCTCCTAGCAACCATTGCATTTACCCTTTATTTGACAAGACCATTTGTTGTACCGTTCTTTCAAGATGAACTTCATCTAAGCGATTTCCAGGTTGGGGTGCTGGGTTCAGCGACTTGGCTTGGCGCGGCACTGCTCGGCGTGTTTTTAGGCAGAATTGGGGATAGATGGAAAAAGGCTGGCGCAGTTTTCGTATGTATGATTTTCTATCTCGCCTCTGTAATCGTTCTTATTTTGTTTAGGCAGTTACCAACAGCGGCTTTGGCTTCGTTCCTTATGGGCGGCTCCTTCTTGGCTGGAACGTTAGTAAGCTCCTTGATTGGCTCTATTGCTCCTGAGGCAAGAATGGGGCGTTGGATATCTGTTCCCCAGACGACTGGCATGCTTGCCGCAGTGTTTGCCCCATTTCTTGGAGGCTGGCTATACAAAAACTCAGTTTATTATCCATTTATTGCCGCAATTGCCGTAACCCCGGTTTTAGCCGTTTTAACACTTACCAAGCCGTTGGCGAAAGAAATTCATACAGAAGAAATGCGAATACACTAGCAGAAGGGAGAAGCTCAACTATATGCCTGCAAATCGATACAAGAGCCTCTTAAAACTCGACTTCCTCTTCAAAGACTTGAACAGAGACCTAAAACTCGTCTTCATCTCTGACGTTGTGGGCGCTTTTGGAGACGGCCTCTACTACTTCATACTGCCACTGTACTTCCGAACTGAACTGAAAGCAACCCCAACAGAAGTTGGAATTCTATTCTCCGTGCTGTGCTTGGCTGC
>Ga0209725_1000051_pt1 | contig 63885 bp, 68 predicted proteins | sample I18A1metaG_FD_184145 | JGI IMG/M metagenome (GOLD analysis project Ga0209725, IMG submission 184145) | Lake sediment bacterial and archeal communities from Gulf of Boni, Indonesia to study Microbial Dark Matter (Phase II) - ​I18A1 metaG... | ecosystem: Environmental > Aquatic > Freshwater > Lake...
TGCGAAATAGTCGAAACAGGGAACGAAAGCTGGAGAATCAGAACGAGGATCAACAACTGAAAACTACCGCTGGGGGGTGGGTCAAAAAACACGCCTATGGTGGGTCAAAATTCAATGCCGATTGACACTGCCCAGGCTATTCCCCTCATTTATCCATAAATCTGCCTTGTTTTAGTGCTAAAAAAAACATCGGTACGTGTGTAAAGCACAACAAAAACAGAATGTTACGTTTAATTGTAAGTCGTAACTGTTCTTTCGCAAAAAAATGTTTGACAACTTTGGGGGGCTTGCGTTATAAAAAATATACCGAAAGTTTTTACTAAAAAGTTTAATACGGAGGTTGCAATGTGTTTCCGGCCTGTGACGGTAAAAAAAAGAGAGGTTAAATGTGTCAAGTGTGAGCAGATGAATCCGTTGCCGCTTTCCGTTGAGTCGGCATTGTCGGAGATATGGGCTACCGAGAACGGCAAAGCGATCCTGGAAAAGCACTGTTCTGCCATGACGAATGACCCCCGTTTCAAGAGTGCCATGAATATGACCCTGAAGCAGGTCAGGCCCATGTCACAGGGTAAGATAACTCAGGAAATATACGATCTGGTTGCCAAGGAGCTGGATCAGCTGCCGAAGGCCGGGTGCAAAAATTGTGGAGAGGTTCTTCCGGCTGCATAAGGATTATAAGAAATGGACTTGGTCTTTTTGGGTACAGGCGCTGGTAATGGAGTCCCCGCATTTTATTGCGACTGTCCGGTTTGTGTCGAGGTGCAAGGAGCAGATCGCCTGCGCCGGACAAGAAGTGCTGTTGCGATAACTGGTGCTGAGAATTACCTGATTGACGCACCGCCGGAGCTGTCGAGCCAACTCTTGCGGGAGAAGATCAGGCGGGTCGATCGACTGTTTCTCACCCATTACCATCATGACCATTGTGCCGGGCTGGGCGACCTGGAGATATATGCCCGCTTTTATCTTAAGCGGAAATTGCCGGCGGTGATGAGCAGGGAAACGCTGGACGATCTGGAAAAATCACACGGTTCGATGGAGCAATGGCTGGATGTTACCCTCATTGAGCCATCTCATACTCTGTCTTTCCAGGGGGTCGAAATTACCGGGCTGCCGGTTTCACATTCACCCGGGGCGCTGGGATACCTGATAAAGACTGAAAAGTGTCGGACAGCATATATCCCCGACACGGGGCCATTGCCTGAATCGTGCAGATCGTATCTCCGCGGAGTCGATAACCTGCTTCTTGATGCAACGTTTTACGGACAAAACATGTATCCGCAGCAGCATCTCACCGTGCACGATGCGATAAGAACCGCACGGGAGCTGGGAGTCAAAAGGCTCTACCTGACGCATCTGTCCATGCATTACAGCGAGCCGGTGACAAGTGAAGCCCTTGAAGATGAGATCGCCCCATACGGTGACTCGGTAAATTTGGCCTACGACGGGCTCCGCATAAGATTGGCATAATCCTAACAACGTCGAGAGGGTAGACGAATGGCGGAACAAACGACACGTGATGTTATCAATGAGATCAGGGGAACAAAGACCGTCCCGGGTGTTTGCATGATATGCCCGTGGCACTGCCCCACGGAAAATTTTGTCAAGAATGACAGGATTGAGTACGTGCGTGGCAATGAGTATGCGGCCAATAAGACCACCAGGTGCGTCAAGGGCATATCGAGCATTCATTCGAGCCGTGATGCCGACCGCCTGTTGTACCCGATGAAAAGAAACAGCTCGGGGGTCCACGAGCGTATCAGTTGGGATGATGCGCTGACCCAGATAGCGGAGCGGCTCAAAAAGATTAAGGATGAGTACGGTCCCGAATCTCTCTGCTCACTTTTCCACCTGGACTCCAACGAGATGTTCACGCACCAGTTGCTGGGCCACCTCTACGGCTCACCCAATCTCTCCGGACACGGCGCCGCCTGTGACCAGGATCGACGGCTCGCTGCGATAGCGACGTTCGCCCATCCTCTTCCGGTGAAGGATTATGCCAACAGCAGATTTGTCATGTTGTGGGGTGCTGACCCTTTCGGGCCGAATGAAGCCTTGCATGAAAACAGGGAACTTCTGGAAGCCATGAAAAAGGGGTGTCGCCTGGTGGTGGTGGATCCGAACCGGAGCCGCACGGCCGAGAAAGCCCATATCTGGCTCCCCATCAAGCCGGGTACCGACGGGGCGCTTGCCCTGGCCATAGCGTATCGCATCGTAGAAACAGAAAGCTACGACAAGGCCTTCTGTGACGAATGGGTACATGGCTTGGACGAGTTTTCCCAGCATCTGCTGTCGAACGGTTATTCTCCGGAATGGGCGGCAGGTATCACCGGCATTTCGAAGGAAACGATCATAGCAGTTGCCGATGAGTTTGCATCGACGAAGCCCGCTTTGATGGACGGTCTGAAGGGGCTCGTCAACTACACCACCGGCCTTGACGCGCTCCGGACCGTTTTTGCGCTCAACGTCATTACCGGCAACGTGGACGGTCCGGGCAACCTCATACTGAAAGAGATGTCGCCGCTCGGTTTCCCCCTCGAAATCCCCGAAGAGGCGGCGACGATCCCCAAAAAACCGCCTATCGCACACGCGATGGGCTATCCGATGGCCCCAGATCTGCCGACCCAGCTCCTGCCGAAGGCAGTTCTGGAGGGCGATCCCTATCCGGTGAAGGCCCTGTTTTTCCATGTCTGCAATCCGGCCATGAGCGATCCCAACACCCGTCTGTTTGAAAAGATGATGGGAGCAGTCGAACTGTCGGTGACCGTAGATATCTATATGAGTGAAACGGCGCAGCTGTCTGAATTCGTGCTGCCTGAAGCTTCGACTTACGAGCGGGCCGAGGTGCGGGAAAGCATGTGGGCGGGGCCCCAGACGGTCATGGCGCAGCCGGCGATCGCGCCACTCGGAGAGTCTAGGCCTTACTACGAGATTATGAAGGGTCTTGCCGAGAAAATGGGTTACGGCGAGTACTTCCAATGGGACAGTTGGGAGGATTGGGCGCGCACCTGCACGGCCTATCTGCCGGTCTCTTATGAAGAGCTCAAGGAAAAAGGGGTCTGGGAAGGGGAGCTCCGCTATCACAAGTACAACACCGACGGCGTCCCGACCTCTACCGGGAAATTCGAGATCTATTCGACCATGTTCGAAGAGCTGGGATACCACCCGCTCCCGGTTTTCTCCGAGGAACACCGGGTGAAACCCGATGCCGATTACCCCTTCCAACTGGTCAATTGCAAGATGCAATACCATTGCGGAACCCACACCCAGAATAACCCGTACCTCATGGCCATTGCCGGAGAGAACTGGGTGGAGCTGAACAGCAAGGATGCCCGTCGACTGGGCATAGCCGACGGAGACATGGTGGAGATGGCATCTCCCCACGCTTCGGCAAGAATAACCGCCAGAATCAGCGAGGCTGTGCAACCCGGCGTGGTGCGGGTACCCCACGGCCATGGGTTCGGCCGCCGGTTCGGCAGCATTGCCAAAGGGAAGGGGACCCATGTCAACCCGCTGTTTGAAACCCGGGTCAATCCGATTTCCGCCGGCATCAGTTTTAACGAATGCAAGGTCAGCATCAGAAAGGCATAGGTGGGGTCATGTCCCAGTACGGATTCTATTTCGACAAGGAAAAGTGTGTTGGTTGCCGTGCCTGCGAGGTCGCCTGTCAGGTCTGGAACGACGCGGTGCAAACGGTGAAGTGGCGTAATGTCTCCTGTCTCGCGCGCGGGACCTACCCTGAATTGACGGGAGTCAATGCGTCACTTGCCTGCATGCACTGTGCGGAATCTCCGTGCAAGAAGGCGTGTCCTCGTACCGCAATCAGCAAGAACGAGGATACCGGTGCGGTGACCGTCGACCAGTCCCGTTGCGTGGGGTGCATGCTCTGTCTGTGGGCCTGTCCCTTTGGCGCTCCCCAGTTGGGGGCAAAAGGACGGATGGAGAAATGCACCTTCTGCGAGGAGCGTCCCGTTGGCAAGATCAAAAGGGCATGTGAGGAAATCTGTCCCCAGCAGGCGATCGTGTCGGGGAGGATAGAGGATTTGATTCTCCACTCCAAGCAGGTGGCCGCGGAGCGGCTCTCCTGGGATAAGCGGATCGAGGTGATCCTGGGGCACGAGGAGGAGTAGCCATGGATAAATTCACCTACTTCTGGTCCCTCATCATCGTTGCCGGAACGATATTTCTCATCGGCGCCTATAAAAACGTCTTTCTGAAGATCTATTACATCGTTTGGGTTAACAGGCGACTGCAGGAAGAAAACGGTGCCATGGAGCCCGTCGTGACAATTCCGGAGCTTTCTACTGTCATCAGTGAAGCCGTGCTGCAGAACCGGATAAAAAACAGATCCACATTCCTCTGGTCCCGTCACTCCCTGATTTTTTTCGGCTTCATGGCGCTCTTCTTCTTTGACTGCGTTTACACAGTCTTCGGCCACTATCTGCACCACTATCTGCACTACGACTATTTCGTCAACGGTCCTGGCCGGGCATTCCTGAAGTTCTGCATGGAGTTGAGCGGGGCCGTGCTGCTCCTGGGGTTAACGGCCGGCCTGATTCACCGGATCATATTTGCCGAGCAGGAACGCACCCTGATCGATGTCAAACTGATCATTTTACTCTGGGTGGTGACCCTGAGCGGCTTTCTGACCGAGGCGCTTCGCCTCGCAAATGAACCGAACGATCCTTTTATCGCCTATTCGTTTATTGGCGGCAACCTCGCCCCTGTCTTGCAGAATATGCATCTCGCCGGCAGTGAGGCAGCAACCGCTGTCTGGATCTTTCACGCCACCGTTACCGTGGCATTCTTCGCCTACATCCCTTTCAGCAAGTTTGTGCATATTATCGTCGCTCCAATAGGCAGAAGCATTACCCAGAACGGGAGTTACGGTCAGATGAAGCGGGAGCGGATAGCAGGGGGGTTACTGTAATTATGCCAATCTCCATGAAGATCAAGACTGTCTATACAGCTGTCGTGATACTGGTCCAGATCTACTTTGTATATGCGGCAACTCTCTTTGCAGGCGTGTCCATGTCTTGGGTGGTTTTGACCGCGGCACTGTCGGCCCTGGGTACGATCTACTATGTATTTGTGCGGGCGAACAAAGATGAAGTGGGTGGTTACAACGCAGACTTTTCTCTGAATGAGAGGCGACGAGTGGAATGACCATCGCTCACCAGCACATAATCCGGAAAACGGAGAGTGTCTGCCCGACCTGTCTGGTTCGGCTGCCGGCGACCATCTATGAAACAGCCGGTGCCGAAGTCTACATGCACAAGGAATGTCCGGAGCATGGTGTCTTTGACGTCTATATCTGGCCTGATGCGAAACGGTATGCATGGTATGCCGGCATGGCTTTGCCGGCTGCGTCCCGCGCCCCCCAAACCGAGTCGGCGAATGGATGCCCCCATGATTGCGGACTCTGCCCGGGGCACGAAAGGAGCATTACCCTTCCGGAAGTAGAAGTGACCTGGCGCTGCAATATTTCCTGCCCGGTCTGTTTCATGTTCGATGGCGATATCCCGGCCGACCCCACGATGGAGGAGTTGCGCCACATGTTCGCGTCGATCCTTCGTTTCGATGGGCAAAACCTGCCCATCCAGATAACGGGTGGGGAACCTACCATTCGAGCAGACCTGCCGCAAATCATCGAGCTTGCCATTCAGACCGGATTCGAGGCTGTTGAACTGAATACCAACGGCCTGGTGATCGGCAGAGATATCGGTTATCTCAAAAAGCTGAAATGTGCCGGCTTAACAAATATTTACCTTCAATTTGACAGCTTGACCCCAGAAGCGACCGCCACACTCAGGGGGAGTGATCTCCTTGCCGCAAAGATGCAGGCCATCGAGAATTGCCGGGCTGAAAATATCCCCGTTATCCTTTCCGTTGCGATCGTGAAAGGAATTAATGATCAGGAATTGGGGGATCTCATCCGATTCTGTATGGCCAATCTGGATGTCATCAAGGGGCTGGCGCTGCAACCCGCCTTTGAATCCGGCAGGTTTGCCGTCACCAATGTGAAGCACCTTTCTGTGGCCGATGTTGCCGGCCTCATATCAGAACAGAGCGCCGGACAAATCACCGTGGAAGATTTCTGGCCGGTAGGCAGCAGTCATCCCCTCTGTTATGGCTCTACAGTCCTCATCGGCAAGGGAGATGACTTCGAGCCATTTACCCGCCAATTGGGAGAGGCCGAATACCGGACTCTCATCGATCGGCACAGCCCGCAAGGAGCCGCTTTTCAGGATGTCGTCAGCAGGCTGGCGGAAAACCCGGATTCAGTCAGCGGGCTGCCGATACTGATCATGGAATACATGGATGCCTGGACCATGGATCTGGAGAGAGCTCGGGGCTGCAACCTGGCAGTCACCGTTGCCGACGGCACCTCAATTCCGTTTTGTGTCTATCATCTGACGGACGGCAGTGGGAAGCGAGTCTATCCGCACGGGGGGAGGGGGCGCCATGACCGATGTGCGTAAGGCAAATTGCCAACTCTGCGGGTATTTCTGCGGTGCCACGGTGAAGATGGATGATGGTGGGAGCATTGCCCGGATCAAGCCGGACCCGGACCGCTATCCCTATGACCCTGCGGTAATGGGCGGCTGCCGGCGCTTTATCGCTAACAAGGAGATTCTGGATCACCCGGGTCGGATCAATTACCCTCTGAAACGGGTCGGCAACAAGGGGAGCGGAGATTGGCAGCGGATATCCTGGGACCAGGCCCTGACGGAGATCGCCGAGCGTCTCCATGACCTCAAAGCCAGATTCAACGCCGAGTCTCTGGCAACATGCATCAGCGCCCCCCACACCATCTACTGGCCCATGCACCGGTTCCTCAACCTCTGGGGCTCTCCCAACAACATCGGCATGGGCATTGTCTGCTGGAATCCCCGTATCTGGGTTAACAGTCTTACCTGCGGCTGGCCCGTTGACGACGAACTGAATCCCGAGGTTACCCAGTGCGTGATCCTCTGGGGGATTAATCCCGCCGAGTCGGACCGGTCGCTGTTCTGGAAAAACCTGAATGTCTATGCACGACAGGGAGGGACGATCATTGTCATTGATCCACGTCGGACCGAGACGGCCGGTTTAACTGACAAATGGGTTTCCCTCAGGCCGGGGACTGACGGTGCCCTGGCCCTTGGTATGCTCAACGTCATTCTGGGCGAAAAGCTCTATGACAAGCAATTTGTCGCAAACTGGTGTTCAGGGTTTGATGAACTCCGTGAAAGGGTGAAGGGATATTCACCGGCAAAGGTAGCCGCAATAACCGGCATTCCGGCACAGCGGATTACAGAAATAGCCAGGTTGTACGCCACTGCGAAGCCCGCCTCAATCTTTACCGGTCTGGGCATTGACCAGAGCGGGTTCAACTGCACCCAGGCGCTCCGTTCCATTGCCTGCCTCCGGGCAGTGACCGGCAATATCGATATCCCGGGCGGATCGCTCTTGAACGATCGTTCAGACTTCATTCCCGAAGTGGAACTGGAGTTGAACCATATGCTGTCCGACGAACAGAAGTCAAAGAAACTGGGAGCCGGTCTCTTCCCGCTGCAGCGGCATGACGGCTATGAAAAAATGCTGCTCTTCACCATGCGCCATGGCAAGCAGCTTCCTGCTCGGTATATGACATCCACCCATCCGCACCTTGCCTGGCAGGCAATGATAACCGGAAAACCGTACCCAATCCGAGCCCTTGTCTGCATGGCAAGTAATCCGCTCCTGTGCCAGGCGGATACGAAACAGGTCTACCAGGCGCTTAAGAGCCTGGACCTGCTGGTCACCCTGGAAAAGTTCATGACTCCCACCGCGATGCTGGCCGATTACGTTCTGCCAGTCACGGGTGGGTTCGAGCAGTCCGTCGTGCAGATGAACGGCGGCGTTGCCAATATCCTGTATGGCGGCGGACCCGCAATCGAGCCGCTGTATGAGCGGCGATCGGATTTCGACTTCTGGCTGGATCTGGGCAAGCGCTGCGGGCAGGAGTGTTACTGGCCGTGGGACTCCCTTGAAGATGCCATGGACGATGTGCTCTCCCCTACCGGTATCTCCTGGGGCGAGTTCTGCGAGGCGGGTCTCTATGCACCGGAACCCGTTTACATGAAATACCTGGAGAAAGGCTTCGCCACTCCGAGCGGGAAAGTGGAGCTGTATTCCCTCCTTCTGGAAGAAGCGGGGCATGATCCATTGCCCGCTTACAGCGAGACGCCTCACGCCGGGAGCGGCGGTGATCTTCTCCTGATTACCGGGGTCCGGAAGCAGCCCTACTATTCGTCCGAGTTCCGGCAGGTGGAGAGTCTGCGCCGCCGGCATCCCCATCCCTGTGCGGAGATGTCCGCCGATACTGCGCGGTCTCTGGGACTTAAGGCCGGGGACAGTGTCTGGATTGAAACAGCGCAGGGTCGCATCAGGCATCAGCTGGCAATAGTCGATATGTATCCGGATGTGGTGAGCGTGGAACTCGGCTGGTGGTATCCGGAAAGGCCGGCCGCCGAACCGGATTTGGGGGGGATGTGGGAGGCCAATGCCAATGTCCTGACCTCGGCGGACGTTGAGCAGTGCGACCCGATCCTCGGGCAGTGGAGTTTTCGTTCCATTCCCTGCCGGGTTTATAAATCACTCGATCTTGCCAGGGCAGAAGTCCGCCAGGCAACAGAATCAGACAGTGCCCTGCTGGCCTCACTGCTTTATGAGAACCAGATGGACTGCTCCGCGGTTCCCGTCGAAGAATTCACCCTGCTGACCCTTGAATCAGAGATATTGGCGACGGTTCGTCTCGAGGAGTCCTTCGGAAAACTGATGGTTCGTCCGATAGTGGTTGCCCAAAAATACCGTGGTCAGGGCATCGGAAGATACCTGTTAGAGCGGGTAATGCCGAAGGATAAGACTGTTTTGCTGGTTGCAAGGGGTGATGTGGTTGATTTTTACTCGCGGATTGGTTTTTCAAAAAGCTCATGGGATATCGTTCCGGATCATCAAATTGAAGAGTGCGTTAACTGTCCGGATAAGGAGCAGTGTGATCCTCAACCGATGGTCAAAGAACAAACAGCAGAAACAACTCAGAACCAATAAAAGGAGAATAAATAAATGAAAATGACACTTCTGTTGTTTGCGATGGCAATTGCGATGCTGGCGAATCTGGCGAATGCTTCAGTCTGGAACATTGATCCGGAAAAGACCGTGGTCGAATTCAAAGTGAAAAACATGAAGGTTTTTACGGTGGGAGGGACCTTCAAAAGTGTAACAGGAGAGGTAGTCGTCGACGAAAAAGATACCGCCAAATCAGCCGTGTCGGCAGAAATTGATGCAAAGACAGTGAACACCGGTAATGAAAAGAGAGACGAGCACCTCAGAACCGCAGATTTTCTTGATGTAGCCCATCATAACAAGCTGAAATTCGTCAGCAACAGGATAGTGAGGGACAAAAATAGGTTGAAAATTCATGGTGACCTGACAATACGCGGTAAGACCAAGGGCGTTGTCCTGGATGCAGGCGACGAGGCCGTCATTGAGAAGGCGCTAAAAGAGGCAACACACTGCAAGATAACAGCAACAACTGAAATCAACCGCACCGACTTCGGTGTGGACAACTCCAAGTTTCTTTCTTCCGGAATCGGCGACAACGTGAAAATTACTCTGAGCATTGAACTCGTTAAAAGGTAGGCAAACTCATTGGACGGGGAATGAATGGCATGCAAGTCGGTCGGCACTCTACATCTGATGCATTAGGGGAGAAGGAAATGAACAAGAGAAGAAATGCCTTGGTGTTGTTCACAAAATACCCTGAGCCCGGCGTAACCAAAACGAGACTTATTGAGGAAAACGGTGGCGCCCTTACTGCCGATCAGGCAGCTGGACTCTACAAGGCCATGGTTCTCGATACCGCCATGGTAGGAGTCCACGCCTTGGCCGAGTGCAGGAGCAACGCCATGCCCGGCGGAGAGTTCGATATTTGTATATCCTCCTCGCCCCAAAGTGAAATGGAAAAAGTCCGGTCGATGTTCAACGGTGAATTCCCCGAGGCGCGGGTCAAGTATATCTGCGATCAGGGGAGTAATTTCGACGAGCACTTTAATGACAGTTTTCGGCAGCTGTTTTCAGAAGGGTATGACTCGGTCATATGTATCGGGGGAGATCTCCCCTGCATTACCACTGATCTTATAGTGCGCTCTTTTGCCTGGCTTTCCGAGCGTGATGAGGTTTCAACCGCCGGGGCCATGGTGCTCGCCCCTTGTCAGGCCGCCGGCGTCTCTCTGGTGGGGGTAACCAGGTTAGCAGAGATGGATTTTTCCGGGGTTTTCTACAGCGGCACGGGGGAATCGGCACTGGATGCCCTGATCCGTATCGCACGGGAAAAAGGAATTGCCACGGCCTTGTATGAAGCCCTGTTTGACGTGGACTACATGGAAGACCTGGCCCACATCATGGCGGTCATAAATGCCCTTGACTATGCCAGGCAACATCAACCCGGTGTCATTTTGCCGGAAAGAACACTGGCCATGATCAGGGACCTGGGGCTGGTGACCGTCACGCCTCCCAATACCGCGCACGACCCAAGGGGAAAGATCGATGGTTAGCATCGGGTTCGATAAGGAAAAATGCACGAGCTGTAACCTCTGCGTCGAGCTTTGCCCCAAGGAGGTTTTGTCCCCTGGTGATCGAGCCCTCGGGGAGGTTCCAGCAGTTGTCTTCGCTGAGGAGTGCTGTGCCTGCATGACCTGTGTCGGTAAATGCCCGCAGGGAGCGATCGAGATTCACCAAGGGGAACCGGCGGAGCGTTACCTGGATAAGCACAACAAAAGCCCCTTTATCTCCTTGAGCGAGGAAGAAGCCCTAATCTATGCCGGATATGCAGCCAGACTCGAAGAAACTCTGATGCTTCGTTCCCGGCCGGTGGCCGTTTCCCTGATCCGCAAGGGAGAGCCTCTCCCTCATATACCTGTGCCCAGGGTGAAACTGCGCTACTGCCAGGCGCTGATCATGGCCCGCCGCGGGATCAGTACGCTGATGACGGCCAGTTCCCACTCCTGTCCGGACGGAGCTTCCATCCTCGGTATGGGCAAGGTTCCGCGCAAACTCGCCACGGGTGAGATCTATGTGCAGCTGGGGAAACTCGCTACCAGGGAAGCGGCGGAGAAGATGGTAGCCGAAAGGCCTGCCCTCCCGGAAGAGTCGATCTGCGCCACCCTGCTGACTCCCTTGGACAAGGCTGTTATGAAACCGGACGTTATTGCGGTCATCGCACCGCCGGAAACCATGATGTGGCTCTGCATGGCTTCAACCTATTACACGGGCAAGAGGCCCAGCTTTGAGATGAGTTCATACAACGCACAGTGCATCGAAACAACTCTCATCCCCTACACGACAGGGGAGATGAATACCTCACTTGGCTGCTACGGCTGCCGTGCCATTTCTGACCTTGGCGAGGAGATGATGTTCATGGGGATTCCGTTGGAAAAGATGCCGACGGTGATCGAGGGGCTGCGTCACCTTGGGAAAAAGGCGATCAGGGACTGTCGTGCGAAGGTGTACCTGCCGCCGTTGATTTGACTCTTCCGAGGAAGACCCGACCGTCCTTTCCAGTGAGTGGACGGCCAGGATGAGGACAGGTTTTCATGAAGATCGCGGACATCCTTGCAGACAAACAATTGGCGGCACGATCCAAAGTCTGGCTTGAGCTTGATGGTAAGCCTTTCTTCGGCGAGGGGCGCTATACCATTCTCAGATCGATCGAGCGTTATGGATCGATCAAGAGAGCCTCAGAAGAGATCGGCATACCGTACCGGAGAATCAGAGGTGCCATTTACGTCATGGAAAAGGCTATTGGGGTCCCACTGGTCCTCAGATCGCGGGGTGGCGCCTCGGGTGGCGGCGCCAGTATCAGCCAGGCGGCCAGTGAGTTGCTCCGGTTGTTCGAGAAACAGGAAGAAGGGGTCCGGGAGAGAGTTGATGAACAGCATCTCATCGCTTTCGAGACAATACGGAGAGACGTATCACCAGCGGGGTAAGAGACATGATCAGCATCTTCGAAGCACAACAGGTGATTTTGGAAAAAGTGGCTCCCCTTCCATCCGAGGAGGTGGATCTGCTGCACGGACTGGGAAGGATCATCTCAGAAGAAATCGTGGCGTGTTGGGACCTCCCCAGCGTCGACAACTCGGCGATGGACGGATATGCCTTCTCTCACAAGGCACTGCAGAGCAATTTCATGAACGTCATCGGGTTTCTTCCCGCCGGGACGGAAAGAACTGTTCCGATCCCTCCGGGAGAGGCAATCAAGATCATGACCGGTGCCCCTCTTCCGGCCGGATGCGACACCGTTGTTCCAATTGAGGATGTTGAAGCTCTGGGGGACGGCATCAGGCTGAAATCTGATGTAAAAGCCGGTGCCCACGTTCGCAGGCGGGGAGAGAATGTCCGGGCGGGGGCGCGTGTGATTGCCGCCGGGACTGAACTTTCTCCGCTGCAAATCGGGCTGCTTGCCTCTTTGGGAAGTACCGGAATCTCAGTCCACCGTCGGCCGAAGGTTGCCATCATCGCCACTGGCGACGAGCTCGTAGAGGTCGGTTCCGTTCCAGACGGCGCCACCATCGTCAATAGCAACAGCAACAGCATTGCGACGCAGGTCCTGGAGGCCGGAGCAGAACCGGTGCTGCTCGGCATCGCCCGCGATACCAGGGAGGCGACCCGGGAGAAGATACTCCGTGGCCTTGACGCTGACGTCGTCATCACTACCGGTGGCGTATCGGTCGGCGACAAGGACCACGTTAAGGAAGTAATACAGGAACTCTCGGCAGAACTTCTTTTCTGGAAGGTGAATGTAAAACCGGGAAAACCGACTGCTTTTGCAATGCTCGGAGGAAAACCCTTTTTTGGACTTCCCGGCAATCCGGTGGCTGCAATGATTGCCTTTGAGCAGTTCGTCCGGCCGGCGTTGTTGAAAATGATGGGCCACCTCTCCGTTTTCCGGCCGGTGGTCAAGGCCACGTCTTCCGATGCTTTCAAAAACATCGGTGATCGGCCTCACCTCCTATTGTGCCGGGTCGCTATGGCCGATGGCAAACACATCGTCTCCATCAGCGCCGCTCAAGGCTCGGCGAATCTTGTCACAATAGCGCAGGCAAACGGGCTTATCGAACTCCCCCCTGGCGCGTCGATCGCTCCGGGGACAGAGGCCGACGTGACGCTCTTGACCCGAAACTTCGCGATGAGGTCCGTATGTCAGTGATCGACACCTATGGCAGAAGGATCAATTACCTGCGCCTCTCCATCACCGACCGCTGCAATCTCCGTTGCACGTACTGCATGCCGGCGGAGGGGATTCGGAAATGCTCGATGAGCGACGTGCTGAGTTATGAGGAGCTCCATCAGATAACACAGTCGGCGGTCGACATCGGCGTCGAAAAGGTGCGCATTACCGGAGGTGAACCGCTGGTCAGAAAAGGGGTCGTCAGCTTTCTCACCGGGCTGCACCGGATTCCCGGTCTGAAAAAACTCGTCCTCACCACCAACGGCCTGTTGCTGGACGAAATGGCGGATGATCTGAAGCTGGCCGGAGTGGAGAGCATCAACATCAGTCTCGACTCGATGCGGCCGGAGGTTTTCTCACGGATCACGCGGCTGGGGGATGTCAACAGGGTCATGGCAGGGATAGAAGCCGCCGAACGTGCGGGGTTCCGCTACCTCAAGATCAACATGGTTGTGATGAAAGGGGTGAACGATGAGGAGGTTCTCGACTTCGCCGCACTTACCCTGGAGAAGCCCATCACGGTCAGGTTCATCGAATACATGCCAACTGCCAGGGAGCACGACTGGCAGTCGTTGATGATAGGCGGGGACGAACTGCTGTCCAGGATATCCCGGCGGTTTTCAATTCAAAAGGTGGTAAACGAAGCCCTTGACGGCCCCGCGGTCAATTATCGGATCAAAGGGGCTGCGGGCAAAGTCGGTTTCATCACCCCAATCTCCCGGCATTTTTGTCATGACTGCAACCGGATCCGGGTCACTTCATCCGGAGCCGTAAAAAGCTGCCTCTTTGAGGAAGGAACCACGAATCTCAGGCCATACCTGGCTGTCGGGGATGTAGTCGGCCTGAGGGAAGCGCTTCGCCGGGTAGCAGGGCGGAAGCCTCTCACGCACAGTTTCCTGGCCGCAGGCGAAGCCGACGGTTGCCAGTTCAGCATGTCTCAGATAGGGGGATAAGGCCTCTGGGCATGGGATTGTAGGTGTTGCTCCATCTGCAGTGCACAGATGGATAGAGAATCATGAAGGTGAGTTGAGAGAAAGAGGAGAAGATCAATGTCAGCCAGCGTCATAGCGGTGTGCACAAGTGAAAATAAGGGTGAGCGGAAAAGACCTGTATCCGAAGTAAATGTCACCGCAGGTAAAGGGATAGATGGAGATGCTCATGCAGGAGACTGGCATCGACAGGTGAGCTTGCTGGCTATGGAGAGCATCCAAAAAATGCAGAACCTCGGCTTGTCGGTGTATCCGGGGGATTTTGCGGAAAACATCACGACTATCGGTATCAACCTCCCCAGCCTCCCCATCGGCACAAAACTCAAAGTGGGAGAAACGATCATGGAAGTTACGCAGATCGGGAAGGAGTGCCATACCCGCTGTGCAATCTACTACCAGGCCGGTGACTGTGTCATGCCCAAGGAGGGAATATTCACCCGGGTTGTGCAGGGGGGGCGGATCGTGTCGGGTGACATCGTGGAAATTATGGGAGATTCATCGTTATGAGCACCGGTCGTGCGGGTACAGGGCTCATGGAAGAGGGTAATGGTATGAAAGGAACGGGCTTCCGTTTTACACTTCAGGAGTTTTCCGGTTCTCTTGCAGACCTGGGGGTAATGGTGCCGCTGGTCATTCTCCTGATTACCAAGAACGGCATGAATCCAACTGCGGTGCTGATGCTGGCGGGCCTTCTCTACATAGTCAGCGGTCTCGTCTTCAAACTCCCGGTTCCGGTTCAGCCGTTGAAGGCGGTCTCGATCATCGCCATCGCTTCCGGACTGGCGCCGAGCGTCATTGCGGCTGCCGGGATTCTCATGGGAGCCATTCTGCTTTTCTTTTCCGCGACCGGGGTTTCGGGCCTGTTGTCGAGGATTTTCACTCGGCCGATCATCAGGGGAATCCAGCTTGGAGTCGGCGTTCTGCTGGTGACCAACGGGATCAAGATGATACTCGATCCCAAGTTCATCCGTGGGGGGGAGACGGTGATCCTGCAACTCGCCGGGATGGATATGCCGATCGGCGTCCTCTTTGGTATCGCCGGAGCTGCGGTCGTCATTGCATTCTCGAACAGTCGCCGTTTCCCGGCGGCCCTTGCCTTGATGGTGTTCGGGATAGCGTCAGGTTTGTTCTTCGGCTCATACAGCGTGCTGCAAAAGGTTGCGTTTGCACCAACCCCGCTTACTGTTTTGCTTCCGACGGCTGAAGATTTCACCCGGGCTTTTTTCCTCCTCGTTCTCCCCCAGATTCCGCTTACTTTCGGCAATTCCATCGTTGCGACCTCTGACACTGCGTCGGCATATTTCGGCGCCCGAGCATGCGGCATCACTCCCGGTAGGCTTTCCTTTTCCCTGGGCATCACCAATCTGATAGCCGGTTTTATCGGTGCAGCTCCGCTTTGCCACGGTGCCGGCGGCATGTCCGCCCATTACCGGTTCGGAGCCCGGAGCGGTGCAATGGGGGTGATGATCGGTACCTGTTTCCTGCTTGTTGGATGCTTGTTCGGTAAATCGGCACCTGACCTTTTCGTGCTGTTGCCCCCGTCGATTCTGGGCATCATGCTCGTATTCATCGGTATCGAGCATGCCATGCTCATGCATGACGTCATCGATTCCCGGCAAGATTTTTTCATCACGCTTGCTGTCGGCACGATTGCCGGCGCTACGAGTAATATTTTTGCTGCAACAGTTGTCGGGTTTTTTCTCATCCTTCTCTTCAAGGTCACCGCTGCCAGCGGGATATCCCGTGAACCGGTGACCTATTGACTCCGGTTCAACCGGCAATGAACACAGAAACCCAGGGGAAGACGATGATGTTTAACCATTTTGATGAAGCTGGCCGTGCAGTGATGGTGGACGTAACCGGGAAGCAGCCGACGCTGCGCACCGCGGTCGCCGTTGCGAAGGTCGCCATGCGGCGAGAGACTCTGGAAATGGTACTGCAGGGTGTGACATCCAAGGGGGATGTGTTGGCCGTTGCCCGGCTTGCCGGGATTGTTGCGGCAAAGAAAACGCCTGAGCTCATTCCATTGTCTCATCCACTGGCGATTCATGCAGTCTCAGTGGAGTTCGTCAGCGACCTCGACTCTGGCACCATCAGGGTGGAAAGCACGGTGAAGGCGCTGGAGAGGACCGGCGTGGAGATGGAAGCGTTGGTCTCAGCCTCCGTTGCCGCCCTCACCATTTATGACATGTGCAAGGGGATCGAAAAGGGTATTGAAATTACCGGGACTCACCTTCTCTTCAAGGAGGGTGGGAAAAGTGGTGTTTACAGGAAGGAAGAGTGATGAAGTCTGGAGCCCTTTCAGTAAACGATGCCGTAATTCGTAACGACATAACCGGGGTAATTCTTGTCGGAGGGAAAAGCCGGCGCATGGGGAGGGACAAGGCTTTTCTCGATGTGGGGGGAAAGACGCTGTTCGAGAAGGTTCTGGATGCATTCCGCGAAAGCTTTAGCAAGATAATCCTGACAGGGAGCCGTGGAGAACGGTTTGCCGGCTACGATCTGCCGGTCTACGAGGACATTTTTTCAGGCAGCGCTCTTGGAGGGATTTACACGGGACTGCATCACGCAGATACGGATACGGTGTTTGTATCTTCCTGTGATCTTCCCTTTCCCAGTAGTCGCATCATCCGTCACCTCTGTTCTTTGACCGGCAACAGTGATGCTGTGGTGCCGAAGCTTGCGCACGGGTATGAACCGCTCTTTGCAGCGTATTCCAAGAGTTGTCTCAGGTCGGTAAAGACGATGCTACACGCCGGCAATTATTGCGTCTACGACCTCTACCGCCAGATCGATGTAAGGGAGGTTTCCGAAAGTGAACTGGAGTCAGTTGGCGGGGCACGGGATGCTTTCCTGAACCTGAATACGCCGGAAGAATACGAAGCGGCAATGAGGAGGATTGTATGAAGATACCGGTAATTTCCATTGTAGCGAAGAGCGGAACTGGCAAGACAACGCTTCTGGAAAAATTGATAGCCGAATTGAAGCGCCGCGGCTATCGCGTAGGGGCCATAAAACATGATGCCCATGAATTTGAAATCGATCATCCCGGCAAGGATTCATGGCGATTGACGCAGGCAGGAGCCGATACCATGGTTGTCAGTTCAGCCGCGAAAACAGCAATGGTCAAACAGAATCCGGCATCGGAAGAACCTTCTGTACAGAGCATAGTAGCCACCGTTTGCGCAGACATGGACATTGTCCTGACCGAAGGCTTTAAAAGGAGCAATTTCCCGAAGATAGAAGTGCACCGAAAGGAGCGGAGCGACGCTCTGCTCTGCCGTGGTGATGAGCATGATGCAACTCTCATTGCGGTGGCTTCCGATCAGGAGTGGGGCCTGGATGTCCCGGTATTTGATCTCAATGATGTTTGCGGCATCTGTACGCTGCTGGAAAGAAGATTCCTGGGCGTCAGATCTGAATCCAAAGCAGATGTGGCATTGATGGGAATCGGATAGGCAGGACTGAATGCGTCATTTATTCGAGACATCGGAAATTAACGGCCTGGAACTGAAGAACCGGATAATCAGGTCTGCCACCTGGACAGGTATGGCAGATGATTCGGGTAATTGTTCGGGGCAGATGATTCAGTACTATGAATCACTTGCACAGGGAGGGGCCGGGCTGATCGTAACCGGACACACCTATGTGATGAAGAACGGGCAGGCGGGTCCGCGGCAACTGGGGGTCGACTGCGAAGAGGCAATACCTGTGTTGAGAGGTTTGACCGCAGCTGTTCACAAGAGTGGCGGCAGGATAGTCATGCAGCTCTCCCATGCCGGCATGTACGCCGATCCACAACTGACCGGGCTGGACGCCAAAGCCGTATCCGCAAGCAAGCGTTATACACCGTATCGATTGAAAGAACTGACCTCTGCGTGCATTGAAGAAATAGTGCAGGCATTTGCAGCGGGTGCACAGCATGCCGAAGCAGCCGGATTCGACGGGGTTCAGATTCATGCAGGCCATGGCTATCTCCTGAGTCAGTTCCTGTCGCCTGCATATAACGTCAGGACCGATGGCTACGGAGGAGCGTTAGAAAACAGGGCGAAGCCTCTGATGGAAATCGTGCGGCGGATACGGGAAGCAACAGGCAGACATTACCCTTTGCTGGTGAAGCTGAATTGTCAGGATTTTCTCGAGGGTGGCTTGACAGTGGATGAGTCGCAGAAAGTCGCCGTCATGCTGGAGGCCGAAGGGGTTGATGCTATCGAAGTGAGTGGCGGCACCCGCGAGTCGGGCAAGTTTAAATCTACGAGAACATCGATAGTTTTGGAAAATGATGAAGCATACTTTGAGCAGTTTGCCCGTTCTTTCAAACAGCAACTAAGGATTCCGATTGCTCTGGTGGGAGGGATACGTAGACACGAAACCGCCGCGAGATTGCTGGAAACCGGGGCGGCGGATTACATCGCCATGAGCAGGCCGTTTATCAAGGAGCCTGGCTTTGTCAAGAGGTGGCAGTCCGGTAACACTGACATGGTCGGCTGCATGTCTGATAATGAGTGCCTGAGTATAGGTTTGAGAGGCGCCGGCATCAGGTGCAGACACGGACAGGATTGAATATGGAAAAAGTGTTTCTCTGTACGGCATTCAAATTGTGTGACAACAACGGGTATCTGACTACTCAGCTGGCGAACTTTTTCAGGTGCAACAACCTGGAGCTGGTCAGGGATCCCGAAGAAGCCGACACCATTGTTATTACTACCTGCGGGTTCGACCAGGAGCGAGAGGACGAGTCGGCGGCGCTCGTGAACCATTATCATGACAAATACGAAGGATCCAAGGAAGTAATCGTATCCGGATGCCTTACCAAGATAAATCCCGATGCTTTCAAGCCGGGACTCACTCTGATCGGAAACAAGGAGCTGAACCTGTTCAATGATCGCTTCAACGCTCGCGAGAGAATCGAACAGGTTCCGGGAAGCGATCTGTCCAATGAGTATATCAGCGACGAGTATGGGTTCATCGATGCCTATTACATCCAGATATGCCAGGGGTGTGTAAATAATTGTAGTTACTGCGCCATAAAGAAATCAAAGGGTTATGTAGATAGCAAACCGGTTGAGGAGATCCTCCTTGAAGTCCGGCGAGGAATAGATCTCGGCTTCAAGCGTTTCATGCTGTTGGGCGACGACTGCGGCAGCTATGGCGTGGATCTCGGCTGCGACCTGGCACAATTGCTCAACAGGCTCACCGCCTACGACATAAGGATTCTCATAAATTACATCGAGCCGGGGAAGTTCCTCTCGGTCTATCCCAAAATCGATTCGTCGGCGCTGGAGATGATCGATTTCATGAACATTCCGGTTCAGGCTGCATCCCCGCGCATCATCGGCCTGATGAACCGGAGCTACGATCCCCAAAGGGTCATGGAGGCAGCATGGGAGATCAAGGAGAGATTCCCGGCTGTTTATCTGGAGACCCACATCATTTTCGGGTTCCCGGGAGAAACCAGGGAGGAATTCCGCGAGACGCTGCGACTGGCCGATTGTTTCGACGCCGTCATCTATTTTCGTTACACGGATCGGAAAGGGGTCCGATCCACATCGCTTCCTGGAAAGGTCTCGGAGGAGGAACTGCAACAGAGGATCGACGAGATTGTCGCTCACCCGAGATTTACCTGGAAGCAGCAGGATGCCGTCCCCCCTTTGGTGCTATTGGGATACGGGCCGGAGACTTCGGAGCTGTTCAACACTCTGCGATTGAAAGAAAAGATAATTGCGTCGGAAAATGGAAATCACAACTGAAGCAGCAAGGGAGCTGTATTCATGGATATGATGAGAATGAGCGACATCCTTGTCGTCGATGACGATATCTATTGCCAGGACTTCCTGAGTATATTTCTTGGTTCTAAAGGTGTTGATGTGAGAACAACATCAGGAGGAATTGAGGCGCTTGAGATACTGAAACACTGCAAATTCAAAATGATAATTACCGACTGCAACATGCCGGGAATGAACGGTTTGGAATTGGCTGCCATGGTCAGAGAACATCATCCGGGGACTCCTGTCGTCATGGTAACGGGAGAAATAAAATCAGACGTTGAAGAGAAAGCCGCAACTGCAGGTATCTCGAAAGTACTTTCCAAACCGATAAATCTTCAATCGCTTATGGAAGTTGTCAAGTCTTCGCTGAATGCAAGTCTTATGGTGTCTGCTTAAGGATTGAATCTGTTTGGTTCGATGATTTCGGGCTGGCCAAAAGCTGGAGTGCACGGTGGAAAACAATGACAAGAGAGCTTCACTCGTTGACGCTCGCCAGGCAGTAAAGAAGATAAAATGCATGAGAAATGCAGATGCTGGCAACAATGTCGCAAGGCTGACGAAAGAGACCGAAAGAACTCTTGTCGAGGAATACTTGAAGAGCAGGAATATTCTGCTGATCGCGCCGATTGTCAAGCAGAATCTTGAGCTGGTGAATGGAGTGGCGCGCAAGTATGTGAAGCTTGCGGGGAATTACAGCGTCTTAAAGGACCTCATCGGAGTTGGGGTCCTCGAGGTGATTCGTGCTTTGAACGAATACCGCTCCAGCGAAAGCGTTGACTTTGCCACGTACGCTGACCCGTTGGTTAGGCGTGCGATAATCAAGGAAATTCATCGTTTTAACTCCACAAGGGAGGTGCGCAATGTCTGGCGGAGGCTCGCCCATATCACTTTCATCAATACGTGTCGCAATTGCAAAAGACAATGCGCGTATTGAGTGAACGCGGCAAATACCGAGGAACTGAGAATGGAATGTCGCGAATTTAATAACCTGATCCGGCTCTTTTGGGACGGGAAGCTGGATAGCTTACAGTTAGACGGTTTCGCCTGCCACATGGTCGAATGCAAGACCTGTGAAACCTATCTTCTGGGTATCCCTGGCGTGTTGGAAAGATGAGAGACCACTGCAGCAAACACGACAAAGTTGTCGTAAGTGAGAAGGAGGCACTATGAGCATGAAATGGGTGACTTATAAGGGCAAACAAATTATCACGATCGATTACACCGGTATGGACGAAAATTCCATTCTACGTCAGATGCAGCTTTATTTTGATGCAATCAAAAATGAAACTGAAGTCAGGCATTTGACCAGGTTTCCCGATGTTCTCATTTCAAAGGGATTTAGAGAGAAGGCAAGAGAGATGGAAATTAAATACACTTCCGATAAAAAAGTGAAAATTGCTTTGCTCGGTATCAACAAATCTCAAAAGGCAAATGTCTCAACGTACAGTTTTTTTACAAAAGTGAAGGCGCAAGCGTTCGATTCAGAAGAAGAGGCAATGGAGTGGTTGGCAAGTGACTGACCTGTGAACATATCTACCAAGGAGAGAATGGATGAGTGAACGATACGATTATGACCTGATTGTTCTGGGGGCAGGTCCCGGAGGGTATGTCGCCGCCATCAGGGCGTCGCAGCTCGGGTTGAAAACTGCTGTGATTGAACGAGGCAAGCCGGGCGGTGTCTGCCTCAATGTGGGATGCATTCCGTCTAAGGCACTCATAGACCAAGCGCGTATTTTCGGGGAAAGATCTTCGCTCGTCGAAATGGGAGTTTCTGTCGATACTTCCCGGCTCGATTACCGGAAAGTGTTCGGAAAATCGCGCGCTGCCGCTGACCAGCTTTCTAAGGGGGTTCGGTACCTTCTGAAAAAGAACGGCGTCGACTATCTGGAAGGGGCGGCAAAATTCGCGACCCCGCATAACATAACCATCAACGGCCAGAGGCGCGTCACCGGAAAATTTGTGCTGATCGCAACGGGCTCCCGGCCGGCGGAGATCAGCGGCTTCGAGTTCGACGAGAAACAGGTGCTCTCCTCTACCGGGGCACTGATGCTGGAGGAACTTCCCAAACGGATCGTGATCCTTGGTGCGGGGGCAATAGGAGTCGAATTCTCGTATATCTTCAGCTCCTTCGGTGTCGATGTGACGCTGGTGGAGATGATGCCCAGCATTCTTCCTCAGGAAGACCCGGAAGCTTCCGCCCTGGTGGCGAAATCCTTTGCGAAAAAAGGGGTTAAGATCAAAACATCTACTAGGGCCATCTCATGCGAGAAGGCCACTAATGGGGTGAAGATCGTACTGCAAGGAGAGGCGGGCGCACGAGAGACGGTGGAGGCCGACAAGCTCCTGGTGGCGGTTGGCAGAACACCCAACTCCGATGGGCTGGGGCTTGAAGTTATCGGCGTACAGATCGAGAAGGGTGCTGTAACAGTCGGGGACTATTACGAAACGACCGTCCCCGGGGTATATGCCATCGGCGACCTGATTAAGTCCCCGCTTCTTGCCCACGTGGCTTCCAAGGAGGGGGAGGTCGCGGTCGAATATATGGCGGGGCATGCTACGGCGAAGAAGGTGGACCCGGACCTGATCCCCTTTGCCACTTACTGCGAGCCCCAGGTCGCAAGCTTCGGTAAAACGGAGCCGATGCTCGAAAAAGCCGGTTCTACCTTCGGGAAAGCGGTGTTTCCCTTCAGGGCCATTGGCAAGGCCGTTGCCGTGGAGAAGGGGGAAGGTTTCGTTAAGATACTGTTCGACCCCGATACGAAAGAGATCCTCGGCTGCACCATTGCCGGCTCCGAAGCCACCGAACTGATCCATGAATTGCTGCTTGCCAAGAAGTCCGAACTCACCCTAGAGGATGTTGCGACCATGGTCCATGCCCATCCGAGCCTCTCCGAAGGGGTCATGGAGGCATCGCGGGCAGCGGAAGGATGGGCGATTCATATCTGACTTTGCAAGGATTTGCACGAAACAAGGAATTGATACTTATGGCTGAGACAACGAACAACATTCAGGAACAGGTCAAGGAATATTACGGCAAGATCCTCACCAAATCAAAGGACCTCAAGACCGGCGCCTGCTGTAACAGTGAGTCTCTCCCGCCGTACCAGCGCGAGGCCCTTTGCCTCATTGATGACGAGATTATCGAAAAATTCTACGGCTGCGGTTCGCCGATTCCCCCCGCCGTAGAGGGGTGCACGGTGCTCGACCTTGGTTGCGGTACCGGCCGCGACGTTTACCTCGCCTCGCGCCTGGTCGGTCCAGACGGATTCGTTATTGGCATCGACATGACCGACGAGCAGATCGCGGTGGCGCGGAAGCACGTCGACTCCCAGATGGCGCGCTTCGGATACGGTCAGCCTAATGTGGAGTTCCGCCAAGGGTACATCGAGGATCTTTCTGCGTGCGGCATAGAGGACAATTCGATCGACCTCGTCGTTTCCAACTGTGTCATCAACCTCTCCCCGCAAAAGGAGAAAGTCTTCGCGGAAATTTTCCGGGTGTTGAAACCAGGGGGGGAACTCTACTTCTCCGACGTTTTCTGCGGCAGGCGGATTCCCGGCGTATTGCGCGACGATCCCGTGTTGTACGGCGAGTGTCTCGGGGGAGCGCTCTACATCGAGGACTTCCGGAGGATGCTGCGCCGGCTCGACTGCCTCGATTACCGGGTGGTTTCCAAAAGGCCAATTTCGTTTGATAACCCGGGGGTGGAATCCAGAGTGGGGATGATCGACTTTTATGCCATGACTGTTCGTGCCTTCAAACTCCCATGTCTCGAGGATATCTGCGAGGATTATGGCCAGGCGGCGGTGTATCTCGGCACGATCCCGGAAATGCCGCACCGCTTTCCGCTCGACGACCACCACCTCTTCATCGCCGGCAAGCCGATGCTCGTCTGCGGGAACAGTGCCGCCATGGTTGGCGAGACCCGTTTCGGCAAGCATTTCCGGGTCATCGGCGACCGCTCGGTCCACTTCGGCCAGTTCGATTGCGCGCCGGCGGCTGCCAAGGATGCAGCCGGCGACCAGTGCAGCGGCGGTTCCTGCTGCTGACCGGCACCTGACACGACATGATATTCAACAGGCAAAATGGGTAAATTTATGAAGTACGCACACGATTTCATTGGAGAATTTGTCGGTACCTTCCTGCTGGTCCTTTTCGGCTGCGGCTCCGTTGCCGTGACGATTCTTTTTTCCGCTCACGTCGGCCTGTTGCAGGTGGCCGTGATCTGGGGGCTGGGGGTGACGGTCGCCATCTATGCTACCCGGCATCTCTCCTGCGCCCATCTCAACCCCGCGGTCAGCATCGCCATGGTGCTGGGCCGCAGAATGTCCTTTTCCCGGCTCCCCATTTATCTCTGTGCGCAGTTCAGCGGCGCTTTCGTCGCGGCGGGTCTTCTCTATCTGCTGTTTGCCGGCTCCATCGCCCAATATGAGAGCATCAATCATATTCTGCGCGGTTCTCCCGCTTCGGTCAAGACAGCCATGATGTTCGGCGAATTCTATCCGAACCCCGGGGCGGGGCTCTCCGCCGTGGTTACCCCATTAACCGCCTTCCTTGCCGAAGCAATCGGAACTTTCGTCCTTGTGTTCCTGATCTTTTCCCTTACCGAAGGGTGCAACCTGGGGAGGCCGGATGACGCCCTCGCGCCTGCCTTCATCGGCCTGACCGTAACCATCATAATCTCGGTCATCGCCCCGTTGACCCAGGCGGGCCTCAATCCGGCACGGGATCTCTCCCCGCGGCTCTTTGCCATGCTTGCCGGATGGCGTGATGCCGCCTTGCCTGACCACAACTTCGGTTTTTTCACCATCTACGTCCTTGGCCCGATTACCGGCGCTTCCCTGGCGGCAGGGATGTTCGTTTATCTGGTTGAACCGCTGATGCGTGGTAAAGGGAAAGGGAGTGATGCCTGCGGATGCGTGGTGATCCAGACGACGAAACCATGATTTAGACGAGGCTGCGTATGGCGATTCATAGCTGAGCAGGCTTGAGGATGATGAACCGATGACCGATCAAACTATTCAGGAACAAGGTGAAAAGGCAGGGGGGAGTTGCAGCATCGAGATGTTCCCGCTCCATCAACGACTGGCGCTCTCCCGGATAGAGGAGGAGGTGCTGGACAAGTTCTTCGGCTGCGGGTCGCCCCTTCCTCCGGCGATAGAGGGGTGCACCGTGCTCAATCTCGGGTGCGGCACCGGTCGGGACGTCTACCTTGCCTCCCAGCTCGTCGGCCCGGATGGCTATGTAGTAGGGATCGACATGACCAACGAGGAGTTCGAGCGCTACGTCGCGTCCCAGTTTCCTGACCTCGGCTACCGGCTTTTCGCCGCGGACGGGGACGAGGAGCAGCTTGCCGTCGCACGCAGACATATAAGCGCTCACATGGATCGCTTCGGCTTTCGCAGGCCGAATGTCGATTTCCGGCAGGGAGCCCCGGAGGACCTTACGGCATGCGGCATAGCCGACGAGTCTGTCGACCTGGTCATTGCCAACTGCGGCCTTAACCTTTCGCCGGACAAGGAGCAGCTGTTGAGTGAGGTTTTCCGGGTACTGAAACCGGGGGGAGAGTTTTACTTCGCCAATATCTTCAGCGGCAAACGTATCCCGTCCGAACTCCGGGACGATCCGGAGTTTTACGCCGAATGCTACGGCGGGGCCCTTACCCTGGAGGAATTCAGTCGTCTGCTGAAACGGGCGGGCTTCAACGAGTACAGAGTCGTCTCCGAATCGCTTCTGGAGCCGTCCAACCCGGTCTCTGCGGCAAAAGGGCGGGAGACCGATTTTTACTCCATGAAAATGCGGTTGTTCAAACCGCAGACTCTTGAAGAGAGCAGTCAGAACCCCGGAAATACCGTGGTCTACCTGGGGACCATTCCGGAGATGCCGGATCAATTCGCACTGGATCTGGACCATCTTTTCGTGACAGGGGAACCGAGGCGCGTGTACGGCAATACTGCCGCCATCCTCGGCGGAACGCGCTACGCCCGGTATTTCCGTGTGTACGCCACCTGTGCTATCCATCGCAGTCCATTCGTTCCAGGAGAAGCTGCCGGCGTGATCCTTGGGGGCATATGAAAGTCCTGCTGGTACGAGTACCGATACAGACGTGTGAGGTAATGAAGCAGGTGACGTTTACCTACTTCGCCGAGCCGGTCGGGCTTCATTACTTGGCTGACGCGCTTGCCGCGGCGGGGATGGATTCCACGGTCCATGACATGTTTCTGGATGCCGACCCGGAATCGTTCATGGCTGCAGTTGCCGCCTACCGTCCCGATGTCGTCGGGTTCAGCAGCCTGATCCTGGGCTATGACAACGTGGGGCTGCTGTCGGGCCTTCTCAAAGCCGGGTTCCCGAACGTGACGACGGTGGTGGGCGGCCCCTGCACGTTCATGCCTTCCCGTGTGCTGATGGAGCAGGGGACCACCATCGATTACCTTATAAAAGGGGAAGGGGAGGAGTTGTTTCCCCGACTCTGCAGGGTACTATCCGGTTGCACATCGGAGGAGCTTGCCGGTATCGACGGCCTTGCCTGGCGGGATGGCGGAATGATCGTGGAGAATCGGCGAAAGCATTTCATCGACCCGGCTGCCATCAGCTATCCCCTCGACCGGTACCTGGATTACAACGATGCCATGGAAGGCTCCATCATGACCGTCATGATGGGGAAGCCGCCCATCGCCTTCATCGAAGCGTCACGGGGGTGCCCATTCCGGTGCAGTTTCTGCGGCGTCCACGAGCCGTACCGCACCCGGCCGCCGGAAAAGGTCGTCGCGGAGATGGGGGAGTTGTATCGCCGGCATGGGGTCAGGAAGTTCGTATTCGGCGACTACACCCTGACCGCCGATCGAGCGCATGCGGAGCGGCTCTTTCAGCTGATAATCGACAGCGGGCTTCGCGTTGAATGGGGGTGCGACACCCGGGTGGACTGCGTCTCGCCGGAGCTGCTCAAGCTCATGAAGCGGGCGGGGTGCAGGGTCATCTTCTATGGGGTGGAATCCTTCCACCAGGAGACCTTGGACATCTACAACAAGCGAACTGATCCGGCGACCATCGAGCAGGCGCTCCGGGACACCCGCCGGGCAGGGATACAGTCTCTCGCCTACATGATGCTCGGTGCCCCGGGGGAGACCAGGGAGATGATCCGGGAGAACTCGGCCACGCTGAATAGCCTGGGGGTCGACTATGCCTTGGCCGGTATCGCCCGGCTCTTTTGCGGGACCCCGCTGTTCGAGCGTGCAGTGGAGCGGGGGGTGATCGACCGGCGGCACGGGGAGGAGTGCTGCCTGACCGGGCAGATCGACTGGATCCCGGTCTACGAGGAAACTCTCACCTATGCCGAGATGAAGGAACTGGAAGCGGAGGTGGTGAAGAAGTTCTACTATCGGCCGGGGTATGTCTGGCAAAGGCTGCGGGGGGTGCGGGACGCTGTGGAGTTTTGGCGGATGTCGCGGTTTCTCGCCCGTTTCACCGTCAGTCGATTTTCCCGTGCCTGCTGAGGGGGGTGGATCATGTGCTGGTCAGGTATCTCTTTACCCGGTTGTGAGGGGATTTCCTCATTACGGGACAGGGCGAAACGTGGAAAGGAGTCGAGTTCATGGAAGAATTCTATTACTCCCCGGAAGACTTGGGGAAGTTCGGTGATATCGGTAAGGATGCACCGGATCTGGCGCAGAAGTTTTTCGACTATTACGGTGCGGTTTTTGCCGAGGGGGCGCTGACGGAGCGGGAAAAGTCGCTGATCGCCCTTGCCGTCGCCCACACGGTGCAGTGCCCATACTGCATCGACGCCTACACCCGAGCCTGTCTCGAAAAGGGATCGAATCTCGGCGAAATGACCGAGGCGCTCCACGTGGCTGCGGCCATCCGGGGCGGAGCGTCACTGGTACATGGTGTTCAGATGAGGAAGGTGGCCGAAAAACTGTCGTTGTGACGATTGGGGGCTGTGGCTTTCACGCCATCTCGCCGCCGTCCTCGTCGCTCCCTTGTGCGACGTAGCGCTGCTACGCCTCCGCGGTTGCTCCTTCGGGTGCGACGATCTGGCGCAAAATCCGCAGCCCTGTTGCGCCGCACCATTTATAAAAGAGGAATTGTATGGGAACTGACAAGCCGGGATTGGACATGGATACTTTTTCGACAACACTCCTGAAGCACGGGTTGTCTCTGCATCACGACGTGACGGAAACGCTGCAGGTAAACGTCGGAAAGCTGTGCAACATGGCCTGTCGTCACTGCCACCATGAAGCGGGGCCGGATTGCTCCGAGATCATGAGCCGCGACACGATGGAGGAGGTGGTCGCCTACGCGCGTCGCGCCCGGTTCAAAACAGTCGACATCACCGGAGGGGCTCCGGAACTGGTGCCGCATATCGAGTATCTTGTCGGGAACCTCGCCCCGCTGGCCCCGAGGGTTCTCTTTCGCACCAATTTGACCGCGATGTGGGATCACCGTCGCGACTGGCTGCCGCAGCTTCTCAAGATGCATCGCGTAGAGCTTGTCGCCTCGCTTCCTTCCCTCAACGCGGGCCAGGCGGCGTCCCAACGTGGGACGGGAACCCTGGAAAAGAGTCTGGCCATGTTGCGGTTTCTGAATGAACTGGGGTTCGGCCGGGAAGGAAGCGGCCTCCTGCTCCAGCTGATAGTCAATCCGTCCGGCGCATTTCTGCCACCGGGGCAGCGCCAGCAGGAAATCAAGTTTCGCCATGACCTGCACCGCAAGGAGGGGATCGTCTTCAACGACCTCCTCACCATCGCTAATGTCCCGTTGGGACGCTTTCGCAGGTGGCTCGAATCCTCCGGGAACTTCAGCGGCTACATGGAGAAGCTTTCGTCTTCGTTCAATCCGGCAACGGTGCCGAATTTGATGTGCCGATCACAGGTTACGGTCAGTTGGGACGGGTATGTCCACGATTGTGATTTCAACGTTGCTGACGGGTTGTGGCATGGTCCGCACAGACTTCATATTTCCTCGATGCCCGGAGGACCCATCCCCGGCGCCCCCATCGCCACCGGAGAGCACTGTTTCGCCTGCACGGCAGGGGCCGGATCATCATGTGGCGGCGCGTTGGCCGCTTGATCTGGAGCAGTTCCGGTGCATTTTAGAATAACACTCAATAAATGGAGGTCGTACAGATGTTTAAGTTGAAAGATCAGACCCTGTTCCGCCAGCACTGTTACATCAACGGACAGTGGCTCAGTGCCGATGACGGAGGGACCATCGCGGTCAATAACCCTGCCACCGGCGAGATCATCGGGACAGTCCCCAGGATGGGAGCAGCCGAGACCCGTGCCGCCATTGAGGCAGCAAATGCCGCCTTTCCCGCCTGGCGGGCAAGGACCGCTGCCGAGCGCTCTACTATCCTGCGGCGCTGGTTTGAGTTGATGATGGAAAACCAGGAGGACCTGGCGATCCTGATGACCGCCGAGCAGGGAAAGCCTCTGGCGGAATCCCGCGGCGAAATCGCCTATGCAGCTTCATTCATCGAGTGGTTTGCCGAGGAAGGGAAACGTGTCTATGGGGACATCATCCCTCCCCATGAAAAGGACAAACGGATTGTCGTGATCAAGGAACCTATCGGTGTCTGTGCCGCCGTCACTCCCTGGAACTTTCCGTCCGCCATGGTCACCCGCAAGGCCGGGCCTGCCCTGGCTGTTGGCTGCACCATGGTTCTCAAGCCGGCCAGCATGACCCCCTATTCAGCCCTGGCACTGGCTGTCCTTGCGGAGCGGGCCGGAATTCCCGCCGGGGTGTTCAGCGTCGTTACCGGTGCGTCGGGCGCCATCGGCGGTGAGATGACCGCGAACCCGATTGTACGCAAGCTTACCTTTACCGGTTCAACGGAAATCGGCAAGCAACTCATCGAGCAGTGCGCCGGAACGGTTAAGAAGCTCGCGCTCGAGTTGGGGGGGAACGCGCCCTTCATAGTCTTTGACGATGCCGATCTCGACGCGGCAGTGGAAGGGGCACTCATCTCCAAGTACCGGAACACGGGCCAGACCTGCGTTTGCACCAACCGTTTCCTGGTGCAGGACAGCGTTTACGATGACTTTGCCGCCAAACTCGTGGCTGCTGTCGAGAAGATGAAGGTCGGTGACGGCCTGCTTGGAGAGACCCAGCAGGGGCCGTTGATTGACATAAACGCGGTAGAGAAGGTCGAAGAGCATGTCGCCGATGCACTTGCCAAAGGAGCGAAGCTTCTTTGCGGAGGCAGGCGGCATCCGCTCGGAGGTTCCTTCTACGAGCCGACGGTCCTGGCCGATGTGACCCCGGATATGGCGGTAGCCAGCGAAGAGACTTTCGGCCCTATTGCCCCTCTGTTCCGCTTCACGACCGAGGAGGAGGCGATCCGGATGGCCAACGACACCGAGTTCGGCCTCGCTTCCTACTTCTACAGCCGGGACAACGCCCGCATCTGGAGAATTGCCGAATCGATAGAGTACGGGATTGTCGGCATCAATACTGGGCTGATCTCGACGGCGGTGGCGCCGTTCGGCGGGATAAAGGAGTCTGGCTTCGGCCGCGAGGGGTCCAAGTACGGGGTCGATGATTTTCTGGAGATCAAGTACCTCTGCATGGGAGTGTAGCCTCTCCGGAGTCGGCTAATTATGCACTGAACTTATTGAGGGAGATTTATGGCAAAAGAGCCGATGAAAATAAAGAGGGCTGAAAAATGCAACCACATCATTGAAATTGCCACGGAAGTTTTTTCGGAAAAGGGTTTTCACGGTGCTCTGACCGATGAAATTGCCGAGCGCGCCGGAGTAAACAAGCAGAGCATGTACTACTATATCGGTGATAAAGAGAAGCTCTATGAAACCGTGATGAATAATTTGCTGGATCAAACAAAAATGTACCTGCGTGCGGAGCCGGAAGCCAATGAATGTCCCGAGACAAAAATAAGACGATTTATTTACGGGATGTCACAGATTGCCAAGATGCGACCGCTCCATTCGATTGTCATGAGAGAACTATTTGCCGGGGGGGGAAACCTTCCGCAAAGTTTACGCAAAGATGTCGATAATTATCTGGAAAGTTTTGCCTCGGCTTGTTCCGAAATAACAAAGAACAACAAAGGTTTGAATGCTTCCCCGACAGTAGTGGCATGGATGGTATTTGCATTCTTTCTGCATTGGGATATCACGATGCCTTTTGTTTATGAAAGCGACGATTGCACACAGCATGATGCGGTGGAAGCCGTGGGCAAGAACATAAATGACAAGCTGATTGATGAAGTTGAAAGGCTCGTGTTTAAGATGCTTGACAGTACTCGTTCCTTGTAACTGTTGCCCGCAAAAATAGGGAGACTTGGATGGATGTTACCATAAAACTGTTTGGGCCATTTCGAATCGATCGTTTTAAGAAAGCTGTTCGCGAGTATCCCTCTGGCACATGTGTGAGTGAGATAATTGATGAACTCCGCATCCCTCTTCATCTTCTCGGGATCGTGCTTATTAATGATCTTCATGCAGGGATTGAAGATGTGCTCAAAGATGGTGATACCGTGTGCTTGCTGCCTTTCATAGACGGAGGGTAGCATGAAGGGAATGTGCTCTTAAGAGGTCTACCAACTATGAGGAGTAATCAGTATGAAAGTTTTTACCACAGATCCAGTTTCAGAACCGTCTTCTGTTGTATATCTGCGCTGTACTGTCGATCTGAATAGCGCTGATGTGCGCTTCGAGGACGTTCCTTGCCGCAATCTGGAGGACGTACTTGGAGGCTTTGGCCGTTCTTTCCAAATCCTGGCTGAACGGAATATCTCTCACGCGTATTGCGAGGGGAATCCATTGATCGTCAATACTGGCCTGTTGACCGGCACCACCGCCATGACCGGTCTGCGTACCTATTTTTCCGGGTACAGCCCGCTCAAGGAGTCAAAAAAGGGGCTGCCGGCGGCCATGTGGTCGACGGGTAGCGGGAATTTCGGCGCGAAATTCAAGTGGACCGGCCTGGATGAATTGATTTTTGAAGGCCGTTCCCCGAAACCGGTCTATGCCTTGATCACGGACACTCCTGAAGGGCCGGCGGTCGAGCTGAAACCGGCCGATCACCTGGTCGGGCTTTTTGCTCATGACAAAATGATGGTGTTGAAGCAGGAGTATGGTGTTAATGCCCACTTCGCTGCAATCGGCCAGGCAGGGGAGCAGTGGGAGAATGTCTACATGGGTGCGGTGGCGCTTTCAACCGACAACCAGCTCAAATCCGGCGAAGACAAGATGCGTTTTGCCGGTCGCGGCGGCATGGGGAGCCTCATGGGGTACAAGAACCTCCTTGCCCTGGTGGCCCTTAGCAGAGACAAGATCAAGGCCGTTTCCCCAGAGGTCAGGAACGTCAATATCAATGTCGTCAAAGGAGGCGGTGCGGCGCGACTGCAACCGATCAGTCGCGGTGGCGGCGGCGGCACCTGGGCTGCCTACGATGTTCTGCAGGCCTTTCATGCTGTGCCGATAAACAATTTCCGGCCGCAGGGGAACGACCTGCCGGAGAAACTGTTCCGGGAACATGTGGAAAAGGAATACGTGATTAAATCGGAAGCCTGCTATCGCTGCGGGATAACCTGCCATAACAATGTCCATGAAAAAAAGGAAGACAACAGTACTGGCAGGTTCCTGGCCAAATTCGACTATGAACCGCTCAACCTGCTGGGCACCAATATCGGTATTCATGATGCAGGACAGGCGGCCCGGCTGATCCATTTGTGCGACAACTACGGTATGGACTCCATCTCCCTGGGGGTAACCATCTCCTATCTGCTGTCCTACAATGAGCGGCACCCCGAAAAGCCGCTGCTGAATGGGGCAACCTTTGGAGACTATGACAAGATCAAGGAGCTTGTCGAACTGGCCGGACTGGGGAAGTTGCCGGAGATTGGCCGGGGTTCCAAGCGCCTTTCCGAAAGCACTGGCGAGACTTCCTATGCGTACCACGTCAAGGGGCTGGAGTTGCCTGCTTACCAGCCGGAAACAAATCCGGGATATGCCTGGGCCATCGCCGGTGGGCATATGTCCATGGGGACGTACGGGTTGCTTACCCGCGAAGGGAAATCGGACATAGAGTCCTGGGTGGAGGGGATTACCAGGACCAAGCTGCAGATTGTCGGCTTCGACATGATCGGTCTGTGCAAGTTTTTCGATATTACCAAAGGCATCTGCACCCAGATGGTGGTGGACTGTCTCAAGAGTGAGTTCGGCCTGGATGTGACACCGGAAGCCCTGGCCGCAGCCGTGCGCAGGGCTTTCCTGCTCGGTCTGGCTCTCGAGCTGCGACAAGGCTACGACAAGTCTGAATACACCCTGCCTGCCGAGGTATGGGAACGGCGGAACCCGAACATAAAGCTGCCCGATATAACCTCCCCGGAATTTATTGCCGAACTCCAGAAACGGGTCTGGGAGGTCTTCGAACCGGAGTTGGAAGGACTTCTCGGTCAGCCATGAAAAAGGTACTGGGAATAGTAGGTTCAAGGCGGAAGCTCGGGAACTGCGAGATCATGGTCAAGGAGATCAGCAGGCGTATTTCGACCCCCCATGAGCTGCGGCTTCTCCGGCTCCCGGATTTCTCCCTTGGCTACTGCACCGGCTGCTATCGTTGCCTGGTCAAGGACTCCGGTTGCGTGTTGAAGGATGACCTGGCTCAGGTGCTGGACGAAATTACGGCAGCGGATGCCCTGATTCTGGCCGTTCCCACCTACGTACTGAGCGCGCCGGCCTGCCTGAAGACGTTTCTCGATCGTAGTATCTCTTTCTATGCCGTAGGGGAACGGCTCTGGGGGAAGCCGGCGGTCGGGATAGGGATTGCCGGCCTCGAAGGGATGGAAGGATCGACTCTTCTCGATATCGAAAAGTTTTTTGCCGTGATCAAGGCGGAAAACATGTCAAGCAGGATCATCTACGGCGCACTTCCGGGAGAGGTGATGCTTGCTCTGGAGAACGGCAGGGTTGCCGAGGAACTTGCGGCAGCACTTTTCGGTCAGGCACCTGCTACCGAAGAGTGGAGCTGTTCTTACTGCGGAGGAAAGACCTTTCGCTTTCTTGGCGGGAACAGATTGCGCTGCATGCTCTGCAGCTGTACGGGAAACGTGACACTGAATGAGGGCGTAGCCGTTCCGGACATGGACAAAGAAGCCCATCAGTTCATGGTCGGTGAGGACGAGGCGCTGCGACACCGCGACACGCTTTTGGGCATCCGTGAGCGTTTCGAGTCCCGGAAGGGACTTTTAAAAGCGCTGGTGGGAGGTTACGCGGACGAGGGGGTATGGATTCTCCCGGGTCACCCCTGACCGGCTACTATGCACTGCTTGCACATCTGCCAGCAAAGAGGCTCTCAAGGTAATGACATCGGTTTGTGAACGGGGCATGGTCATCCGAGCCGGTTGGCTGATGAATGAGGTAGACCCTTGTGTTGTGACAGTGGAAAAACGGGTGAGCTGACCGCCTTCCTTCGTGAGTCGGCACAAGGGGATCTCATCCCGTGGGCTGTTCAGGTGGCGGCTGTTGATCGATTTAATGTGCCAGTTGCCCGCGTCGAGGAGGCAATCCTGACGATGGGGCTGCTGCCGGCTCGCTATCAACGCAATCGGCAAGGTTTCACCATCGACCAGCAGTTGAAGCTGTTTCGCAGCCGGGTGGCGGTTATCGGCTCTGGAGGCCTGGGGGGGTACGTCATAGAGGAACTGGCACGGCTGGGGATCGGAACCATAGTCGCAGTCGATCCCGATGTTTTCGTCGAGCACAACCTGAACCGCCAGCTCCTGTCCACCCCGGAGATGCTCGGCTATCCAAAGGTGAAAGCGGCCCGGGAGAGGGTGGGGACCGTTAACCCTGCTGTCACGTTAATTGCCCATCATCTGGCGCTGACAAGGGCCAATGGCCGTCATATCCTGAATGGTGTCGATCTGGCCGTCGATGCCCTCGACAACCTGTCTACCAGGCTCGACCTGGCCGAGGAGTGTGAAGACCTGAAGATCCCTTTGGTGCATGGTGCCATAGGGGGGTGGTATGGAGTCGTATTGTCCCAAATGCCGGGAGACCGGACTCTGCAGGAGACCTTTGCCAATATCCGGAGCAAGGGCGGCATCGAGAAACAACTGGGTAATCCTTCATTCACACCTGCAGTTATCGCGAGCCTGGAGGTAGCCGAAGTATGCAAGATCCTCCTGGGAATCGGGGACCCTTTGCGCAAGCGAATTCTTACCGTGGACCTGCTGACCATGCAGATGGAGGATATATCGTTGATGGACACCACAAGCAACGGAGATCGGTTTAAATGAGGACAGGGCAATGAATCATCAGATGCGTGAGGATATTATCAACGCCACAATAGATCTCATATCAAAGCATGGCTTTCATCGTGCCCCCATGGCAAAGATTGCCCAGCGAGCAAATGTTGCAGCGGGAACAATCTATCGTTTTTTTGACAGTAAAGACGATCTTATCGGAAATGCCTACACATGCCTGGAACAGCGGATGAGATCAGCGGTACTGGATACTTTTCCTGAATACCAGTCAATCCGGAACAGGTATCAGCACGTTTGCAGAGAACTGGTTAACTACTTTCTTGCATCACCGACGGAATTCCGTTTCATTGAACAGTTTTTCAATTCACCGTACGGAGCAACAACGCGCCGTGAGCGAATACGATGCGATAACTCCATAATATCAGAGATATTCCTGGAGGGGATACAGCAGCGGGTAGTCAAAAACCTGCCCCTGCCGATTCTCAATTCGCTGACATTTGGGCCTCTGACGGAAATCTGCCGTAATCATGTGCTCAAATACTTCGAGTTGAATGATCACGTCATCAACAGTACGGTCGAGGCCTGCTGGGATGCCATCCGGCAGCAATGATATCAATTTTTCCATAAACCTATGCCTGATCCTACAGTTCATCATTTTTTCGGCCTTGACGGCACTAATCTCGTATGGCGCGAGGTGGGGGAGGGGAGACCTCTTGTGCTGCTTCATGGATTTTCTTCCTCCGCGATGATCAATTGGGTCCGCTACGGTCATGCGTTCTGCATGGCGGCATGCGGTTTTCGTGTCATCATGCCTGATCTGCGCGGCCACGGCGACAGCTCGAAACCTCACAACGCTGCCGCATACCCACACGATGTCCTGGCAGATGATGGTTTTGCCCTCATCAAGCAGCTCGGCCTCCGCGAGTACGACCTCGGCGGTTATTCTCTCGGAGCCCTGACCGTCGTGCGGATGCTTGTGCGGGGTGCCATGCCTGGGAGGGCTATTGTGGCGGGGTTGGGTCTGGAAGGGATACTCAATACTGGCGGGCGGAATGACTTTTTTCGCCGCATTCTTAGCAATCCCGGTACATTCGCGCGTGGTACGAAGGAATGGATGGCAGAGGCCTTTCTGAAGACAGTTGGCGGCGACCCGGTGGCGCTCCTTCATATCCTCGACACCGCCATTGAAACCTCACGAGAGGAAATCAGCCAGATTGAGATTCCGACGCTAGTCGTTTCCGGGGCCGATGATGAAGTGAACGTTTCTGCCAGGTCACTGGCCGATGTTCTCCCAAATGGCCATTTTCTTGAAGTGCCCGGAAACCATATGAGTGCGGTCACCAGGCCGGAACTCGGCGCTGCGATAGCAGACTTTGTCGGAGGAGACGTGATGGGGTGACATCCTCCTCCCTGCCAGAGCTCCCAGCTCCTTCGGCGATCCGGTCGATTGCCACGCCGCCACGGCAGCGATCCGGTTAATCTTGTCTTCCTCATGCCCCGGGTCTGCGCACGGATGGCCGGGCTATGACAGTGCAGGTCGTGCCGGCCACCAGTTGAACGTTCTTCGGCACATCATCAATCTTGATCCGTACCGGCACCCTTTGCGCGAGCCGGACCCAGTTGAAGACCGGATTCACGTCGGAGAGGAGCTCCTTGCCCGCAGGATTGTCGTGATCGGAAATCCCCCTGGCCAAACTCTCGATATGCCCCTTCATAGGCTGTTCGCTCCCGAGCAGCTTGATTTCTACGGGGTCGCCAAGGCGGATCAGCCGGATTTTAGTCTCTTCGAAATAGCCGTAGACCCAGAACGAGTTTTTGTCGACTATTGCCAGTTTTGCCGCTCCCGCCGCCGCAAAGTCCCCCCTGTGCACGTTGAGATTTGCAATGTACCCATCCACCGGGGCTCGTACTTCCGTGCGCCTGAGGTTCAGTGAGGCGGTATCGACCGCAACCGCCGATTCCTGGTAGGCCGCTTCTGCGGCATCGGCCTGGGATCTGGCGCTCTCGCGGTTTTCCGTGGAGACGACCGACGCGTCTACCCGAGCGCGGCGATAAGCCTCCTGCTGTTTCATCACCATCTGGGCCTTGCTGGCCGCCAGGCGTGCTTTTGCCTGGGAAAGGGCCAGGGCGTAGCGTTCCCTGTCGACCACGAACAGCAGATCACCCTTGCGCACCAACTGGTTGTCCTTCACCACCACCCGATCGACAAGACCGGATACATCGGCGGCCACGTTCACGATATCGGCTCGAACTTTGGCGTCACGGGTCCAGGGCGAATTCATGTATCGATCCCAGAGCTTCCTGCTGGTAAAAATCGCGATGGCAAAAATGACTATTGTTAAAACGAAACGGACAATGACCTTGAGTTTCATACCGGGCCTCACTTCGAATTATTTTCGCAGCAACCAGTTAGCGGAGTACCAGCAGGCCGCACGCACTGAAGATGCAGACGAAGCAGCTCAGGCGGAATAGCGGCGGATGCCAGACATGCCGGTACACGCCGCACCATGCCATGACTCTGTCCAGTACTACCTGCACGATTATGCTAACCAGGAAAACCGGAAAAAGACTGGGCAGCAGTGCGTCGAATATTGCAATTTCACGTGGCATATGACGTTTCTCCTTGAATGATTCCCCTCGGACGTGACGTCGTAGCCGCAAGGATGGATTCCTCATCCAGCAGCGAGGAGTGGATAAGGTGCAGCGAGGTCAGCATCCGGCGTAGAACATCCATTGTCTCCTCCCCGATTGCTTCACGGCCTGATTCGGAAAGGATCGCCTCGATGTTTTCCTCTACCGTCAGGAGGGCGGCGCTGTGGTTTTTCAAATTCGGCCGTCCGAAGAAACGCGTGACCTGCTGCAGAGTATTCCGTACGCCGTCTGATACCGACTGCGGCAAGTGAATTGATGCGACGTCCTGCCGGAGATGAATAATGGCCCGTCCGATTTCGAGGACAACGAACATCCAGTCGAGAATCTCCCTGTCATGTACATCCTGCAGGTTCGGTCTGGCCGCGATCCGCTGCACAAGGTCCCGCGCGCCGCTCTCGAACTTGGAGTCGAGACTAGAAAGCCTGCCGGAGCAGGCCGTTTCTACCAGTCCACGCAGCATCCGTGCGGTACGCCGCTTGACCCACCCCCCTGTCACCGGGATAAAGGTATCGAATGTGAGCGCCGCGGCAGCCACGCCGAGGATGAGCGCGCTGCCGAAGTTCACGAATTGCACCGGGTCATACTGCATCCTGTTGGCCGGAGCAACCATGAAGCAGAACATGGTGATGTAACCGAGCCCCACCATGGCTAGTTTCGGGTTCAGGGCAAGGTACGGGCCCAACAGCAGGAATGGTGTAATCCCTGCGACGAGAAGCCCGATATCGTTCAGGGAGGTGAGGACGAAAAACTTGCATAAGAATGCCGCAATGAAACCGAGCAAGTTGCCGAGAACTCCCATTTTCAAGGCAAGGGCTGGGTCAGCGGCCGGCGCGAACAGTGCGGTTCCTATGGCTGCCATCATGACCGCGCTGGCGCCGTACGGCCATGCCGAGGCGATCCAGAAGGCCGCCACCAGGATGATGGCGGCCATGGCCCGTGCTCCCGTTACAAGAGCCACCACAGGATCGGTGCGGGAGACGAAACGTCCCTCGCCGATCGGCTCCGGGCTCGGCTTTTCCCACAGCGATGCATACGTCCTCGTGTAGTCGTGCATCTCCCTGACAAACCGCCGGACCAGCTCGAGGGCTGTCTCGATGCCGAGTCGCTCATCGTGACCGGCATGGTCGAGGTACTGATGGCGGATCGTTTCCTCCCGTTCCGGAAGAGCTACGCGAAATTCGGCAATCCGTCGCGCTGCCCGACGCGCGCTCTCTGAGTCGCCGCAGGCGGCATTACCTTCCGGCATGAGAGTCTCTGCAAGCGATGCGTTAAGTGAAGTCAAAGCACGGGTTGCCGGGGCATCCGCGAGCCGGCTGCGGAGCTGACAAAGAGAGTGGAGCGTTGTGAAAATCTCCATGAAATCAATGTTCAGCCTGCGCAGCCGAAGGTCACGCACACGGATATCCGACGCCTCCATGAACAGGGAACTCCGCAGCGACTCCAGAGTCACCACATTGCCTGCCACATGCAGATGTATCCGGTCGATTTCCTGGGGTGACACGCTCCCCGAGAGCAAGCCCGTGACCACCCCCACGAATTGGGCGTAGCGCGCATCCATGGTCTTGATGATGCTATCGCCGAGGCTGCGCGGGAAAACCACTTCGCTGACGACGCCGGCGCAGATGATGCCGACTACCACCTCCGTGACACGGTTCACCGCATAATCGAAGAAACCGGTCGGCTGCATGACCAGGGGCAGGCCGATCATGGCGGCGGTATATCCCGCCAGGGTAAAGCCGTAAGACTTGAAGTTGCGGTAAACGGCCGCTCCGGCGGCGCACAGGCCGACCCACAGCGCCAGTCCGGTCAGAAAGAGCACTCTTTCCTGGGCAAAGAGGCCAAGAAGCGTCAGGCTGGCAAAGGTGCCCGCCAGGGTGCCGCACACGCGGTATAGGCTCTTGGTCAGGACCATCCCGGTCTGGGGATGCATGAGGATGTAGACGGTGACCATGGCGGTAACCGGCTGGCCCAACTCAAGGCGCATGGAGATTCCCATCGCCAGCAGGGCGGCGATGGTGGCCTTCAGCACGAAAATCCAGCCCAACCCTTCCGTTTTGCCCCAGGCGACGATCTCCCCTCGCATCCGGTCTAGAAATCTCATTTGGCTCCCCCCGCTTTATCCGGTGGAGCATTCACGGGAACTCCGCCTCCTATCGCCTGCATCAGCGCGGCATAGGCATCGAGAAAGTGCGCCTCGACCTGGGCCTTCCGCTGTGATTCCACGAGGGTCTGGGTCTGCGCGTTGAGCACCGTCAGGTAATCGCTCAGTCCTTCCTTGAAGCCGAACAGGGCGATGTCGTAGGCGCGAAAGGCCAGGGAGTGCGATTGATAGGTTTCCGTCCGCTGTATTTCCAGCGATCGCAGTGCGGCCACTTCGTTGGCAACTTCTTCAAGGGCCTGGATCAGGGTGTTGTTGTATGCCTCAACCGCGATGTCGTATTCCGCGGTCGAGATGCGCAGTTGTTCTTTCAGCCGTCCCCCCTCGAAGATGGGCAACGAAACGGCCGGGCCGAAACCTTTGATCAATGATTCGGATGACAGGAACTTGTCGAAGCCTAGGGATTGCCACCCCACAAAGGCGGAGAAGTTTATATTCGGGTAGAAAGAGGCCTTGGCGACTTCTATTCCCTTGCCGGCCGCTTCGACACGCCAACGATGGGCCACCACGTCGGGTCTGCGCCCGAGGAGGTCCGCCGGAATGGCTGTCGGCAGCCCGATCGGCAGGGCGAGTGACAGCGTCGGCCGGCGAATCTGCTCGCCATACCCGGGCCCCCTGCCGGCGAGGGCACTCAATCGATTGCGCAGAATCTCGATGGACTCGGAGATTTTCTCTATTTCGGCCCGTGCCGCGGGCACGACCGTTTCGGCCTGGCACAGATCGATCTCCGTTCCCAACCCGGCTGAATGGCGTTTCTTCAGGATGTCCCGGATCTGCTCGCGCTGATGCAGGGTCTCCTTTGCCACGTCCAGCAGGTTGTACTGAAGCGACAACTGTACGTACAGACGGATTACTGCCGTTTCCAGCGTGAGCCGGACTTCCTGTGCCTCGGCCGTGGTCATCTGCACCTGGTCCAGCGCGGCAGCAAGGGCGCTGCGGTTTTTCCCCCAGAGGTCGAGATCGTAAAACAGGCCGGTGGTCCACAGGTTATCCCACTCCCAGTTCCCCGCACGGGGGGGAGGAACAAAGTAACGCTCGCTGTATTGCTGCCGCGTGAACGTCGCTTTCGTCTGTACCGTGGGCATCAGGGCCGATCCGGCGATCCCGCCGGCCGCCCTGGAGATGGCGATACGGGATTGGGCGATATGCATGGTCGGGTTGCCGTCAGTCGCCTCGGTCACCAGCCTGTTAAGCTGCGGATCGCCGTACACCTTCCACCATCCCTGAGAAGGCCACAGTACCTGGTGCTCTGTTTCGGCACCAATTGAGCTGCCGGCATCCAGCTTGGCAGGCTCGGCCATCCGGGATGCAGGTTCGACGCCGATGGGGAGTCGCGCACAACCACCAAGCACCAGGGCAGCGACGATTACAAAACGAGCTATGTTGAAAGATTCGGCCATAATCTTTTTCCTGTTACCGGACCTCCTTCCCAGTTACTGAAACAATAAACTTCATTCTGCCCTCGCATGCCATTGTAAGGTCAGAAGTTGAGAGCAGCCGCCGCAACCTTTTCTGATTCGAACCCGATTTGGTCTCCATCCATCTCATGGGTTTGCTTGCCGCCTTCGACTAGGATGCTGCTGAATTCCTCAATTCCCAGGAACTTAAGAGCGTTTCTGAGGTTTGAGATGCAATACAGTTCCCTCTCTCCATAGGCGAACCCCTCTGCTGAGTGAATCAGCAGGCACTTTCTTTCCCGGCCCTTCAGGAGCCCCTGGGGCCCGCATGAAGTATTTTGATAGGTCTTGCCGGAGACCAGGATCGAATCTAGATATCCCCACAATTCAGGAGGTAATCCCGGCTTCCACAGCGGCGTCACCACCACGTATTTCCCGGCGGCGGCGAACTGCCCCGAAAGAGCCCACATTCGGTCGATTTTCCGCTGCTCAACCGTGGTCAGCGTCGCGAAGTGATGTCCGCGAGACATTTTTCCCAAGGCGCAGAGAACGTCCGGGTCGGCCGATTGAACGGAGTCCCGGTAGAGGTCGAGCATGTGGATCTCGTCACGGGGGTTCCGTTTCAGGTATTCGCCAAGAAACGCCGCGCCTGCCATGAGGCCATAGGATTGATCCTCAGGTCTCAGGTCGCAGGTTATGTACAGCAGCTTGGCCATGATCGGGTTCTCCTTTTCTATTTATCAAGAGCCATTTCCATGCCAGTGCATAAAACCATGCAATATCGGTTGGTTGCGAAATCGTAGTCATGAGATATTGAAACATATGGTAAGTTGTGTTGAAACATTTCGTCGGTTGCCATATATTTACCAAATATTTAAGTTTATAACCGTATCCCTAGCGGCGGCTTTCCGGCCGGGAGCTACGACCGAAAAAGCTGGTTCGGCAAATATCACTCAGGGCGGAGTATTCCCCATGGTAGACAAGAATGAATTCTTCAAACAGGTAACCGTCAAGATCTGCAGCAGTCTCGAGATAAAGACAGCTCTGGAGCGCACCTATCGCTACCTGAAGGAGCAGATGCCACTGGACGGAATATCCCTGACGATCCGGGACCCGGAACTCGCAGCACTGCGGCGGGTGGTGAAGATCGAGGGGGAGAGACTGGAGCCACTGGACGACATCTTCCCTCTTTCCGCGGATCTCTGGGGGGAGGTGCAGTCGTGGGAAATCCGCACCCCGACGATCATGGACCTGGACCATGACAGGGTCCTGCGGCAACTGATCCCGTACATTCAGCTTGAACAGGATTCGGGGATTCTGATCCCTCTCTGGGTTGACGAACAGCTTCTCGGCGGATTGGTGTTGCGTGCCTGCGGGAAAGGACGGTATGAAGAAGCACATGTGAGGCTTCTTGCGGAGGTTGCCGAGCCTTTTGCCATAGCTCTGGCCAACGCCCTGGCGCACGAAAAGCTCCTCAAGTACCGGGACATACTTCTCGACGACAACCGGTTTCTTAACAAGGAGCTTTTTCTCCAAAACAGCGACGAGATCATTGGCGGCAATTCGGGACTGCGTCACGTGATGGAAATGGTGCAACAGGTGGCGCCGCTCAACAACTCGGTTCTTCTGCTGGGGGAGACCGGGACGGGAAAGGAAGTGATCGCCAATGCGATCCACGCCGGCTCGCCACGACGGGACATGCCATTTATCAAAGTCAACTGCGGAGCTATCCCCGAAAGTCTCATTGACAGCGAACTGTTCGGGCACGAGAAAGGAGCTTTTACGGGGGCGGTCACGGAGAAACGGGGCCGGTTTGAGCGCGCCGACGGCGGGACAATCTTCCTCGACGAAATCGGGGAATTGCCGCTATCGGCGCAAGTCCGCCTGCTGCGGGTGCTGCAGGAGCGTGAAATCGAACGTGTTGGCGGGAGCAGGCCGATTCCCCTGGACATCCGTGTCATCGCGGCGACCCACCGTAATCTGCAGAACATGGTTGACGACAAACTGTTCAGGGAAGACCTCTGGTTCCGGCTGAACGTGTTTCCCATCATGATTCCTCCTCTTAGGCAGAGGAGGGAAGATGTCCCGGCACTGACCCGGCACTTCGTTGCGCGTAAAAGCTCGAACATGGGGGTTCACGAGCCGCCGGCGATCGCGCCGGGAGCGCTTCAGCGCCTTGCGGCCTATGACTGGCCAGGAAATGTCCGCGAATTGGAAAACCTGGTGGAGAGGGAACTGATCCTGCACCGCGGGGGACAACTGCTGTTCAATTCCGTTGTTCCTGCTGAGCGAAAAGATAAGGCAGCGGACACGGCAGCAGTGACAATGGTTGATACTCCCCTACGGCTGGACGAGGTGACGGCACTGCATATCGGCAAGGTCCTCAAGATGGCTCACGGGAAAATCAACGGTCCCGGCGGAGCGGCGGAACTGCTCGGTCTGGAGCCGAACACCCTGAGGGCACGTATGGATAGGCTGGGAATTGATTACCGTCGTAAAAGGAGCGCGAGTTAGGCAGGAAACAAACCCCGTACCACACCCTTGGCTTTCCGACCGGTGAAGTGGGTGTAGGTAAAATGAATTGTGAAAGCTGGTGGAATTTTTACTGCCGCTCAGTAGACACTTCAGCGAGGCACTTTTCGATGGCGGCGAACAGTTTCGGGAACTGAAGCGGTTTCTGCAGGTAGTCACAGCAACTTCATGATAAATTCTTAACATAACATTACGTCGCTATCCCTAAAATCCTGCGCATCTCGAATATGGTTTTTACAGACCATTTTTGCTCTCTCTGGTCAAATACAACTACATCATTGTCACCATAAGGCAAGGGAGGAATTGTTGTAATCCCTTCAATATATTGCATCTGCTTTACATCCTCATAGAGTTCACCCTGATACATTCCACTTTCAGGATCAAACATATAAGCTTTCATCATGGCCCCCGTAGAACATACAGATTTTTATGATTTCATGTTACAAGGGGGGACATAAATAAGGTGTGAAATTGAGTGGTTAACTCGTTAATAATTCGTTAAGACGAGAGCCCTCGTATCCATTCAACCAGTTCTGAGGCGGTACCCCACACCAGGCTCGGTAATGATATATTTTGGTCTTGACGCATCAGGTTCTATTTTCTGTCGAAGATGGCTGATGTTAACTCTCAGGATATTTTGCTGGTCTGTATATGTTGTACCCCATATCTGCTTTAAAATTTGATGGTGGGTCAGCACTTTACCTGCATGTGTGGCCAGTAATCTCAAAATGCCGTATTCCGTGGGTGTTAATGATATTTCACTGCCGGCTACCAATACTTTGCGGAGGGGCAGATTTATCTCAAGTTCACCAAATTTATAAACAGGCTCCGGAGCCTGTTGAAGAGTGCGCCTCAACGCTGCTTGAATCCTTGCCTGGAGTTCAGCGACACCGAACGGTTTGGTCAGGTAGTCATCGGCGCCGGCATTCAGGGCGTTCACCTTGTCATCTTCCTGCTCCCGCACCGACAGCACAATAATTGGCACTTGGGACCACTCCCTGATTCGCCTGATAACTTCCACGCCATCCATGTCCGGGAGTCCGAGATCCAGCAGGATAATGTCAGGCTTGACCGCAACAGCAGCAGCCAATGCCGAATGGCCTGTTTCGGCCTGATGCAACGAGTAATCGCCCGTATCAAGAGTCGCTTCCAGCATTCTCAGGATTGCTGTTTCATCATCAACCATGAGAATTCTCGGTACATGAGAAGTGCTAGTATTCTTCATTGAAAGAGCCTTCCTTTCCAACAGGCAGTATGATAGAAATGCGCAATCCTCCACTCTCATTCTGTGTTGCGACAATTTCTCCGTCATGTGCTTCAACGATTCCTTTGCAAATGGCCAGACCCAATCCGGTACCCCCTGCACCTTCAGGAACCGGAATCCGGTAAAATTTGTCGAAAATTTTGTTTAGTTCCGACTGTGGAACGCCTGGACCATGATCAGAAACCTGAAGACATAAGAACTCCATTGCGCAGCGGGCTTTGATCTCAATAGGTTTATCTACAGGAGAGTATTTGTGGGCATTTTCAATCAGGTTAACCATCATTTGTATCATAAGAGAAAGATCCATCATGACGAGTGGCAAGTCAGATGGTGCGTCAACGGTAATAACCCTGTCGCCAATTCTCTGTTCCAGCGCAGCCAATGAGCAGCCAATCAACTCCTGGACTTCACACGGAATCTTTTTCAACTGGACCGCGCCGGCTTCCAGGCGTGTCATGTCCAGCAGATTGCCTACGAAGCGGTTCAATCGTTGTGCTTCACCTCTTGCTGCGCTTATGAGTTTCGTTCGCGCCGCCTCCGTAAGTTTACTACCACTTTCCCACATGTTGTCTAGAGCCATGCTTATCGTTACTAAAGGAGTGCGCAGATCGTGGGAAATCGAATTCAGAAGTGCCCGTTCCAGGTTGCTACGAGCCTGATGAATTTTTGTTTGTTCTGTCTGAGCTACCAGCATAACTCGCTCAATAGCTAATGCAGCCTGAGTTGTGAATGCATTGAGAAGTTTCCGGATGTCGGGCGACGTATATGCAGCTTGGTCCGCAAAACCTATTCCCAGTACCCCTAGAATATTTTCTCCCGTTGATATCGGCACATATAGATATTCGGCGGAGATCAGAGTATCAGTACCCTTACCGGCCGGTTGACGATTTCGGTATGCCCAATCGGCAACAGCATGTTCCTTTAGGTCAAGATTTATAGATATGGTGGAAGCTTTAATCTCCATCCGTTCGCCTTCAGGCAAAAGAACTGCAAGATTGGCTTCAAGGCTGCTTTCGATATTTTTTATCATGGCGTTCAAGACGCTTTGCACATCCGATGCTGCAGACAAGTCTCTACTGAGGTAGTACAGGCTGGCTGTCTGCATTTCTCTGGCCCTGATCACTTCTGCACGCTCCCGTGATTGGGAAACGAGCTTGCCAATGACTAAGCCGACGACAAAGAGAGCTGCGAATGAAAGCAGGTATTCCGAATCAGTCACAGCAAAAGAGAAGCGAGGTGGGACAAAAAAGAAGTCGAATGCCAACACACCGAAAAATGCAGTCATTATGGCAGGGCGCTGACCAAGACGTGTTGCCGCAAGAACAACAGCCAGCAGATAAATCATGACCAAATTGGTCGGCGAAAAGAATTGATAAAGAAGTTCTGAAACAGCCGTTGCCGCCGCCACCAAAGCGAAACTTCTCAAGAGATCGGACCACTGAATATGTTTCTTAGTGGCAGGTAACGCTCTTTGCGAGGATGTGGGCTCTGGTGCTCCCAGGCTAACGACATAAACATCAATTTCGCCACTAAGGCGAATAATCCGGTCAACCAGTGGGGTGGCAAGGAATTCCCGCCACCGCGGTTTTGATGGTTTGCCGACAACAATCTTGGTTACGTGATGCTTATTGGCGTACTCAATAAGTGCATCAGCAACAGACGTAGCAGTCATGGTCGCTGTCTGGGCGCCAAGAGTCTCGGCAAGACGAAGATCGCGCCAGACACGATGGCGGTTTTCCTGAAGATATTTGCCTCCACCGGGAGTCTCAATATACACCGTATGCCATGGGGCTTTCATCTCGTCTGCCAAACGGCGAGTAGTACGAATCAGCTTTTCGCTGTAAGGTGAACCACTGACGCAAACCAGCAGTCGTTCAGCCACTGGCCAAGGGCCTTCTATGGAGCTTGCTTCCATATACGCGCGCACTTCTTCGTCCACACGTGCTGCGGCGCGACGCATGGATAATTCGCGCAGGGCCATGAGATTGCCGGGCCGGAAAAATTTCTCCATGGCTTTTGTCGCCTGCTCAGGGATGTAGATTTTCCCTTCTCGCAACCTCTGCATGAGCTCATCAGGCGGGATGTCAACAAGCTTGATCTCGGCGGCTTCGTCAAGCAGCCGGTCGGGCACGGTTTCCTTGACCCTGACCCCGGTAACCTGAGTCACAATATCGTTCAGACTCTCAAAATGTTGGACGTTGACGGTGGTATAGACATCAATCCCGGCATCCAGCAGTTCTTCGACATCCTGCCAACGCTTTTCGTGGCGGGAGCCTGAAGCATTGGTGTGGGCAAGCTCATCGACAAGTGCTATCTGGGGGGCGCGTTCAAGAACCGCATCGGTATCGAGCTCAGGCAGCAGGACTCCCATATAGCTGATCTTCGCCTTTGGCAGTTGTTCCAAGCCATCCAGCAGGGCATCGGTCTCCTGCCGTCCATGGGATTCCACATATGCGACGACAACGTCGCGTCCATCGAGCTTGCGCTGACGTGCCGTTTCCAGCATCGCGTATGTCTTGCCCACACCAGCAGCATAGCCGAGGAAAATTTTGAGTTTCCCCCGGCTAGTCACCAATTCTTCCGCTTGTGCCAGTTTCAGCATCGCCTCAGGGGAGGGACGTATGTCGTAGGGATCGGTCATTGTTTGTTCTCAGTAGGTGCGGCCGTCAATTTTGCCGGTATCTTGTAGACATGATTATGAATCATCAGCCGGTTCGAAGCGGTAATCGCAGGCAGGAGATAGACGGAACCATCCGCATCCTGAAACCAGAGGTTGCTGGAGTTTGCTATCTCGCCAGCAGAGACACTGACAAGCCGCCAGGATTTCGGGATGCCAGGAGGCGCGTTGGCGCCAAGGAACTCCTGCAGCTTGACACTCTGGATCTGGATGACCGTGTCCTCAGCACTCTTGGGTGGCTGGACTGGATACGAGACAGCACCGGCGACGGAAGCTGTCATGACAAGCGTGGCGATGATGGCAAAATTTTTCATGGGGCTCTCCTATCCCGCTTCACCTGCCGTCAGCCGGTGCGGCCATACGTCAGGTAAAGTTGATGTCCAACTGGGTGGTAAAGGTTTTGTTGCTGGCCAGCGCCTGCTCCTTGTTGATGTCATAGGCAAAAATCACCGAAACGTTCTTGGCGAAAGCCCACAAAAGCCGACGTTCGTGGCGCTCTGTACGTTGTGGCCGCTCATGTAGACGATTCCTTCCAGCAGTTTCATCCATTCCCTCCTGCGATCCGGCGACAACACTATTTGACGCCATCCAGCTCCAGATTCAGTTTCAGCACGTTCACCCGGGGATCACCCAGCATGCCGAACTGACGCCCCTCGGTGTGGGCAGCGACGAGCTTCTTCAGGGCATCCTCGCTCATTCCACGAGACTTGGCGACACGAGGGATTTGTAAGGCAGCGGCTTCCGGCGAAACATGCGGGTCCAAACCGCTGCCGGAGGCCTGGACCAGTTCCGCCGGGATCGGGCCGGTTACGCCGGTATCGCGGAGCGCCTTCACCCGGTCGCCAACGGTCTTGAGATAGTCCGGATTGGTGGGTCCGCTGTTGGAACCGCTTGATCCCATGGGGTTGTTGCTGAAGTCCGAAGTGGCCGACGGCCGGGGCCAGAAATACTTTGCGTCGGAGAAGGGCTGGCCGATCAGGCTGGAGCCGATCTCTTTGCCTGCCTTGTCTGCGATGAAACTCCCCTTGGCCTGTTTTGGAAACACAGCCTGGGCGATGCCGGTAACCGCAAGCGGATAGATGCCGCCACAGATGATGGTGAATATGACAAACAACAAAATGGCTGGTTTAATGTCTTTCATGGTTTTTTCCTTTGTAGGGGCAACCCCGTGTGGTTGCCCTAATTTCGGGCGGCCACACGGGGCCGCCCCTACGAAATTGCCTACACAAACATCCCCACTACCATATCGATTCCCTTGATCCCGATAAACGGTGCCACAATTCCGCCAAGGCCGTAAATCAGCAGGTTATGGATCAGCAGTTTCTCGGCCGGCATGGGGCGAAACTTCGTCCCCTTGAGGGCCAGCGGCACCAGCAGCGGAATAATTATGGCATTGAATATGACCGCCGACAGGATCGCCGACAGTGGCGTGGCCAGGTGCATGATATTCAAGACGCCGAGTTGCGGATAGACCGAGAGCATCATGGCCGGGATGATGGCAAAGTACTTGGCCACGTCGTTGCTGATGCTGAAGGTGGTCAGATTGCCGCGGGTCATGAGGATCTGTTTGCCCACCTCAACGATATCGAGCAGCTTGGTCGGGTTGCTGTCCAGGTCGATGATATTGGCCGCCTCCCGGGCCGGCTGGGTGCCGGTATTCATGGCCACGGCCACGTCGGCTTGGGCCAGGGCCGGGGCATCATTGGTGCCGTCACCGGTCATGGCGACCATAAAACCGGCCTCCTGGTTCTCCTTGATCAGGCGCAGCTTGTCTTCGGGCTTGGCTTGAGCCAAGAAGTCGTCCACCTGTGCCTCTGCGGCGATTGCTGCCGCAGTGAGCGGGTTGTCGCCGGTGATCATGACGGTCTTGATCCCCATGCTCCGGAGTTGCAGAAACCGCTCTTGGATGCCGGCCTTGACGATATCTTTCAGGTTGATTACACCAATAATGTTGCACCCGTTACATACAACCAAAGGGGTCGCACCATCTCTTGCAATAGTATCTACGGCATCTGAAAGGTTTGCCGGAATATTGATGCAGCCATTCTTTTGAACGAAGGCAATAGTTGAATCTGCCGCTCCTTTCCGGAATTGGTCTCTACCTGCGTTAATCCCTGAAAGCCTGGTTTCTGCGCTGAATTCGATCACCTCAGCATCAGCTGGCAGGGTTGCAGACTTTAAGCCGAACTTTTCCCGTGCAAGGGCCACAACACTGCGCCCTTCGGGAGTCTCATCGGCCAGCGACGCCATCAGAGCTGCTTCGGCCACGTCCTGCTCGGTATGTCCACTGACCGGCACAAAGGCCACTGCCTCACGATTGCCGTGGGTGATGGTTCCGGTCTTGTCCAGCAGCAGTACGTTCACATCACCGGCAGCCTCGATAGCCCGCCCGGAAAGTGCGATGACATTCTTCTGGAACAGCCGGTCCATGCCGGCAATGCCGATAGCTGGCAGTAGTGCGGCGATGGTGGTCGGTGCCAGGCAGACAAACAGGGCGGTCAAGACAGTCAGTGATACCGGTGTCCCCTGTCCAGCCGCTTTGACACTGTAGATGGAGAGCGGACTGATGTTGATACAGACCAACAGGAACACCAGGGTGAGGGCGATGAGCAGCACCTCCAGGGCAATCTCGTTGGGGGTCTTGCGCCTTTTTGCACCTTCGATCAGACCGATCATCCGGTCCAGGAAGGTCTCGCCAGGATTGGCGGTGATCCGGACGATGATGCTGTTGGCGATGACCGTGGTGCCGCCAGTGACGGCGGAGCGGTCGCCGCCGGACTCGCGCACCACCGGCGCGGATTCGCCGGTAACGGCGGCTTCGTTGACCAGGGCTGCGCCAGCGATAACGTCGCCATCACCGGCTATTATTTCGTTAGCTCCCACCAGGATCAGGTCACCTTTGCGGAGTTGGCTTGCTCCCACGCTGGTGAAGGCGGCATTGAACTCCGGTTTCGAGAGCAGCTTGGCGGTGACGCTGGTGCGGGAAGAACGGAGGCTTGCCGCCCGGGCTTTGCCACGTCCTTCAGCCAGTGCTTCGGAAAAGTTGGCGAAGATCACGGTCAGCCAGAGCCAGACAGAGACCTGACCGGTGAACCAGGCCGGCTCCTTGTTTGTGCCGGTGAGCGACAGTATGAAGGTGACGAGGGTGATGACGCTGGCAATTTCGACACAGAGCATCACCGGGTTGCGCCAGAGTTCAATCGGATTCAGTTTTTTGAGCGATGAGACCAGCGCGGGACCTACGATTCGCTTGTCGAAAATAGATACCGGTTCGGGTTTGTGAACAGACATTTCTAGTTACCTCCCAGCATGGTCAGGTGTTCAACAATTGGTCCCAGCGACAGTGCCGGGAAAAAGGTAAGCGCTCCGACGATCAGGATTACCAAAGTGAGCCAGAGGGCGAACGGTACCTTGTCGGTCGGGAGCGTTCCAAGACTCGGGGGCACGTACTTCTTCTCCGCCAGCGAGCCGGCCATAGCCAACATCGCCACCGCAGGGACATATCGGCCAAGCATCATGGCCAGGGAGCCCCAGAGGTTGTAGAAGTTGACGTTGGCGTTCAGGCCGGCAAAGGCGCTGCCGTTGTTGTTGGCCATGGAGGCGAAGGCGTAGAGCACCTCGCTGAGACCATGGGCTCCCGGGTTGGCCATGGAGGCCACGGCGGAGGGGGTGATCATGGCGACGGCTGTAACGATCAGCACCGTGACTCCGGCGATCAGTACCGTGACGATCGACATCCACATCTCCCGGACCTCGATTTTCTTGCCGAGGTACTCCGGCGTACGGCCGATCATCAGGCCGGAGACGAACACGGCGATGATAGCGAAGGCGAGCATGGTGTAGAGCCCGGAACCGACCCCGCCGAAGACGATCTCACCCAACAGGATGAGGGAGAGCGGGATCATGCCGCCGATGGGGGTCAGGGAGTCGTGCATGGCGGCCACGGCGCCGCAGGAGGTGCCGGTGGTGGCCACCTCGAACAGGTTGGTTCCGGCCAGGCCGAAGCGGAGCTCCTTACCTTCCATGTTGACGCCTGAGACCCCCAATTTGGCCACCAGCGGATTGCCGGCGGTCTCGGCCCACTGCAATACCGCAAACGACCCTATGAGTAAAAAGAGCATTACTCCCAGGATCGCCCACCCCTGGCGACTGTTCCCTACCATGACCCCGAAGGTGTGGGTGAGGGCACCGGGGATGAGGAGGATCAGCAGGATTTCCAGCAAGTGGGAGAAGGGCGTCGGGTTTTCAAAGGGGTGGGCCGAGTTGGCGTTGAAGAAGCCGCCGCCGTTGGTCCCCAGCTCCTTGATCGCCTCCTGGGAGGCCACCGGCCCCATCGGGATGGTGACCTCTTTCGCGGTCACGCTCTCGGTGACCGGGTTCCCCTTGGCATCCTTGAGCGAATTCCCTTGGGCGTCCTTTTTCGGCGTGTCGTAGGTGATGGCCTGGACCAGCGGCACTGTCTTGTAGGGACTGAAATTCTGGATCGCCCCCTGCGAGACCAGTAACAGGGCGGCAATGAGGGAAATGGGCACGAGGACATACAGGGTGCAGCGGGTCATGTCCACCCAGAAGTTGCCGATCTGGCTGGTTCGGCGCCGGGCAAAGCCGCGGATCACGGCTATGGCCACGGAGATGCCGGTGGCGGCGGAGACGAAGTTGTGTACCGTGAGACCGACCATCTGGGTGAAATAGCTTGCGGCCTGCTCGCCGACATACGCCTGCCAGTTGGTGTTGGTGACGAAGCTGATGGCGGTGTTGAGCGCCAGTTGCCAGGTGAAGGCCGGTACCTTCTGCGGGTTGAGCGGCAACAGGTGCTGGGTCATGAGGATCCCAAACAGCGAGATGAATAAAACTACATTGAAAAGAATCATGGACCAGGCATAGCGCTTCCAGTCCATCTCATCCTCCTGTGACACCCCGCAGACCCGGTAGATCAGCCGCTCTACCGGGCCTAACACTGGGGACAACAGTGTCCGTTCTCCCTGGAAAAGCCGGGCCATAAAACCTCCCAGTGGCTTTACTGTCGCCAGCAGCACCAGAAAAAACAATGCAGTTTGTAACCATTCTAACTTTTCCATAATACTCTCCAGACCTCTTTAGTCCATCTGCCGATGGTGATGACTAGGCAACTACAGTAAACGGCAATATTGAGATTCGGCAATCCTTGGCCTTATCAGTGCGAGCGACTGTTCCAATTGTATCAATGATTTTTGCCACCAATTCATCGGAAGCAATAATTTCAAGTTTCACTCTTTCAACGATGCTAGATAGATATTCTGTTCCTCGGCAAAACATCGACTGGCCCTTATGCCGTCCATGGCATATAAGAGGGCTTTCCATAAATTCTTCGATGCCAATCTGCCTCAAAGCATTTTTGACAGCTTCCAGTTTAATCGAACGTATAATTGCTTCGATAACTTTCATATAAATCCCTCCAAATGTAATCCCGTTAGAATAACCCTACTTCTTTGGGTCTAAAGAAGGTGTTAAAATGCGCTCGGTAGGCGTTAAGAATGTGTGAAAGAGTTCCAGGACATAAAAAAGGCGACCACATGGGCCGCCTCTATCCAAGCCTGACGGGTATCCGGCCTGAAGATGCTAGCAGGGTCTCCCGCCGGCATAAATGGCAAGAACCTCGAATTCGCCAACGACAATATTGCTCCGGTGCAGCGCCTCCTAGAACTCCTCCCAGCTCAGCGTAAATTCCCTACAGTTGATGTGTGCTCTAACTGACATGACTCTAATGCTGCACACTCCTGTCAGTGAGCGACAGAAGAGTCGACTACATTCGATGGCCTGTGCGCCAGCCAGACGATGATGGTAGCAACCATGAAGAACCGTTATGACTATGAGCAGGTTGTCGGTTGTCTGACGGTCACTTCCAATTCCACAACGTCAACTGATAAGGCTCGGGTTTTCTCCAAGGCTGCCACCAGACGACTGTCTCCGCGTCTTTCTCGACGCCATCGACCTTCACCTTGAGCATGAGCCGATAATTCATCCCTGCAACGACCTGTTGTTCTGCCCCTTCGATAGCGGTTAAATCCAACTTCGCCGGCGGCTCTCCCTCCTGATGTTGCATAACTTTCTGCTGAATTTTGACCGCGAAGGCTGCCGCATCTATCACCTCTTTGTTAGTTACCGATAAAGCGCTGTATCCGCCCACCATCGGGTGTTGCGAAAAACACCCGAGCAGGCCGGATGTGGCAAATAAAACGCATGCCGCAATAAGTGTATGCCTCATTATTCGCTCCTTTCACGTCGGCAGCTTTGCCCCGGTTCCGCGCTTACCCTCTGTGACATTGCTGTAAGACCGTTGGGTCGGGTAGGCAAAATTTATATCATCACATTCGGCAAATCTGTCCAGCACGTCTTCCCATATCTCCTGGGTGCTCTCGCGCCTGTGGCGGGATCGACAAAGATGACGCACGGTCAGGAGTACGCCGCTTGCCTCGACAGTGGTAAAGACCTTCGGAGTCAGGTCGACCGGGACTATCAGGAAATCCCTCGCATACTCCTTCAGTTTGCTTTCCACGGGCTTGGCCAGATGCCCGGCATGGTTGACTGCTATCTCATTCAAGATTTCTTTGGCTCTCTTCCAGTTGCTTTCGAAGGTAACGAGGACGGCAACCTCGTTCCAGATGAAGTCGTGCATCCCTCTGCTATAGATTGCCAGGGGTTCGACGAACACTTTGCCGGTGGGGATGTGCACGATTCGCCCGGTGATCTGGTCCGCATGGACCCAGTTGCCGATCTCCGCGAGAGTAAACCGGGAAATCGTCAAGTCCATGACGTCTCCCGAGTGAATGCCGATCTGGATGCGGTCTCCCACGGCGAAGGGTCTCCGCCAGATGATTAATATCCATCCTACCAGGTTCACCAAGGGGTCTCTCAGGGAAATAGCCAGGCCCGCCGCCATCAGCCCGAGAAAAGTGGCCACGCCGTGAAATCCCTCGAACACTACCCGGCCCACCAGCACTACGGTCAGCACGAACGCAGCATAACTGGAGATTCTCCGCCACTGGTAACGAACCTGCAAATCCTCCGTTTGCCGCCATGCCAACTTCAATATCAGCCAGCGCAAAGACCAGAGAAATGCAATACATGTCAGCGAGCCGAACAAAAGATTGTAAAGTCCGACAGAAACACCGGTGGCTTTGCCAAGCCATACCACGAGATTTTGCAAAATTTCCTCAACTGTTCCCATGATTCATCCTTCTAAGCCAAAACTAAAACCCCAAATTGGGGGATGGGCAACAATAGTCATAATTAGCCCTAAATAATCTATTGCTTTAGTCAACTCGATGTACCATTGCCGGCTTGCGCTGAACCGTACGCGTGTATTGGACTGCGGGGAGACCAAATGACATTGCATAGCCAATCTGATGATCTTCTGGAATACCCAAGTACTGACGTGTTTCTGGCACAAGATCAAACATCGCCCATTTTGCCAGCCCGTTCCAAGCAGTGCCCACACCACTGGCTTGTGCGAATAATTCAAAATAGGCCATTGTGATTATGCAGTCAGGCATTGGCGACGGAACATCTCGCGGCACAGATGTGATAAGCAGGTGTGGCGCACCACGGAAAATCACGTCGATATTGTGTTCCTCCCATAGCTCTACAAAATCGGCAAAGAAGACCATCGGCCCGGGCAGCGCCTTGTCTTGAACGAGACGGGAGAGTCCGGTCATTACCTTGTCGCGCAGTTTTGACAGCTTTTCCTTGTCATCCAGGACGGTATAGCGAACCTGATGCGTGTTCTTGCCGGTCGGCGCATGAGAAGCTACGTCCAGAAGCCGCTGAAACAAAACTGGATCAAGGTTTTCATCCCGGTATTTGCGAATCGAACGGCGCCCCTTGATCAGCGTTTCCAGCTTGTCCGGAGCTAGATAATTGCCAGCAAGAGCGCGACTGTCAGTCGGTATAAGCCCAAAAATCGAAACGGCGCCGGTGGGGCAAACTGCAAGGCAATGCTGGCATCGATAGCAAGCAGCTTCCTGTTCTGCGGCAATAGCTGGAAATCCTTCATTCATTGCGATAATCATCGCCGGACAGTCAGCAACGCACTGGTTGCACTTCGTACATGCCTCTTTGGTAATGGCAAAATCGAGCATTGTGTAAATTCTCCTCTATTTTTTGATGTTGTTCTGAATCGGGACGTGTTTGATTGATCTCGTCCGTTTCCTCGTAGCCGAACCTGACGCTCCTGCTCATTGCGACTGCGCTGCCCGCGCCACTTCGCGCAGCGCCTGGGCCAGGTCTCGGCTGACGGCAGCCAGCGCCCGGCTCTGGGCCGCCACCAGTGCGTCGTAACCGGCAGCGCCGACCGGTTCGCTGACCACGGTGCGGCCCGTCTTCGGGACACCGCCTTCGCTTCTGCGGACCGACCAGAGGGCCTCCAGGCCGACCCCTTCCCCGGCGGTCATCTCGAAACGCTGGATATCGAGCAGAACCCGATAGTCAGCCTCCAGGCCCGCGTTCTGCGGATAGGCCGACACACGTGCCGGCTTGAGCAGAATACCCAGGTCGGCCGCTATGATGCGCGGTATCTCGCTCTTCAACGACTCGGCCCAGCGGTGGGTCTCCAGGATGTCCACCCGGTTGGCGGAGGTCCGCACAACGAGCTGCGGCCGGTCCAGCAGGTCGGGAAGGGTGATGGGGCCGATGGCCACGGAGTTAAGGGGCGGGACCGGTGCCTCGTTTGTCGCGGCGACGTTCAGGGTGTAAAAGGTTACCCTCGGCGAGCTGCTGCAGCCGGCCAGCAGGGCAACTGCCAGGCACAGGGTCGTCATGCCGGTTATGGAGCAGTGCAACTTCATGGTTTATCCTCCTGTTTGCCGCGGATCAGCGATTCTGGGTGACGCTCAAGATAATCGGTCAGGTCCCGCAACGACTGGGCGGTCCGGGCCAGTTCGCGGAGTGTCACCCGCAGGTCCTGTTGCAGCGGGCCATCGGCCGACAGGGTCTGTTTCGCGGCGCTCAGCGTCTTGCGTCCTTCATCCAGGGTCTTGCGCGCCTCCTCCAGAGTCATCCGTATCTCGGGCACCACGTCGGTATTCATCCGCTGGACCAGTTTATCGGCATCTTTGACGGCGACATCCAGGGTCTGCAGCACCTTTCGCACATCGGCCACCGTCTCATCCAGCGGCAGTTTCTCAAGTTTTTTGACGATCCGCATCAGCGTTGTCTGCAGTTCCACCAGGCTGCCGGGTGTGGTGGGGAACTGGGGCGGGTTAGTGGCCCAGTTCACCTGCGCTTTCGGGGCATTGGGGAAGAAGTCGAGGACGACGATGAGCTGTCCGGTCAGCATATTGCCGCTATTGAGCTGCGCCCTCAGGCCATGTGCAACCATATCGTTGAGGATCGCACGATATTCCTTTGGATCCGGCACCGCCCCAACGGCTCGCGACCGCAGGCGTTCCGGGTAGATGCGCATTTCGACCAGCATGTTGACTTCCTTGGTGCGGGTGTCGTGTGCCACATGGATGCCGGAGACCTCGCCGACGGTCACCCCCCGGAAGTCAACGGTCGCGCCCGGCGACAACCCCCGCACCGATTCCTTGAAGATCATGACAAAACTCTGGCTGATGGTGTCGCGATTTTTCATCGCCTCATCACGGGTTGCGAACAGGGTAAAGGCGGTGTTGGCGCCGGTCGGAGGCGCCTCGGCGCTTTCGTCGAGGGTCTGGAAGGCTATCCCGCCGATCAGGATCGACATCAGCGACTGAGTGTCAAGCTTCAGGCCGCTGGCGTCCATGGTAAGGTCAACCCCGCTGGCATTCCAGAAGCGTGTGTTCGTCCTGACATACTTGTCATACGGTGCGGCGACGAAGACCGTGAAGGTCACCCCGTTGCCGTCCTTGTCCAGTTCATAGGAGGCCACCTGTCCCACCTGGATACGCCGAAAGTAGACCGGTGAACCGATATCCAGCGAGCCGAGATCCGTGCTGTGCAGCTGGAAGCGGCTCCCCGGCACGTCCATGGCGACGGCCGGCGCCGTTTCCAGGCCGGTGAACGCCCGTTGCGGCTGTTTGGATCTGCCGACATCGACCCCGATGTGGGAGCCTCCCATCAGCGTCCCGAGACCGGTGATACCACCCCCGGATATCCGGGGACGTACCACCCAGAACTTGGTGTCCTCGACCAGGTAGGGGGTAACCTCCTTCTTCAGTTCGACGGTCGCGATCACGTGGGTGATGTCCCTGGCGATGGTGACATCTTTGACCAGGCCGACCTCGACATCCTTGTACTTGACCTTGGTCTTTCCAGCCTCCAGTCCGTCGCCGGTCTTGAAGGTGATCGTGATTGTCGGCCCCTTCTGCAGGTAGGTCTTGACCACCAGGGTGCCACCGATGATGGCGGCCACGATCGGTATCAGCCAGACAAGCTGCAGGGTGAATCGCTTCCCGGAATCGGGCACTGCCTCGGGAATGTCGGACAACCCGAGTTCCTGCTGCATATCACTCATGTTCAAATCTCTCTTTCTTGAGGAGTCTGTAGGGGGTCCCAGATCAGACGCGGATCGAACTCCATGGCCGCAAACATGGTCAGCACCACCACCGAGCCGAAGGCCAGCGCCCCGGGTCCGGCATTGATGGTCGCCAGGGCTCCGATCTGTACCAGTGCGGCCAGGATGGCAACCACGTAGATATCCAGCATCGACCAGCGGCCGACCAGTTCTACGACCCGGTAGAGCTTGGCCCTCTGCATCGGCTGCCAGATGGAACGGCGCTGGACTGAAATCAGCAGCAGGGTAAGGGCAATCAGTTTCAGGAGCGGCACCATGATGCTGGCGATGAATACCACCAGGGCCAGGTCCCACGAGCCCGAATGCCACAGGTAAATAATCCCGCTCATGATGGTGTCCGCCTGGGCGCCGAGCAGGGAGCTGGTCTCCATGATCGGCAGAACGTTGGCGGGGATATAGAGGATGTAGGCGGCGATCAGAAACGCCCAGGAACGGGCCACGCTGTTCGGCTTGCGAACATGAAGCGGCGCTGAGCAGCGGGGGCAGTGGAGCGTTCGGCCGCCATGAACTCCCCGGGAGAGCAAGCCGCAGACATGGCAGGAGAGCAGGCCGCTGGCGGCAGCGGTTACCGGCGTATCGCTCATTGGCTGCCTCCCTGCCGGGGCGCGGAGTGCACCCGGTTCCAGATGTCATGAACATTGAACGATGACGCCGTTGCAGTCATCAGCAGGGTGAGAACACCCAGTGACCAGAGGGCGATGCCGGGGATCAGGGTCCCGTAGTGGGTGAGCTTTACCAGCGCCACGATCACTCCGATGATGAACACTTCCACCATCCCCCATGGGTTGAAGATCTGCAGCAGACGCATGACCAGGGTAAAGCCGGCTGGAATGCGTCCGCGCTTCAGCGCCAGAAGGATATGGATCATGATCGCGAGAACCGCGGCAGGAACCAGAAACGTGGTGAAAAACACGAGTCCGGCAACCGGCCACATCCCCTGATTCCACAGGATATGAACGGCGCTGATGAGGGAGGTGTCGTTACGCGTCGTCTGGATCTGGAGGCCGATGATGGGAAACATGTTGGCGAGGATGAACACTACTGCGGCTGTCAGTGTCAGGGCTAGGATATGGTCGATGCTCCTGTTCTCGACGCGGTACAGCTTCGCCCCGCACCGGGCGCAGCGTGCCGCCTTGCCGGGCTGTAGCGGGATCTCACGCTGAAGCAGGTCACACTCGTGACAGGCTATGATGGCAGCCTTTGTCACGATTTTGAACTGCACTTGTTCTTTAGAAATATTCGTCGCCACTTCTCTACTCGATGTTCACGCCGTAGTTACCAATCAGTTCTTGTCTGTGACGATCCAGGGCAAATGGTCGCAGCAGCCTACTGCCGCTTGCATGTTCCGGTTGACCCGACATTTACATCCCTAAAGCTGAAATTGTCAGGATCGTCGAACCGGATCTCAAACTGCGGACCTCCCGGGATGCAAATTCTGTCTTCGGACAGTCGTACCCAGGTGTTGCCCCTGGAATTGCCGAGAAACGCATCTCCTCCCACCAGTTGCCCGTTGGCCAGGAAATTTATGTTGTAGGACAAGGCATTGTTGGTGCAAAACCAGTTGCCGACAATGGAATCGACGGGATGGTTCCCGGCACGCCCCTCCAGTGTATCCAGCCTCTGTTTCAGTTGCTGCACCCGTTCGCTGTCCTGGTCAGCCCGGCATCGATCAGGTGGTACCAGGACCAGAAGAGGAACTATCACGGAACCGACCAGCAACAGGCGGCCAATTGAAGTTACAGTTTCGTGTACAGACATCATCACACCTCTCACTGATTCTTGTCTTTTCTTAGCCATAAGCGTGCCAACGCGTTGAAACGCATGATTACAGGTAGTTACACGGTAAATGCTTGCAAGTCTGCTATATTTCATGGTTTTTGCTGCGAAATATCAAGGAGTGTTGGTGTTGTGCGAAATGTCGTGGATGTTGACGGGATGTTTAGAAAGCAAGGGAAGCCTTGGGAATGTCCCCAGTTTTCCTTGTCCCAGGTATTCTGCTGAAAAAAGTTTACTAAATATGACTTCCAAGGTATATAACTTCTATGGCATGGGACATTGAATACACAGATCTGTTTGGAGACTGGTGGGAGACCTTGTCGGAAGGGGCACAGATTGACGTTGACACTGTTGTCGGACTTCTTCAGGAATGCGGCCCAGAAGGGAGGTAACGAGTCATGGCAAAACCCTATAGCACATTGAGAGCGAAAATGTCCCCGGAGGTCCGCGCCCAAGCGGAGGAGCAGACCCGGCAGCTAATGCAGGAGATGCCGTTACAGGAATTACGGCAGGCTCGAAAACTGAGCCAGGAGCAGATGGCCAAGACCCTGCACACAAAGCAGTCAAATGTTTCCCGTATCGAAAAGCGAACGGATATGTATATCTCCACGCTACGCGGAGTCATAAAGGCCATGGGTGGAGATCTGGAAATAGTGGCCCGTTTTCCTGATGGCAATGTCCGTATCAACCAGTTCGAAGAGCTTGATGAAGCAGTTAAGGCCTGATTACTGCCGGGATGAGAGTCGGGTAGGGGGAATAGCGAGGTTTGACTGAAGTGCTTGACATAAAATAGATAAGATGTCCCTGTATTTTCTTTCAATAGTGCATCAGAAGCCAGCTTAGGCGGGAAAACCCGAAAGGGTCTGGTCAAGGGCGCAGGACGTTGGCCTAAGGAGTGAGCGTGGACAGGGAAAAGGTCTGGAAAAACTTCGACTTAGGCACAGAAATTGATGTCGCCGGCACCTTCATTTACAACGGCGTACGTTGTTTCCACGAAATGCAGACCATTGACCACGCTGAGGAGGTGTTCGAGTTCCTTTACAACATTTCTGTTGGGCTTGAGCGTCTGCTGAAGGTCGCCTTAATTCTGCTCGAACATGACAAAATAGAAGATCAAGAAAAGTTTGAAAAATCACTCATAACTCACGCCCACTTAGACCTCATCAAACGAATAAAAAAACATGTCAAGCTTCAGCTTGCAACACCACACAATGACTTTCTAAATATGCTAAGCACGTTTTATAAGACGTTCCGTTACGACCGATTCAATTTATCAGGGAGCTGGCAACCAGATAAAGAAAAGGCAGCTCTCCGAGGATATTTAGAAAAAAATCTCCGAGTAACTCTTGAACCAACAACCTCTATCATCCCTACACAGAACTCTGCAAATTTCAAAAAGCATATCGGCAAAGTAGTCGGAAAGATATCTAATCAGCTTTTTGAAGTTGTACGTGAAGCGGCACTAAAGCTGAACCTTTACACTTATGAGCTACGAAGCGAATCAAAGGCAGCGAAGATATTTTTAAAGGCGGAATGCGATTTCATTTCAGAAGACGTGCTTTGGAAGGAACTACTTGTATTCTTCATGAACTCTAAAGCTAATACAGGATTACTTGATTTTCTGAGGTCCATAGAGCCCCTTGCTTTTGACCCAGGACTGGCCTCTGAGTACCTACAGTGTTTCCAATCAGAAAAAGCAAAAATGTCGGTTATGGACGAGTTGGAAGAACATTACCTGAACATAGAAAATAAGCGAGAGCGGCTTGAAATGATGGATCTAATTGGCAATCCAATGGTGTACTTCGACGATGATGAAGACGACATTGAAGCTGAGTAGGCAGCCAACCAAGCGCACGACCGGCCCAAAAAGCAGGCCGGTCAGCTCTCAGGCGTTGGGCAAGAACGAATTCATAATAGGGAATTGTTATGCGCGGTGTTAACTTGTACGTCACCTGGTTGAGCCAGAAATGAAGGATCAGATTTATCACTACTTGTTTTCACCGTCATCAAGCACCGGTGATTTTAACCGACAGATGTACTGGCTTGGCCAACAGCCAACGAATTGGGCCTCGAAAGGAATGCGCCTTAGAAGGGACGCATCTTTGTTCTATGAAACAAGCGAAAAGGCCAGGCTAATTTTAGTGACTGAACTTGAAAGATCAAACTTCAATTTTGGAAGATTCTATCGTTGGGAATTACAGGAAAGAATCCTCCAAATATTAAACAAGAACCAAGATTACTACTTACCAGATTTTGATTCCTACTATCTCTTGATGCACCTCGCAATTGAAAATATTCTAAAGGCCATCTGGCTTGATCATTACCCTGAGAATATTGGTTTCGACAAGTTACCTCGTGCTCTAAATACACATAATTTATGTCAACTTGCGACGGATGTTAATTTGCCATTATCACCCAACCAAGAAAAAGCACTATCAAAAATCGGTGAACTTTTTCTTGGCTATAGCCGATATCCAATCAGAAATAGAATAAATCTGACGTCAGATACAGAGGGTCTAGACTTTGGTGAGAAGAACTTTGACTCAACTTGCATTGACTGCCTTGAAAATCCGTATGCACAAGACAAGCAAGTTCTTGATGAATTCTTCACTGAGCGACTGCAAACTAGGCTTGAGAAGGTATTTGATAATAGCCATGAACGTATGAAATCGACATTTGACTTCGCCGAACGCACTTAATCAGCGAGATAAGCCTATCCGGATCTCACACCACAATAACTATTGAACAACTCAACAACATAGGTCTCCCCATGACATTTTATGTAATAACATCCTCTTCAACGATTCCAACTCAGCCGCATGGCGTCTGTTATCTTCGCCGCAATCTATCTTGGAATGACTGGTTTAAGTACCATACTGTTTTCGAACTAATTGTAGTAGATCTCTCAGGCGAGAAGCACTCGGCAGGCACCGTGAAAATTGGCACTGTCGGGATGGACACAGACCAAGCACAAGCTAGTCTCGATGGATATAAACAAACTCCTTTACCCGAGCACTTCGAAGCACTCAATGATAATTACTTCTCGTTGGGGCAATCCGAGAATTACTACGAGACACTAGCTTCACTCGGTGACGAAGTCCGAGTGTCAATTTTAACGGCGCTTCGGGATGTCGCTTACGATCCAAACTTAATCCAACACTATAGTCATCTTGACGTTTATAGAGACTCAGTTCGTCGAGACATAAGCGAATCGATCATCACCGGGCGATACTCTGAACTTGCTGGAGGCCGAGCAACTCTCACACCATTTTCATTTCGCTTTATGAATCATGGTGATGGGAAATTTTTACCATACACCATGGACTTCAGCGTAGAACCTTTCTCTGTTCCACCCACCAATCTGCACACAATTATCGGACGAAACGGAGTCGGAAAGACGCATTGTCTGCGGTCTATGGTTGAATGTGTGACTAGACCACAGGAATCTAACGCAGCTTTTGAAAACTTGCTTAACGCAGCGCCTTTTCCATTCAGACGCATTGTCTCCGTATCTTTCAGTGCGTTCGACCCTTTCATGTGAATCGGCATGCAAAAATGACCCACCTATAGCCTAAATCGGCGTCCAAATTGACCCACCCCTTCAGCTTCCTCCATACTCTTCGGACTTATCGGAGAGAGGAGACTCGAAAGGAGATGCTGAAG
>Ga0209725_1000052_pt1 | contig 63240 bp, 89 predicted proteins | sample I18A1metaG_FD_184145 | JGI IMG/M metagenome (GOLD analysis project Ga0209725, IMG submission 184145) | Lake sediment bacterial and archeal communities from Gulf of Boni, Indonesia to study Microbial Dark Matter (Phase II) - ​I18A1 metaG... | ecosystem: Environmental > Aquatic > Freshwater > Lake...
ACCCCACACACCCCATACACCCCATCCACCGTTAGCTTGTCGTGGTGTGTTGTGGTTGGTGTTATGGCATCGTAATGTTTATTTATGACTATGATTATTATGATAGTGGTGGTTTTTAGGGTTGGAGCGGTTGCGTTGCGTGAAGTGCGGGTATGAGTGGTTGCCACGTGTTGTGGAGCCTCGGGAATGTCCGAACTGTAAGAGTCGGCGGTGGAAGGGATGAGTGTTTGCGCGAAGTGTGGCATTACCAATGAAAATTTGGTTAAGCATCATTTGGATTACACGAATAATGTTACGGAGTTGTTGTGTCGATCATGTCATAGGAAACTCCATGTTAAGTTGAGGAAGAATGGAACGCGAATTTCGGGAGCAAAGGTCGTGATTGGAAGTATGAGGACGACTGTGGTTTTGCCGGATGAGTTGTGGGCGTGGTTGAAGAAACGTGCGATTGACGAGAAACGGGATTTGAATGACGTGATTGTGGAGGGTTTGGAGATTTTTCGGTCGGGGGCTTCACCAGCATAGGTGATTGCGGTTGGTGAAGAAGATGAAGGGGGCGGATGCGAAATGATGGGGATTTGTTCGGAATGTTGGTATATGACAACGAGAGGGAAACTGAAGCCAAAGGTTTTTAACTTTGAGATTGTGAACAAAGATGAATGTGAATGTTGCAAGACACATGGAATAATTGTAGTAGAGGTTTAGGGCTTCCGCTGTGGAAGGTGGTGCTTGAATGCGGAAAAGACGATGGGAGAACTTGAACCCGAGTCTCAGTTCAAGCGTTATCATTCACTAAACGCAAATGACTTTGAAGTAACGGTTACGCAACTATTTAAATCGCACTCTGAAATTTAGTATCGTCCGCCACCTGGAACGCGAACCCAATCACCCGCTCCGCCACGAGTACCTCCGGTTCCTGTGAGTCCACGTTCAATTTTACTCGGAGCTAAACCCTCTGCAAATTGCTTTTCAGCAGTTTTGACGGGTCCACCTGATGCCATTCTACTTTGAGCTGCCGCTTTGATTTGTGTGGTTATGTTGTCGCGGGAGACGGGTGTTTTTACGCCGAAGTATGTGGTCGTGGCTTTTTTCTGGGTGCGGTTTAGTACATCGGTTAGTTTCCACGGGTTTGCCACAATCATTGTATGATCGCCTTGTGACGCGGCAGGAAATCGTTTAGTTTCGCTATTTCTTCAACCGTTAATGTTTCATTGAATTCGAGTTCGAAGCGGTAGTCAATGTCTTCCTCAACTATGTTGACGGCTATGGGGGTTTTGTTGATTGCGCGTTGACAAAACTTCGTAACCATTTCCGCGGTTATCCGCTTCACAAAAACTATTTTCATGTTTTTTTCACCACTTCAATATGTTTGTAGTCGATTATGAGTTGGGGGATTATGTGGGCGAGGCAGATGGGGTTTTCGCATTTGTCGCCGTTGAGTGGATACCAGCAGAATGGGCATTGCATTTGTTTTTTCACCTTTAGATGTTCGATAAGAATAGGATTGTGTATGCGCCGCTTGAGCTGAAATCGTGGACGACTTGGAGTATTTTAAGGTTTTTGAAGCCGAATGTTTCGTCGAGTAGCGGGATTTGTTGGCCGGGGTGTGCGGCTAACTGTAGCGGTATGATGATGCGGGTTGGGTATGTGAGGTTTGCTTCTTCACGTAATGCTGTGTCGCCGATGTCGGTGGCTTCCGTGCTTGAGCTAGTCCAATCGGTGTAGTCGCGGGTGTCGGGGCAGATTCCCCATGTTTCGGCTTGCGAGGTTGTGTCGTTGCGGGTGACGTTGCCGCCGCTGTAAAGTATGGTGATTTTATTCATTATGTCGCGGGCTGATTCGCTTAGTTGGAATTCGAGGCTTCGGTTCACGGTTACGGTTAAGTCGCTTGGATCGTTTTCCTCCTGATAAATGCGTAAGTTCGGTCTTCCCTCACCTGCGTCGATGCCTTCGTCCACCCGCCAACGCCAAGTCGCCGTAGCCGTGGATGCAATCCGCATCAAACGCGTCCATGCAACCACAATCTTAATCCAATAGTTGCCGCTGTAAAGCGGTGTGCTTTTGCCAGTGTTTTGAATGTAGCGGGTTTGCGTTTCAATTTCGCTAACATAGGTGTCGCATAAACTATCTGCCGTGGTACTGCATTCTTGACTTGAGAAGTTTAACTGTGCACCGCGAAGAAGCGCGTAACCGCCGTAATTGATGCCGACCACTTGAAGCTGACGGCTACCCGCGCGGTCTTTCGTGAAGTTGCGTTCAAGCACGATTCCGCGAATCCCCAACTCGAAGCGCCCGTCATTTTCAACCCAAACACGTATCTGGTCGAGTATGTTGAGGCGGTTATACTGTAAGCCATAGGGGTCAGGGAGGGTGAATGTGAATGTGGGGATGCCTAAGCCGCGGGTTTCGCTGATTTGAAGGCTTGTTGGATGCCAGTGAAAAAGCTGTGGCGGTTCATTGTCACGGAATGCTGATGTGAAATTGTAGGTTGCCCATGATGCACCGCTTATGGTTCCTGTGAAAGCGTTTGTGCTTTTGTCGGCGGTTGAGGTGCCTGTGCCTTCGCTGAACGGAAGCCAAAGTTGAAGGTTAGCGTTACTACCGAATGTTTTAGCGTAATGCTGCGCGACTTCGGTTGTGGATAAGATGCGGCTGTAAATGCGAGGTTCATCCATTAAACCGTCGAACTGTTGGGTGGGTGAGTCGGTGTGAATTAAACCAATCAGCAACGCGTAATTGTTTTGGATTGGAGCGTCATTACCTGTACCAGTTGTCCATGACCCTGTAAGTGGTGTAGTGTTTCCGTTTAGGTAAATCGCGATACTTGCGCCTGTGCCGAAAGTATATGTGACAATGACATGATACGGCGTGTTAGCGGTCATGTTTGCGGTTGAGGTTGTGTAAATATGCCAAGCCGTGTCTGCGCTGTTACGGTAGCCAAACTCAAACTCATCATTTACCACACCAAGATAATAGTTGCAGCTATTTGTGTTGGCTACGTTAGGACGACCTTTAGCGAGCATACATTTTGAAGTATTCACGCTATACGGGTAAATCCATGCTTCAATGCTTATGTTTGATGCGTTTGCGAAGTCGAGTGCCGCGTTGTCGGGTACACTTACATAGTCGTTGGTGCCGTCGAAGTCCAAGCACCGGTTCAGCCTTATGCGGCTGTTCGTCATTTGTTCGACGCATATTTGCGGGCGGGTGTAGACGCTTTGGGTGCGTTTGCGGGGAGTCGGTACGTGTACGGTTACGCTTACCGTTGTGGGGGCTGTTGAATACTGCGTGTAAACAGATGACGCGTGATTGTGCGTACGAACACGATACTGATAAGTGTTCCCCGGCGATACGCTGGTGTCCAAGTAACTTGTAACGTTTGCGTTTCGCGTAGTAATTTCAGTCCATGCGCCACCATTCGTGCTACGCTCAACGTGAAAGTCATCTTCATTGTCGGCTTCATCCGTCCACGAAACATTAATCGCGTTACCGCCTGACGCTTGATTCTGACAGTTCGACGGCGCATACAAAACAGTCGCATAAATACTGCAATCATACGCCATCCAATCGTCAACAGTTCCAAAAGGATCGCTTAAAGGAAGCGGGTCAGGACTAGTTCGGGCACGTCCCGTTTGATTGGTTGCGCCCGAATCATATTTTATTTGACCGTATCCACCTGTGATATGGATGATTAGCCATAAGGTTTGTGCTGAAACTTGTAAACCGCCACTATAACTATATGTGTACCAAGCCCATGTTGTTGTTACTGTTTGACCTGAACCTTGCCCAAGCAATGTGGCTGGTGAACCTGATGAATCAGCGTAGTAACCTGATGTATGCGTATCGTTTATACTAGCGTTTTCATATGCAGAGAGAGAGATGATTGCGCCACTTTTTGGCATGGTGACTTTGCAGGCTAACTTACTGTTCGCCCAGCCAGCCCAATTGTAAGTTGAAGCACCGATCGTTGTTTTTCCAATCGTCGCCATATGTTTACCAGCTTGTGCGTCTCAATGTTTCGCTGAAACTGCGGATTTGCTTCACAGCTTCCGCGCCGATTTGCGCGGGTGTTCGGCTGCCGCCGCCTTGCGCGTAACGGTATGCGAAAAGCCAAACGCCGTTTGTCATGTTGCTCGGGGTCCACGTTAAAGTGTCGAATTTGCAGCCACCCCAATCCCAGAAGTTTCCCGCGTCGTCTCCATAGTGGTCGCAGTTCGTCTTAACGGTTCGCGCGAAACCCATAATGTCGGTTGATGCGGCAATCGGTGAAGCCGTGTTGAAATACGCCACATTATCGAGGTCCGTGTCCCCCGCTTGCGCCTCCACACCATATGTACCCGCTTGCGCATCACGTTCCGTACCGTTGCGATTCCAGTAGCGCGGCGCAAAATTACTTGTGTTAAAAATGAATAAGTATTCCACCTGCGAAAGCTGCACGCCGTAATTATATGCTTGAAGCCAAATCCACGGTTTCCCACGCCACAACTCGTAATACAACGCAACACAATAACTGTTCGTTGTGCTTGACGGATACACAAGCCGCCCGAAAACATGATCTGACGCGCGGTACGGTGGACCCATCGGAATCTCTGGTCCCTCACCGTAACTCGGCACAAGATCGTCAAGCGTTTCCTCGCTTCCGCCGCTGCTTTTAACGCGGAGTTGAAGTCTTCCCCAATTTACCCATGCGCTACCGTTGTAACCATCAATGTCAACGTGACCCTTGTATGTTGCCTCGTCATGGCGTGTCCGCAACTTAATTGTTTGGTTGTGAACCACAAGTTCCTTCGTATGCGTGGAATCATATGCAACATTGATTTTCCCTAATCCCATATTCGATTCATCGCAGTCAAACCAAATCTCCGTGCGTTCAGGCGCAAGCACACATGGAATTGTACCGTCCGCGCCTACGCGGTTGAAATCCACCGTCTCACTCACATTTGATCCGCCAACACTCGTCGGCACAACAATGTCCCCCGTAATATTCCAATCGTTTTCAAGCCACTTCCAATCATACGCAATCTCACGCTTCCACTCATCCCGCTCCCCAATAATCAACGCCGTAAAACGGTACGGGTAGTATTGAGTGTAACCGCCGCGTTCACTAAACGTAAGCGGATTCATCAAAACGCCGTAACTGTTCTCGCGGATACCTGAAGGCGGATCAATCTCAATAATCCTGTTTCGACGCCATTCGCTTCGAAGCGAACCCGCATCCGTAGCCGCATTCGCACCCGTCAACGCCCCGCTGAAAACCCAAACCTCCGGTCCCTCATCCAAATCCTCCACAACGAAACCCGCACCCGCAAACTTTTCAACGCTTATATCTTTCGATGACTCAATCCGAAAATCACTCGGATTAATAGTGAAGGTGTACTGCCCAACTCGGACACTGCTCAATACTCAATCACCTTTAACGAAAAATATCAAAAACCGTAACTAACCGCACAAAAACTATAATTAGCTGCCAAGCGATTCAGTGTAAATCCAACGGGAAATCTCCACGCCGATAATCTTCACCAACTGCGCTAACTGTTCGCTCGGCATATTTCGCATAAACTCAAGGAAAGACGAATATGAGAAAGCCCATTTCTCCAATCCTTCGCGTCCTTCAGGGAAAATGTCTGGAATCACTGATTCTAATGCTTCGGCTCTGCTTGGGAGGTATGCGTAGCCCGGATAGCCTGATAATACTTGCCAAAGCCGATAGCGTGGAACCCATGTTTCCTTCACTTGTGTCCATGTGCCGCGTGGCCGCCGATATCCTGTTCTCACATTGCCCCCCACACCTGCTCCTCCTCCTCTTCCTTCTCCTCTACTTCCTCTTCCACCGAATACGCGGCTTTCATATTCTTCACGCGTTTCAGTTTGCGGTGGACCCTCCGTCCATGTCTTCGTAACTGGATTCCAATACTCCGTAATCAAGTAACCCTCCTCCGTCCGCGTCCTCACTGGTTCAGGCGGTAAGTCCACATATTCACCGATTGCAGTCGCACTTTCCTCCGGCGTCAACGAGTACGGTAGCCATGCGGGAACGTTGCCGCGGAAGCCCGATGGCACAATTCCCTGCCACGGGTCATAGCCTAAACCTAAAGCTTCACGCATCTGTCCGTAGGTGCCGTAAGCATAATATTGTTCCGTATACCATTCCTCGAAACGTCTCGGTGGCAATTGCGCTTGCGTGTACGCCCGCATTTCCTCGTATGTTGGTCGCGGGATCCATCCGCCTTCACGGAACCTCGGCATCATTCGCCACGCACGCCAAGCCGCTGACACATCTACGCCGAACTGCTCCCATGCCTGTCCGTACAAGCCTCTTGCACGCCTTCGCTCCGCATAAAACTCCTCACGCCACTGCCTCCCCGCTTGCCGACGCATCATCCATTGATTATACCGTTTCCAAAATTCGTATTGCTGCACTAGTTCTGGCGGCTGATATCCGTAACCCGCGTAACCGAATTGCCGTTCCATATATGTTAGTTGCGGTAAGCCACCGTAAATTGCGCCAGTCGTAACCGCCCATCGTTGCGCGTACTGTTGTAATGCCGCCCACTCCGCACCCGTCGGTATCGCACCGTAAACTGGACCGCGTAAATATTGCTGCCGCTCCCACTGCTGTTGTTGCCACCGCTCCAAATATGACAACTGCGTTAAACCCCGACCATACATCAACGGCGCAAGCGGATCTACCGCACCCGCTCTTTCGGCTTGCCGTTGTAAAGTCCAAGCTCTTTCTTGGGGGCTAACTAGAGGACCCAATCCTCCGTAAGCTTGTGGCCATGGGAAACCCGCGGGGCCAATTATGCCTCCGGCTGCAACATATGCTTGCGTACTAGTTGTCGGTGCCCCAGCGAATTGTCGAAGATACTCGGCGTAAAAAGGTTGGGCAACTTGCAGTCCCGCTCCTAACATCTCTAAGCCGAGGAATGTGTAAGCTATTGGGCCTGCCACTGCAGCTATGGGAGCTAATTGCGCGGCTGCACCAGCCCCCCTTCCAACTAAACTTGGAGCTAGGCGTTCAATACCCCACTCTAATCCACGTGCAGCCCAAGGTGCCGCCGCTACGCCAACATACGCACCAACCGCACCGTAGGCGGGACCCATAAAACCAGTAACTTGTTCAGGTTGCGCACCCGCCGCTACTGCAATTTGCTGTTCAAGCCAAGTGCCACCGCGAAAACCAACCTCCCAACCAACAAACGCACCCGCAAACCGCGCCGCACGCGCATACCATGGACGGGCTGTAGGTGCAAAAGCGGTTGGAACTTGTCGAGGTGGAATAAGTTGCTCATACGATATATAACGTCCACCAGTTAATTCGGTTAAATATCGTCCACCAAAATTATAACTGGGAAACGCACTTGAAACTCCTAAAGGTATTACATCCGCTGTAAGCCCTACACCTGCGAAACGTCCTCCTAACCTAGACATTACCCATGATGTTATTCGAGGCATCTGCCATTGAGCTAAAACACCTGCCCCAATCATTCCTCCACCTAAAGCCATTTGTTGGTATGCCTGCGTATACTCCGCAGCGGAAATCGGAATGCCAACGGTTTCCCGCGCAGCCAATGTTGCTAAATTCGACATAACCATTTCTAAGCCGGGTTGCATAAGCGAGATTGGACCCATCCACTGCATTGTCCGTCCAAGTCCACGCATTCCACCCCGCATTAAAGCTTGAATACCCCAGAAACCCATCTGTCCGAAAGTCCACTCACCCAGCGAACTGACACCTATCTCCCCCCAAGTTGGAAATTGGTAAGGCCAAAACGCGGTGCTTGTCAATATGCGTTGTTGCGCCATCGGTCCCGTTTCCCAAGCTGCTTGAACATAAGGAGCCATAGCCGCAGCCGCGCCTAAACGCTGCTCCGCACCGTAAAACGGAAATCCCAATGCCCGTATAATTGCTGCTTGTGGAAAAGCGTAGGAAGCTAATTTTACGCCTCCCCAAGTTAACGCGGGACCCGTCCACTGTTGCTGAAACTGCCAGTACGCTGTTCTCGCACGTTCCGCTTCAATCTGCCCCATCCTATACGGGCTAATGTAACCGTACAAGCCCATGGTTCTTTCCGCGGCAGCAAGATCGTAAGTTAAGCCATACCGCCCATAAGTCACATCTTGAAGTCGACCCGCATAAGTGAACTGCTCCCAACCCGCTGGTGTTGGAAGTAAGCCAGCTCGAGATGCCCGTTCATACATGCCGTAACCGTAAAACGGCGCTAAACCAATCGGTGTAAGCGGCATCCAAGCCATACTGCCCGCTAAACGCCTCATCTCCACTTCTTCGGGTATGTATGGAAACCGCGTTCTCCATTCTTCTCGGGCTTGCCCAGTTCGCACTAATAGTTCTTGTAGCCATTGCGGTAGGTCGCGGAAGTATTCGGGGGGTTCTTCGCGAACGGGTTCGCTCAAGTTGTTTCTCCTTTAGGTCGAATCATTTGTTTCTCAAGCTTCAACTGATTCAAAACGGTTTTCCATTCTTTGATCTCCGATTCCGTCATCTCCAAGACTTCGGGAACCGTAATGGGAATACCAATCCTGAAGGCCGTCGCCGCAATCTCTATGGCTTCGTCTCTGTCTCGGTCTTCCCTAACTTTTGTAAAAAATCGACATGTTCCTTCCGAATACGCGTCTTCGCATGAAGCGCCGCAATAACCGCGTAAAGCGACTCACCCATCTCACGAACATCCTTCTCGGATAAATCGTGGAAATCCTTGTCGTCTCCACCTTTCACGCGGACGGTCTTCACTATCATGCGCAACTCCTCTTCGGCGGGGTCAACCCAACCGAAGGATTCATAAAGCGCACGTCGCACTTCAATACGCTCGCCTCTTCGTGGTTCTCTGAACATGTATGTCTTTCCATCTAGCTCATGTTCCAAATTAAAGCACACCTCCTCGGTTTGCTCATGCCTATAAAATAGGTTTTTATGCTAGGGTTACGTTTTTGGCGATGATGTCGTATATTTCAGCTATGTCGCCGCCGCCAACTGCATATTCAATTACTTGGTTTTCCAAGTAGGCATCATCCCACGTGACGGTTTCACCAGTCGTTATGGTCCAAACAATGTCTTTCAACGTTGAATTCCTGAAGTAGCCGTCGTATGTCGTGCCTGTTTGCTGAATCGCTATGCGTCCACCCGCTTGATGTGGTCCCAACTTAAGCGCACCCATTGTTGCTTGTCCGCCGATCCAAACTGGAAACGCGTTGTTGTTGACGCCTGCCATGATGAAGGCCCACTTCGGGGTGTCCGAGCCAATTGTCATGTTTGCACCTGTCATCGATGCGTGGTAACCCGTTGTTGCCGGGTCGGATGCTTCGGTTGCACCTGTTGGTGGGGATGTGTTGTATGTCGCCAGTCGTCCGATCACTTGCACGTCAGCGGTGACTAAGCCGTTTGCGCGGCAAACTATTGACGCTGTACCGATTCGGCAGCCAGTCATCGTCAAATAGTTTGTGGTTCCACCCAACGTTATCTTGCCGTACAGTGAAAACGTGGGTCCACGTGTTCCCGCAGCCGTTCCAACATTAAAGGCTTTCTTGAGGAAATTCAAGTCTTGCGGGAAATAGCTTATTCGCATTCCGCTGATTTGCTGTCCGTGCGGTACGGGGTTAGCTGCGTTGTCGCTTCCTAGAGCCCAAAACTGAGCTGGTCCAGCTCCGCTCGTCAGAGCGAAACGGGTTTCCAACCCAATCCACAGTAACGTCGCATTCGCTGGAAAACTGTCTTCTGTGCTTTCTTCGACATACTGAAGCGCCGTAACGACATCTCGCTCACCTGTGTACGTTACACTCATTTTCTTTTCACTCCATTAATTTTGTCACATTGTGACTGCGAAAAATCGGGCATATACCTGAAAAATTAGGTTACGCGGTGGTAAACCGCAACGATGAGAACGTTGGATGCTAAAACATCGGGGCTTACTGAAGCATCTTCATTGAAGCCGCCGTCAATCTTGATATCGTCAACATCTATAGCGGAAGTGGGATATGTCCGTAAAATCCGACCAATCTCCTCTTCAACCAACCAACGTTCCTCCTTCCGCTGCCCCTTCGCCTGCTTTCCCGTCGCCAATGTTTTAAGCCGAATCTTAATGAGGTAGGTTTTCGTGTAGAGGCAGTGTTTCGGCGTGCCAAGGCTGAGAGTAATTGTGCGGTCTAGTCGGGAAGCATACATGTATAGGCGGTCGTCGGGTGTTGGGCGGACAACGGTTACTTGCGGGGAAGATATGGTTTCGTCGACGGGACTTGTTAGGAATTGAATTCCCGCTGTCGTTGCTCCGCTTTTTCTTTCGGCATAACTGATTTCGCCACGAGTTGACGGTATCGCACCAGTGTCATTCCAATGATCTTTAAGTAGAAGCATTATCGCTAACTGCGGATCAAGGGGCATTAGGTTTTCACTCTCCGAATCAAAACTCTTTTCAAAAACGTGGTTCCCTTATACTGTCGCGGAAACGGGTAACCCTCCAAAATCTCAAATTCAATGTCCGCATACACAATGCGGTCGTTGGTCGTAATCGTTTGGTCACCCGCCACTGTGACGCGCTTGTAATCGTCAACCGTGAAGCCTTCGCTGACAACAATTTCCTCCGTATCCACGTCGTATGGACCGAAAACCTTGATGCTGGATTCAGTCCAAGTTATGACATCGTGGCCATAGTCCGTAGCCGTTGGATTTCCCGCGGTCGTTGAAGCCGCCGTATCCGTGTACGAAGCATTCGCCGCAGATGCGATGAAACAGTTAGCGGAGTCGAATGCGGGGGTGGAATCGCGGTAAACCTTGAAACTATCCGCAACATCACTCCAACTCAACGCAACACTACTTGTATTACCTGTTGTCGTAACCTTCGTGCAACTTGACGGCGTAGCCTCAACACTATCCGCGTCAAGACACGTAATCTTGTAGTAGTAGGTGCCTACTGCAATGTTGCCACCCGTATTCGAAGCCGTAGCAGTCGGCGCACCATCAAATGTCGAACGCGACTTCAACGTAACCGTGTTGCCGTGTGTTGCCAAAGCTCGCTTAAAAGCGGTTGAGCACTAAGCTCAACTACACCACCTCCCCAAAGCATCTTTCTTATTCATCCTCCTTCGTCTAAAATCAGGGTTCTTCCAATTTTTCAACATTGTTTTACTATTGATATCGGAGTATTTCTTTCGGGTATTTGGGTCAGCCCACCTTCGTAACATTACCTCACGTGCTATTCTACGTCTTTTTTCTCTATATTGTGGAGTCCTATGAGCTACAAGCATTTTTTCTCGAAAGAGAGGATCGTCCCACATTTTTCGGGATCTAATACCTTGGGCTTCGCTTACAGTAAGCGGAACCGTCTTAAGCCAATCTAAGGCATCCAACGCATTCTGTTTTTTTGTAATAAGATAGGGTAAAATCTCCTCTAGAATTTGCTTCAATACAAGTCGCCTATCAACATTAAGTACGTATAACGGTTTACGTTCGTAGGAATCGTGAGAATGAAATTTGGAACTATTATTCTTACGAAGATAGATATGGGCACCGTCTCCAATAATTTGTCTTGCTTTCTCCAAAAGTTGAACATCTGTGTTTCCAATTACAAAATTCCAACGCAAGTTCGTTCTCTTTTGGGGACGTGCCTTACTAATGCAGCCTTCTGTATCAATTAGACAAGCAAGCCATGCTTTGTCAATTTCATTCATAGTTACCACTCATTATTTTGAGCATATGGTCAAAATTTTAGACGCTTCCTCAGCACACATTGGGAGGACGAAACCTCCTCGGTTAACATGGAAATCCTTCTCGGATGCTAAAAATCAAACACGTGGGCAAACGGATTTCGTCTTGCTAACCAGTCCCAGTTTGTGCGTCCGCCTTCCGCTAAACTGTGGCATCGATCGCATAGTGACCGTCCGTTTTCAACGGTGTCGTCGCCACCCCATGAAGTGGGGATTATGTGGTCGGCGTCGACGGTTCCCCCGCTTGGATCGTATAAGCCGCATCGCTGGCACGTGTAATTGTCCCGCTTCAAAATCTGTTCGCGTATTTCAGCTGGAAAACCGGGTCGTCTACGTCTACGCGGCGGTCGCGCAGCCATTAGTAGTCAATCTCGCCGATCGGCTGGTCATACGTAGTAATCGGCTTCTCTTCATATAAAGCGAATATTTCTTGCGCTTCCTCGAACCAACGTCCCTGCGGCGAATGGATTTCACGGTAGTCGTCGCCAATTGCTAGTGATTGGGGTTCACGGTTTTTGATTTCAATCGCGGTTAAAAGCGCACTTAAACGCTTAAAGTTGTTCGTATCAGTAGTTCCACTTACACTATCTAAACCCGTCCGCTTCTTAATGTAAGCATCCTGCATATCAATCAAGTTTCCAACTACGGTAGCATTCAACGCAGTCGAGTCATAATCAACTATCGCCTGCACGTCCGAAACACTACAAAACGCCATTTCAAATCACCTTTTTATTCTTCACTTTCCCAACGATAACCACATGAGCAATGGTGGTATTTCCCAACGTGATGCTTCTCGGTTTTATGGCAGATATGTGCTCCGCTTGTCACGGCGCAATGGTCGCCGGGAGCCGCGTTCGTTAAGGCACATTGACTCATTTTTAAATCACTTTGAAGATTGTTTCAGCTATTTTTTCAGGGGTTAAACCGTAAAGACCGCGCAAATACTGTTGCGAGCCGACTTCATAGATGAATTTGTCGGGTAAGCCGATGCGCTTGAATTTTGCTTTTCGCCCCGATTCGCTAAGGTACTCGGCTACCGCTGAACCTAAACCGCCGATGACACTATGTTCCTCAACCGTGAAAATCACGCCAGTATCAAACACGGCTTTTCCGAGAATCGCATGGTCAAGCGGCTTAACCGTGTGCATCGAAATCAAACGCGGGTGAAAACTCCATTCCCGAAGTTTCTCCACGGCTTTCTTAGCGGTGTAAAGCATGTTACCCGTCGCAACGATTGTGAAGTCGCTTCCGTCGACGACGGTTATGCCTTTCCCAACTTCGAAATCGGGTCTTTCCACGTAAACCAAAGGCTCATTTGCGAGACGAATGTACATTGGCGTTTTCCATTCGACCGATGCTTCCGCCAACGCCGTAGCCTCAAATATGTCACCGGGGCATACTACGGTCATGTTTGGAAGCGCACGCATAATCGCAATGTCTTCAGTGGGGTTATGCGTTATTCCCTGCGCACCGTAACATAAACCTCCGCCTGACCCGACAAGCTTCACGGGTAAATTTTGTGCGCAAACATCAAGTTTAATTTGTTCGAAGCATCTTCCCGTTATGAACGGCGTAATCGCGTAGCAATACACGTTTTTGCCTGAAAGCGATAAGCCAGCCGCCACACCGACCATGTTTGCTTCTGCAACTCCGCAGTTGATGAAGCGGTCGGGTAAAGCTGACTGAAACGGTTCGAAGAGGTTGAAGCCCATATCCGCTGATAGGAGGAAGATGTTAGGGTTATCTTTTGCCGATGAAAGTATGATGTTGAAGAATTCTTTTCTCATTTATCTTCGGACCCGTCATTGCGACTCAGCGAAATCAAGTTCCTTCAACGCGGCTTCAAGTTGTTTTTCGTCGGGGCAAAGGTAATGCCATTCCAAACGGTCTTCCATAAACGATATGCCTTTCCCCTTCACCGTATGCGCGATAATAACGGTTGGTTTTTCGGGAACAAAGGGAACTCCGTCGAAAACATCGATTAGCGCATCGAAGCTGTGTCCATCTACTTCCCGCACAATCCAACCGAAACTACGCCATTTCTCACCCAGTGGCTTCAAATTGTCAGTTCGACTGAATGCCCGCCACTTATTGTAATCCACAACTGCAATTAAGTTGTCAAGTTTACGTTGTGATGCAAATAACGCGGCTTCCCAAGTTGAACCCTCATCGCACTCTCCATCACTGAGTAACACGAAGGTTCGGTTTCCCGCTAAAGCCATACCTGTGCCGATGCTTAAGCCATGTCCTAGTGAACCCGTTGTAACTTCAATTTCAGATGTGCAAACGGATGTTGGGTGTCCGGGTAAACGGCTTCCGTTACTGTGAAAGTTTTTCAGTTCGCTTCGATTAAGGATACCTTGATGTTCAAGAACCACATATAACGCAAGTGCGGCATGACCTTTGCTTAAGATAAAGTGATCGTTTTCGCGAAGCACATGAAAGTACAACATGGTTAAAATTTCAACTGTTGAAAGCGAAGACCCAATATGCGGCGTATGTGTTGCCGCTGATAACTGCACGATGTCACGTCGAATTTTAACCGCTAGTTCCTTCAGGTAACATGAACTGTGGATTTGACTTGAACCATTCAACGGTTTTCTTCAATCCTGCTTCCAAACTGAATTTCGGCTGCCAATTGAGGAATTGTTTAAGCTTAGTGTTGTCGGAAACCCATGTTTTCGGTTCGCGCCGTTCATCAAGCTTGTCGAATTGAAATATGTAAGTATCCGTTAGATTCATGATGATTTTCAGGACTTCCGTGACTGAATGCTGTTCACCGAAGCCGACATTGAAGATTTCCCCCGTGGTTGGCTTCTCAATCATGTTTGCGAGAACATCAACCACATCTTCGATGAAGATGAAGTCGCGGACTGCGTAGGGTTCGAAGAATGAAACCATCTCGTTTTTTAGTTGTGCGCGGATTAATGTCGGTATTAACCGTGTCGGAGCTTCATAGTACCCGTAGACTGAGAATAATCGTAGGATAGTGATTGGCAGTTTGTCGTTTAACGCTAATGTTCGACATAACGTGGTTGCAGTGGCTTTCGAGATGCCGTAAGTGTCAATTGGTTCAATCTCATCGTTTTCCTTCATTGGTTTATCTTTCACACCGTACTCCGATGAGCTGCCCGTATATATGAAGTGGTTGAATCCAAGTTTTGCGCAGGCGTTTAGTAAGTTGTGTGTTCCCGTTATATTCGTGTCCATTATTGTGTCGAAGTCTTTTTGGGTACGTGGATATGCGCCGTGGGTTGCAAGATGAAGGATTACGTCGGGTTCGATTTCTTTAACTGCACTTGTGACGGCGGTTTCATCGCGGATATCAACTTCATAGTTGATTAGTGAGTTGTAAATGTCTTTGATTCGCCAAATCTTCGACTGTGGCCTCGACATAGTATATAGGTCATATGGCATATCGATGAGTCGGCGAATAAGGTTGGCTGCTACGAAGCCAGTTGCACCCGTCACCAAAACCGTTTTCAACGGTTTCTCTCCAAAGGAGGAAGTTTACCCGTTTCAAGTAGAAAGTGCATTTTCTCGAGGGCTTGAGCGTAACCGCGAGTACCGGCAAAGTGAACCACGTGAATTTCGTCAATGGAAAGGTTTTTGCAGGTTATTTCTTCGCCTACGACGGGGCGACCGTAGTTGAGTTCAGGGTGAAGTTCAATTGACCGCGCGTTTTCCTGCGAATAAAACATTTTATTGTAAATATATTGGTCGCTTCCCCAATGTTTCGGATCGTAACTATCCATTCCGAGGAATCCTGTGTTCCAGCACTTCATTGTATGGGGAAAATATTTGACTGCTGCGTTTAGAAGCGGTGGACCGTTTAGCCAGGGATTAAATTCCTTGTCTACGCAACCTGCAATGTTGAATAAGCGGAATTCGTTGAATCTGCCGAAGATTTCAGTGGGTCTTATGAAGCAAACATCGGGTTCAGTGTAAAGGATATTGCACGGCTGGCTTTCCCAAAGGCGATGTATTTGATAGAATACGTCTTTCAATGCTATGTTCAGCGAAGTTACGGGAATTAACACATTTGCTTCCGTGAAAAGGATGTGTTCGTCTATGTCCTTTAGATATTTGAAGGTGGATTGCGCGGATAAATCGTAAAGCTGCTTGCATATTTCGTATACACTTGCGCCTTCGGGAACATGGTAAAGTATCGAAACCCAAATATTCCTAACTTTTCCCGCTGACAAATAATTCACTTATATGCCATTCGAATTGCAAACTATGATGTAGCAGTTCCAAGGCTTTGCTGTGACGTTTTGTTCAATGACTTTGAAGCCGTTTTCGAGGAGAAATGGAACAGCGTAACCGCCTTTCCCTTCAAAAGCCCCATTCACCCCCCATGTATCGTCGAACATTACGAAGCATTTGTCGGCAACGAAATCAAGGAGTAACCGTGCAATTTCAAGATGTGACTTCTTGGAGTTCTCATTGTTCAACTCCAAACCATATTGCTTATACGTGTCTATTTGCCCGATTACCGCTTTCGTATCTTTAATTTCATCGAAAATATAGTCGAAGCCGTCAAGGTAAGCGAAACATATTCTCTCATCTTTCGGAAAGATGTTTTTCAGGAAGTCTTCCGCTTTCATTTGAACGGCTATTGTGTTCGGTATCAATTTCGCGCGTTGATGAGCAACTATTTCGAAATCCACGCTGTAAAACTTCAAGTTATTTCTATGGCAAAAGTCAGCGAGAAAACAAGTGGAACCTCCGAAACGTTCGGAACCAACCTCTATGACGCTTCCTTTCAAACGGTTTTGATATTTCTCAATTTCCCTAAATGGTGTGCCCATTAATTTTCTCCGCCGACATAAATGACTTGCACACCCTCACGCCTTGGAATGTAACGCCATGGATCGATGACGACACTACCTTGCGGAAACGGGAAATCAATCCATTCAGGATGCTTCGTGCCAATCAGGAAGACACTTGATTTAAAATTCGGTTTTTCCATGTCAACGTGAGGATCATACATAATGACGCTGTGGCCGCGTTCCTCGAGAATGTTTTTCAGTAGTATTGCGGGGCTTCCGACTATAATGTTTGTTTCAGGTTTGAAGGCTTTCCCCAAAATCACTTTGGGAAGCGGGTACTCATCCATTAAGTTAGCAAGCCATTCAGTTTGTTTCTCCCGCGCATTCATCACACTTTCAAACCAATCGTAACTTAAACCAAGTTTACGGGCAAGCCATGACAACGCAATGTTGTCGCGGGGATGACAACCACCTCCATCACCTAGACCGCCGCTTAAATATTTCGGGGATATTACGCGGTCAGTTGCAAGCTTCAGCCCATCGGTTACAACGTCCACGTCGCAACCTGTTTTATGGCATATCTCCATCAATGTGTTTGCAAAAACGATTTTCATGCCGATAAACGTGTTATATGCAACTTTAATCAATTCCGCGTTTTCGACGGTTGTGCGGTAAAACGGCGCGTTGTTTATTGTGCGGTAAAACGCTTCCGCCTTTCTTGCGGCTTCCTCATCGTCTACGCCGAATAGGTTGAATTCAGGGTTTAGGAGGTCTCTGATGCAGGTTCCCATTGCGATGAAGAACGGGTTGTAGCAAAGCTTCACATGTTCATTTAGTAACGGTTTGATGTGTGTGCGGATCGTGGTGGGAAGCACGGTTGAAACAATTATTACTACGCGATCTACATGTTGCTCTGCAATTTCATCCGCTAAAGCTTCAATGCCTTTAATCAAGTAAGTGTAATCGAAGTCAACGCGCTCATCGGGTAAACGCGTTACACCCTCATATTTCTCGTGGTGAGGGGTTTGAATCGCAACGAAAATTAACTCGCATTCCCGAACAATATCTTTAAGCGATGTAAGGTGAATATGGCTTTTTTCGAGAAGTTCCTGCGCTCCTTCTTCTCGGTAAGGAATTTTGCGTTTCCGAACAATTTCAATTACGGTTGGGCTAACATCGTACCCTAGCACTTCGTAGCCTTTCGATTCAATTGCTAGGGCGCAGGGTAACCCTAACTTACCTAATCCAACCCAACCGACTTTCACTTGGGAAGCCACATCCACGGAAGCCGAATTTGTTTCCAGCGATTGATGAAATTCGCAACCTTAATGATGTCTTGAACAAGTTGTGGCTGCAATTTCACCCATAATTGATTCACATTGTCGCGGGCACCCGCGTTTAAGCGGTCGCGGTGGGTTTCATCGATTACGGCTTTGCCAGCGGTGGGGTGAAGATGTTCAATGTAGATTTCAGGGTGGTAGCGGGCGCGATTGAGAGTTTTATGAATTGCGAATAGCCAATTGTCGCAGTAATCGCAACTGAAGTATGGAGGTGTAAAATAGCCGAGTATTTCGGCGAGTTTACGTCCGTAGAAGCCGAATGTTGCTAATCGCTCATTTTGAAATCCGTCGCGGCCGTAAACGCAGAGTATTTTATCGTAGCATTTGTCGAATTCGTCGCGAACAATTGTGTCCCATCCTTTCGTGCGGAAGATGATGTCGTCGTTGCAATGCATGATGATGTCGCCGGAAGCTAATGGCAAACATTCATTCCATGTCTGCGCCAAAATCACGCGTTTGCCAATTCTCGCCTTTATTTGATTGCCGTAGACTTTCCTCATATCCTCAAACTGTTTTTGCGCGGTTACATCATCATCATCAATGCAAAAAACGCATTCAACATCCGTAGGTTTGTCTGCGTTGTAGAGTGCTGAATGAAACATAGCAAGCATATTTTGCGGTCGCTTACGCGTAGGACAGAGAAGACTTATCCTAACCAAAAAAATACACCTGCGAACGCGATGAAAAGTGAAAATATGATTCATCATTCTCCTTTCGGAGTCAGGGAACGTCAGGTGGAAAGTAGGGTGACGCGCCACATTGAGGACATTTCAAAACTTGTCCTTCAGAAAGTTTGTAGTGAAGATTGCATTTCGCGCAGATCCATTCGCCTTCGAACCCGCTGACTTTCTCCCACATGTCTTGGTAGTATTGCCGTTGTTTGCGGGTTCTTTCGCGTGAACGGAGCATATGTAGGAAACGGATTTGCTTTTCACCTAAATCCGCTTTGCGATAATGATGGAAGAAATATTTTTCTTCCGCGTCGTAAAGCGAATAATGATTATATTTGTAGTGTAAGCCAAGAACTTTACGGAATAGGCGCGGGGTTGCTTCAAATGTGATGTCGATTAAACCTACATGTTCCTGCCAATCTGTAAGCGTAACAGTAAACCAATCGCATTCGTCCCGCGCAATCATACCTTTAATTTTCTCGGCAACGCCAGGTAGAAGCGCAAACTGTTCATGTCCATCAATCCAAAGTACCCAATCGTTGTCAGGTACAATCTCCAAATATTTATTACGTTTCGAAACTTCGTCTTTCCAAAGTCCACGAACATATAGGAGTGGCATACCGACTTTACGGCATTGCTCATCCATAATCTCAATGGTGCCGTCGTCACTCCACCAAGCCTCATTCGGCTCACGCGGAAAAGTTTCATATGCACCGTCGATTACAAGCACGATGTCGGCGAAGTCGAAGACGCTGCGAACGCTTAGAAGCGCGGTGGCGGCTTCCTTGTAAACATTAAAGCAAGCCCATACGCGTGGCATCAACGGCGGTCGCCAAGTTTAACCGCAACAGTTTTCGAATGGTCAAGCCACGGAAACTTCTTATGCTTACCCTGATGATAACAGAGCCAACAGATGCCTGAACCTTTAAAGAAATCATGTTCGTTTCTAACTTTTTTGCAAATGACACATCGCCTAAACATAGAAGTTCACCGTTTGAGTTCTTCATTCTCAGAGCGTTTAATCATGTTACAGTTGGCGCATAAAATTTGAAAACCATCGGGGTAGTTATTCTTCTTCAACCAACTGTAAAGATTGTGTTCCCCGATACTCCGTGCATGTTTGCGTCCTCCGCCGTCTATATGATCTATTTGAAGTGCTCGCGTATCATTGAATCCACAGTATCTACAACATAGATTTGATGAGTAATGTTGCATGACTTTAAGTCTTAATTTCGACATCCATCTTCGGGTACGTCGTAAACATTGTTCTCTATGTTGCACATGGTATTTCTTCATGCGTTTTAACGCTTCAGTTCTATGAGCATGATAATAATTGTTAGTTCTTTTTGCGTTACAAGCGTTACAAGTATTATTCCATTGTTTTCTTAATGATGGAGACCAATTTGCTTCATTCAAAACTTTCCCGCATATATGGCAATGCGCGGGTCGTTTAGCAATCACTCATCATCACTTTGAAAACGGAAAGGAAAGAAAAAAGAGGGGTGTTTTTCAGTTGTTTCCCGACAGGAAAATTGTATCAGTTGTTAGTGAAGCACTGAAGGGAAACGCAGACCTAAATGGCTGACAATTGGCATATAGCGTTTGTGTCCCAATGTCGCGGTAGTATGCGTTCCAAAACGTAGCCGTGGATTCCACCCATTTCGTCAGTCCACTCGATGTGCTTCAAGGGTAGGCTTACTACGATGTCGCCCCATCCTGGTCCCGCCTCTACCATTAGACCCGTGCCATCGGTTAAGTCAGGTGTAGCCATAACTGTGTCGCTGATGAAGCCACATTTCTTCACCCAATCCATCGCTGGGATACCTGTGCTTGAGAACACAGTTCCTAATTGCGTGAATTGAGTCGGGTTGAGAGCCATATGGTATGGGGGTTCCCAGTTTTGAGCCATCATCAACGCAACTGCACCGTCTACAGCTGCAACCACGTTTGTGGCTGTGCCGAAGTCAGCGCTAGTTGAGTAGTTTTGACCCGCATCTCGGTATAAGCCGTTAATGTCGTAGTTTGTTCCGTTCGCCGAGTAGCCTTGGAACAATAGGTCGTCTTCAAGTTGACCAACCCTATAGGTGGCTGATGCGACAACTTGCGTGTCAAGTGGTGTTTGAGTTGTTCGACTTGCTTCAGCCTTAATGTAGTCAATATCGAATTCCTTGTGTAGCGTAGGTATGGGTTTCGTGGTTGGAGCCAAGTTCGTGATGTCGAAGCTTGTTCCAGGTGTTGGCCATTTGAATTCGAGTTTAGCGGCGCTTACCTCAGTCATCGTGTAGTATGTAACTGCGTCTTTAATGCCTACGTCATATGTTGCGGGGTAAAGTTTTCTTCCCTTACCCACTACTTGTCGGGCTGCAACTTTAAAGGCATCGTCAATAGCCTTAAACTGTTCCGCTGTTAAAGCTGCCATGTTGTTTCACCTTTAAATGTAGGAAAGCACCATGACGAAATCTTCCGTAGTTCCGCCTAAAACGGTTTCCATTGCTACTCCGACTACTTGTCCGCCCGGAGGCTTTGAGCCAGATTCAGTACATGCCGCTGAACCTGCCGCTGAACCTAAGACTGTTGTGCTGCCCGCTGTTACAACCACGTCAATCGCGACCGCTAGTGCTACAAGTCCGTTAGCCGCGCCGATCAATGTGTCACCGCATGTAAGGTTTGTTGCGGTTCGCGCTTTAATGACGAAGTGTCCACCGAACAAGATTGGAACCATGTCGTTGGCTGTGTAAGCCGTTGTTATTGCGTGTCCGTCAGTGTAGTAGTTGCCCGCTTGCTCGTATCCAACCCATCCGAGAGGGTTGTCCGTTGCTGCGGCGAGAACCACTATTCCCGAATCATCAGTCGCGTATTTTACAAGTCTTCCAGGAGCAACGTTTGTCGCAGTGACCACTCGTTTCACTACTACTAATGGGTCGCCTGTAACTATGATTTGATTTGCTGGTTCAATTAATCCGCAATCCGCCATGATATATCACCTAATCAATCCATTCCTTCTTTTCTGCGTCCCAATGGAAGTTAGACGACGTAATCGACTGAGCGTCACCGCGTTGAACTGAAACTTTCGGTTTACCCGATGTCAACTTAACGATTTTAAGTTCGTCAAGCGACATTTTTTCCAATTCATCTTTAGTGAAGCCCGTTATCTCCAAGAGTTCGCTGACAATTGCATCTGTTTCAGCCTTAACCTTCGCTTTCGCGATAGCGTCGAGGCTGTCAGTTGCAACCTTCAACTTCTCTTCGAGAACCTTCTTTTCGCCTTCAAGCGTAGCAACCTTCTGCTCCAACTCCGTTTTCACGGCGGTTAGAGAGTCGATTTCCGCTTGAACGGTCGCCTTAGCTTCCTTTTTCAGAGCTTCGACATTAACCGATTTACATTCATCAGTCATGTCGAATCACCTATGGGATTTATGAGACTCGTCCAAACTTTGTCGAACGAGGTCGTTGTGACTATGATGAAAGCGTCAACCCTACCGGGTTACCGTTAAGAGTAAGCGTGAAAAAAGTGGAGAATGCGGTTAGATTTGAATCCGCTTCTCCAAGGTTTTTAGGACAGCTTGATGGTCGATGTCGCATATTTCATCCGGAAACTTTGCCTTATCAAAGACTTCGGGAAACTCCATGATTGCCGCATCTATTTCCATGTGGAGTTCCACGAGTTCGTCGGTTGGAAGGCTTTCGAAACGTTCGCACCATGAGGCTTCTGCGTCTTTGCCTTTCCGCAATGGCGCGATAGCCCGCTTAACGATTCCCTCCATTGTTGCGGCTGGAATCCATTGGGCTTTCTTGTTGATGGCGATTAAGTAGACGATACGCTTCACTTTCAACGCGTTACTTATGCCGTCGCGTTTAATCGCGTTGACTAAGCACCGTACTTTCGCCATGCCTTCCTTCTCCTTGCATTGAGGGTACACTAAGTCTCCGCCTAAGACTGCTTCGAACTCATCAATGTCTTTTTCATCCACGTCGATATCTAATATTTTCATTGGTGTATCACCATGATTACGTTTCCAAAACTTCAGCATTTCCACATCACTACTGTTTCAGCGGTTTTGAATGCTCTTCTATCCAAGATGAAGATTTATCGGATTTCTCTTCAAAAAGCGTCTGCACCTTGTATCCTTTGCCTCCACAACTTCCACAAGGAATCTTAACCCAAACTTCAGGCGATATAGGATACAATCGTGCTTTCCAGTATCCAGTTCCACTACAACTTCCGCACAAAATTTTCGCTTCAGTCAATTCTCATTCACCTCGCATTTGCCAGTTTCACATTCATCACCTTTAGGTTTTAGTCGGGCTTGAAGCCAACCGCAAAGTTTTTCAGCGTTTTTCTTTGGAAGACCTTTATGTTTCATTTGCCATTGAACGCAATCGTTAAATCCTTTCCATCTTCCGAATGGATCGTTGCCGACTTCAGGTTGCGGTTGATCCACACCGATTCCGCATAACGGTAGTGAACATCTGCCTTTCTCAACGATGGCTACATGGTCGAGTTTAAGGTCGGTTTCAACGAGATCATATTTATGCTCGTTCCAGTTGCCTTCCTTCTCCTCGAAAACATGGTAGTAGCCGATGCTGACATCCCTTAATTCACCGCGTTTAACCGCGTCGATAAGCGATTGAGGTGCAACCTTCTTGTTAATCGTTAAACGCGCCTTAATCTTCGCATCCTTAAACTCCTCAACATACGCGGTTCCCATAATATCCTTAGTAGTCATCACCACTCCTTCAGGTGGATGCGCTAAGTCGAGTCGAAGAATGAGGGGCATTTCGGTTTGCAGTAGTGCGGCGCGTTCAAGCACTTTTGCGGGGCGGTATATTTTGCCTTCGTGGAATGGGAAAACTCCTTCACGCGCAATAACTGCGTCAACGGCCAAGTAGTCGGCTGTTTCAGTCATGTTTAAAGCGTCAGCATCAACGTTTGCGGTTTCGCTGTCGAAGTTTTTAAGCAAGCATTTCTCGCAGTGCGTCTTCGATGTTTCATCTGTCTTCTCCGATGTCACTTGAAACGATTCGCGGTTTTCAAACGGCACTTCGTCAACGATGCCACGCCAAACAAACTCGTAGTCACCAGCATCCATGTCTACGTTGACGAGGAAACGGTAGCCTTCAGCCGTCTTCTTCGGAACGTAGGAGTGAATTTCCTTACCGTCTTTCTCAACGGTCAACTTCAACTCCGACGGCTCATACTGCTTATTCTCCTCGGTTTCAAACACTTTCACTACACGGGAGAAAATCTCGCCTTTCTTACATTCAATCACTTTTCATCACGATTCTTTACTGTGAATTTCTTCTTTTCGGTTTTAACATCCAACTTAAAATCAAGTTCAATCGTTTCGTCAATCAACATGAATTTTTTATCTTGAACCGATTCAACATTAAATTCGACGGGTCTAATTTCAATCGGCAAGATCGCGGTTCGCGGTTCGCTTTCCTTAAACTCAATCGGTAAAACCGCTGTTTTCGCTTCAAGTATTGAGATTGGTAGAACGCTTTGTTTTCGTGTGGGTGGAACGAATATGCGGCCAACGCCGCCCGTTGGTGGGGGTGTTGGTGGAGGTTGTGCTTCAGTGGTTAGGTATGCGTCGGTTGAGTGGCTTAATGTGTAGGTTGCTTTAAGTAAACTGTTCGTGGTATGGGATTTAGTTTGTGTCTTTAATAGTAACGCGTTTGTCGAATGAGTTTTTGTGGCAACTAACTTTAGGAATGAGTTGGTGGTATGCGCCTTCGAGAAAGTGGCTTTAAGTAACGCGTTTGTAGAATGGGTTTTGGTTTGAGTTTTCTTCAGTAACGCGTTGGCTGTATGAGTTTTTACGCCTCTTAAGAGTAAATTCGTATTGGTTGTATGGGTTTTGGTGGCGGTTTTTAGGAGTAATGCGTTTACGGTGTGAGTTTTCGTTTGAGTCTTTAATAGAAGCGCATTCGTCGCGTGAGCTTTGGGTACTCTTGAAATTAAGTAGGCGTTCGTTGTATGTGTCTTGGTTGTTCTTTTTACCAGTAGTGCATTGGTTGTATGGGCTTTTGTTAGAGTTTTCTTCAGTAAAGCGTTTGTGGTGTGAGCTTTGGATGTGGTTTTCTTGAGAAGCGTGTTTGTTGTATGCGTTTTAGTGTATTGTGCTCCTGCTGCTTCGTTCAGTGTTTGCGGACAATAGAAGTAACTTTTGTTGTCGGTTGCAGCGGTGCCGTCAGCTGTGAAAGTTGTTGTGCCTTCATAATAATCGGTCGCCGTGTACTCAGTGGATTTCGCGTTGTTAATGAGCCACCATTCTTCGACGACAATGCGATCGTTCAGTTGGATGCTGAAGTTGCCAGAGGCACCCGTCGCAGTTATAACGCATTCCTTTTGGCTGGTCCCATGTTCGGTTCCGCATGAAGTTGCAACTATGATGGTTTTAACATTGCCGGAACCGTTGCGCCAAACATAAACAAATGTGTCGTGGTACAGGTTCATGCTGGTGCTGGATTCTTTGATGCCGATGCCGACTTGATATCCCGCTTGTCCACCCGTCAATGTTTGCGCGGCAAGAGCGGGACCGACGAAGATTCGCGCAAGCGTGTACGCTGCTCCAGCACTATTATATGCACCTACCTGCGAAGTCTCCAATGTTCCCGCGGCAGTCGTCATGTCCTTCGCAGTGTTCTTATCCGATGGAACTGTTGGAAACCCGTCAGTACGTGTGCTTGCTTTACCCGTTGGACCCGCTGACGCGTCGGAGCTGCGGAAGTAATATGTTGTTGCCACGGCTTACATCTTCCTCCAATTCCAGCCGTGATGGTTGCCCCATGCAACACCTTCCGCATCCATTCGCTCTTTGAACTCCCGATATTCGGGGTTCGCCAAGATGAGACTGCGGATTTCACCTATTGAATCTAACTTCTTATCTGTTGGGGATAATCTGCCGCAATGGAATAGGCGGCATTGACATGGACGAATTTCATATATCGTGCATTGATTGTTGTCATCCAAAAACGGGCATGTTTCGCCCAAAAGTTTGAAACGGTTTTCCCTAATCTTCTCGTATTGAAGTTTAATTCCCGTTGCTTCTTCGATTAGCCGAATCTCTTCACTTGTAACAACCATTCCGAAGAACAGTTTTCTGCAGCATTCGGCGCATCGGAAGCATTGAATCACTTGAAAACACCATTGTATTGACCCGATGACGATTGTATTCGCTTTTCGGCTACTTTAACTCGAAATCATATCCTTCAAACGAAGGGGGACCATAAGGCTCCGGCAGTTTATCCCATGCCGAAGCAAACAGTACGCGGTCGTCTTCGTGAATATACATTACCGCTTGAATGTTGCCTTCCTTAACGGTTTTCTGCCAACCCAATAAAACAATCCGCTGTAAACCTTCACCCGCCCGCATCACGGTTCTAATCCTGAAGATCAACCGCTTCTTCGGATCATCGAAAAAAAGGCGGTACTTAACCACGTCATCTTCAACCAAATCGAAAAACATCAACTTGCTACGGTCAATATCAGCATACTTAGCAGTCTTCCCATCCTTCTCCTGCCAAAGTTCACCGCCATCACTGTAAACGGCTCTCCACCGCATACTCTCAATATTCAACGGTGAAAAACCCCTATGTTTCATCGTATTGGAACGTGAAGGTTTCTTGCGCCGTGGCACCTGGGGAAGCCGTGTCACCGTTCACAACTATTTGATATACGAAGTAGTCGCCGAAGTCACCTGTGTCCGGGTTCGATATGGAACCAGCAAGGGATAATGTTGAACCGCTAGTCCATGCGAAGACGTTAGTTGGGTTGGCGGATAAATTTGCGTAGTTAGTTGTGTTAAGCACAGTACCCGTATCGCCAGCCGTGCCTGTAGCCTGCACATATGCAGAAGCGTTGTTTCCAACGCAAGTGACACCTGTACCTAAACTGTTCGTGCCGTCACTATACCATTTCAAGTTGTTTATCGTTCCCGTAGGCGTGGTGTCCGCGCTTAGTCGAGTAACTATCCAATAGGAGTATTTTGTATTTCCAGCGACGATGGGAATTGGGTTGGCTGTTGGGTTGCCTGTTGGAGTTACACCGTCATCCGTACATGCGCGAGTATTCAACGTGGTTATATCCGTCTTCGTAGGTGTTGCGCCGTGATGTCTTCTAATAGTTACTGTTGCTACCATTTTTTATTTCACCTCGTTTTAACTTTCATTCATCAAACCATGAAACAATAATCCTTCCAGCCATCTTACCTTTGACGCGAAATGTCATCCCGAAACCTTCATTTGGCTTCAAATGTGTTGGAAGCGTTTTATCAATATCAATATCAATATTAATATCAACATCAACATCAACATCATACGCCGTATGCTCCCCATCATTCCACGCGTAAACTTTAAATTCGCCTTGCTGACCCTTCCGAAAACGACGTTTAAACTCCTTCAACTCGTTATCGTTTTCGTCGTAGAAGTTGATTTTTGCAGGCATTCGTTTCACCTTAATATTTGAAGTCAATCAGTTGGTAACAGCCGTAAGCATCCTTCTGATTCGATGCCGTGGTCCACGGCTTCTCCCGTTTCAAATCCAAAAAATGCATACATGAAGCCGTAGCATCCAACCAAATCTTGTAACCGAACTGCCGCGCGGTCAAACAATAGCCGTAATCTTCACTCGCCACATTATCGTAAAGCGGATAAAAGTTCACGCGATGATCTTGAATGATGCGTTGCGACAAACATAAGCACCCCGCCGAAGTCATGTTAACTTCACCATACGGGCGCAACGCGGTTTTACGCCAAATTATTTTTCCAGTATCGGGGTGAACCCACTTCGACGCTAGAAACACGCCTTCAGGATACGCCCGTAAATACGCGCCACCAACAATATCCTCACCATGCAATGTTAAACGATCAATTATGTCATGGTCGTTGGGCCAACAGTCGTGATCGAAGAATATCGCGTAGTCGGGGTTTAGGTGGCGAGCGCGGGTTAGTAGCAGTTGCCGGATGTGAGCGATTGGTTCGTATGGGGATTTTGCGTAGTCGCGAACTCGACTGCGGAACCATACGCGGATGATTTCGTGTGGACGCTTGAATTTCGTGAGGCGTTCAAGCGTGTTGTCGCGACTGTTGTTTTCGGCGAATATTACGCGTTCAGGCTGCGGGTCCAAGCGGTAAAGATGCCCGAAAAGTGTAGGTAATAGTGACGCGCAATTGTAAATTGGAATGAGGAGGATAGCGTTCAAAATGTAAAATCCTCGTATTCGCGGACGGTTTCATTCCATCTACCAGGTTTAGCCGCCCACGGCTTCTTACGGTTACTATCCCAGTGATGGTGAATATCCACGGACGCATCCAAGTAAACGCGGTAGCCAAAACGCCTCGCAGTTAAACAGTAGCCGTAATCCTCACTTGCCATCGGATCTAGTTCAGTTGGAAGCGGATAGAAGTTTACGCGGCGGTCTTGAATGATTTTTCGGCTTAAACACAAGCATCCGCCTGAAGTCATTGCGACTTCACCGTAATCTAGGAAAGATTTAGGTGGATGTGTGCGAAGTTCGTATTTACCGCCTTCCTTAGCATCGTCCCATTTCGACGCTATGAGTGGTGTTATGATGGTTTGATCGTTAACGATTTGAATGGATTCAGGATAAATGCGGAGGTACATGCCGCCTACAATATCTTCGTTCCATTCGGTTAGCCGTGTGATTAAGTCGCGGGATTTGATGAACATGTCGTGGTCGAGGTAGATGGCGAAGTCAGGGTTTAAGTAGCGTGTTTTCGTCAGTAAGATTTGACGTGCAATCGCAATGGTTGCGTAGGGGTTTCCAAGGCGTTTAACCGCATCTTTGGCGAACCTTGCGCGGATAAGCTCGTATGGACGTTTAAACCGCTTGATTTTCTCAACTGTGTCGTCAGTTGAATTGTTTTCCAAAAAAATGTATTTGCTTGGCTGAGGGTTAAGACGATAGTAGAAGCTAAAAGTGCTAGGTAACACTTTTCCGGCATTATAAACCGGAATCAAGAAAACAACATTCATAAAAACGAGGAAAAGTTAGGTTGCGGGTTCTCCCTCTTCAGCCTTCTCTTTCGGTTGTTTTTGACCTTGCATTAATTGAAACTGCATTTGTTGGGCTTTGACACGTTCCACGCCGAGTACGATTTCGCCGTCAGTAATATGCGGTAAACCTAGTTCGTCACGTATTTCGTTAACCGTCTTGTAGCTTGTTTCACGTTCCCGTGCGCGACTTTCATTCCATCGCGCCACGGACTTCTGTATTTCAGCCATTTTCAACGGTGGATTCCACTCCAACGTGTAGTCCACTTTATCTACATCGGCTTGTCCGCTTGCAATAATGTCGTCGATGACGGAGCGGATGAACGGTTCATAGCGCATTTGGTTGTCGCTTATCGTTTTGAAGTATTTGCGTTCGTTGATTTCGCTTCCACTAATGGAACCCGCTTCTGCACCGCGTAAAATCGGTTTGGGAATGTCACTACCCATCGCTATTGATTCGAGGAAGATTTCGTAGAATTGTTCGGGGGGTAACGCTATGCCTTCCGCGCCGATGAACTTCAAGTTGTTAGGTTCCGCTAAAGCAATTAATGTTCGACGGTGAAGGGGGCCAATTTGGTCTTTAATTATGGTTTTCAACTGGTCTTTCGTTGTGCCACGTTGAGCGGTTAGAAGAGCAATACAACCGTAACGCCAATATGTCATCGCAGTTGAATATCGAACACAACGAAGCATCACAATGTCATCAAAAACGGGATATAGCGCACTAATGCCTTTCCAAACACTATCGCTAAGTCTAACAACACAATGGATAATGTTGCTATAATGAACATCAAGCTGATACTCTTTCTTGCCCAGGTAACGGTCGATGTGATATGTTTTTGGATGACCAAAATTCAAACTGTTTTGATCCGTATCAATATCGGCGGGTTCCTTGACGGTTATCGCGGAAATCGGATAAGCTTCAATGTCAACAAGTTTCCCTCCGTCTTTCCTCTCCTCTCGCAAACCCGTTGTTGACGACCCTTCGTAGCCTTTAACGATAACGCTCCAACCGTCTCGTCGTTCAAAAACGCAGGCTTGTGTAAAAATGTTTTTCGCGTTAATTTTCGCTAATTCCGCTTGAATCTTCTCGTCGAAATCCTTCGCTTTTGTCTTATCGCCATGCGGAACCACTTTGAACCAAGAATCAAAAACATCGTGCGCTACACCGACGACGATTCGTTCCGCAACTGGTTCCCGTTCAACCAAGTATTTGAGGTTCGAGAGGGAGGGTGAATCGCCGAACGAGGGTTCTTGAACTGTAGCGTCACGTAAGCCTACGAAAATCGACGGCAAAGCACTGTCTAACGCGATGGCAGCCGCTTTACTTCCTCTCTTTTTAACCAAAATAAATCACTTTAAACTGCAACTATCGCATCCCACGGCGTTGACTGTTGATTAAACCAAGCCGCCAACGCCAACGCAATAACACAATCATCGGTTAAACCGCTTGGAGCTTGGTAAGTTGTTGTTCCGCCTTCAGTTTGCTTGTAACTGAAGCTTTTTAGTTCTTCAATTAAAATGCGGGTTTCATCGCATTCGGGATAACTTATCTCGACTTGTTCCAAGCATAACATTAACTTGTGAATAAGCTCGTTCTTCCGAGTATTACTTTTTGCATCATAACCGTCAACCGAAACGCCTTCGGAAATCAATTCATCAAAAACAGGTGATCCTGGTCCCCGAGAATCAATTCCAATAAGAGCGTTATTCCAATATTGACTTAACGCTTTTAGGTCGTCGATTTGAATGTTCCAATCAGCCTGCCAACGTTTGATTCCGCAAACATGCCCCGATGAATCCATTATTATGTCAACGGCGTAGTCATGAGTTTTCGCTAAGTCCACGCCAATCACATATCTTTCATGTGGTTGTGGTGTACCCAATGAATTGCCTTTTTTACAGGCTTCAATTGACGCATTAGTGAAAGCTGTACCTATGTTTTCCTTGAATTGCGCTAAAACATCGCGCTCATAAATCCACTGTGGCAAATCTTTTTTTAACTGTTCAAACTCTTCCTTTGAAAGGTGGGGATTAATGGTGGATGGAGCATGGAAGCTTTTATACGGGTTTTTAATAGGGTCATATGGATCTAAGCCTTGTCGCCAAACCTTGTAAAACCAATTATGACCTTTCGGCGTACTGATGAAAACCGCTTTCCCACCCGTTTTTATAAGTGTGCTTCGAAGCGCATACCATGATGCTGCTTTCACTTTCGCAGCTTCATCGACGACAATTAGGTGTATTCCGCGTCCAGTTAAGTGGTCGGGAGCATCAGCAGTCTTGAATGTTATTCTACTTTTGTTCTTGAGGTAAACGATGTAGTCAACATTGTTGATTTTCGCAATGAGTTCGCTAGGTAGGAAATCTGGAATGTATTCCCAACCGATTTTTGTTTGTTCGAAAACTGGTGCAACCCACCAAACGAGTGAGTTGGGGTTGAGAAGCGCGAACCTTATGGCTTCATTTACTGCAGCAACGGTTTTTCCCGCTTTCGTCCCCCAAGCTAAAACTTTGAAGCGTGCGGGGTGATCGTGAAATTCTCTCTGCGCATCGTGTGGTGAATAAGGAATAACGATTTCCTTAGTTTCAACTTGACTCAAGCGCCTTCACGCATTCGCCTTGATGTTTCTGGCCGCATTTGGTGCAGAGGGGCAAATCTCCCGCGTATTTGATAACATACTCAACTTTATCGGCTGAACGAACTTCTTTGGGAACCACTTCAAGGCGAGTACGATCTAAGTTGCCGATTATTCCGAGTAGTTGCGGTAAAACAGCTCTCATTTTCACGTCGTCTTTATCTGTTGATTCGTAAAGTTTCCAAGCTTCTTTTTTCGTCATGTCTAAACTAGCGAGCGTTTCTTCAACGATGCTTTCATAGTCGATTTTCGCGTCTTTCCATTCATCCTTGATTTTCTTCCAATGATTAAGGACCGTGTTTTCGTGAACGCCGAGATGCGCCGCTATGTCTTTGTTCTTCCAGCCTTGAAGCCGAAGCTTCAAAATCGTTTGGTCAAACTCAATTTCATCCGGTGTCATAAAAATCACGTCGTAAGCGGATTATCGTCGTTCTCTTCTTGTTCCGCCGTCTTGTTTTGAAGCGCGAGCAACGTGTTGTACTTCCTATTGAATTCAACGATGGTTTTCTGCGATTTTCCGTAAACCGAAATCAGATAGAAGTATTCAATGGCTCTTGCGAGGAAGTATAAGCCGACGCAAAACGCAAGGAAGCTTAACGCGTAAAACAAAATCATTTTCGAATGCGTCCTTCAATCCAATTCAATACTTCGCAGAAACCCATTGTGATGAATGTGACGGCTACGCCGATCAATATGCCGTAAAGGAATGATAGCAGTTCGATGGGCATTGTTAACTTCGCTTCCCAATTGTCAACTTGCGAACGCGGAAATTCTTTTTGTCAGCGTCAAAAGTGGTTCGGCAAGCGCGGCAACGATCCATGTGAAGCTTATTACCCGCGCCGCAGCGACGGCAAAACTTCTTCTTCAAACGCTCCTGCGCTAAAACCCGTAATGCTGGCTGCTCACGGAAACTCGGCATGTTCGCTGCACTTTATATATGTTTGCTAACGTTGAACACGGTGCGGGTCACTTTCACTACACTTTATATAGTTTCGCTAATGGTGAATGCGACGGTATTTTGCGGGTCGGAAGCCGAAAAGAAGCTTCAACGCGTTAAAAGTCCAGTACATGTAGGTAAAAGCGTAGGTATATAAACGATACCTGCATGGCGATTCATAAACATAATAGTTACTTGGCAAACATCCAACCTTGAATCCCATTCGACTCAAGCGGTAGACGTATTCGTTATCTTCAACGCTTTCCAAATCTTCGCGAAAACCCTTCGAAGCAGCGAACACTTCACGGCGGACTGCGAGAAAGTCACCGCAGCCGGAGCCGAGTAGGCGGTAGCGTAGGTTGAGCAGTTCATGCATGAAGCGGTCCATGAATAGCTCACGTTCGGGGTGTACCCGTAGGTTGCAGGTAACAGCGTCAAAGTTATCGGCCAATAGTATGATTGACATGAGGTAGGTGTCAAATGGCACCAATACATCGGGGTCCACGAAGAAGATGAATTTGCCACTACTCGCTTCCGCACCTTTATTCCGCGCTTTCCCAAAACTTAACACGCCTCCATCATACGGCACAATAACATCCGCATATTTCCGCGCAATTGCCATCGACTGATCGGTGCAACCTTCGTCCACAACTATTAGTTCGGGGTTGCAACCGTATTTGGTCAAACTTTTTAGTTGACGAAGCGTTCTTTCGAGACATCTCGCTTCATTATAAATGTGAATAACTACACTAACAACCGAAAAACTTGCGGAACCTATCTTGGTATTTTCCATAAACGCCGCCGAGTAAAGCGCATAGAAGTAAGCCCGTTGAGCCGACTGCAAGTATTTGCTGGAAGCTTAATCCCCAAACAATGTAAATCGTAGTCCAAATGCTTCCCCAAAAAGTGATGTTTGCAACGGTGTCGGCGAACCATCTGCGGAGGTTCAACGTTTCTTAGTTTCCTCTTCTTCCTCGGGCAAAAGTGCTTTCAACCGTTCTTCTTCGGCTTTTTGGCGTTTCTCCCTTTCTTTCTCGCACTGCTTTTCCGTATGCGTCTTGTCATGTAGGAAGTGAAAGAGTTGTTCGTTGAAGAATTCGTAGATGCGGTGGATTGGTGAGAAGTATCCGAGGTGTGTTATTGGGCTTCCCCAACCGGCCACGTCCATGCGGGAAGGTATTCCGAGGAATTCAAGTTCGTCTTTCGTGAAAACCGCGCCGCCTGAATTGCCGAAGATTATTTGCGCGTTGCTCATCCAGTAGTCTTTGTAGTCGATTTCGTCGCCTTGGTGCGTTATTATTCCTTTCGTTAGGATTGGGTCGTGGAGCATTGCGCATCCAACGGCAAAAACTTCGTCGCCAATCGTTAATTGTTTAGCCTTCTCGCTTGAACATAGTTTAGCAACGTATTGTGCTTGCTTCTTTGTGCGAAGCTTCAATAAAGCCATGTCGTGATCCTTGTCATAGGCCACAATGTCGGCATCAACGCTGTAGTTTACAGGTCTATGTCCCGGAAGCACATTCTCGTAATCGAAAAACTCGACAACCACAACTTTACGGTACTCACGTTTAACATCGCGACCAACCGCGGAGTCCCATTCCTTCTTGACGGATAACGCATCCTCGATGACGTGATGGCATGTTATCACGTAGGTGCTGTATTTACTCGGGGTATCTTCGTTTGGTTCACTGTAAATTATGGTTCCGCTTCCACCAGCCTTATCCGTCTTCACTCGCACTTGCGTGAAAAGCACTTTCCGATGTAGCTCTTCTAATTCCATGTTTCAACTCTCCCTAATTTTACAATACTCACAAAACTTAGCCAAAATAGTGAAATAGTCAAACCATGAAAGCGATGCTTTATTCAATTCCAACCGTACATCGCATTCACCATCTTCAATCAAGTCGTAAATACATTTTGCGTTTGCCATTTATTTCGCCAACATTAGGCTTATTGCGGTTAATAGCCATCCACCTATTACGCAGCTATACCATATGTCGCGGGCAACTTCGTAGCGCACGTTGAAGCAAAACGGCATTTCGAAAAGCGGCTCATTCCACGCCTTTTTAATCCACATTATCTCAATCTGGTAAAGCCCGACTATAGTTAATATTCCGCCTAAAGCCGCGCCTAAAACCCACCACAACGCAATCACGCAATATACATGGTTTGGCTTTTCAACTGCCGCTTAATGTGGAAGAAGACTTCCGCGTTTGCCCAACGCTTATCTTCAATGTAGTTTATGACATCTTCTTCTTGTCCAAACGGCTTGTAAAGCAAAACGAAGTCACGATAAACATCACGGCTCTCGCCGACAATTAAAATGAAATAGTAGTCGTCGGTTAAACGGCATAGCCACTCTTCTTTAGCTTGCATTTAGGGCACAACCTACGATTCCTTTTCGAAACGAAAACACAGTGGCACCAAGCACAACGAAGATTCATTGCTTTTTATGTCGTACGAACGATGCTCCACCGATTGCGCCGAGTGCGATGCAACCAGCGGCTAAAGCGTTTCCATCTATGCCCTGCATATTCGCGTTGGCGATAAGGTAGACTATCGCGAAGATTGCCGCTAAACCGAGAACGAATTTATATTTGTCCAATGTTTACCATCCTTAAAGGAATGTAAAGAGTTTTCGGAATCTACGTGGCACGTCAGGCAGATCGTCGATGAACAAACCCATGCCGAAGTAGAATGCTTCAGGTATTGGAACGTAAAGCATCAGTAGCAATCCAACCCAGAAGTGGTGGGTTACATCGAGTATTCGCGCTAAAAGTCCTTGAATGATTGGATTCCGCTTCTTAAACCATTTACTAGCGGTTATGCCTTGGTCAAGCCTCTTACCGAAGCCACGTCCAAAAGTGAAGCCAATTACAATCCATGTGGCAGATAAAAGATTCATGTCCATCTGTCAATTCACCTCCGAAGATTCACAGCATTCCAAATGTCAACACATCCAAAACCGCTATCGTTATTCGGTGCGTCACCAAGTATACGTGCAGTTTGCTTAATCCTACTCGTATAAATTGATGCTAACTCACCATTCGGGTAAGCTTCCATAAGCAAAGCGATTGCGCCAGCGGTGTGCGGTTGCGCGGGACTTGTGCCACGGCAAACGATATAACCGAAGCTTGTATCTGCAACCAAAATTCGCTCCGCATCCTCAACCAGCATATACCGGGGATAACGAAGCCGCCCACGGTCGAACAAGTATTCGTCGCCGAATTTGCGGTATTGTTGTCCGCCACCGGGTGACATAACGAAGTATGGCGGTGGTCCCCGTGAACTGAAGTTTGCGATTGCGTCGGGGTATGGATTGCGAATGGCTAATGCGCCTGTTGCGATTGCGCCTAGATTCGCCATGTCGGCGGGACAGCCAATCGACGGATAACGTTGCCCACCCCAACCGGGCTTAAACACACCTTGCTTCCAACCGCTATTACCCATACTGACGCTGAAAACCATACGTGGATTAACTGCAAAAGCTTTCTCGAGAACATGATGAAGGTCTTCACTACACCGCGAACTACCCCAACTCGCAAGCATAATGTCGGGTTTATGCGCGATTGCGCGGTCAATCCCCCTGTAAATCACGTTTAACGTGGTGCTTCCTGAAGCGGGGAAGACTTTGACGCTCACTACTTTTGCGTCGGGTGCGACGGTGAGGAAAATGCTTTGCATTCCCGGCCCGTGAAAATGACGTGCGATAGGAGAGTTTTCGGGAGAATTATACGGATACTTGAATGCAATTTCTTCCGCCAAATACTTGCCTTTTAGCAACGGGTGTTTCGGGTTGCTTCCCGTATCCAAAACCGCGCCGACAATGTTTTTTCCAGTTAAACCAACTTGCCATGCTTTGTCCGCACCGATATACTTGGCGGTTTCACCCATCGTTACGGTAATGCCTGTGCTTGGCGGAGGCTCAAGCTTAACCGTAATATTCTCGAAAACACCTTCTATTTCCTTAAAGTCTTTAAGAAGTGCTAGGAGATCAGCGCGAATGTGAACGACGAAATGCGCCATTTCAAGCGATTCAAGTTTGTCGAAGCTAATGAACATGTAGTCGCCGAATAGACGCCCCCAGCGAGTGTCTAATACACTATTCACTAGGTCAGCTACGGCTTCCGCCTCATCAAAATATTCAGGTGCAACACGAATAATGAATTCAGCTTTACGTCGATCTAAAATTGCCCGTTCAACCTGTGGCTCAAAAAACACGTCGTACACCTTTTAAGCGCGAAAACATGGGGAGAAATTAGCCGATACCCGCCGCAGTAATCAAGTCTCGAAACTCAACGCTCTCCCAAACGTTAAGAGGAACAAGACGCTACAGGGAACCCCATGTGGAGTTAAGGCGTGGGTGGCACTCCGTTTACTACGGCTACCACTCCAAAACGCCGTTATACTCCATACTTAATTATGTCGAGAACTTCGATTGATTAAGCTTGAATGTGACCGCATTTCTCGCATATTTTCTCGTTGGTAGCGGGGTCGAAAGCAATCTTATCATGTTTGCAATGGGAACATATTTCAATGATTATCTTCCTTGTGGGGTAGCGGGTGAAGTAGGATTGGTAGGTGAGTAATAGTCGCCGCATTCGTCGGGCATATTTGTTCCAACTGTTGCGGCGGGCTTGTTCGCGGCAGTCGGGGCAATATTTAACATGTGTGGCTTTCGGCGGAACGGTTAAACGCCTGTTGCAAATTTGCTCCCGACCATTCCGAACTACGACACCACGGCAAAACACTACGCGTACACCCTGCTTCCGTTTCACGATGCTTCATCCATCCATTGTTTTAACGCGTCTAACGTGACAGTTGACGACCAAACATCGTGACCGACATTGAGAATTACATGTAATGGTCCAGCATTTGGGTTAGGTTCGAGTAATTGAAAGATTTTGCAATGAGTTTCATGTGCGGGTTTATCAAGTACCCCATGGATGAGGAAGACATTGTATTTCATGAATTTTTTGCGTTTGATTGGTGGTAGGTGTGGTGTGGATAGTAGCGCGATGTTTGTGATTGATGGTTTTTGCGCGTTAAGTTGCGAAAGCGCGAGAATTGCGCCCGCTGAATGTCCGACCAAAAACGTTTTCGGTTTTCCGAAAATCCGCCTCACCCACGCGCAAACATTGTCAACCCAACGGTCGCCCCACCGAAAAATTTGACCGTAGCGAAGCACAAGCACGCGGAAACCTTCGTCAACGAAGAAGTCGACTGCGCGAAGCTCATCATCGTTGAAGTGGCTGAAACCTTTACTATTAACCTTATCCACGCTATAGCGAATCTTCAAGCCACCCATAAACAACACAATAGTTCCTGCACACGCATCCTTCTCCAACGCAAGCACTTCAACGGGACCATAAATCCCATTGCTTGTGGGTGTCCAAACTTGCATGGCTTAAAAATCTCCAGTAAAAAACTTGATTAGTAATTTGATATAGAAGCAGAAACCAATTATGCCACCGCATATTGTAAAGAGGGGGAATGTGTTGAGGAGACAATCAAAAGCGTAACTACTGAGACCGAATACAAATGGGGTTAATACAACGCACCACAAAAATAAGAGGGGATTCACGGCTCGCATTCCTCCACAATTTGTTTCCATTTGGCGACTTTTTCTTCCTCGGTTTTCATTTCGCTCCATCGAATGTTGTATTTCTTCATCATGTGTTGGAATAGTCGACGCAGAAAGTGGCTGTCCGCGAGTTGGTAACCTAATAATCGCGCGTATTCGCTGTCGCCTTTCAAACGCAAATGTCGATCCTCCTTCTCCATGATCTCGTAACGTCCGCTGTCCTTCAACGCCAACACAGTTAATACGCAAGCCAAACTTTCACATGGCACATCGGGCCACCCTTCACCACACGCAAAACCCTGCCAAACATGTGCAATCTCATGGCCCAACACGGCGAAATACCATTCCGCATACATGTAACTAAGCTTCGGCTCATAGTAACCGCGTGTCGCAAGGCAATCCACATTCAACTGTATGCCATTGTGGTTTGCATTGCCACCCACCGTTAAGTCGGGAAGCAATTTGATTTGTATGGTTTCGGGGTATTCCCAACCCAGTCGTCGGCGGTAGCAAGCGTGAATCATCGGCGCATAGCGGATGTACGGGATTAACATATCATGGAGTTCCACAGGGTAAAACCATTCAAACATCTTATACTTCAACTCAGCCAAAGTTAATTTCCCCTCTTCATCTCGAAGCTAATTTTCTCGCCGTTAATTTCAACGGTTAATTCACCAGTATCCCAAATCTCGATGATTACAGTTGAAAAAGGCGAAAATACTCGTAAACCCGTTTTCACACCGTCAACATAGTCGTATATTTGACTTGGACCGCTTCTCCAAGTACGATATCCTTCTTTAGTGACTGTGGAAGGTTTAGTTTCGGTTAGGAATTTTGCAATGAATCGTTTTCGCTTCAATTCAGTCATTTTTTCACCTTTAAAAATATTCGACGTAGAATATTGTTACGAATGCGTCGTAGTGGCCGGCGTAGTCAGTTGCGTTGACCGCCGCTATCTTCGTGAAGATTGGTGTGTCGATGTCGATGTTGATTGCGTTGCCGGCGGGGAAGAATTGCGGCTTGTATAGGTCGCTTACACCGACGCATTGATGGTAGGAATCCCTTTGCACGTAAAATAGATAGTCGCGCTTCAAACTTTCAGCGAAACAGTATTGCGGTTCATCATAGCGGATTAGTTGTTTTTTATAGATTTTGTCGGCATGCCATCCATCCGTGTAATCGAAGTATTCGTGGCCAGTATGCTTACCGTATTTCTTAATGTTCGGGTTTAAACTGACGGCGAGATATATTTCCGCGTTGCTTTCGATGTAGCCGTCGCAAAGCGTGTAGCCGTCGAAGCCGATTATCCCGATTTTCCTGTCGGTTTTCCAAACATCCTTAATGAAAACCTCACTCGTATGAGGCTTCAAGTAGCCGAAGTGGAAAACTGGGTATCGCTTAACATTATCATTCTGCGTCATTCTTCAATCCACTCGTACATTCGTCCTGTCCGTAAATCACATGACCCCTTTGCAAAGGAGATCAAGTTGCTCCATGTATGAAATTCGTCAATATCCTTCCATTTGATCCACCAATAGGGAACGCGGATAAGGTAGAAGGGCAGTAGAAGCCAATAGTGTAGTGTTTCCTTCCAACCGAATTTCTTAACCCATCTGCCTTTAGTAATCATTTCACTTCACGCTACTTTAATTCTTTAAGTCGCTTCACAATTTCATCGTGACTAACATCGGGAAACACGTGTTTCGAATAATCTTCCTCGTCGACTGCACCTACGATTTCGGTTCCAAGCTCCTTACTCATCTTCACGTAATCCTTGAAGTCCTTCCACAAGTTTTGATAGCCGATTTGGGGAATGATAATTTTTTGAAATTTCTCTTCGCGTGCTGCGTCGAGTTTTCCCGCGCCTCGTTTGGGTTGAATGCCGCCGACAAGACCAGCTTTGCCGTTCATGGATACTTTACCAGTCATGCAGATGTTGGGTGATGCGGGTGTTTTTGTTAAGGCACTTATCATCGCCATTAAAATTGCCATTCCTGCACTTGGCCCCGAAGCTTTTTGCGTGTCGATGTCCACGCCTTCGCTTGGGGAAAGCATGTGTACGTAAATGTCGAAGTCCATGATGTTCAGGCAGTGCTTGCGCAAATATGTGCGTCCAATCCGCGCTGACTCCTTAATGCTTTCATTAACGGTTCCGTAAACCTCGATTACGCCTTCATTCTTCTTTATTGCTGGGAAGATTTGGCATTCAATCGGCAGCACCATTCCCGTTTGCCCTTCGCTATCAGTGGCTAAACCAAATGTTTTCCCGACTTCCGGCTGACCGCTACGATATATGGCCTGCATCTGTCGAAGCTCCCGCATCTCATCTGTCTCCGCCTTCTTCTCAAATGCCTTCTCCAAATGAAACAGGCGAATCTTCCACTTCTCCGGCGTAATGTTCGCGTAAACCCCATGCAAATCCTTTTCATTATTGTTCACCGTTTTGTTTAACGCAAGTATCTGTTGAATCCGCGTAAACTCGTCCTTCCACGCTAACCGAATGTCCTTGATCTTCTCCGGAAACATTCCACTAACAGCGTCCACAAGCTTCATCGTAGCCTGAATCTCCTTCGCACGCAAACTATTCGCATCAAGCACAACATCCGCTATGATTCGCGGCGAAAACGTCTTTTGAAGGAAAATCTTCATCGCTGAATCCGTGGTAACTTCATCATGTAAATGCTCCTTCACATAGCCCAAGTGAACCGCTAAAACCTCACGTTTCTCCTCAACCGATTTCGGATATGGAAACTCGAATTGGCGACTGAGCCTATCTTTCACGCCGGGATCGATGATGTCGAGGCGGTTAGTTGCACCGATAACGACAACATTTCCCAATGGGTTAAAACCGTCGAGTTCCGCGAGAAGCGCAGCAGTTACAGTTTGAGATACTCCTGCATCGCCGAAGCGGGATCCACGTATAGGTGCAAGTGCATCAATTTCGTCGAGGAAAAGTATGCTCGGCGCATGTTTCTTAGCGTTTGCGAACACGTCCCGCACACCCTTCTCGCTTTCACCAACCAAACCCGTCATAAGTGACGGTCCTTTAACAAGGAAGAAGTTCACTTGATTCTCATTCGCAATCGCTTTCGCGAGAAGTGTTTTTCCGGTTCCTGGTGGTCCGTGGAACAAAAAGCCCTTGGGCGGTCTGTATCCGACTTTGCGGGCTTGATCCGCGTCCATTGCAAGCATGATTTCCTTGATTACATTGGGTTTAACGTCGTGCAGTCCACCGATGTCTTTGTAGCGTTCCCACGACTTCACCATTTGATGCGCTTCTTTCGCGGAAGCAGTCATTTCGCGTTCCGTGTACGCGATTACTTTAGGGATTATTTTCGCGAAGTCATTGTACTCGTATTTCGGCGGTTCAAGTTTTGCGGCTTCACCTGACTTGAACATGGATTCGTGGATTGGTTTCTCCTTCTCTTCGACGAGATATTGGAATGTTTTTATAATGTTGTCGGGTACAACTTGTGTGTGTCCACGTGTGCGAAACGCTTCCTCCATCTTCTGCAAAATCTTCTCATCTTCAAATCCTTCGATATGATACTTTGCGCATTGACGGTTTATCAGTTCAAGCAACATTGGCCGCGTGATGCCTAAATCCAAGTCGAGGATTGCACTTCGCCGTCGAATTGTCTCGAGAAGCGACTCGTACTTATCCGTTGAAAAAATAATGATGCTACGAAAATCTTTCGCCTGAAGCAAATCAATCTTCTGCAAAATTGTGCCTTGAACCTTCTGATCTTCACCGCTTTCATCGCTCGCCTGCTCCCAACGCCCGCCTTTCTTCGCGAAATTCTGCGCTTCATCAATCAAGCAAACCGTCGGTGTCGCAATAACCTCGTTAAGCATTTGCGCCACCTTGCGTGAAGATTCGCCGTACCACATGGTGTATATTTCGCTTGCCATGATGACTTTCGGGTTGACGATGTAGCCGTCTTTCAATCCACGTTCAAAGGCTTCCCGCTGAATTGCCTTCACCAAAAACGTTTTACCTGTACCACTTGCGCCTTTAACACAAAACACTTTCGGCGGCGGATTCTTCAACTGTTCCCGTAACTTCGGGTCGCGCAAAACCCAATAATGCACACTCGTAAGCAAAACGCTTTTCTCAGTATCGCGACCGACAACTTCGTTAAGCGTAACATGGGGAAAATCAGGTTTAACGCGATATTGCATACTCCACTTCTGCACTTTCTTCATACGCTTCTTCTCCGAAAGAAGACTGAATCGATGAAACCTGTATTCTTTCGAAGTTAGGTGAATCAACGGGCGATACAATACGCGGAACCATTTATGGCGATACCAATAGAATTGGGCTAAAGGCGCTTCCACCACATCCATGTAGGCTTTATCCGCGTCTTTTGGTTGCCAAGGTTTCCTCATTTAGACAACCACCTATTCAGAAGATTGATTTTTTGTTCCGTTGAAATTTGCTGTATCGTAAAAGCATGTAGTTTTCGGTGGCAGTCCTTGCAAAGAAGAATTAAGTTGTTCAAATTATTGTTATTTTTATCCATGTCAATGTGATGGATATCTAAGCGTGAAGAACATCGACATTTTCTACAGGTCTTGTCTCGGTCAGATGCTCTTACAGCGTTTTCACCATGTCGATAACGAAGAAAACTTTCATGTATCTGTTTTGGGTGTGTCAACCGATAGCGTGTAGCGTTTAACTTGACTTTTTCGGGATTTCTCCTCATCCAATCTATTGTATATCGGATATTCTTTTCTCTATTTTTATAGTAGGTTTTTCGACGTAACGCCTTGATCTCATTGGGATTTGCTTTTGCGTACTTTTTCTGGCGTTCATTTATTTCTTTGCGATGGGTTTGCTTATATTGTCGCCGCTTGTCTTTATTCGCCAAGTAGTATCGGTGCATATACTCTTTGTAGTAATGAGGATGGTTCCTGACCCATTGTTTCATATAGTCACGATGTCGCTTTCTTTTTTCTTCTAGCGAAGCCAAGTCCATATATCCACCAATCCGTAGATGATTGAGCCGATGAGTGCGGCGACGATGAAGATGATTAGCAGTAGTATGGCCCAGCCTGCGTATTGTCCCATGCGCATTTGTCCGCGTTGCCGTCGGTCGCGTACTTCGATGATTGCGAATGCAATGAAGTAGCCGGCGAGTGATCCCCAAAAGATTTTGCTGCAGATGAACCATACGAGTGGGTCGAGGATGTATGCGATTGCGGGGTGGCTTTCCCAAATGTTTGTGGCTGCGATTTTCACATTGCCCTCAAGTGTGCCGGTTGAGGTTGCGAATGCATATTGCATTTCAAGCAGTATGCCAGTCGCTTGGTCCCACCACCAATCGATTTTAGCGCCGATGTCGACGTATTGGATGTGGATTGTGTTGCGGATTGCGCCGAAGTAAATGCGGTACTGCGTGTCGGTCACGTACATGCTTGAACCGCGGTTTAACGCTACGCCCTTCCTTAAGCTTATTGCGGTGAAGATTTGGTTGTAGACTGGGAAGCCGATGTCACTTTGGTAGACGGTGACGTATCCGTATTCAACATTTTGACTGAGGAGTGGAAAGATCGTTTGGTAAGTTACGTTGTAAACGGTTGTTGTGCGGTTGACAAGTTTAACGGTTGGCGGACCGTAGCCGTAGGGCGAGTAGCTGGTAACATTATAGGATTCCGTCACATTCTCAACCATTCGGTATGAAGTCCACTGCTGCCCGAAACCGCTGAAAGTGTTTTCAAGTGCGGTCGTAATGTTCGGCGAGTTGTCGGTTATTGTGATGTTCATGGTTTCGGTTACAAGTTTCGGCGCTATTACGGAGCCGTTTTCGAGGAAATATGTTGCGGTGAAGTAAACCTTCGTCTTCGCCGTCACGTTTAAAACATCAAGTTGAACACCCACAATTTCCGGCAACCAATCCGGCATATTAACTGCATACGCTACGCCGTCGCCAACCTTCACACCTGCAAAATAGTTGGCGCCGAAACAAAGCGGAAAAACTGAGCAACTGAAAGCGAGGATGCTAAGGAAGAGCGAAAAAACAATAATTTGCACTTGCTTACCTTTCATAGGGTTAACCTCGTTTGAGATTGCGGATTTGCTAGTCGTTGTCGCGCGATTTCGCAGTATTCAAGGCTTTCGCTTGGAGATCCGCGTAAAAACGTGGAGGCATCCGCACAATGAATCTTATTAATGAGTTCCGCTAACTCTTTCATTGGGTGGATTTGCTCCTTTCATGTCTTTCAAGCGAGGGAAGCGTGACGGGGGCAACTTCACCTACTCAAGTTCGTACCCGCATTTAGGGCATTTAATGATGAGGGGTTTTTCTTTCAGACAAAAGATACAATGATATTCGGGTTTTCGCCTCGACATAGTCATGCTGTAGTCATGTTTTCCAGTTGGACTAAACTGACATTCATCATCCATGTTTTTTCACCTTAAGTTTATTGTGATTAACGTTATGTACGCGATTTTGAAGAGGGTTTTCAAGTTTATCATCCGAGACTTAAACTTACGTAAACCAATCCAATCGGGCGTGTGAAAAATTATCCAATCCCAAATCGCATCCAACGTAACCAACATGAAGATTGCAACCTTCGACACAAACAACCAATCAAGCATTTGGAAAATCCCTCTCGAAACTGTTTTTGAATTCGGTTATGGTTCGGTAAATTTTAGTGGCGAATCTGAAAATCCAAACGCTCGGCTTCTCCCGCGTGAATATTACGAATGTAGGTATGTTCAAATCATGGTTCGCCCAAAAGATTTCCATAGCGGTTCCCTGCACAGGCTGAGGAATGTAGGCGACCACTGCATCTGACTTACGGATAGCCACCATGTCATCGCTAACAACTTTCTCCCGAAACTCAGGAACTTCGCGCCAAGATAAGTCAATAACCCAGTCTCCATCTTTCTTCCAAGCATATCCTTTTCCTTCGAGAAACGGCACTTCGAAAAGCCAAGGATCATATACTTCGTATCCTTTCTCGATGAGCCAATTGCGCAAAACATCGCGGTATTCTTGCCGGTCCTCTCGTTTCTCAATCGGTCCCGCTAAATACACGCGTTTACTCATTCTTCTTTCAGCCACTCCAAAACTTCCTCAGCGACTGCTTTCATGCCCGTCTTTATCGGTGCAAGTACATTGAATGGATAGTCTTTTTCCAATTGAGAGAGCTTCATTATCTCTTCAAGTCGCTTCCGCATTGCTTCACACCACTTCTCAATTTCCTTCGCATCAAAAAACTCGTAACCGCTAATGGGATCTTCAATTCTTTTCTTTCTCCCTTTCCAACAAAATTACCGCAATCAAACTGTAAACACTCAAATCCTTCAAAGTGTCCGAAAGCGATTCCCCGACCGCATCCGGCTTACCCTTCGCCAACTCCACAATACGGGACCATTTATCGCTCATACGCACCAAACAGCCATGAAACGCTGGAATCCCAAATCGTTCACACTCTTTGAAATTGCTTAATGGATCGTCGTTCGCGTAATTCGAATTCTTCCGGCTATGCAAATCCGCAATCTCATCAAGCAATGCGTAAAAGCGTGAATGTCCATGCATCGGTTTTTTCAATATTTTCATCATCCTTTCAAGTTCGGCATCACATGTTCTGTAACCGCAATCACGCCGACAGTTCGGGTACTCACTTTCATGTTCGCATTTCATTTTTTATCCCAACCACATCTCAAAACGCGGTAAGTCTTCTTCATGTCGGGGGTGTACTTACCGCCTTTCTCGCACTCCTTGCATACTGACCACGCCCAAGCCGCCCAACCGACCTCATATGGAATCCATTTCCCACATAGTCCGCAGTGGGTTCCAACCGTCAAATACTGCACGATCCAAAACGATATTTTCCATGCTAACCAACGCCAAAAACGATCGACTAACTTCATTTCAACCGCCTTTTCTCACATTAGCGTCTTGGTGAATTTTATAGTGGTGATATCTGCAAAGAGGCGCAAGATTTTCTCGCGAGTTGTTCTGTCGCTTTCCATCAATGTGATGAATATGTTCAGCATCGCAACCACAAATCCTACAAACGTAAAATCGCGCCCACAACCTACTCAGCCCCCGTCAACCTATATTTCGGGTGAACCAAATCTTCCGCGAACAATTGACCCTTCAAATACATTTTCTGAAAAACCTTCTGAAACTCCTCCGTCGAGTAACCTGCTGCAACCGCTAATTCTTGAAGTTCTTCTCGACTTCGCGGCCCATTCTCCAATGCATCCTCTATAACTTCGTTAAGTTTGGGTTTGGTGGAAATAGTTGTAGTTGGTGTGGGGGGTTGTTTTCCATTCATTGTCGAAACTTTTTCCAGTATTTCGTTAGACGGAGAGATTAGTGGAGTTTGTATTGACCCCCCACCTTGACTACTACTAATTTCACCGGGGATTATGAGGTAGCGGCGTCGGTCAGTTGGATCGGGTTCCAATAGTATTAAACCAGCGGCCTCTAGTGCGGGTTCAATTTGGTCGTGCCACTTCCATTTCGGCAGTGGCTTGTGGTACACTTCGCGGTAGGTCTTTTGCACGGTCTTGACTTCAACGCCGGTTTCGTATTTTTGCAATAACGGTTGAATTACCCGTAGGTACACGTTATAGTTTCCTGGGCTGATTCCGAGTTGGTTTGGTTTGCTGATTTCTTGGTAAAGTTGCCAGGCTTGCTCTCCGTCTTCAGTGGTTGCGGTGATGGTGGGGATTTTTCCCTCGGTTTTTCGCCGTGGGCTTTTCAAGAGGGCGATTGCGTTTGTTAGGCTTATTAGACGTTTGAAGTCTCGCATTGATCTTGCACTTAGAGTGTTGTTGTCGGTGTATTTTAACGCCAAATCTCCTGCTGTTGGAAACGATACCACGCGTCCGCACTGGTTGTCCCGTATGTCTCGGATGTATTTCATCAAGTATTGGCGGTATTGGCTTCCGCTGATTGTTCCATCATATTTGTACGGATTTATTGCTCGGTGGCTTATGAGGGCGATTGACTTGAATATTTTTTCCTCCTCTTCACCGGGGGTTAGGATGAAGCTTCTGGTGGCTTGCTCCTCGCTTACGTTAAGTTTAGCTGTGCAGAAGATTACTGCGGGCCAGCCGCGTAGGATTACTGTTTTTGTGCGGAGTCTTCCTTTCCCCATTTTGTCGGTTATCTTATACTTTAGTTCGAAGTCGTCGTGGCTTAACAGCGGTTTTAGCCTCTCCAATAGTTGGTCGTTGGGTTGATCGAGGAAGATGAGAATTTTACGCGTTAACTCCACTATGACTTCATGTGCTTCCTTGTCATATTTGCCGTATTCATGGAAGAATGCGGTCGCCGATGCACCGGCAAGTTTCAGTAAGTCTTCTTTCGGGAAAAGGTGCGCTATTTGGAGGACATCATGTGTTTTCCCGATGCTTGTGTCGCCTTTCATTAGAATGTTCAGTTGGTCCTCGGCGCTATATGCGCTTAACATTGCTAGGAATGTGATGAGTTTTGTTGCGCGGTCATGCTTGATAGTTTGGGAAAGCACTTTTTCCGCAAGCTCCAACGGGTCCAACTGCTCCGCTGCAGCTAGATCGCCGTCGTTTTCCCCTAACTCAAATTCACTCATGCTTTCAAATCAACCCCATACCTGAAAACATGTTTTTGCGTCATTTCGTCATTTGTCATTCGTCATTTCACCGTTTTATATTGGGGATGGTGTGAGTGGGGTTGGTTTTTGCGGGATGGGGCATTGGTTGCGGTAGTGGCAGTTGGTGCATTTGTATGGTTTGGGTGGGATTGGTTGGGCGGTGCCGTTGTAGGTGTCGATTATGGTGTTGAGGTTACGTTCGACTACGGCTTCGTGGAATGGTACATATATGGGTTCGTCGATGGGGCGGCTATCTTTGCTGCTTAAGTAGTGGATTTCGTGTTGTGATGCAATTTGAAAAGGGCGGTAAATTATGATTTTTGGGAGAAGTGGCTTTAAGATCCATGCGTATATTTGAACTTGGAAGATGTAGGGGCTTGCGTAGAACCAATCCAACCCAGCGCCAGCGGTTGTTTTAACTTCAATTATTATGAAGTTCCAGTAATGTAGGCGGAAGTCGTCGATGTCTCCGAAAATGTCAAAGTTCCTTAACTGTCGGTGAAAATATTTCTGTCCCTTCTTAAACTTTGATTCAACCTTAAAGTATTGTAGGGCGTTCCAAACACCTTGTTCCCGCGGGCTTTTCGGCCGTGAAGTCGCCCACTTATGTATCTCGGTTCCACGGTTATGCGCTTTCGTTGACGGCGGGTAAACTCCGTGCAATTGAAACAAACATTGTTGGCTACAGTAAAACCATCTGCTCAATGTGGATGCATGTGCTTCAACTAGCATTTCACTCATTCCAATGTTAGCCTCCGTATTAGCGGTGTGAACGTGCATATGATCGCGAGCAAGGCAACCCACGCTACGATAACCGCAACTTGCACCGCCATGTCGTGGAACACCCAGTCAACCAAACTCATCTAACTTCACCATGAAATCGGCTAGTCGGTTACGCGCCATCTCACAGTAGTCGCGGTTAATGTCTACGCCTATCCATCGGCGATTCAGTTTCGCCGCAACCAGACAAGTCGTACCGCTACCGCAGAAAGGATCAAGCACAATGCCGTCGGGCGGACACGCGGCTTTAATCGGCATAACGCAGAGATCCTCGGGGAAAACTGCGAAGTGAGCATCCTTAAACGGCTTAGTGTTAATCGACCAAAAATCACCGGGATTAGCACCGTCAGGATGAAATCCGTCTTCATTGAAGTAGCCTGAATGTCGGCCTCCAATTGCATATTGCCCGCTTTCACTCTTGTAAACGTCGCCGGGGTTTTTGCCAAGCGGCTTTGGCCATCTTTCATGTGGTCCAATTGATTTATCATGGGGACCGCCGAGATATTTTGTTTGTTTTCTCCCGTCATATTGATGTGGTTGCCGTATCGCATCCAAATCAAAGTAGTATTTGCGGTTCTTCACGAAATGGTAGATGCGCTCCGTCTTCTCCGTCAACCGATCTCGAACGCTTTCAGGCATAGCATTACTTTTATACCACGTTATTTCATTCCGCAAAATCCACCCGTCTTCCTGCAGGGCGATGGCGACACGGGCGGGAATCATCAACTTCTGCTTCGGAGTCAACCAATTAGACAAAGGTTCGCGGTGAACTAATCCTTTCGCATCATCACAGGAGAAGAATCCTTTATTGGTTAGTTGTTCCGAGCTAGACCCTAAATCGCTTTTGCTTCTACCCGTTACACTTCCATAATATGTGTCGCCTAGCACGAGGTACATGGAACCGTCTTTCCGCAACACACGCCGCAATTCACGGCAAACTGCTACGAGATGCTGAATGTAAAGCGATGGGTGAGGCTCAAGACCCAACTGACCACGCCAAGCACCACACCAAATTGCTTCCGTACTTGAACCGTAATCCCTCAATCCCCAATACGGCGGACTTGTCATAATCACGTGAATGGATTCGTCTGGTAATTGCTTCGTAAAAGCCATTACGTCTGAGCAATGGATTTTATTCACAAGGTCAACAAGGCTCGATGCCGTCACCTCCGTTTAGTTTCACCTACTTGCTTGTTTTGCGTTTCGGCGTGTCGAGGCGGAAGATTACGTAGCATATGAGCAGCATGATGAACCATACGAGTGGGATGAGTGTGATTGGGATTTCCGCGAAGCAAGCTACTGCGATTAGGAGTAGTAAATAAATTTCAAGGAACGATAGCAGTTGACCCATTCCCCATTCATTCGCTTATGTGTATGTCGTATCGGTAGGGGTCGATTTCGATGACTGCTATGCCGATTTTGCTCGGTTCCAAGTTTTTCTTTTCAATGTAGCTTGTGGTGCCGACTTGATGTCCGCGCAAGAAGCCGCCGGTTAAAACGTAGGCTTTCTTATATTCCCGTATTTTAGTGGATGTCGGGTTGTGCTGTAAGCCTAATTGTATTTTGCGCCAGCCTTGTAAGTGGTGGATGTGCCCCATTAGGTAGATGTCGGCGATGTAGTCGTCGGCTATGTCTTCGAGTCGGTTTGTTGCGCCGCCTAGTCGTCTTCCCGAATAGTATCCGTGTGTGCTGAATATTGTCAGTCCACGTTTGTCGTGGCCAGCCGTTCTTTGTTTCCATCGGGTGTTCATCATTTGTAGATGTGTGAAAGCTTCCCAACCGAGATATTTGACACCTAACGGCTTACATAGGTCTTCAATCACATAGTCGTGAAAGTGCCGTTTCCGAAGAACATCATCATGGTTGCCGACATGCAAACCGATGCAACGGTCTTTAATCTTCTCAAACTGCTCGTATATTTCCCCGTACTGTTGGTCGGGAATCATGCAGTTCACATCTACTTCCGCGTAGTCCCATCGTTTCTCGTCGTGGCTTGGAACAATGCTGTCACCGTAGTCGCCCATGCCAATCCAAAAGCACTTCGGGTCCCGCTTAATCCACTCGATGATTTCAATGAGCTTCGCCCAATCGCAGTTCTTATGTCCGCGATGGATGTCGCCTAATGGGACAAGTCGAACCAGTTCACCCTCACAATCAATTGTGAACCTATGAATTTCCAATCACTCATCTTTCTCCTTTTGTTTTCTTTCTTCACGTCGAATCTGCTTCATTCTTTCAACGGTTAAAAAACTTGAACGGGGGTCGTTGAACGGTTGGTCGTTGAGGTTTCCACGCATGTATTCAATGAACGACCAAAGCCATTTGCGGAATCCGTAGCGGTTGTTTTCGATTTCAGCCCATTGTATCAGGTCTTCGGCGATGTGGATGACTGCGTAGCCCATTCGGTCGCGTAATATGTGGTCGGTTACGTTGTCGCGGTCAATCTGTTTGGCGTCCTCGTGGGGTTTTCCGTCAACGTAGATTGCGACTTTATCTTTTTCATACAGGAAATCGGGTTTCGTACCCTTTCGGCCAGTTTCAACTTGCACGTCCTCGGTGAACTCTATGAAGTGTTGCGGTTGGTTGTTCGGGGGTGGGGTGGGTTCAAGTTTGAATGCGGTGTCGCTGTAAAGAAATTTCCGTACGCGCATCTCGAGGCTTGTGTCCTGCGGAATCTTGCGCGGATCTATTTTCTGGGCGACAATCGGGTATAATGCGTAGCTTCTACTCATTCACTTATCCTCATATTTTTCGTAATAGCGCCTAATCTGACAGTCGTAGACTTCGAGGTTGCCCTTTTCAGCGAATGCGATTACAAGTGTGTCCCCAGTCATTGCGAGTCCAACAAGTCTTTTACGGGCTTCCGCAACGCAGCGCGCGGCCATTTGGTCGCGTTCGGCTTCACTTATTTCAACCGCAACATGCGGCTTCAACACAAACTCACTCATCGCATTAGCCTCTCCTGCAACTTATCCAACAGTGGGCAATCGTAACGAAAATCGCAGTATGTGCAACTCCACCAATCGAGGTGGTCTCGCATATAATTGCAGTCCTCCTTTAGTCCTTCGGGTGGTAGTCGCTTCTTCCGCATGGCCGTCGCTTCCACTCTTCCAGTTTGTTCGGGTTCATTTTCCGAATAAAATCAGCGTAACCGCATGGAAATATGGCGCAGGTGTTGCAATTGCGACTTTCATCAAATAGCTTACTCATTTTCAATACCCCGCTTTCCTTAGTTTATCCAATGCTTGTTTCCGCGTTAAACCTTCCTTCCTCATCAGGTCGCGGATCATGTCTTTCAAATCGCATTTACGCGCTGGCATCCTGTTTCACTTTCACTACGAGTATTGCTTGTTCGGGATCCCATTCTTCGGGGTTCGGTGTGCTTCGGCACCGCTTCAACTTGAAGTAGTATCGGCCGTAATCGTCTTTACCGCAAACTTGAACGGTTGCGATTCCCAATGTTCCTACGCCAAGTCGATCACGAATGCGACGGCACATTCCATCCGCCACACAATCGCTCATGCTTGTGGACTCCCAATGGTTCGCTTCGGTCCCTGCTTCTTCAATTCGTCATCGATGGCTTGGCTTAGTTCGCCTTTCGTGAACGATTCGGGGTCTTTGATTCCAAGGCGTTTGGCGAATGCGATCTGCTTCGGTGTGGGGAAATATTCAGTTCCTTCGGGTGGTAATGGTTTGTGTGGTTGTGCCGCCGTTTGAGGGGTCGATGGCATTATAACCCCGGGGGGATGCTTTTCAGGCACATTCACCGATTGACCCTCTTGCGGTTTCGGCACGGACACCGTTATCATGTATGTGCGGTCGGCTGAAATCCATTGGTGAATAATCTTCCACTCGGTTTCGCTCATTCGCTACCATCCTTCCAAGTAGTCACATACCTTCAACGCAACGGCAAGTGCGCATACGCTACCGCTGGCACCGCAGAGAAATGGGCTGAGAAGGAGGGAAAGTGCGAAGAAGGCGGAGATAGTGGCGCATCCTGAAGCTATAGTTATTGCGTATCGCAGTAACCTATTTTTCACTCTCATGTTTTATCATCCCTCATTTTAACAGTCGAGCTTTTTTCGAGTTGAGGTGTACTTGGACACTTCTATGAGAGCTAGGGCAAGCGTTGGAAAATACCTGTGTTCACAATCGAAATCTGAGTAGAGGATGTAGCCGTTGCGTACTCGCTTCAAGTGAAAGACTAATTCGACGCCATTTTCATCGAATGTTTCTATAGTGAGGAATTGAAACATTTTTGGTCGGAGAAGGTGACGAGTGTGAGGGATGGTTTAAGTATGTGTCAGGTTTTGTTTGTCGGTGTATGCTTGGGAAAAATGAGAAATTTGCGGATGTCATCTTTATCCCGCGCCACATGAATTAGGTCATGTGCTTCAAGCCACTTCACGATGACGCTGGCTTCCTGTCGGCTGATGTCGAGGCGCGCGGAGATTCCTTCGTAATCTAGTTTTCCTTCGCGTAAAAGGTGGTAGTACAACTGTGCGCGGCTGTCTGGACACAACCTCAAGAATCGAAGCAAATCTTCAGCCGAAAAGTTTCAAGTCCTCCTTCAACTTGTCGTTTAGGGTGGGGTTGACTAGGTTTTTGCCGAGAAGGCCTTGGCGTTTCAATGTGTGTTCCAGCACATTGGCGTCGTAGTCGAGTTTACGCTTCCACTTCTTGAGCCAAACCTGTCGGTGTTTGCGGTTTGGAAGCTTATTGGCGTTAATCAACGTGTAAATGTTCGCGTGCGCGCAGTCCTGATGCTTCACCAGCACATATTCGTTTCGCCAGCGACCAAGACGGGCACCGACAATATGCGGCTCCAAATGTACGAGGCGACCAACCTCCCTGGCCGATGCTACTCCGCCAAGCCGACGTAACGCCAAAATCAAATCCAAATCCGGCGAATTCAAATAATTCAAAGCTCAATCACTCTTGTTCAAGTCTTCTCCTACTTCTCTCTCTTTCTGCAATTATCTTAGTGACAATTTCAACAACATCTTTGTATGTTGCACCAGGTTCAAATTCTATAATTATTTTCATGTGTTTCTTCTCACCTCTGCAAGATGCGTTCTTTCCATAGTTTCTACATCCCTGAGCGCGCGAATGGTTGATCTTCAAGGTACGTTCCGTAAAACAATATCACGAAGCATATTGTAGTTAGCACACCAAGTATTGTAGTGAAAACTGGATCGTTCGGTATTTGGTCGGGATGGAATACACGCAAGCATAATGCTGCCAAAAGCGGAAAGCCAATTAAGCCGATTTTCTGTAGCATCGAACCCTCTTCTTCATCGCGTTGATCTCGCGAAATCATTTTCCATATTCCTCCAAAAATTCTTCTAATTGGTTAGTCTATTTTCCTCCAGTATCCGCAGTAGTTGCCGAATTGGCGTTTGAATTGGTTGAGGTCGCCTTCGAACTGCGCGCGTACAACCACTTGGTCACTTGTGCTGGCACAAGCGTCTATCACTAATACGCGGCCGCGACGGTGAAGCCAATCCTTAATCGTGTCTATGCGTTCACGGTTCCGATTCATGTAAACAACGAACTGCCATAAACTCATCCGATCCTCACCAAACCTTTCTCAATCAACCCTACAACCAGCATGACTATGCAAATCGCAATGCCTAACCCCGCAACAACATAAGTCTCCAAAACCCACCTTCTCAAGGCTTCTCCCTCACCTTAAAATAACGACATTTACTTGCTTTCTCATTCCCGTTGAATAAGCAAGATTCATCGCTCAGTGGGATACGGTTACAAATATAGTAGTGTATTCGACGCTCATACCGAACAGTTTCCGCTTGTTCCCGTCTATATTTACAATTTCTAATTCTCTCGCTCATCTTATTTCTCCCTCGCCTATCAATCTTGACACTCATTTTCTTTGTGGCTTAGGTAAACGTCTAGGTATCCGAAACTTTGCCCACACCGACATTTGTATGGATAAGCATCATACCCGCATTCTGCACAGTAACCAGATTCCTCATCGTAATCAGGATTTCCACATGCAGGACATTTCGTTTCTTTAGTTTCGCTCATTCGCGTCCAGCTCCTTTCTATTCCTGTGGTAAGTTGTGCAACATTGCCTAACTCCACTTACGAGTCCTTCTTGATTTTGAAGTTGTATCCGATTGTAGTGATGGTAATTCAAGTAATTATCGTAGGCATCCTGCTTATTAAGGTTTCGTTCATCGTGAACATTCGTTGAACTTCCCGAACCGCAAGCATTATTAGATTTGACATCAATCTGTTTAAGCATGGAAGATCGGACAACCATTTCATGCGAGCGCAAGACTAAGGAGAGGTTGGAGGGTCTCTTTCCACGTCGTATGGAGTGGGATGAGTTTTTGAACTGGGTTGCGGATAAAATGGAGAGGGAGAGGAGGTGAGAGAGAAAGATGGGAAGACTTCATAATGTTGCTTGCGTCGTTGCGGCCAGCTCTGGCGCATTAAACTTCACCCTTGCATTCTTCTACGGATTGATTTCGCAGCGAATCATCTCCAAACTTGACATTCCCTTCAGTGATGGTGAGGCGTATCTCCGTGTTCTGGATCAAATTGACATGGCTATGGCTCCGCATATTTGGATGAGTGACCTTTCTATGCTTCTCGGCATCATCTGTCTAGTTGCTGTCGGGACCGCCACGTTCACCATACGCCTTAAACCCCGCGCGTATTGCGTTGAATGTGGTGCGAAGATTGAGGCATGATATCACCATTTATGGAACATATATGTTCCATAAGCCTTCATGGCGCATCGAAAGATATAAGTTCACTTCCAAATAATGAATGAAAGACGTTGCTAAATCTAAACGAACTATTTGCGTAAAAAAGGTTGAGAGGTGAATGATCGAAATACAATTTTTAAGCGATTATAAGGCAAAAAGGCGTTAATCACTGGATACGATGGGGGGAAAGGCTAATAATGGTGTTGCCTGATAGTCTTTTGGGGTAATTTAGGTTGGAGCGTTGGTTGAGTCGGCTGTCGGCGGGTAGTGGTAGGGTTCGCCGTTACGCGTTTTTGGCGTTTTGTCGTGCTTTGAATGTTTCACCTGAAGTGCTTTTGGATGAGGCTAAGGCGGACGGCTACTTTGTTTTGGATTTGATTCAGGATTATGTGAAGGCTTATCCTGGGACTTTGCGTTACAAGAAGCGGATTTACGGGGACCTGTGCAGTTTCTTTCTTCATAACCGTTGTGCGCTTCCGCGGGATCGTTTTCAAGTTCGCGGTGATAAGCTTCCTGTGGTTCCGCGTTTGACGCCGGCCGATGTGCGGTCGATTGCTTTGATGGCGGGGTTGCGTGATCGCTCGATGGTTATGTGTGGGTTTATGGGTTTCATGGGGATAAGGGAGCTTTTGCACATGAATACACAATGGTCCAACATTAAGCCGCAACTCGAGGGAGATTTGGTTCGCGTTGATTTTCCACAGGGCCGTAAGTCGAATTCAGCGCCGTACTACACGTTGTTTGGCGGCGATGCGTTGCAGTGTTTGCGTGAGTATTTGGGTAAGGTTCGCGGGTTCGGTGATGGTCCCGTTTGGACGGTTAAGGGGGGTTCACCTATTTCAAGCAACGCGTATTGGGGGGCTTGGACGACGCTTACGCAGCGGCTGCTGCTTCGACCGAAACCGAATCGTGAGCGGCGGTGTTACGGCGTGAATATTCATGAGATGCGAGATTTGGCGCGGAGTGTTTGGCATAAGTCGGGTGCAGATAAGGATGTGGCTGAGTTTATGATGGGTCATACGGTTGACCGAAACAAGTACGATAAGATCTACACCTTGGACCCGGAATGGGTTAAATCCGAGTATATGAAGGCTTTACCGTACCTGAATATTTTTTCGCGCCAAGAAGCGTCGAAGGAAGCAAGCGAGGAATTAAAGCAGATGCGCGAAGAATTGTCGAAGATGCGGGAAGCCTTCAAACTCCTAAAAGACCGCAACATCCTTGATTACGATCTACTTTAAGAAAGCTATCCCTCTAGTTTATCTAGTATCCCTAAAAGCGATAAATCACTTGCTTTATAAAGCGTTTGCTTTAGATAGAGTCCTCCCTACGTTCTCCCACTCCAAAACACTTCAACTTAACTTCTCTGCAATAAACCTTTCAGTATTATATTTTATCGGTATCCAACCTAATTTTTCGCATAGTTGACGTTGTAACTTGTCAACTTCTTCTTTGGTTGGAGTGTAACTGTCTTTCGCCGCATATAATTCGACCATAATCTTACACATTGGCTTTGCGACACGTTTTAGCTCTCCAATAAGCTGATCGCGCTCGTCGTTATCCAGAAACATGAAGATGTAATTAGCCAAAATAATATCAACGCTGTTGTTAGGTAGTGGAATGGGGTCATGTCCCAAAGTAATCTTCATTCCAAAGTCGTCAACCATATCTAAAGGAAAGATTTGGCATCCATGATTCTCCATGAATTTTGAATTTCGACCGTTACCACAACCGATATCAATGACAAAGGGTTGCCTCCGTTCCCGAATAAGAAGCTTCCAATTCTTACGGAGATACGGGGTCTCCCTTTTCCTTCCACAGCGAACACAATATTTTCCATTTAGATACAAGCGTGTCATTCCTCAATCCCTCTCTAGAGGTACTTACATTTACCTCACTTGGTCCCGCTTCACCGCGGCCCAATGCCCACATAGCAGTTGAACCCCGACGAATCCCGTCCTAAACGCCCGCACTTTCGCTTTACCGTTCTCCTGCACCGCTTCCCGCTTCTCACTGTTACATTTACGGCAAAACCACAAATCACTCAACCGCGATACCTCCGAGACGTAACTTTAATCCCATGCGCTTCAAGCCATTTCGTAACCAACTCCTCCTCACCTGGCTCAATCTCAATCCGCACCACACGCTTACCGTTACCATCCAAAATCTCCGCAAAAGTTCCATGAAATAACGTTATTTTTGTTGTCACGCTTCAAACCCCAATTGCGTGTAGATGAGCTGAATCTTCGATGCGCGTAGCGATGAAATTGGCTCCAAGATGTAGTATTGTCCACAGTCAGAACATTGAAACAGCCGAATATCTTCGATTCCCGTGACATAGCGTAGACGTGGATTGTTTTCGTCAATACATCTATTCTTCTTCATGGTTCATGCCTCGCATAGTCTGGGAACCTTAAAAGCAATTGTCGCGCAGTTAAGGTTTTGAGGTTTACATCCCATTCGAATCCCGCGTCATCCAACCAAAAGCCGTAATAGCTTTTCTGTTGTGGATTGTTATTGTGGTACCAAAGTATCCTTCCGCTATCCAACTCTAACCTCACAATCTTTCCTTCCCATGGTTTCGGTTTTTTGGGGCATATGCCCGATTTTTTAGACTCAATCGGTGGGATATACTTCGATGCACAAACTCCGAAAGATGTCCCATGATTAAACTTTCCTTGATTTGCGTATCTTACCTTTGATCGTTCTTCCGCCGTCGATTTCAGTTTTCTCATATGCTTCTGCCTCTCCAATAATAATCTAACAGTTGTCTTAAAGCTATAAGATGCCTTTGTTTGAATGAAATGTAATCATCCTTACCATCATTAAATTTTGCGCCATACTTTGCCAATCTCCACAATCGCGCAAACACTTGGTGAGAAGTCATTTTTACCGCATCCTCGACTCTTATCGCTATTTTTGTTGGTTCATGAAAATTTTCGCCTAAAATTATTTCTCCTATCTCTCGAATAAATTCGTCTTCATTCACTCTCTCGCGCTTGCTCATATTATAACCTCACAAATTTGAGATATTCATGTTTTTTCCACCATGCCTTAAGGTACATTTTTATCCAAATCCCAACGCCTATATGTTCTTAACGATTTTCGAGGAGACAGTTCTTCTAGGAACTTTAAGAATCTCAGGTATGGGAAATCTAGTTTAACCCCTATTGCAATGCTTGTGTTTAAGATTGACTTGACTTCTCCCTCTACGGTTTCAACGGTTCTTTGAATTGCCCAATCTATGATTTCATCAACGTGACTGAATTCCCATAATTGCTTTTTGATTTCAGGGTACTCTTGAAGCGTCTTTTCATTGACTTTGTACCCGAGCATCTTCTCGAAAACCTCCTCTTTTATCCTATCGTAATTCATATTACCGTCACGTCGTTTATTGCATGGTTTAGTTCTTCGATGAATTTTCCCCTCACTCTGGGTCAGGTAGTGTCTTTAGTGCTTGAACCGCTTCTCGGAACCACCAAGAAGTCTTAATGTATATTGGTCCGACTAACGGAAACACGGGTTCACGTTTCAATAGTAGCACGTAGCAATGATCATCGTTTATGATTTGGGCTCTGCCACCCCATTCATCAGCTAATGTCAATACAGGTTTTGCTTTCTCCCCGTTCTCCAAGTGCACTTCCTCGTCGGTTTGCACGATTTTATACATTATTTCACCTCCTTGCTTCGTTCAAGTCTTCGTTTGTCAATGCTCACCTGTTCTTGTACGAATATCGGGACTTTGACATTTGTTTCATGCACCGCATTCCAATATATATTTGCGTCGTGTCGAAACACATGGTCCCAAAACCCTGTTTTCAACTCATCCCCGTAGCGTGTGCCTTCGCTTTCCTTAGCTTTCTTTTCAATCCACCAAGCCGCAAAAGCCTTTTTGCTAAGGTTCCGCGCTTTCTCGTACTTCTCAATGCTTTCCGCAAACTCCTGCTTACCTTGCTCAATCTGCTGCTGGTACGCTTGAATGTGCGACTCGTATCCTCTACGGATCTCCGGCGAAACAGGTTTACCGTCCAATACGGCCCTGACAACCGCGTTTTGATGCTCGTCTAAAATTGCTAAGTTTCGCTTCAACTCTTCATCGCGTCTACGGTCGTAATCGTTCTTGGCTCGCTGGCTCATACCTGCATACTGCGATGGCGAACAATCTTCAAAAATCGTAAACGGCTCGTAGCCTTTTGCGCGCTTCCAATCCTCTAAACTCATTTCCCACGGCTCAGTCATTACTATCATCCTCCAATGTAGATTGTATGTCCTACTTCTGGCGGGATCTCGTAGATGTCGGTTTCTTGAATCTTCCGAGCCACTAAAACCTTAAAGTTGTAGTCGGTTCGATCCCTGAAACTTCCTTCTACGAATCTATTCCATATTTCGTTTTCGATTTTCGACTGCACATCTTCCGTTATTTTCCGGTGGACATGCACATATCGGTTTCCACCCGCTAAGATTTCACCGCTTACTGGGTCCCTGTCGATATCCTCGAATTGCGCAGCTATCTCGTCGACCTTAACCGTGGCTGGTCCGTTCTCGTAACTTACGTTTATGCTTTCGCCCAAACTGTAGCGGTCGCATCTAACGCTAAATCTAACTCGCGGGAATTTCTTCTTTAGTATCTGCCTCATCTCTTTCGCTGCTTCTGTAACATCCTTCATTCCGCTATTCCTCCCTAAATTTTGGCTGGCAATCTTCGCATACAGCCCTAATCTTCGGTGGCGAAACGCGAAAGTCTATCATGCTCGATCTGTCGGTTCTCTCAATCGTTTTTCGGCAAATTGGACAACGCATAAACTGATGTCCTGGTCGATCTAACTTGCTCATTCCGCTTTAACCTCCAAACCCAACGCTTCCCGCAGTAGCTTGTTCACGGCCGCGCTGAAGCTTGGTATGTGTTCGCATGTTTTCCGGTACGCTTCCACCGCGTCATGCACCTGATCGCTGAAATAAACCGTCTGCCTATGCACCATCTTTCAGCCACTCCAAAACTTCCTGTGCTACATAACGGGTTTCCAGTCTGGCACCCATATTCGTATACCTTTCCGCTTTCTCAATAATTTCTTCAAGATGCTTCCGTAACGCTTCACGCCACTCATCAACCTCAAACTCATCGTAACAATGCTTGTGCTCAAGCCAGAAAGATTTCTTTGGAAACTTCATTTTTTCCACGCTCACACTTAACCCATATCATACGCTCGCTTATAAACTTTCGTTAATCCTCCGACCCATAAAAAACGGGTTTCGCGTTACTCACGCTCATCAAGGAGGATTCTCGAACGGGTTTTTAGGTTCCGGGTTCGCCGCATCCCAAACAGCCATTATTCGGTCTTCTTCCTCCCTGGCTTTCCTATTGAGGTCGCTTTGTACTTGCCACCGATAATTCTTTCTAGCTTTTTCGTAAGCGTCTTTTCGCGTCAAATATTCATGATATGCGTCCACTAGATCCCATCTTTGACCGTCGAAAACTTTGATATTTGCCTTTTCAAATGATCCTACCCAATAGCAGTGTTCCAACTCGCCACCGTCATTTTTATAGCAAGGGATGCCGTACAAGTATTTGGTTCCCTCACTCGCGAAAGCTATTACAACGGGTCTATGTTCACTATACCTATCGTTTTTCTCTAATATCGTCTTGAACGAAGCTGTTCTTACAATCTCTCTAGCTTCATCAATCGTTACATTTTTTCCCTTCATTGTTCGAGTCACCTCCTACATATACACTCCTTTCGCCGCATAATCCTGCTGTAGGTCCCATGCGAGTACGCATTCAGCCGCCGCAATCGTCGCATCCGCATGCATCAAAAACCAACGCTCCACAAAAATCATAGTAGTCGCCTCACTTCCGCAATTATCTCCTCGTTCGACAGTTCGCGCTTCAGCATCCCAACTGCACGCCGCAACAACGCACGGCCCGCCAAAGTCAAATTATCCATTTTACATTATCTCCGCATCGACATATTCCGCGAACATGCGCAAACGCGAATGTACTTGTGTTATATCGTAGTTTCCGCATAACGCGTTTATTGGAACGCGAAACAGGTTGTCGAACCTGACGCTCGCAACCGCATCATACGTCTTCGCCAAAACCGCGTGCATAACCTCGTGGTTGACGATCCTTTCAACGCTACCGAAAAGCTCCTCATCCATGTCGGTCAAGTGAATCACATCCGCGCAAATATTGTAATGGCTAACCGCTTTACCCGTCGCCGACGGCACATTAACCACGTAATCGGTCATAGTTACGAAACCTCCCGCTTTAACCCTAATTTCTCGAGGAGTTCAAGCTCTGTCAAATTAACGATGAAATCTGGTATCTTATCTTCTGGTACTTGCCTTCCTTCAATCTCTTTGTAATACGCCGCAGCAATATGCCATTTTCCGTCTCTTTCCCGCGTTAAGCAGTATATCTTCCAACCCTGATCGGTCATCGCGCACTTACACTCCTAACGCTTTACCCAGCAGGTACACGAATGTTTCAATGTTCGCTAAAACTTGATGCGCAAGCTCCTGGTCCCGCACAAGCTCCAAAATCCAACCCATCGACCACAACCAAAACTCATAAATCATCCGCGCTTAAACCTCCATGTAAACCCGCATTCATTCAACTCACCAACCATGATGCTTGGCTTTCGTCTGCTGGCACTCCTAACTCTTTAGCGGCCCTAATCAACCCATCAATCAATGCTTGGATTCGCTGCACTTGGTAAACTGTCGCAAACATCTTCTTCATAGTCGACGTAAACAGTAAAGTCTCGACAACCTTAGCCGCTTGATCCTTGGCTTCTGTCAACATTTGCTTGCCTTGCTCATACGCTTTTTGCTCAATTTCCGTTAACTCTTCCTGTGTCGATTCGTAAAACGGTCCCCTCTCAAAATTCGCTTTCACCTTCATTTTTCATCTGTCTCCGTAAAGCTTAAACAAACATGCTTCTTTCTCGCTCCAATCCTCAACCTGGAAAAGCACGTCAATCAATTCGCGCTCTGGCTTCCATTCACCGTTTTTCCCAATTGCTTTCTCGAAATGCATCATTCCCTCACACACTCACACCTAACACTATATCGCCCCCACTTATAAACATTATCTTTAAAGCCTACAAAGTCCTTTGTTGGTGTTTAATGTGGCTACGGGGGGCGGGGGATACGAAATTGTATTCGTTTGTTTCGCTTCGTATTACTGTATTGGTCCCGCAAATACATAATATTGTGCATTCAAGTACATAATTGCGCTCTCTCATGTCTGTGGCTTTAACGAATATGATAGCCCACTATAACTTATAGAGAAAAAAGGAGAGAAGTTTAAGCTTTCCCGTTTGCTTTGAGGCTTGCGATGGCCGCGTCTAGCTTGCTGCGGTGAGTCTCCAAGTCGTTGAGGATTAAGGATCGTGTTTCGTCAGGAGCGCGCAAATAGGCTTCCTCTATTATCTTTGCTAGTGTTTGGTCGCTTGTGGCGTATTCGCCAGCTAGGAGTTTGACGACTCCCATCTCGCTTAAGTTGATTAGAGAGCCCACTATTGCGTTGATGTTTGGGCGCGGCACGCGTTCACCCTTCGCCCTCGCAACCTTAACACTCTCGCCCTGCTCCCTCTCAACCTGATCGTGCAAAAGGTGGATGAGGTCTTTCCGCGCTTGCTTACTCACATACTCGACATACGACAATCTTACAGCCCTCTCTTACTCTTCATGTAAGAAAGCTAGTATTGGTTCTTTGTTGTAAACGTAGTCATTGATACCTTCAAAAGTTGTAGTGTAGCTATATCCGGCTGTAACTCTACCATCATATACGACGTGAATTTCGTATGCGAATCCTTTACCTAGCTCAAGTTCGAAGATTCGCTTCATCATGTGTTTGCACCTGACACAAACCCTTTCTTATGAAGTCCTTGCCTACAACGAACACAGGTATAACGATGTTTCTGACAGATTAAACGACAACCGCACCGACAGGTACATCTACGCTTTCTATAAGCTCTACTCATTCCCTCACGGATCTTCTTTGCTCTCCAAGCCCAGTATGCCTCACTATGGCTCATGCGCTTGCACCTGGCAAACAGTATAGGGCTCTCTTGCTTATAAACCTAGCGGCGAAAGTAATAGAGGGCTATCCTACGATTTATTGGATGCGCAGGAATCGCTGGAGATAGAGGACTAATCCTTCGAAAGGGAAAGAGTGTTGAGAAAACCGTTTTCGGTAGGTTGTCTCGACTTTCGGATGCTGTGAAACGATATGGGACGCTATGAAACGATATGATGATATGGCTATAACGCTGTTATAAAAAACAAAAAATCCTTCAGCCTTCAATCCCCGTACACCTGCTTCCTCCACCATACTCCGAAACCCTTGGCTCCAAACCTCTCGCCCTTCCAAGCGTCCTTCCCCGTTTGCGGCCGCGCCCTTCACCCTCCTTCACGCCAATGACCCGCTTCCACCACCACAGCTTCCA